>ERZ724517.31-NODE-31-length-77073-cov-7.340245_pt1 | contig 77073 bp, 65 predicted proteins | sample MGYA00376050_ERZ724517 | MGnify/ENA primary metagenome ERZ724517 (study PRJEB28724, sample SAMN07190886) | activated sludge metagenome | isolation source: activated sludge of sewage treatment plant in Hong Hong | place: USA: Christiansburg, Virginia | collected... | reverse complement strand
TCTCAGACAAGCGACAAACCTTATTGTTCAACGAATTTGTAACTCACCACACTAGGTGGGAATGTGCCCGACGAGCACTCCCTGCGTCGTGCCCTGGACCTGGTTAGTAGCGTCAAGGGCGTGCGGGAAATCCGCAACGGGATGGTGGTCGATGCCCCAAAGTAGCTACAGGGGGTGAGGTGGACCTCTGGCAGAGTTTTTTCAAACTGCTTCCAAGGTTACCAGGAGCGCCCCCTCATCAACCGTGTCGCCCGCTGTGACATGTATTTCTGACACCCGCCCAGCGGCGGGCGAGGGAATGTCCAGCGATATTTTGCCGGTCTCCAGCGTCAGCAGGTTGTCGTCACATTGGATGAGGTCGCCGGTTTTGACCAGCAATTCCAGAATGAAGACATCCCCGCTCGCGCACGAGCCGCAACTTTGCCAGCATTCGGGGTATTTCGGCATCCGGATAGCAAGGGTTCCCATAAACCTGGATTCATGAGGAGGGACTTGCATTCTACGCGTCCATCCGTATAATGCGCGGCTCTGACAGCGCGCCCGTAGCTCAGTTGGATAGAGTATCTGGCTACGAACCAGAGGGTCGGGCGTTCGAATCGCTCCGGGCGCGCCATTCAGACATGAAACTGGGCACTTCTTCTGAAGTGCCTTTTTTCTTTTGTGCGCTGGCATTGGCCAGCGCCACATAGCTGCCTCTGCTGGTCGCTCTGTCCCCCGCCCCCCCGCAATCTCGTCGACAGACAGTGTTCTGGCGCAATATGATGCCCGCCAGGGGATTTCATCAAATGCATGCGCAGCCCCGGCAGGAACTACTCGCCGCGGCCTGAATTTCGGTTTGGCAAAACGTTCACGCAAGGAGAAGGAGCCAAATGAAAGCGGTTATTTGTCAAAATTCCGAGTTGACCGTGGCAGACCTGCCAGAACCGAAGCCTGGCAAGGGTCAGGTGCTGGTCGAGGTGCTGCGATGTGGCATCTGCGGGTCCGACCTGCATATACGCCACCACTGCGATCACATGAAGGAACTGATGGGCAAGGTCGGCTACGCCAGGAACTTTCCTGCGCAGAAGGATCCCGTGGTGTTCGGCCATGAATTTTGCTGCGAGGTGCTGGAGTACGGGGCCGACTGCGAGCGCAAGATCAAGCTGGGTACGCGTGTCGTCGGTCAGCCTCTGTTGCGCAACGGGAACGACATCGAGATGCCCGGCTTGTCGCTCACGGCTACCGGTGCCTACGCGGAGCGCATGCTGTTGCAGGAATCGGCGCTGGTGGCTGTGCCCAACGGGCTGTCGTCTGACATGGCGGCGCTGACCGAGCCGATGGCGGTTGGCTGGCATGCGGTGCGGCGCTCGGAAATTGCAAAAAAGGATGTGGCCATCGTGATCGGTTGCGGCCCCGTTGGACTGGCGGTGATCTGCCTGCTCAAGGCGCGCGGGGTCAAGACCGTCGTCGCGAGCGATTTCTCTGCCGGGCGGCGCGTGCTGGCGCAGGAGTGCGGCGCCGATGTCGTCATCAACCCGGCGGAAAACTCGCCTTACGCGAACTGGCAGGAGTACGGTTTCCTCAACGACTTTCCGGCCTTGCTCGAACTGGGACTGGGTACGCGTGAGAAGCTCGGGAAGTTGCCGCTGCCCTGGTGGCATGTCTGGCGCCTGGCCGAGGCGCTGGGGCAGAATCCGCCGCGCCCGGTGATCTTCGAATGCGTCGGCATACCCGGATTGGTCCAGCAGATCATTGACGGCGCACCCTTGCTGTCGCGGGTCGTCGTCGTCGGTGTCTGCATGCAGGTCGACCGTTTCGAGCCGGCCCTTGCCGTCCAGAAGGAGATCGACCTGCGTTTCGTATTCGGCCATTCGCCGCTCGAATACCGTGACACGGTGCACATGATCGCCGAGGGCAAGGTCAACTGCGCGCCGATGATTACCGGCATCGTCGGGCTGGAAGGTGTCGCCAACGCGTTCGACGCACTGAAGGATCCGGAACGGCACGCCAAGATTCTGATCGACCCGAAGAGCGCTGTCAGGGAACCGGCCAGGCTTGCGGTTTCCTGAATACGCGTCGGCCAAAGGCTGCCGGGTCGATCAGGCCTTCGATGTTCCGGCTGTGCCGGGGAAGGAGGTATCGCCGTCCTGATGCGTGCGGGCTCGGAGGGTGCGCGGCGTGACCCCGTACCAGCGGCGAAATGCACGGGTCAGCGCGCTGGTTTCCGAGAACCCCAGAATGTTGGCCACCTCGCCGACCGATAGTTTGGACTGGCCAAGATAGTGCCTGGCCAAATCCGCGCGGACAGCGTCCAGCACCTCGGCAAAGCTGCTTCCGTCCCTTGCCAGTGAGCGCTGCAAGGTCCTCGACGACAAGCGGAGCGTGCGCGCGACGATCTCCAGGTCGCAGTTGGTGACCGGCAAAAGCATGCGGATCAGACCTTCGACCCGTGCCCGCGTTTCTCCCGCAATCGTCTTGCGCTGCCGGCTCAGTTGCGCGTGGAGCAGGCGATGCATTTCACCGTCCCCGGAACCGAAGGGCAGGTTAAGTATAGCGGTCTCTAGAAAAATGGCGTTGCGGTCGCTGTTGAAGCGTATCCGGGGCCCCAGGACATCGTGGTGCAAGGCCAGTTGCGCCGGTGCGCTGTGGCGAAAACTTACGTCGCTCGGGACCCACGAGGGATGGACCCGGCGTACCGTGCCGACGACCAGCCCCATGCCGAGCTCGACCGTCTGGCGAGGTGACGAACCCACCCCGGAGGCCGTGTCGTAATTCAGGATCAGGCCCTGGGGGATCCTCTCCAGAGTCAAGTGCAAGCCTGTGGTGTGCAGAACGAAAAGACTGGCCAGGTCATCCAGCATCTCGCCCAAGGTGGTCGCGCTCTGGGCCAGAGTCCACAGCGGCCCAAGCAGCGACAGGTTCTGGCGTTGCGACAGGCGCAATCCGAAATTTTCGCAGGCACAGGCATTGGCTGCCGATTCAAAAAACTCGATGCCGGTGCTGAGCGGTACGGGAAAGTCCGGGTCTGCGAAAGCCAGCGGGTCGATCCCGGCTCGCCTGGCGAGTTCATCGGCTGCCCCGCCGAGTTCACGGATCAGCTCGGGGGTTCCCATCAGGACGCCGCTGCGGACGTAGGCGCTCACGGTATTTCCGGACAAGTATTCGATGGCATGACCGAAGACTGGCGAAATTGGCGTGCAAAGTCAATTTTTTGCCCGAGGCCTGCCGTAATCTTTCGTGCATTGGAATTCTTCAAATGGAGAGCGCTTCAAATGACCAAGACACCCCGTCCGGCCCAGGTTTCAATCTATGCCACCCTTCTTGCAGTGTCGGGATTGCTGATGGCTTATCTCGGAACCATGGCTGCCGGTTACTACGTACCAGCCGTCTGTTTGTTGGTGCAGGCCGCGCTCGTCTGGTCGGGCCGGGGCTTCCGTGTTTTTGAGTGGGTGATGCTGCTCAATCAGATCTCCGGGCTGGTGATGATCGTGGTGCTGTGGCTTGGCGATGGCCTTGGCACCGTGAAGCACGACATCGCCGGTGCCATGCTGCTGCTCAATCTGCTGCTGGGCGGGCCGCTGATGTCCGTGCTGGCCATTCCGATACTCGGGTCGCTGCGATTCAGCGGGGTTTTGCCCGAGTGGTTCCGGACACGCAGCGCCTGAAAAAGGAAAAATCATGAATAAATCCCACTTCCTCATGCCGTCCAGGGCTCTCCTGCTGGTGGCTGCTTTGTCAGCAGCCTCGGCGCCGGCACTGGCGGCCGCGCTGGCTGGCAAGGTCACCACGCCCGATGGCAAGCCGGCCTATGGCGCCATGGTGACCGTGTTTGACGAATCCAGGGAAAAGCGCGAGACGGTATTTACGGACGCCGATGGCCAGTACCTCATTCGTACCCCTTACTCGGGGCAACTGGACGTAAGGGTTCGCCTGGCGAACTATGAAGACAACCGGATCTCAAGGTCATTCGCCAACGACGACCTGGTCGGTGTCGACCTGGCGCTCAAGCCGTTTGCCAGTCCCCAGGCCGCATCGGATGCCCTCTCGGCCTCGGCCCACAACGCGCGGCTGCCCTGGAAAAATGCCGAGAAAGACCGGCCGCCGTTCATCAGTACCTGCAATTACTGCCACCAGATGGGCAATTCCACGACACGCATGCCACTCAGTCATGAGCAGTGGGTCGAGACCATCACCAAGATGGAGGGCATCCTGGCCCTGCCGAGTGCAAGAGAAAAGCAGGTCTATGCCGATGTGCTCAGTCGCGGGTTTGACGGAAAGCCTGTCCAGGCATTGCAAAATTACGGCCCGAGTGCCGAACTTGCCCGGGCCAAGGTCGAGGAGTGGTTGATAGGCGATGCGCTGTCCTTCATCCACGATGCCGACGTGATGCGCGATCAGAAGGTATATGGCACCGATGAGGGGCATGACATCCTGTGGTCACTTGACCGCAAGACCGGGGTCATCGAGAAAAACCACCTGCCCGACATCGACTTGCCGCGCGGCGGAAAATTCTCCGGCATGGCGCTGCCGATCGGGGTGTTCTCGGGCAAGCACGGACCGCACAGCATGGGCGAAACCAGCGACGGCCGAATCTGGTTCACCAACTCCCTGTCGAGCACCCTGATGTCCTTCGATCCCGTCACGAAGGTCTTCAAGTCCTACGCTGTGGGTCACGATGCCCTCTATCCCCACACCCTTCGGGTGGACAAGGACGACATCGTCTGGTTCACGATCGTGGCGACGAATCAGATGGGCCGGTTTGATCCGAAGACCGAGAAGATGACGGTCATCAATCTGCCGCATAACGGATTCCTGCGCTGGATCACGGACATGATATTCCCGACCCTGCTGCATGTGGCCTCATGGTTCCCCGACAAGGCACTGACCATCAACCTCTCGCACCATCGTTTCTTCGGCGAGAAGATCATGGCCTTTCCTTACGGGATTGACATCAACCCGCTCGACGGCAGCGTCTGGTATGCCAAGCTCTATGCCAACAAGCTCGGTCGGATCGACCCCAAAACCATGGCGATCACCGAATACGATACGCCGCTGAAAGGTCCGCGCCGTCCGCGTTTCGACGCAAAGGGAATTTTCTGGATTCCGTCCTTTGATGAAGGCGCCCTGATGCGCTTCGATACCGTAAGCAAGACCTTCGAGAGCTACAAGGTTCCACCGGTCGGTGATGGCGAATATGAAACGCCCTATGCGCTGAACGTCAACCGCAAGACGGGCGATGTCTGGATGGCGGCGAACAATTCGGATCGCGTGCTGCGTTTCACGCCGGCAAGCAAGACCTTTCAGAGCTATCCCAGCCCGACCCGGGTGACCGTGTTGCGCGACTTTGCATTCACCGAGGACGGGCGGGTCTGTGCCAGTTCCTCGAACCTTCCCGCCTATGCCATCGAAGATCAGCGACCGTCGATCATCTGCATCGATCCGGACGGGGCCGACAAGGACAGGAAAATGGTCGCCGCCGGACAGGCAAAGGGGTAGGGGTCAAGCCGAACGGCCCTCGCGGCCTTGCAAGCCATTGGGTCTCTTCGAGAATGGTGCGCTTGGCGCGCGACGGGTTCGCCCGGTTCAGGCCGCCTTGGTCGCGAGATAGCGCTCGATCGCGAGATGGGCATTGAACACCATGCGCTGGTGGCCGAGGCGTTCGGCCAGGCCGGCATGCTCGACGACCTTCATCACGCCGGGGTTCAGGCCCGCCAGCCACATCACCGTGCCATTGGCGGCCATGCGTGCTTCGCCCTCGATCAGCATCTGCAACGCGGAATACTCGATATCGGGCACCCGGCTCAGGTCCAGCACCACGACCTGCGGTTGATGTTTGAGGACGAGCCTGTTGATCCGTTCGGCGACTGTCTGCGCATTGACGAAGAACAGGCGTCCTTCCGGGCGCAGGATCAGCAGCCCCTCGAAGGTTTCGTCGTCCGCATGCTCTTTCGATATTGGGCGCAACACATCGGCGCCGCGCTTGCGCCCGATGACATGGACTCTCGGGTTGGCCGCCTGGCTGGACAAGCCGATCAGGGAGATGATGATGGCGACGACGATACCCTGGAGCGTGCCGAAAATCAGCACGCCGAGACAAGCGATCACCGCCCAGCGGAACTCCATCGTCCGTACCTTGCGGATCGCCTCGAACTCGGCGGGCTGGATCAGCCCCACCGAATAGACGATGACTACCGCGGCCAGCGTGGCATAGGGCAGAAAACCGAGCAGGGGCGCGAGCACGAGCATGGTGGCGAGCGCTGCGCCGGCGGTGACCAGCGACGCCTTTTGCGATTGCCCGCCAACCGATCGCACGACCGCCGTCTGTGAGGTTCCGCCGCCCGCCGGCATGGCGCCTGTAAGGGCGCCACCCAGATTGGCCACGCCGGAGGCGAGCAACTCGCGATTGGCGTCGATCGGCGGTTCGGAGGTCTTGGCGAAGGCGCGTCCCGCGGCAATCGATTCGGTAAAGCTCATCAACGCAATGCCGGCGGCACCAGGCAGCAATTGCTGGACCAGCACGAGGTCGGGTAGGGTCAACGACGGGAATCCCTGGGGAATCAGGCCGACGATGGCCACCCCCTGTCCTTCGAGGCCGAAGAACCACGCCGCCGCGATACCACCGCCGACCGCCACCAGCGGCGCCGGCGAATGTGGCCACAGGCGCTCCATGCCGATCAGCAATACCAGCGTCGCAGCGGCGACGAGCAGCGTCATCAGCGAGGCGTCGGGAAGATGCTGGACGAGGCTGAGCAGGTCATGGAAAAAGCCTTGCTTGGTGATGTGGACCCCGAGCAGCTTGGGCACCTGGTCGAGGACGATGACGAGGCCTATCCCTGCCTTGAAGCCGGTCAGCACCGGGCTGGAAATGAAGTTGGCGACGAAACCGAGACGCAGCAGCGAGGCCAGGATCAGGATCGCGCCGGTCAGCGCACTCAGGGTGGCGACCGCAGTGACCAGTTTCGCCGGGTCGCCGTCCGGAACGGCCAGCCCGAGTTGGGTGCCGGCCAGGATCGCCAAGGTGGCGGTGGAACTGAAGCTGAGCACCCGCGACGTGCCAAGCAGCGCGTAGATGACCATCGGCACGAAGGCGGTGTACAGACCGACTGCCACCGGCAAGCCGGCGACCGTTGCATAGGCCATGGCCTTGGGCAGCACGACGGCTGCTGCGGTCAAGCCGGCGACGACATCGAGGCGCAGCCCGTTGCCGGCTACCGCCGGCAGCTTGGTGGGAAGAGTGTCAGTCATGGCAATTCCCTTTCACGGGAGTGATTTTCGGCATGCGGCTTGCGCGCTGCTTCCTGCAGTGCGCGGACGCCGATCGCTGCGAGCAGCGCCGAGAACAGGATGCCAGCAAAGCCGATGGCGATGGCGGCGATCCGGGAAGCCGGGAGGGTCGGCGTGAGATCGCCATAGCCCACGGTCAACCCGGTCACAAACGCAAAATATACACCGTCCAGTAGGCGCCAGCCCTCCAGATAACTCACCAGCAGACCCAGGCCGATCATCACGCCAAGCAGCCCCGAAAAAACCGGCCAGACGACAGGCATCGGCGCCAGCAATTCCTGGAGAAACCTTTTTCGCATTTGGTTCATTTCATTTTTCCAATCACTCGTCCGAGGCGCCGATCGTCGTTCCCGCCGGCTGGAATGGCTGGCGTCGAGCGCGGCTTCGCGGTCAAGGAGCAGCCCGAATCGGGCTTGCTGATATTCCTGGGCGGCTTGCTGCTCCTTAATGCGGGCATTCTTGGGTCATCCTAGCGAGTGTTCGCGGCCTTCGAGACATCCGGGGCATTCGCGGCGTTCGGCGCCGCTTCAGGAACGATCTTCGCCCCGACTTCCTTCAGCAGGCGCTGGAACTCGGGCGACTCCTTAATGATCGTTCCAGCTGCTGCACGCAGCCGATCGACAGCTTCGTCGGGGAGCACGAAGGTCGTCGGCAACTTGTTCAGGTAGTCGAATTCGGCCTTGTCCTGCAACGCTGTAAACGAAACATCGATGGCAAAAATATCAACCTCCGGACCCTGCAATTCCTTGGCGATTTCCGGATCCTTGTTGTCGGCGAATGCCGCCGACTGCCGCAGGCGACGCAACGACTGCCAGCGGGCCTGCTTGTCCTTGAGCAACTCGAGGGCCTCGTAGGAGTAATGGTCGATCGGAACGCCACTCGCCTTGAGCAGCAGGTTGATCGGGCCCGGCGGCTTCTCCCGTTCGTCCCAGTCGGTCTTGGGCGAGGACACCGAATTGACGACGAAAACCACGATGCGGCGCACCCTGTCGAGTCGCGTCGGCACGCCTTGCTGTTTCAATGCCTCCATCAGTTCGAGTACCGTAAGCACGCTGCGCATGCCGACGTTGTCGGCGACGCCGCCGTCAAAGAGATGCAGGTACGGCCGCCTGGCGCCATCGGCAAGCGCATGCCGCTCCTCGATCTCGCGCTTGGCGCGGGCGGCTGTCCTCAGCGCCTCGCGGGAAAGCGCGAATCTGTTCCACGCGGGCGGCGGCCCATAGTTGCAGGTACCGCCGTAGTTGTTGAGGGTGACCGGCGACAGGACCAGCGGCACCGCCGACGAGGCCGCCGCAGCGCGCGACAGGCGCACCGCGTCGAGATTCGAGCACATCGCATCGAAGATGTCCTGGTCGAAAACCAGGCGGGCGCCGGTCGAAATGTCGGTGGCCGAGGCCACGATCAACGGACCTTTGCCCCGGTTGAGGTCGGCGAACGTCGCGCCGTTGAAGAGTATCTCGTCATACAGGTCGGCCGCCAGTTCAGAGCGGCCCCAACCCGTCGACGACAGATCGCCCCAGTTCAGCGGATTGAAAGCGCGGGCGATGATTGCGCCTTGCACATCGCGCTTGAGGAAACGCTGCTCATAGTCGGCGAACAACTTGTCACCATAGAGACCGTAGGCCAGCGCCGTGAAGCTGCCGCCGGATACCCCGGTAATCACCCCGACGCCATCCAGAAGCCTTACCTTTTCGCCATTCGCCCTGACAATCTCGGTGCGCCGGAGGAACTCGAGGACGCCGTAAGAGAAGGCGGCCGCCCGCGTGCCGCCCCCGGAAAACGCCAGGATGACCAGCGTTTCGTGGTCCTTGAAATGTACCTGCCGGGTCGCCAGACGGTAGCCGGCATGTGGGTCGGCCTGCGTAATCGGCGGGTTGACCGGCCGTGACGCGCAACCGCCGAGCGCAATCAGCGCGACCAGCAGCGCCGCCGGGAAGCAGCGTTGGCGGATCAGTGCAGCTGCCCGGAAAAGATCAAGCATTATCTGTCGCCCCCGACTTTCTGCCCTTTGCTGCCCCGGAAAAAGAGCGTACTCAGTTTGTCTGTTCCGATGACCCGTCCAAGCTCCCTGATGGCGAAAAAAGGAAGCAAGGCGACGAAGATGACCAGTGACCCGGCGAGCAACTCATGGAAACCCTTGTCCAGAAAGTTCATGACCCCCGCGGCGAGACCTTCGCCTATCCACAGCCCCTTGATCGCGTGCTCGACTATGGTAAAGGCTACGACAAGGAGACTGAAGAGGACAGTCTTGTACAGCGCGGGAATAATCAGGGGCTTGTCTTCAAGGCCGCGGCCAAGGCGGAAGACAGAGCCAATCATGATGACTTTCCCGAGAATCAGCGCTTCGATGACCGCAATCCCGTAATTCGCATAGGCAATGTCATGGGCCGCGAGAAGGAGTCTCCGGTACTGGATGAACGCCGCGAAGACGAGGGTCAGATAGATGACGATGATGGCGTATTCGCCAACTTCATGAACGACCCTGTCCCGCCATTTCACCCGCCCCGGGTGTGCATCACTCATCGTTCCTGCCCTTGCTCAAAGCAACCCCGTCCTTCGCACTGACAGCGCAGGCGACCTTCCTGGCGCATCTGGCGGGTGGTCCGGTTCAATTGTCGAGAAGGAAAGTGTGATAGCGCGATAGCATGCCGCCGGCCACCGTCCTCGCCTTGAAGCCGTTTTGCAGCAGGGCGCGGGTCGCATAGTAGGCGCGCTGGCCGGAGCGGCAGATGACCTGGATTTCCTGGTCGCGGGGAAGTTCGCCGAGTCGTGCGCGAAGCTGGCCGAGCGGGATGTTGACCGAGCCCGGCACGCTCTCCACCGCCAGTTCGGCGGCCTCGCGCACATCGAGGAGGAAGCCGCCTGCGGTGGCATCCCAGTGACCGGAGGGCATGTCGCCCCGCAGTATGTCTGCGGCGACCATGCCGGCGAAGTTGACCGGATCCTTGGCGCTGCCGAACTGCGGCGCGTAGCAGAGCTCAGCCTCCTCGAGATCGTAGATCGTCGCGCCCATCTGCAGCGCCATGGCCAGCGCGCTGATCCGCTTGTCCACCCCATCCTCGCCAACCGCCTGGGCGCCGAGGAAGCGCCCGTCGGATTTCCGGAACAGCACCTTCATGGCGATCGGCCGGGCGCCGGGGTAGTAGCCGGCGTGCGAGTTCGGGTAGAGGTAGACCTTCTCGTAATCGCTGTCGCCCAGCCGCTTGAGCGTCTTCTCGCTGGCGCCGACCCAGGCGGCGGCGGCGCCGAAGAGGCCGATGATCGAGGTGCCCTGGGTGCCGCGGTAGCGCGACTGGCGCCCGGCGACGACGTCGGCGGCGATGCGCCCCTGGCGGTTGGCCGGCCCGGCGAGGGCGATCAGGCTCCATTCGCCGGTGACGAAATCCTTGACTTCGACGGCATCGCCGACGGCAAAGATGTCCGGGTTGCTGGTGCGCATCTGTTCGTCGACGCGGATGCCGCCGCGCTGGCCGATCTCGAGGCCGGCCGTCTTCGCCAGCGCCGTGTCCGGGCGTACGCCGAGGGCGAGGATGACGATGTCGGCGGGATGGCTCTTGCCGGCTTTGGTCAGCACTTCGAGCGCACCGTCCGCGGTCTGCTGGAAGCCGGCGACCCCGTCATTGAGGGCGAGGCGGATACCATGCCGTTCGACGTAGTCTTCGACGATGCGCGCCATGTCGACATCGAGCGGCGCCAGGATCTGGTCGAGCATTTCGACCAGAGTGACGTCGAAGCCGCGGTGGACCAGATTTTCGGCGGTTTCGAGGCCGATGAAGCCGCCACCGATGACGACCGCGCGGGTCTTGGGCCGGATCGTCTGGAAGCCAGAGTACTTGTCCATGCCGCTGAGGAAGGTGGTGCCGCGCTCGATCCATTCGCGGATTGCCCGCGCGTCGGGAACGGTACGCACCTGGAAGATGCCCGGCAGGTCGATGCCCGGCAGGGGGGGGCGCACTGAAGGGGCCCCCGGCGACAGTACGAGCTTGTCGTAGGTTTCGCTCGTCACTTCGCCGGTTTCGACGTTGCGCAATTCGATGGTCTTGGTCTCAGGCACTATCCGGGTCGCTTCAAAATTTGTCCGGACATCGACATTGAACTGCACGCGGAAGGTATTTGCCGTCGCCACCAACAGGCTCGATTCCTTCTCGATCACGCCGCCGACATGGTAGGGCAGGCCGCAATTGGCATAGGAAACGTACGGGCCCTTCTCGACCATGATGATTTCCGCGTTTTCATCGAGCCGGCGCAGACGCGCCGCGCATGAGGCACCCCCGGCGACGCCGCCGACGATGACGATTTTCGTTCTTGGACGGGTATTGGTAGTTTCCATGAAAGTTTCCTGTTTGTATTGAGCTACCCCAATGACGAGTCTAAGCCCGATGTCGAACATTGATTACACATTATCCGACATTTGTGACACGATCCGGTTGGCGACATCTTGGCCTATCGATTGATCGAATGAGTACCCATTTTCAACTAAGGCAGGCTGTGCCGCCGAATGGCCATGTTCGTATTGGTCCGTATTTGCCAATACCGGAACTCTTTCGCGAACTCGGGATTGAACCAGAGGGCGTGCTTTCCGAAGTCGGGCTGGCCGCGGGCGACTTTGACGATCCAGATCGGGCGATTCCGGTGCGGACGCGAGGGCGTCTGCTGGCGGCCTGCGCCAGGGCGTCGGGTTGCGATCACTTCGGCCTCTTGCTTGGCCAGAGACGGGATGCTTCTGCGCTCGGGCCCGTCGCCTTCCTGCTGAAGCACGCACCGGACGTGCGAACTGCGCTTTCCGAACTGGTCGCGAATTTCCAGTTGCACAATCGCATGGCGGCGCTCTATCTCGAAGTGACGGAACGTGTCGCGATGCTTGGCTACGAGACATTGGCGCCAAACCTGGAAGGTGCGGCGCAGGTCAATGATGCGGCGATGGCCTTCGGCTTCAAACTTCTGCAAGGCTTGTGCGGCCCCGACTGGTTGCCGAGCGAGGTTCGCCTGCGCCGCTTGCGGCCGATGGAGGTCGAGGACTATCGGCGCTTTTTCAAGGCGCCCGTGGTTTTTGGCGCCGAACAGACCGCGCTGATCTTCCCGGCGCACTGGCTCGACCGGAAGGTGATGCTTGCCGACCCCGCGCTGCACGATCATCTGCGCCGGCAGCTCACGACAATGCGCAGCGACGAAGACGACGACCTGGCATCGCAGGTCGGCCGGTTGATGCTCGGTTTGCTGGGCACGAAGCGCTGTTCGCTCGAAGAACTGGCCGCCGCGCTGGGCGTACATCCGCGAACCCTGAACCGGCGCCTGAGAGCATCGGATACCAGCTTTCGCGAGATCTACGAAGGTGCGCGCCACCACTTGGCCATGCAACTGTTGCGTGACACACGGAGCAGTATCCAGAACATTGCGCTGGTCCTGAACTATTCCGGCGGCAACGCCTTCGGCCGTGCCTTCACGCAATGGGAAGGCGTTCCGCCGGCCACCTGGCGGCGACGCATGTGGACCGATGTCGATCTGGGAGCCGGCCGGCGCTGATTGATGGGGAGGTCCGTATGGGCCAGGCATTCCCCGATTTTGCCCCTGAATCCGGGGTTGACCGCAGCCGGCAGTAAGTGGCTTTGGGGTTTGCCGGCCGTTCAGCCGATCGCCTGGAGGTGCTGGATGATCTCCCCGGCATGCGACCCGCCACCGGGCGCATCGCGAACCTCACCTATTGGGTGGTGACGACCGGATCGCGCATGGTGACGAACTCCTCGGCGGCGGTCGGGTGAATGCCGATGGTGCTGTCGAAAATCGCCTTGGTCGCGCCTGCCTTCATCGCGACGGCAAAGCCCTGGACGATTTCGCCGGCGTCGGCCCCGACCATGTGGAGGCCGACGACCCGGTCACTGGCATTGTCGACGACGAGTTTCATCAGGGTGCGCTCGCTGCTGCCGCTCAGGGTGTGCTTCAACGCCTTGAATTCACTGCGATAAATGCTGATGTCGCCAAACTCCCTGCGGGCATCGGCTTCCGCGAAGCCGACGGTGCCTATGCTCGGGTGGGTGAACACGGCCGTCGGAATGAAGTCGTAGCTCATCGACCGGGGTGCCTTGCCGGCTGCCGGCCCGAACAGCTGATCGACGACGACCATGGCTTCGCCCAGGGCAACCGGGGTCAGCTGCACGCGCGAGGTCATGTCGCCCACCGCAAAGATCGAGGGCACATTGCTTCGGTAGGCCACGTCAACGAGCACCGAACCGTCACTGCCTTGGGCAACACCGGCGTCTTCGAGGCCGAGGCCATGGACATTTGGAACGCGCCCGGTTGCGTAGAGCACGGCATCGACGATGACGCTGCCGCCGCCCCGCAGATTGACGAGCAGTCCCTCGGTCACGCGTTCGATCGAAGCGACGTCGCTGTTCAGGCGCAGATCGACACCTTTCTTGATGACTTCCGTCGCCACGAAATTCCGCACGTCGTCGTCGAAGCCGCGAAGCACCTGGGCGCCACGGTACAACTGGGTCACGCTGGCACCGAGGCCGTTGAAGATGGAGGCGAACTCGCAAGCAATGTAGCCGCCGCCGACCACGAGCAGGCGTCTGGGAAAGGGTTCGATGAAGAAGATGTCGTTTGAGGTCAGCACATGTTCGTTGCCGGGAAACTCGGGAACCTGCGGTCGACCGCCGGTGGCCAGCAAAATATGCCGTGCGCTGAAGCGTTGGGTGGCCGCCATGCCGTCGGTGTGCGTCGTCGTTTCGACCGTGTGCCCATCGATCAGCCGGGCGTGCCCGTTGATGACCTGCACGCCGCTGCCCACCAGCAGCTTCTGATAGACGGCATTGAGCCGGGAAATCTCGCTGCGGCGGTTCTCCTTGAGTTTCAGCCAGTCGAGCTTCGGCGCTGCCGCATCCCAGCCATAACCGTGCGCTTCCTCAAACGCCTCGGCGTAATGGGCCGCGTAGCTGTAGAGTTTCTTCGGAATGCAGCCTACATTGACACAGGTCCCGCCGAGGCCGGCGGTGCCGCCCGATTCCGCGAGTACAACCCGGGCGCCGCGCTGCGCTGCCATGCGGGCCGCGCGGACGCCGCCGCTACCGCCCCCGATCACGAACAGATCGATGTCAAACGCTTGCATTCCTGCCTCCAGTTGCCGCGAGGGCGAATCCTGTTGAATAGTGCCTGCTGCACCGGCACTGCTACCTGGCCTTGGCCGGTGCGGCAGTCGCCGTCCGCTCTTCGTGATGCCTGGTGTAGTCGATCAGGCTGCGCGCCATCTCGAGCACCGGTCGCTTCGTCGCCCGCGACAAGAAATAGAGCACCGGCGGTGCCGTGATCAGGAAGGCGCCGCTGAGCACCACTTCATCCAGCAGGTGGCTGTCCGCCGCCGGCGTTCCGCGCAGTCTCGAGAGCATCGCGTCCCAGGTATTGGCGCCGCGGTTGCCGATATCCATGACCTTGGCGATCATCTTGATTTCCTTGATCTCGTGCGCCGAATACTTGGCTTCCATCTCTCCCTGCAACTTTTCATCCACCGGCCCGAAGTCAGCCGAGACGAGTGCTCGGACATAGGAGATCGCGGTCCATTTCTTGCGGTCGAATCCCTTCGGATCCATCTGCTCGACGTGGGCAAGTTCTTCATCCGGGACGCCGAGCATGTGGGCCCACTCGTGGTGCCCCCAGGTGCAGTAGCGGCAATCGTTGAGCTTCGAGACGGCCAGCATCAGTTCCTCGCGAAACCCCGGGTCGATGTCGTGCTTCAGCCAGACCTGGTAGAGGGTACCCGTTTCCGGGACCAGCGAGGCCATGCCGCCGACAAGCTGGCGCGCCGTCATCGTCCGCTTGCGGTATCCGCCGAATGCCGACTTGGGCTTCTTCTTTGCATCGTCGGCCGCGCCATTGCGCCAGAGGGCTTTCGCTACGAAGTTTCTGATCATGGACATCCGGCAGCTCCTCGCGGGTTGTTTTTCTGTTGTCTGCATCGCGGGCTAGGAAGCGTCGTTCTTGCGCTGGCAGGTTTCGCGAACCACGCGGCGCAGCACCTTGCCGACGGCAGTGAGCGGCAGGGAAGGTGCGATACCGATGGTGCGCGGCAAGTCGTTGTCTGACAATCGCCCGTCCAGGAATTGACGCAGTTCGTCGTAGTCGATCGACTCGCCGGGACGGAGCACGATTTCGGCATGTACGTACTCGCCGCAAGTGGCATCAGCGATGCCGACGACGGCCGCCATCATCACCCGCGGGTGGGCACCGATCGCTGCCTCGACGGCGGACGGGTAAACGTTCTGGTCGTTGCAGCGGATCGTGTCCTTGACGCGGTCGAGCACATAGAGATAGCCGTTGCCGTCGATGCGACCGAAATCGCCCGACTTCCAGTAACCTTCGCTGAACTCCGCGGCAGTCTTGTCCGGGGCATGCAGGTAGCCATGGCAGATCGCCCGCGAGCGCATCCAGATTTCGCCGTCGTGGCCATGGGGGACGCGCCGCCCGTCGCGATCGACGATCAGGATTTCAACGCCGGGGACGAGGCGGCCGGCGGAAGCGAAGTGCGACTCGTCGCCGTTGTGATCGGGTTGATGATCGGCCTTGCTCATCGAGGTCGCCGCACCGGGGTGCTCTGAACTGCCGTAGAGCTGCACGAAGATATTGCCGAAGCGCTCGCGCAACTGCTTCAGTCTCGCCGGCATCATTGGCGAGGCCCCGTAGAATATCGTCTGCAGCGAGGACAGGTCGAATTCCCGCGCCTCGGGGGCGTCGAGCAGGCGATACAGCATTGACGGCACCATGACCGTCGCGGTCACCTTCTCGCGCTCGACGGTCCGGCACCAGGTGAGCATGCTGCGGTCGTTCATCGTGATCGTGCAGCCGCCCTTGAACACGATAGGGAAGAAGACCATGCCGCTGGCGTGGCTGATCATCCCGAAATGCAGCAAACGTTCGGCGCGCGCCGCGAGCGGATCCGCAATCGAGAGGTGCAGGTCCTTGCTCGCCATCCAGTTGTCGATGCTGTACATGACAGCCTTGGGAGCGCCGGTCGTGCCGCCGGAAAAGCGCAGCAGCAGGCAATCCTTGCGGTCGTCATTGACGACGTCCGGGTTGCCGTCGCTGATCCCTTCCAGCAAGCTCCAGAAATGCAGGGCATCGGGGAATTCGGCTGGCGGCGGGTCCATGCTGACGATGGTCAGGCCGCTTTGCTTGAGCAGCGCATAGTGCGTGGGCAGGAGTTCCGCCTCGATGAAGACGACCTTTGGCCTGACCAGTGCGATCTGCTGCTCCTGAACCTCCAGGGTGTCGGTCATGTTGGTGTAGCAGGCGCAGGCTTCGCCCTTGAATGTGGTGAAAAAGCTCAGCAACGAGAGGCTGTCGTTGTTCAGGATGCTCATCCAGAAGTCGCCGCGCTTCAGGTCGAGGCGGGTGAGCATCATGTTGACGATGCGATTGGTCAGCAGGTGGTAGTCGCGAAAACTGTAGCGACGATTGCGTTCGACGTTGACGACGCACTCGGCGTCGCCATAGGTCCTTGCCAGACCTTCGCTGACCAGCGAAAAATTGATTTGCATGACTCAGTCTCTCCAATGTCCATTTGTTGTCGCTCAGGGCCGAGATGAGCAAAAATCGCAACCCGTGTCGTCGACCGCGCTGTCGATGTCACTATTGAACTCAGGCCATTTTGGGATATTCCCAAGGTGAAACCCCCCCATGGACGGGGGGGTTTCACCTGCCATGTCGGCCATACTGATCATGTCCGGTGCGCATCGCGCCATCCGCCATTGCAGGAGAAAGAGCATGTCTCCCCATCAAGAACAACTGAAGCAGTCGTCGCTCGTCATGAAGATCATCGGCTGGGGACTGGCCGTGGCATTGCCCGCCGCCCTCGTGATTTACCCGCCGGGCTTCCTTTGGGGCGCGGTCGCACCCGGTGTCTGCTTTCCCGAACTGGGCCCCGCGCATCCGCCGTCGCCCTACGATGCACTGCATCCCTACCTGTTCATGATCGCGGCGCTCTACATCGCCTACGGCATCCTGATGATCAGGGGGGCGCGCGATCCGAAGGCGAATGCGGCACTGTTCGACTTCGGCATCCTGTCCAGCGTGCTGCATGCCCTGGTGATGATCCCGCAGTCCTTCTACTACCCCAACGAGCACGCCCATATGTGGGCCGACGTACCCCTGCTTTTCATAACCGCAGCGGTCCTCTGGCGCTGGCATCCAAACCGTACAAGCAGCGGGGGCGCGAATGCCGCATCGGCTTGAGCCAGCTGAATTCGATGTCGTAACCATCGGCAGCGGCTTTGGCGGCAGTGTTGCCGCCAACCGGCTCGCGCACGCCGGGAAAAAGGTGCTGGTACTGGAGCGCGGCCCCTGGCGCGACTCGCTGCCGGTCCGCTCGATGGGCATCGAACGTCGTTCGCCATTTCCCTATGGCATGAAGGCCGTCACGCATCTGCTGCGCGCACTGCACCTGAAGCGGGTGAGCCTGAGCCTCAACAAGGCGGGGATGTACGAGTTCTTTTCGTTCCCGGGGATCAGCGTGCTCGTCGCCTCAGCGGTCGGCGGGGGCAGCACGGCCTATGGCGGCTTGCTCGAAGCGCCCCGGCAAGCTGCGTTCTGGAACGCGCGGCACCCGGATCTCGATCCCGCCTGCATCGAGACTTACTACGACAAGGTGATTGCCGATATGGGCGGCGTGCGCCTGGATCGCGAACACCCGCTGCCGCAATCCGTATGGACGCATTTCCCGGACAGCCCGGGGCGTCTTTGCCACGCTGCCGACCCGCAGCCGCACATGGCGCTGCTGATCCCGCCCACAGCTGCCGAGGCCGGGGCAACCGTGACCAGTGCCGCCGGCGTCCAGCGCCAATACTGTGCATTCGATGGCGACAGCTTCCTCGGTTCGCGCGGTGGGGCCAAGGCGTCGGTTGATTTCATCTACCTGGCACCGGTCCTCGGCAAGGGGGCGACGGTGCGTGATCTCTGCCAGGTTAGCCTGATCCAGCCGGCGCGGCCGGTCGATGGCGGCGGCTACCTTGTGCATTTCGATGATCTGGCCAGCAAGACGAAGGGGGTCGTGCGGGCCGCGCGGGTCATTCTGGCCGCCGGCACCCTGAATACCCAGCGCCTGCTGTTCGCCAGTGCCAGTCAGGTCGGCGGCCTGCAGGCGATGCCTGCGCTGGGCCGGCGCTTCGGCGGAAACGGGGATCTGCTGGCGCTCTGGAACAAGGATGCAGCGGGTGTCTCAAGTTTCGTCTCGCCACCGTCGCAGGGCGCTTTCACGGTGGCCGGATACGAAGATGCCACCTTCGGATTTGGCGGCTTCCCGGGCCTCGACACGCTCCCGTTGCCCGGGTTCGCCCGGCGCCAACTGGCGAGGAAGTTCCTCATGTTCGGTATCGGTGGCGACAGCGGCAGGGCAACGGCGAGCGCTGCTGACGGACGCCTGCGCATCGACTACGACGCCGGGCGGGAACTGGCATACGGCAGCATCCGCGACGCATTGCGCGTTCTATCGGAAGAGTCCGGCGCCAATGTCTGGGCGCTGAAAAAACCGTTGACGGTCCACCCCTGGGGCGGCGCCTGCCTGGGTTCCGACGCACAGCAGGGGGTCGTCGATCAGCGTGGCGAAGTCTATGGCAACCCCGGTCTCTTCGTTACCGATGGCGCCGCCTTGCCGGCGGCACCGGGCGGGCCGCCGTCGCTGGCGATTGCCGCCTGGGCCCATCATGTCGCTGACGGAATGACACGAAGCGCCTGAGTAGCGCTTCAGGCAGGGGCTTGCGCAACCCCGATCATCGCGCGGTATGCGGCGTCGCTGTTGCCGTTTACGCGGCGGCAGCGAGCAGGCCCAGCATGCGCGCCCGGTCGATCAAGTGCTTGCGTCCCCCGGCGTTGAGCTTGCCGAAAAGGTTTCGCAGGTGCCACTTGATCGTTTCATCGCTGACGCCCATGGCCAGCGCAATCTGCTTGTTCGACAGGTTGCCCGCCAGCAGCTGCAATACTTCGCGCTCCTTGGGCGACAGCAGTGAACTGCCGGTGGCCCGGAAGCCAGTAGCTTCACGCGGCTTCGCCGGCGGCGCTTCCGGTTGCGCGGTCGCGCTATCGGTGGCATCGGCAGTCCCTTGCAACTGCCTCGCCCAGTCGACCAGATCGGGGTGGGTATCGCCAACGATGCGGGTGAAGCCCCACAGTCTTGCCATGCTCAGCGCTTCCTGCAGGGCCGGCGTGCCGTCTTCCCCGGTCCGCTTTCTGGCCAGGGCGCGCAACAGGTAGATCTGGAGGACCTCGCGGCCCCGCCGCAGTCCTTCGGCATCAGCCCAGATGTCGTTCAGGTACCGCTGCGCCCGGGCCCAGTCCTGAGCGGCGACCGCAGCGTAGGCGCGGGCCAGTCCGACCTGCAGCTTGATGACGGGTTCCAGGGGGCCTGACAGGTGCTCGCCGAACCTTTCGAGCGTGGCGTCCAGTTTGCGTTCGACGACGGCACTGATGTCGCCGCGCCCGCGCAAGGCGTGCATGCGGATCCTCTCGCCGAGGCTGGCGATGCATAGACGCGGCAGTGCGCGCGCTTCGCCCAGGGCATAGAGGTGATCGAGCAGGTCGAAGGCGCGCTGTTCTTCGCGGTGGGCCACGGCAATGCGTATTGCCGTCAGAAATCCCTGCATGATGGCGTCGGGCGGGGTTCTGCGTTCGAGAATGTCGAGGCGGTCGGCCAGCAGCGCCGCCGCTTCTTCTACTTCACCGCAATCCAGCAGGGCGGTCGCCAGCAGCGAGGAGAGCATCACGGCGATCGGGCTGCGGCGTCCGGCCTCGGCTTCGGCCTGGGCAAGCGGAATGCGCAACTTTTCCACGGCCCGCGCGACCTGGCCTTCCCAGACGTGGGTAAAGCCGATGATCCAGTCGCGCCAGCCCATGGTATAGCGGCCGACGGCCTCGGCTTCCCAGGGAAAGTTCGAGTAACAGTAGCGTGCCTGCTCGGGTGCGCCACGGTAGAGCGTCACCAGGGCCGCCTGGTTGAGGTTGACGAAGCGCAGCATGGGATTCTCAATCGGCAATTCGGATTGCCACGAGGAAGCAATGCGCGCCAGGGTCGCGAAATCGTCGCCGAACATGGCGGCTGTTGCACAGATGTGGGCACTTTCGCAGCGCTCTGCGGGGTCGGCAGCCGGGTCGTTGAGGATCGGCTCGACGATCGCTGCCGCCTCGCCTTGGCGTTCGCTCTGCGCCAGAATCCAGCCGCAGACGATGCGCAGGGAAGGGCGGCGCGCGATCTCGCAGCGTGGCAGGCGCTCGACCCAGTCGATGACCTGGGCGACCAGGCCCTTGATGATCAGATCGTGCAGCGAGCGCTCGATGAGCTCGAAGGCCGGCCCTTCGAGCCCGGCTTTCAGCAGGTGGCGCGCACCTTCCTCGCAGAGATTGTTGGCCACCAGCCAGTGCCCGGCGCGGGTAAGGTATTCGCGTTGCTCGGACTCGGGCAGTCGGGCGAAGCGTTCGAGGAGGAACTCGCGCGCCAGCGGGTGGATGCGCAGCCAGACGCTGTCCACACCTTGCGAAAAAATAGGGGTCTGGTCACGTACTTGAGCGAGCCACAGCGCCCCCTCTGTCGTTCCCGAAATCGCTTCGCACAGCGCCGGCGAAACGGCATCGACGATGCATATCGAGACCAGGAACTGCGTCAAGGCCGGCGGCAACTGGTCGACCAGGCTCTCGATGTAATAGCGCTGGATTTCACTCGACTGCGCCGACAACCGGGCGATGGCCGCCTGCAGGTCGGGACTGCGTTCGATGGTCGAAACGGCTAGTTGCACACCGAGCGGCCACCCTTCCGTCTGTTCGTGCAGGCGGGCAGCGGAATCAGGGTCGATGCGCCGGCCGAAGCGCGCGTTGAGCAGGGCCACGGTTTCGCTCAGGTCGAAACGCAGGTCGCTCGCCGTAAGCGCGACAAAACTGCCGCGCGCCGGCAGCTCATAGATCGGCAGGGCGATGGGGCGGCGCGAGGCGAGAATGATTTTCAGGTTGGCGGGCGCATTGAGCACGAGATAGACCAGCGACGAATTCAACGTGGATTCGGGCAGGGCGTGCACATCGTCCAGGATCAGAAGGGTGTCGGTGGCCAGCTCGGCGACTTCGGCCAGCCACATGGTGATACCTTCAGGTGTGCCCTGGTCAGTCTCGGCGGCGCGCAACGAGGCCTGCCCGAAATTTTTCCGTCCGCTTGCCAGGCGCATCCCGGCGGTCAGTCCGCGCACGAAGCGGTTGTTGTTGTCCTGTGTGTCCAGGGTCAGCCAGACCACGACTGCGCCGGTTTGCAGCGCTTCCTTGCGCCATTGGGCCAGAAGTGAGGTCTTGCCGGATCCGGTGGCGGTCTGCAGAAGGATGACCGACTTGTCGGCAAACTCGGGACGCAGGCTGCTCAAGCGCGCCCGCTCCAGCATCGTCCGGGGGATGCGGGGCGGGGTGGTTTTCAAGGTCAGTTGCGGATCGGTCTCTCCAACCACCATCCTTTTGTCTCTCCAATAGCCTGTCCGGGGGTGCCGGTTTTCTTGGTCTGCGATGCCTGACCGGAAATATATCAGAACCCGGCGTCAGCGCAGTCGTGCAAGGCACTTCGGGCGCGACTGCGTGTTGCTACGTCAAGCCCCGCGGTGCTTGCGCGTTTCTATTTCAGTTCGGGGTAGTGGCGCGCGACGACGCTGCCGTCAGCTCGCCAGACATGGCAGGAATCGATGAGGGTGGACGCCATCTGGCGGATTTCCGGGGCGTTCCAGCCGGCAACGCCCTTGCCTGCCAGGTGATGCCCTGAGAGGGTCTGGTAGGCTGTGGTCGCGATCGGCCCCAGCAACTCGGTGATATGCGTGCAACCGGCGGGCCCGGCAAACAGCGCCCGGACGGCACTGCTGAATCCGGGGCCGATGGTCAAGCCGACCAGCCTGTCGTAGGAAGCGGCAATTGCCCCGCACTCCGCCTGCGGGCCATGGATTGTCCGGGCTTCGGCCGCGCGGATCAGAAAGTTGCGGTCGACGCACAGGCGCAAGGCCATTTCATGCCATGGCTCGCCTTTCCCGAGCGTGCGCCCGTCGATCATCGTCGCCTCGTAATCCTTGCAGTCGGTGACCCGGGCTTCGATGTCGAAATCCCCGTCGTGCCGCAGGTAGCCGTGGCACTCGACTGTCCGTCGGTGCAGGAGGGTGCGCTCTTCGGGTGGGCTCAGGCTGGTCATGTGGTGCTCTCCGGGTTCCTCTTCCTGCCGATCTCGATGCATTGTTGCCCGCCCAGTCCGGACCCCCCCGCCAATGGGGGTTCAGTTGCGGCGCGACGGTCTAATCTGGCGTCATCGTGGGTGCGGGTGACTCAGGCCGCCACGCCATCAGTGGCGTCGATGGCGCCGTCTGCACCCGGGGCGCAGAACAAAGCACCAGCTTTTGAAAAGGATACACGACATGGATCGCCTGAATGAACTTCTCGCGCTGGCGCGCAGTCGCGCGGCAGAGCTCAAGATCCCTTATGCCGGTGCATTGACCCCCCGGGAGGCCAACGAAGTGCTGGTGCTGGCGCCCGAGGCGAAGCTGGTCGATGTGAGGACCAAAGCCGAGTGCGACTGGGTGGGGCGTGTTCCCGGCGCAATCGAGATCGAGTTCATGAGCTACCCCTATAACGCGCTCAATGCGCTCTTCTCGCACATGGTCGAGAGCGTCGCCAGCAAGGACACGATGCTGCTCTTTCTTTGCCGGTCGGGAGGGCGCTCCAATATGGTGGCCACGAGCCTGACTGCGGCCGGCTACAGCCAGTGCTACAACGTGCTGGAAGGTTTCGAGGGCGACAAGGATGCGAACAGCCAGCGCAACCGCACCGGCGGCTGGCGGGCCGCCGGACTGCCCTGGTACCAGTCGTGATTGCTGGCTGCGGGGTTCGCCTTCCTGCTCTGCGCATGCAACATTCGGCGCGGATTTCAAGTAACGGGGAACTGCATGATGCATGACGTTCTGGTCAGCTCGCTTGGCACGATGGTCGCGCTGTTCGTGTTTACTTCGATGTTCTGTGTTGGTCTGGATCTGACCGTCCGGCAGATCGTCGAGCCGCTTCGTGACCGGCCGATGCTGGCCCGGTCGCTGGGCACGAACATTGTCCTGGTTCCGCTGCTGGCGCTCACGCTCACACTGTTCATCCCCCTGGATGACGCGACCCGGATCGGACTGCTGCTCTATGCCTGCTGCGCCGGCAGTGAAGCGGCGCCAAAATTTGTTCAGATTGCCAAGGGCAATGCGGCATTCGCGGTCGCCTTGCTGGGAATACTGCTGGCCGTGACGGTCGGCGGCGTTCCTCTGGTGGTCGATCAGATTTCCCACGATGCGCATGTCGACCAAGGCAAACTGGCGCTGAAACTGCTCGTGATCGTCGCCTTGCCTCTGGGTTTGGGTTTGCTCATCAAGGCCAGACGCGATGCCGGCGCATTACGTCTGAGCGCGGTGATGCATCCGGTTTCATCACTCTTTTTGCTCCTTGTCCTGGTGCAGATCATTTACGTCAACTTCGAAAAGTTCGCGGCGCTGCAATCCGCGACCGTCCTGGCCGGGCTCTTGTTCTTCCTCGTCGCCTCGGCCATGGGCTACCTGATGGGTGGGCCGGGCGGAGAAAACCGCCGTGCGCTCCTCCTCATGACGGGGATACGTGGCGGCAGCATTTCCATGGTGATCGCCGGGCAGGCATTTCCGCACAATCCCGATGTACTTGTCATGGCGACCGTCATGACCGCCTTGTCCGTGGTCATCTTCGTGCCAGCCAGCATATTGCTGGGGCGCATCGTCCGCTGATCAGGCCGCTGTTGCCGGGGTACGGCAGCGCTCGCCAGCATGCCTCCCCCACCCGTCGCTGGGGGGCGCAAATAATGCCGCCAACCGTAGACTCCACGCTGATATCAAGCAACACCATTCCACGAACAAAGCGCCAGGGTGAACTGGCTGCACTGGAGATCGATCATGAAGCTGAGCTCTGAACTGAAACTGCCCGCAGTCAGCATGTCGGGTTTCGAGACCCCGTTGAGCGAGGAAGAGCAGGCCATCCAGGCCAGCGTGCATCGCTTCGCCAGGGACGTGTTGCGCCCCCTCGGGCGCGAACTCGACAAGATGACTGCGGAGGAAGTGATCGCCCCGGGCTCCCCCTACTACAGCCTGTTTGCCGAAGCCGCCAAGCTCGGACTCGACCCCGACCTGCTGGCCCAACTGCCGCCCGAGATGGCGGTCCGTGTCGAATCGATGATCGGCGAAGAGATGGGCTGGGGAGATGCCGGGCTCGCCGTCTCGCTGGTCGTCACCCAGTTCCCGCTCGAAATGGCCAAGACCGTCGGCAATCAGGAGCTGATCGACCTGTCCACCGGCAAGATCGGCTGCTGGATGATCACCCATCCCGACAAGGGAACCGACGTCGGCGCCTTCGACATGAAGCGCGAATGGGTACCCGGCGCACCGGGCAACAAGGGCACCATGCGCGCCACCGTGACCAAGGACGAAATCATCATCAACGGCCAGTGTTCGGCCTGGGTCTCCAACGGTGCCGTGGCCCAGGTGGCCCTGGGCTATCTTGGCGCCGATTACGGCGATGGTTTCTATGGTGCCGATGGTCGCCCCAACGGCATCGCCTGCATCATCCCGCTCGACCTGCCCGGCGTCTCAAAGGGCAAGCCGCTGGAGAAGATCGGCCAGCGCGCCCTGCCGCAGGGTGAAATCTATTTCGACAACGTCAAGATCCCGCGCCGCTTTGCCGTGGCACAGCAGGAAGACTACTACGGCAATGTCGCTTCCGCCTGGTCGTTCGCCGGCACCCACATGGGACAGGTGTTCACAGGCGTGGCCCGTGCTGCCTTCGAGATGGCCCTGGCCTATTGCCACGAGCGCAAGCAGGGCGGCCAGTTGTTGATCGATCACCAGCTCACCCGCTACCGCATCGGCGACATGATGCGTCGCGTCGAACTGTGCCGCGCGGTGGCCCGCCGCTCGCTGGCTTTCGCCCGGCTGACGCCGCAAGGGCACCCTTGGGCGACGGCCTCGGGCAAGGTCACGGTGACCGAAGAAGCAGAAAAGGTGGTCATGGAAGCCTTCCGTCTTTTCGGCGCCAATGGCACGACGCTTGAATACCCCATCGAAAAGCTGGTGCGCGACGTGCGTGCCGCCCTGATCGAAGATGGCGAAAACACCATGCTCACCACCCGTCTCGGTTTCCTGTGCCAGCAGATGTACGAACAGGGCTGGGCCCAGAACTAAGCACGTAGCAAATTCCAATCAAACACCTGAGGAGAACAGAAATGGCAAAACATCCCGTCGTCGTCTATGGCGCCAGTGGTTACACCGGCATGTTGATCATGGACTGGCTGATCGACCAGCAAATCCCTTTCACCGCTGTGGCGCGCAACGCCAAGCGCACGCAGGAAATGATGGCGCAGCGCGTCGTCCGCCTCGAATCCGCGACCTACGAGATTGTCGAGGCTGAACACAACGTCGAGTCGCTGACCAAGGCTTTCAAGGGCGCCAAGGTGGTTTGCAATACCGTTGGCCCCTTTGTCAACTTTGGCATGGTCGCCGTCGAGGCCGCCCTCAATGCGGGTTGCCACCATATCGACACCACCGGCGAGCAGTCCTACATGCGCGAAGCGCGTGCCAAGTTTCACGAGGGCTACAAGCAGTCAGGCTTGCTACTGGCTCCGTCGACCGCCTACATGTACACCTTCGCCGAAATCGCCGCTGAACTGGCGCTGGAAACCGAAGGCGTCGATGCCATTGAAACCGCCACCATTGGCCGCGGCCCGCGCAATGCCGGTACCGGCGTGACGGTGGGCTCGACTGCCTCGATCTTCGAGCTGGCCCGTACGGAACAATGCTACCTGTGGGAGAACAAGCTGGTGCCGCACCCGGTGACGGCCTCCTTCGAGGTGGTGACGCCTGAATTCATGCAGCCGGTGTTCTCGATACCCTGGGGTGGCACTTCGCTGCCGATTTTCTACGAGACCGATCCACGCGTGCGTTCCTGTATTTCCAGCGTTGGCTTCTATGACACCGAGGTTATGAAAATGGTGCACGGCTTCGCCCAGAAGTGGGACGCGGAATACAAAGACCTGCCCAAGGAGCATCAGGACGCCATCATCAAGGGCGTGGTGGAGAGTGCCACACCCTCGATGCCGCCGCGCGAGCGCACTTCCATCCAGCGCAGTCTGGATTTCGCCATCGGTCGTGGCCAGTTGGCCTCGGTGCGTGCTACGGTCACTGGCATTACGCCCTACATCTCGACCGGCGCACTGCAAGTCGCCACCGCGATCAAGCTGCTCGACGGCGAAACCAACAAGGTCGGCTTTGCCTCGGCTTGCAAGGCCATGGGTCATCGCTATCTGCTTGGCTTCCTCGAGCAGCGCGGCCTGGCGCGTGCCAGCGTGCAAAACCTGTAGGCGGGGGCGGCATGGCGGCTATCGACTTCTTTGACCGGGGCTGGCGCTGTAACCCGACCGGCGCGGCCTACATCCAGGACGACCGCGAATACAGTTTCAAGGAAGTGGGCGAGCTGTCCTGCCGCGTCGCCAACGCCCTGCTTTCCGCCGGTTTGCCGGCGGGTACCAAGGGCGCAGTGTGGGCGGTGAATGACGTCACCGCCTGGACCTGCACGCTCGGCCTGTGGCGGGCGAACATGTGCTGGATTCCGGTTGGTGCGCGCAATTCTTCGGAAGAGAACCACTACGTGCTCGATGCCTTCGATTGCGAAGTGCTGTTCTTCCAGAAGTATTTCGCGCCGGTGATCGCCGAACTGCAACCCACGCTGCCCAAGATCAGGCACTGGGTCTGCGTCGATGGCGAGGCGCCCGAGCTTGCCGGCTCTATATCCCTCGGGGAATGGATCGGGGATCAGCCGGCAACGCGGCCGACCGTTGCCGTCGACATGGACGATGTGATCATGCTCTCGTCCACGGGTGGCACCACCGGCATGCCCAAGGGGGTGATGAACACGCACCGCAGCCTGCAAACCTTCTGTGCGCATTACACCATCGCCTGCACCTACAAGTCGGAAGACAAGCCGGTGAACCTTGCCGCTGCACCGATGACGCATACGGCCGGCATCCTCTCGCTGCCGTGCACGGCGCGCGGCGGTACCGTGGTCGTGGTTACCAAGCCCGACCCCGCACTGCTACTGGCGGCGATTCCGAAGTACAAGGTGACCGAGATGTTCCTGCCGCCGACGGTGATCTACCGGTTGCTCGACATTCCCGACCTGGGCAAGAAGGTGGACTTTTCCTCGCTCAGGTATTTCATGTACGGCGCCGCACCGATGTCGGTCGAAAAACTCAAGCAGGCCATCGAAGTGATCGGCCCGGTGATGATGGGCGGCTACGGCCAGACCGAAGCGCCGGCGTCGATCTCCTATCTGCCGCCCGATGCGCACTTCAAGAATGGCAGGGTCGCCGACGACGAGCGTCTCTCGTCCGTAGGCCAGCCGAATCCGCTGATCAGCGTCGAGATCATGGATGACGCCAACCAGATTCTTGCCCAGGGTGAAACCGGCGAGATCTGCGTGCGCGGCGATCTGGTCATGAAGGGCTACTACAAGGCCCCGGAGAAGACCGCCGAGACCATTATCGACGGCTGGCTGCATACCGGTGACGTCGGCCACATCGACGCCGAAGGCTACCTCCATATCACCGACCGCAAGAAGGACATGATCATCTCCGGCGGCTTCAACGTCTACCCGAGCGAAGTCGAACAGGTGATCTGGGGCCATCCGGCAGTTCAGGATTGCGCCGTGATCGGTGTGCCCGACGAGAAGTGGGGCGAGGCGGTCAAGGCCGTGGTCGAGTTGAACAAGGGCCAGACCGTCAGTGCCGATGATCTCATCGCGCTTTGCAAGGAGAAGCTCGGCTCGGTCAAGGCGCCGAAGAGCATCGACTTCATCGACGTGTTGCCACGCAGCCCGATCGGCAAGGTACTCAAGAAGGATTTGCGTGCCCGTTACTGGCAGGACGCGGCGCGCAAGATCTGACAGACGTCCCCCGACCTCGGGTCGTCCTGACCGGGGGCAAGGGGACGTCGCCCCAATCAAGGCATCGCATACCACGCCGGGAGACCTGCCGTCGGCTACTGATGGAAATCTGTCATGACCCAGCAACTCGATATCGACTTTGTTTCGGATGTCGCCTGTCCCTGGTGTGCCGTCGGCCTCTATTCCCTTGAGGAAGCACTTCGGCGATTGGGCGACGCGGTGTCGGTGCGGGTCCGGTTCCGGCCCTTCGAACTTGACCCCGACGTGGGGCCGGAAGGGGAAGCTACCGACGAATATCTGGCGCGCAAGTACGGCGCGAGCAGCGCCCAGTTGCAGATGGCGCGCGAAGCCATCGCCCAGCGGGGTGCCGGGGTGGGCTTTGTCTTCGACCTCGACAAGCGCAAGCGCGTCTTTAACACCTTCGATGCCCATCGCCTGATGCACTGGGCAGGCCAGGCGGGGCGGCAGCGCGAACTCGCCGGCGCCTTGTTCAAGGCCTATTTCACCGACGGCGAAAATCCTGGCGATCATGCAGTGCTGATCCGGCTCGCCGACGAGGCAGGGCTGGATTGCGAGCGGGCCAGGGCGATTCTCGCTTCAGGGGAGTTCGCCGGCGAGGTTCGCGAGATGGAAGCCTGGAACCAGCGCAGCGGCATTCATGCCGTGCCGGCGGTCATCGTCAGCGGTAAGTACCTGATTCAGGGCGGGGAGCCGCCCGAAGTTTTCGAGCAGGCCTTGCGCAAGATCATTGCCCAATAGCGGACCGAGCCGGACCGTACTTGCGGGCTGGCCCGGCCGCTGGATTCCATCCCCGTGCAAGGTCCTACTCACGCATTGCTGAAAACTTTGCGGAATACCGATAGGCCCGCATCGTGATTTACCTGAGACTGCTTCCTATACACTTGGATAGGCCGCGAGAACATCTGGTCCCTCCAAATCAAAAACCAAACAATGAGGACAACCATGACAGACTCAGCGACCACAGGATTACAACTGCGTTCTTTGATCAAGGACAGCGGAGAGCTTGAATTATCACTACAGCAAATTTCCGTCGCCGAACCGGCAGTGGATGAAGTGATTATCCAGGTTGAAGCGGCACCTCTCAATCCGTCTGACTTCAACCTGCTTTTTGGCGCAGCAGACATGAAAACCGCAAGGACGTCAGGAACAGCAGAATTTCCGGTCGTCACCGCCACCGTTCCCGCAGCGGCGATGCCCGCCATGCAAGGCCGACTCAATCAATCGATGCCCGTGGGCAACGAAGGTGCCGGCGTGGTGGTAAAAGCTGGCAAGTCACCCGAAGCGCAAGCATTGCTTGGCAAGACGGTAGCCACATTCGGTGGCGAGATGTATTCGCACTATCGCTGTGCCAAGGCAGCGCAATGTGTCGCACTGCCAGCCGACTGCACGGCTGCTGACGGGGCCGCAATTTTTGTCAACCCGCTCACGGCCGTTTGCATGACCGACGTGATGCGTAAAGAGGGGCACAAGGCGCTTGTCCATACCGTCGCGGCGAGCAATCTCGGACAGATGCTGATCAAGCTGTGCCAGAAAGAGAAAATCAGCCTGGTGAACATTGTTCGTAGTCAGGCGCAGGTCGATCTGCTCAAGGAAATGGGTGCTGAGTGGATCTGCAATTCCTCCTCGCCAAATTTCATCCAAGATCTTGCGCAAGCAATTGCCGCTACGGGGGCGACGTTGGTGTTCGATCCGATTGGCGGGGGCGATTTGCTGACGCAGGTCATGGCCATCATGGAGCAGTCACTGATTCAATCCGAGCCCTACAGCCGCTATGGCTCGGCAACACGCAAGCAAGCGTATATCTACGGGGTGCTGGATCGTTCGCCAACTACCATCCGGCTCAACTTCGGTTTGGCATTTGGCATTGGCGGTTGGCTGCTCACACATTACATGCAAACCCTTAGCGCCAGCGAACGGGCGCAGATGCAGGCGTACGTGCTGGCCAACCTGAAGACGGTGTTCACAGGCCACTACACGCGGGTGGTGTCATTGGTCGAAGCCCTCCATCTCGATGAAATTGCCGCCTACAGCCAACGTGCCACCGGGGGCAAATACCTGATCAATCCTTCCAAAGGGCTGCCAGCCTGAAACTCATGAAAGTCATGGAGAAGACATTGCTCAAGCTGTACGGTTTCCCATCCAGCAACTACGTCAACATGGTGCAACTGGCGTTGCTCGAAAAAGATGTGCCTTTCGAGTTTGTGTTGACCTATCCGAATCAAAGTCCGGAATTGTTCGCCAAAAGTCCGCGCGGCAAAGTGCCGTTCATGGAAACGCCCAGCGGCTACCTGAACGAAGCCAGCGTCCTGCTCGATTATCTTGAAGAAACAGCTGGCGGAGTCCCGCTGCTCCCCAAGGAGCCAGGCGAGAGAGCCCGCGTTCGCGCCTTGATGAAAGAGCTTGAGCTATACATTGAGTTGCCGGCACGCAGTTGCTATCCGGAAGCTGTCTTCGGGGCGAAGGTGCCCGATGCGATCAAACTGAAGGCGCGCGATGAGTTGATTGCTGGATTTGCAACGCTGAAACGACACGGTAAATTCTCACCTTACCTGGCTGGCGACTCGTTCACTCTTGCGGACATCGTGTTTCTGTACTCGGTTGATCTGGGCAACTCCGTTGCCAAGAAACTGTTTGACCTCGATCTCCTTGACGACCTCCCCGCCGCGCACGACCTGCTTCAGCGATTGAGCGACAGGCCACATGTGCAGTCGATAGCTACTCAACGCGCTGCCGAGTGGCCACAATTCATCGCTTCAGTCCAAGCCAAATACCAGGTCCGTTGAGTTTTTCAGACGCGATCGCAGCAGCAACTGCAGTTCAGGGACAATTTAGTATCGAAATTAGCTACCTCGGCGTGCACGCGACGGCAATCATTCACGAATCTTTCGTATCTACCGAAACGATCGTAAATAATTGACGTCTGTCTTCAGCTGTTACGGTGGAACTGGAGTGTCCGGGATCGTGCCTCCTCAGGCAAGTTCCTTCGCCGGATTGATCAGGTACTTCCCGCCGGTTGAACGCTTGCTGTAGACCTCGATTTCCTCGATCCGGAGTGCCTCGGCCAGAGAAATCTCGCGTGTGTAATGGCAGGCAAAGGTTGTCTTCAGCGCGGCAAGCACGCGCGCCTGGAACTGTCCCATCGCTTCCGGCCCGATCCTTTGTAGGTAGTTGGGCAGCAACCAGCCAGCCACGCCAAACGCGGGGCCAAAATTCCGCTTCAGGATGGTCGGGCTGGTATCGAGGCTGCCATAGATATAGACCTGCTTGTGGGTAGCCGAGCCATAGCGGCTGTAGCCCTTGGCGGAACTGTTGATCGCCGCCTCCATGCAGGACAGTATCTGGCTGGCCAGCGTGCCGCCACCGATGGCATCGAAAGCCAGCGTTGCGCCGGTCGCGGCAAGGTCCCGGGTGAGGTCCTGCGCGAAGGTCGGCGCGCTGGAATTGCAGACGTGGATCGCGCCCATGCCGCGCAGCAGCGCCGCCTGCGCTTCGCTACGCACGATGTTCACGAGGCCGATGTTCTCGCTGAGGCACAGCCGGTTCAGCATCTGCCCCAGATTGCTTGCCGCCGCCGTATGCACCAGGGCCGCATGGCCTTCGCGGCGCATGACATCGACCATGCTCAGTGCGGTCATCGGATTGACGAAGATGGATGCCCCTTCGGCCGGCGAAATGCCCGCCGGCAGGGCGACACACTGGGCCGCCCTGGCGCAGCGGTACTGGACGTACATGCCGCCGCCAAAGATCGCCACGGTTTTGCCGAGCAGGGCGTGCGCCTCGGGCGAGGTGCCTGCGGCGACCACTACCCCGGCCCCTTCGTTGCCGACGACCATCGATTCGTCGAGACGCATCTTCATGCTGCGCATCGCCACTTCGGGTATCGCTGCGGTCACGATCGGGGCCGTCGGGGTGCCCGCGGCCCTGGCAGTCGTCAAATCGGCGGCGCCGAACAGGAGTCCGAGGTCGGACGGGTTGATCGGGGTCGCCTCGACCCGGATGATGACCTCGTCGGCCGCGGGCTCTGGAGTTGGAACCAGGGCCAGCGACAACTCCAGTTCGCCACTGGACTTGACCAAGGAGCGAAGTTGGAGGCCGGACTTCATTTCGGATGCAGGCATTGTTTTTCCTTGGGGTTTGGTGCAAGTCGATTATCGGTGAAAGTCTTGCCGGTCAGCTTAGCGTCCAGCCGGCAATCGAGGCGCGTTCCATCTTGCGGTGGCAGGGGGGGTAATCCATTACGGCCAGGTGCTGGGTGCTGCGATTGTCCCAGATTGCCACACTGTTCTTTTTCCAGCGCCAGCGCACCTGGATCTCTGGGATGTAGGCCTGGCTGCTCAGGTACTGGAACAGGTCGCCGCCTGCCTGATGCAGGTCTTGCCCGAAGCGCACCCGCCCCTGATTGTGATAGTTCACGAAGTGGGTGGCCCAGCCGCCGGCCAGGAGAACCTTCTCGCCGGTCTCCGGGTGGACCTGCACCACGTCGTGTTCAACATTTGGCCACTGGGCAAGGATTTCCGCGTGCTGGTCCCCGGGAATCATTGCGTTCATCATTTCAAGGAAGCTGTGGCTTGCCCGCAGGCCGGCGATCCTGGTTTTTATGTCATCCGGAAGGTTCTCGTAAGCAGCGGCCATGTTGGCCCACATCGTGTCCCCGCCGACCGGCGGGCACTCGACGCAGCGCAGCACGCAGGCCTTGGAGGCCACAGCACGCCAGGTGTTATCGGCATGCCAGACGTTCTCATAGCGACCGACCGGTTTGGCAGGGGTTTTGTAGATGCGCACCAGGCCGGGCGTGTCTTCAAGGGTTGGCAGGATCGGGTGGTCTTCCAGTTCGCCCATACGGGAAGCGAATGCGACGTGGTCCTTGCCCGAGATGTCCTGGTCGCGCAGAAACAGTACGCGGTGCTTGAGCAAGGCGGCGTAGATTTCGCTGAAAAGGGCCTCGTCGTGCGCGGCGTCCCTGAGGCTGACGTCCAGCAATTCGGCGCCGATGTGACAGGTGAGTTGTTCGATACGCATCATTTGCTCCGCACGGTGGATGGTTGGTTTCAGGGAGCTTGCGATGGCGAAATCGCCGCGGCAATCGCTTCCTGCTGCATGGAGCAGGGGATGAGAGGCAGTTGCGCAAGCCATGGCAGCGCCGATTGCTGCCATATCTGGTGAACCGGTATCAGTTCTTTGAACTGATCAACGCCGCCCAGACGCAGGCTGAGATAGGGTCCCGGGTCATTCTTCATGTAAGAGTAGATGGACGTTGCGCAGACCGGGCAAAAAACCAGGCTTCTCTCGTTGCCGCTGGTGCCGATCTTGCGGTATTCGCTGACCTGTCCCCGGATGGAGAACGATTCCCGCAAAACCAGTGCCCCGACCCGAAACGCCGAGGACGCCATGACCTGGCAGTCGGTGCAATGACAGACGATGACCTTGTCTTTTTCCACCTCGGCGCTGAAGCTGACAGCCCCGCAATGGCATTTGCCGGTAACGTGCATGCTCATTCTCCTTTGCCAATCGATAATCTGCCGGTCTGCAGCATCTTGCGGGCATTGGCAACGAAATCCTCGGTTGCCCGCCTGTTTTCTGCGCTGTCGGCGCCGGGTGTCATGGTTGAAGCGGGGCGCTCAAGTCCGCGCGCCACCGCCGGACGCGTCCGGATCTCCTCCAGCCAGCGGCTCAGATGAGGCAGGTCATCAATGGCGACACCGGCCCACGCATGCACATTGACCCAGGCCCAGTTGGCGATGTCGGCAATCGAGTACTCGCCGGCAAGAAACTCGTTGCGCGCCAGATGGCCATTCAAAACGCCGAACAGGCGACGGACTTCGCCTTGATAGCGATCGATGGCCGGCTGGATCTTTTCCGGGAAGTAGCGGAAGAAGACATTGGCCTGACCCATCATGGGACCCACACCACCCATCTGAAACATCAGCCATTGCAGGACCTGAGAACGCCCCTTGGCGTCGGCGGGCATCAGCTTGCCGGTTTTTTCGGCCAGATAGATGAGGATGGCACCCGACTCGAAAACCACAAAATCACCGGCTTCATGATCGACAATCGCCGGAATCCGCCCATTGGGGTTGACGGCGAGGAAGCCCGCTTCCTTCTGTTCCTTCTTCCCCAGGTCGAGGATTCGCATCTCGTACGGCAGTGCAAGCTCTTCGAGCGCTATGGATACCTTGTGGCCATTGGGGGTGGCGGCGGTGTAAAGGGAGATCATGAGGGTCTCGAGCGGCATGTGGTCAGGTCCGCAGATGGCGGACAGGAAAATGCGGCCTGGTCAGTCGCCACCTGTTCGGGGCGGTACGGCCGTGCGGTGCAGGCAACATCTGCGGAAATGAATTCGCTATCGGTTCGCATCGGTCTTGGAAAGCAAGCTTTGGGGCGGTGGGGCTATGGATGTGGCAAGCATTTTCAATACTGGATGCTAGCGATACCGGATTGCGGAACCCCCCCCATCGCGGGTAGGCTGGTCCAGCTCATCCGGCGACCCCGCTGGCGCGGTACGCAGGGGTTGGGCCTACATGCGGGCCGCTTCCTGGTCAGCCAATTGGCGCCACTTGCTCGGACTCAGGCCGGCCCACCTGCGAAAGGCGTTGGAAAATGCCGCGGTGTCGCCGTAGTGCAAGGCAGCTGCGATTTCCGAGACGCCGAGATGCGTCTCGCGCAGCATTTGCCGGGCTACCGAAAACAGTGCTTCCTGGATGAGTTGGTGCGCGGACGCGCCTTCCTCTTCCAGACGCCGGCGCAGGGTGCGTTCGTGGAGTTCAAAAAGTCGTGCGATGCTTTCGCTCGATGCAGTGCCACTGAAAACCATCGAGCGCAGGGCGCGGCGCACCTTGTCGGCCAGCCCGTGGTTTTGGCTGTCTTCCATCCGGGCGATCGATGTGCAGAGCCGCGCGTGAAGCTGCGGGTCGGCACCGGCGACCGGGTGGTTCAGCCAGTCGCGGGCGAACACGACAGCGGAGAAATCGGCATCGAATTGCAGGCGCGCACCGAAGAATTGCCGGTAGGGCGTCAGGTCGCCCGGGCGACTGTTAGCAAAGCGGGCTTCGACCGGTGTCCAGCCGGGGCCGCACAACTCGCGCATCACGCGGTACATGATGGCGACGACGCCTTCCTGGAATTGCCGGATGGCGCCGGTTTCGTAACGGAGTACCGAATAGCCCAGGGCAACGTGCCGGGGGGAGACGTGAATCAGCAAAGGCACGGCGCCACGGTCCTGAAGGTGGAGGTGCAGCGTCAGTTCCCGGCAGGCCCTGCCCACGGTCGGGCTGTTGCGCATCAAGGCGCCGATTTCACCGAGCAGGCTCGAATCGAAGCGCTGTCCGACCAGCAGTCCGAAGTGCTGGCAGCCGGTAGAGGCGACACAGGATTGGAGCAGCTGCCCCAGGTCGTCTACAGAAATCCGGCTGTCCGGGCGCTCGAACAGATGAATGTCGACACCAGCCCTGGCGAATACCCCGGCGGGGTCGCAGCCGAGTTCGGCCAATAACGCAGGAAGAGTCCGGATCGGCGCGACACCCACGGCATAGAGGTCGCTGGGCAAGCCCCGGTGCTCGTCTGCCTGTTGCGGTCGACGCTGTTTTTGCGGCAAAAATGCTCCTCCGGTTCGAGGGGAAGGTCTGTCCGAAATTCGCAAGATATTTTGTGAACCGAATAGTACCCTGCATAGCATCGAGCTTCGGTTCCAGAAGCGACCTGGTCAAGTCAGCCGCTCAGGAATCCGGCAATCATGTCCGGGCAGTGAGTTTCGCCAAGCATGCATGGAGACAACTTTGAAAAGAACACTGCAGCATTTTTTTGCCATTGTCGCGACGCTAATTTCAAGTGCGGTATTGGCGCAAGGGACTGCCGCGGAAGACGAGGCTTCCCGCATCCGGGATATCGCCGAAGAGGCCTACATCTACGGCCTGCCCATCGTCATGAATTACGCGGTGATGTATTCCTATGCCGTCGACAAGACCTCGCCGCAGTTCAAGGCGCCCTTCAATCAATTGCATAACGAAGCGCGTGTCCTGACGCCGGCGGATACGGTCATCGTCACCCCCAACAGCGACACCCCATATTCGATGGCATGGCTGGACCTGCGGGCTGAGCCGGTGGTCATTACCGTGCCGGCGGTGGACAAGAAGCGCTACTACTCGGTGCAACTGGTGGATGGCAATACGTTCAACTATGGCATCTTCGGTAGCCTGACTACCGGCCATGAGCCCGGCAACTATCTTGCCGTCGGGCCTGACTGGAAGGGTGAAGTGCCCAAGGGTATCAAGAAGGTGTTTCAGTCGACGACGCAGTTCGCGCTGACCATCTTCCGCACCCAACTCTCGGGCCCCCAGGACCTCGAGGCAGTAAAGAAAATCCAGGCCGGTTACCGCGTGCAGACCTTGTCGGCATTCCTCAAGCGCCCGGCGCCACCCGCCGCACCACCCGTTGCCTTCCCGAAGATCGACAAGGAATCGGCCAAGGCCAACTTCTTCACCTATCTCGATTTTGCCTTGCAGTTCGCACCCGCCGGCCCGGAAGAAATGGCCATCCGGAAAAAGCTCGCCAGTATCGGCATCGGCGTCGGCAACTTCGATCAGTTCAAGGAAATTGCAAGCAAATATCGACTGCAACTGGGCATGGGCGTAAAGGCTGGAGACGAGAAGGTGACGTCGGCTATTGCCAATTCCGGTGAGCGGCGCAATGGCTGGCTGTTCCAGACGGCCTCGTTTGGCAACCGCGAACATTTTGCCGGCAACTGGCTGTTGCGTGCGGCGCTGGCCAAGGCGGGCATCTACGGGCTCGATGCAAGCGAGGCCTTGTATCCGATGACGCGCACCCTTGCCGATGGCGAGGTGCTTGATGGCAGCAAGCACAACTACACACTGACCTTCGCCGCCGATCAACTGCCGCCGGCCCGGGCTTTCTGGTCCCTGACCATGTATGACGGCGCGTCGCAGTTCCTGGTCGATAACCCGATCAAGCGCTACCTGATCAACTCGCCAATGCTGCCCGGCCTCAAGCGGGGTGCCAACGGTTCGCTCACGCTCTATATCCAGAAGGATTCGCCAGGAGGCGACAGGGAAGCCAACTGGCTGCCGGCGCCGGACGGGCCGATTTACCTGGTGTTGCGCCTTTACGGACCGCGGCAGTCGGCGCTTTCCGGCGAATGGAAGAATCCGCCGCTGGTTCGCATCTACTAAATTTCCACTTTGGGAGTGCATCACATGAGTTGTTTTGCAAAGAAAGTCGTGGTCATCACCGGTGCGGGTTCAGGCATCGGCCGCTCGCTCGCCCGACAACTGGCGGCGAAGGGCGCGCGTCTCGCCTTATCGGACGTCAATGCCGCCGGGCTGGAAGAAACCATGAAGTCGCTGCCTTCGGGCACCGAGGCACGCAGCTATATGCTCGACGTCGCCAAGCGCGAGGCTGTGTTCAACCACGCGGACGAGGTCAAGCGGGATTTCGGCACAGCCCATTTCGTGATCAACAACGCCGGTGCCACGGTGATCGGCACCATCGCCCATCTCTCCATCGAAGAAATCGAGTGGCAACTGGGCATCAACCTATGGGGCGTCATCTACGGCACCAAGGCTTTCCTGCCCATGATGCTCGCCCAGCGCGAGGGCCGCATCGTCAATATCTCCAGCGTCTTCGGCATGGTCGGCTTCCCGACGCAAGGCGCCTACAACATCTCCAAGTTTGGGGTGCGCGGCCTCACCGAGTGTCTGTGGACCGAACTCGACGGCACCGGCGTCGATGCGGTTTGCGTGCATCCGGGCGGCATCGCCACCAACATCGACAAGGCTGGCCGCCGTTGCGCCGCCGCCGGCAGCGAGGAGGACGGCTTTGATGCCGCAGCGAAGAAGATGCTGCTGACGCCGCCCGACGACTGCGCCGCCGACATCATTGCCGGGCTCGAGCGCGGCCAGCGCCGCATCCTGACCGGCCACAAGTCGACCACGCTGTTCTGGCTGAGCCGACTTTTCCCCAACCGCTACCCCGCCATCCTGCGGGTGCTGGCGAAATAGATCCCGACCAATCCAAGGAGAACTGACTGCAATGCGTAAAACGATAATCGCCAGCCTCTTTCTGACGCTGCTGGCAGCTTCAGGCGCCCACGCCGAAAAAATTACCATCAATCCCGGCCCGGTCAAGGGCGTCACCCTTGTCAAGGAAAATGCCCGCGGCACGGTATGGTGCGAAATCATCCCCATGACGGGTACCCAGCCCAATGTCGTGATGCAGATCTACACGTCCACCGGGGTGGATAACTGCACGGAAGAACGTTCGGCGGCTCTGGATATGACAAAGCTGGCGGCCGACCTGGGCGTCGAAAAAGTCGTCATGAACCCCGGGCGCTACTGGGCCTTCGACCGCATGACTGCCTTTACTGCCGGGGAAGTGGTCGACTTCAACGGCATCAAGGCGCAGTGGGGGGCGACCATGACGCCCAAGGACGTCGCGGCCATCGTCGGTGGCAAGCCTTATTCGGTCGGCAAGATCAAGCGTGATACCGAATGGTTCTACAAGAAAGGCAAGCCGGCCTACCTGCTGCGCACGCCGGAAGGCAAGGTGTGGGTGCTGCAGGTCTTTACCACGGACAAGGACAAGACCATGTCGATGGAGACCATGGACCAACTTGGCAGCAAGCTCCAATTGCCGGAAGGCTGGAAGTTCGAAGTCAAGATGCTGGACCGGGACCTCTCCCTGCAGCCGCGCCGGGTGGCTGATGGCGAGGCCTACATCATGCGCGACAACCTGGGCAACACCTATCAGGGCTGCGGTTTCGACGCCGCATGCAGCTACCTGCCATGAGCGACGCCACCCTGACCCTGTGGGGCACGCCGCACTCCTTGTACACCGGAAAAGTGCGCTCGTACCTGATCAAGAAGCGGCTGCCATTTCGTGAACTGCTGTTGTCCAATCCGCGCTTCGTGGCGCAAATCGTGCCCGTGGTGCGCTTGATGGTGGCACCGGTGCTGGAGTTTCCTGACGGAGAACTCGTTCAGGACAGTACCGACATCATCGAGGTCCTCGAGGCGCGCCATCCGGGCAACCCGATGGTGCCGGCGACGCCGGTGCAAGCCTTTGTCGCGCACCTGCTTGATGCCTTCGGTGCCGAGGGCATGCTGGCGGCAGCGATGCACTATCGCTGGAGTTATCGCAGCGAGCAGGAGCATTTTCTGCGCGCCGAGTTCGGCCGTGCGGTGCATGCCGGGCCGAATCGCGAGGAACGCCTTGCTGCGGGTGCCGCATTGATGGAGTATTTCAACGGCTTCCTGCCCTTCCTTGGCGTGACGCCCGAGTCCATTCCGGCGATCGAGGCGGCGTATGAAGACCTGCTCGATGCGCTCGACATCCATTTCCAGCATCACCCGTATATTCTGGGCGGGCGTCCGAGCATTGCTGACTTCGGCCTGATGGCCCCGATGTTTGCCCATCTCGCGCGCGACCCGGTGCCTGCCACGCTGATGAAGAACCGTGCCCCCAACGTCTTCCGCTGGACCGAGCGCATGAACCTCGCGAACATCGCCGATGGCGAATTCCCCGGGCATGGCGAAGACTATCTCGCCGACGATGCGATCCCGGCCACGCTGGAACCCGTGCTCGCCCTGGTGTTCCGTGACTGGGGCCCGCAGTGGCTGGCGGATGCCGAGTTGTTCAATCGCTGGGTTGCCGACAACCCGGCACTGCCAGTCGGCCATCCGGTGAGTATCGAGGACGGTCGCAAAGTGCATTCGACTCTGGGTATGGCGACTTCGACGATGCGCGACTGCACCGTGGTCCGCGCCAGTGCGCCGCACGGCCTGTGGCTCCTGGACAAGGCCCTGGCCGTGGCCGCCGAGATGGACGCCGGGCCGGCGGGTCGCCTTGGCGAATTGCTTGCGCGAACCGGGGGCGGGGCGGTCACGGCCATCCGGCTTGCCCGCGGCCTGAAACGCCACGACTATGTGCTGGTCTTGAACTAGAAAGGAAATGCAATGTTTGCCGTTCTGAAAATCTCTTGCCTCGTCATCTACGCATTGGGCGCGGCAGGCGCCCTCGGCCTTCTGCCCGAATCGCTGAGCTTCTTCGGGGTGGTGGCGCTGTTGTTGCTGGCAGCGCACGTCGCCGAAGTCTTCCTGATGTTCAAGCATGTGCGCCGCTACCAGGGGCCGCTCGCAGTGAGCATCCTGCTGACCGTGCTGTTCGGACTGCTGCACTGGAAGCCGCTTGCCGACCAGGCGGCACGTGACGCGAAGCGTCTCTGACCGGCGCATCTGGCGCCCAACCGATTGGAGAATCACCTATGAAGCAGCTTGCCGGCATCGACAATTTCTTCCTCAAGAGCGAGACCGGGCAGGTCTACAACCATGTCGCCTCGCTCGGCATCTACGATCCGTCAACCGCGCCCTCGGGCAAGGTGCGTTTCAAGGAAATCCTGGAGCACTTCAAGAAGCGCCTCCATGTCAGTCCGGTATTCACCAGCAGACTGGTGACGCCGCCGCTGGGGATGGACCGTCCCTACTGGATCGGTGATCCGAAGATCGATGTCGAGTTCCATATCCGGCACATCGCCTTGCCCAAGCCCGGCGACTGGCGCCAGTTGATGATCCAGGTCGCCCGCCTGCACTCCCGGCCCCTGGATCGCAGCCGGCCGTTGTGGGAGATCTATGTCATCGAAGGCCTCGACAATATTCCCGGCCTGCCGGAAGGGGCGTTCGCGCTATTCACCAAGCTTCACCATTCCTCGGTGGATGGCATGGCCGCCGCCGGGCTGATGGGTAATCTTCACAGCCTCTCGCCGGCGCCCGACACGCGTGCAACCGTGGAGCACACAATCTATTCCGACCGCGAACCGATACTCATTGAATACGTTTCCCGGGCGCTCGGGCACGTGGTGGATCGCGCCGCGGGCCTGAGCCGTTTTGCGCTCAGGTCGTCCGCGAAGGTGGCAGGGATCGCCGGGAATCTCGTCAGGCAGCAGCGTGACCCGAACAGTGGTGCGCTCGACATGGACGCACTGCGTGCCGCCGCCGGCTATGGCAAGGCGCCGTACACGCGCTTCAACCGCAAGATCTCGGGCAACCGCGTGGTTGATGCCGTCGGCTTGCCGTTTGCCGACATCAACCGCATTCGCTCGAAAATCGCGGGAGCGACGCTGAACGACGTCTTCCTGGCCGTCGCTGGCGGTACCCTGCACCGTTACCTCAAGGCCAAGGGCGAACTGCCGGACGATAGCATGCGCGCCCTGATGCCGATCAGCCTGCGGGCAGCGGGCGAGGCTGCCGCATCGAAGGGCGGCAATGAGGTGGGCGGCGTGGCGGTGCTCCTGCACACGGAAATTGCCGATCCCGTCGCCCGGCTGCATGCGATCAAGCGCGATGTCGCCAAAGCCAAGGCGGGCGCCGAACTGGTCGGCCCCGACATGGTCACCTCGATTTACAACGAACTTCCCTTTTTCGTCTCGAATTTCCTGATCAAGCATCTGGTGCTGGACCAGCTCAATTGCACGGTGTCGAACGTGCGCGGCCCGGATGTGCCGCTTTATGTCGCCGGCGCCCGTGCCGTCCAGTTCTACCCGGTCAGCATTCCCATCGACCATGTGGGCGTCAATTTCACGGGGTTCAGCTACAACAGCACGATGTGGATCAGTGCCGTCGCGTGTCGCAGCATGGTGCCGGATCCCGATGTCCTGGCGCAGTGCATGCGCGATGCCTTCAAGGAGTTACTCGATGCTGCGCTTGTCCCGGCAGAACCCATGGCCGGCGTGCGGGCACGTAGTCGCAAGGCGCCGGCAAGTGAAAAGCCTGCACCGCTAAAGACCAGGCGCCGGGCGATCAAGCTCGCCTGAGTTTCTGGCGCACACCAGGGCACGCCGGTCTGCGATGCCCCCCCGGCCAGGGGGGTGCGGCAGACTGGTGAACGACGAAAATGGACAGTGAACATAGCCATCGCCTTGCGGCGACGGCTCCATTGATTTGCTGTCGGGTTATCTCGGCGGTTGCGCCGAATTGAAGGAGTTTTCATGAGTACGGTCTACATCGCCGGCATTGCCATGACCGTATTCGGTCGCCATCCGGAACGCAGCCTGCACGACCTGGCCGGCGAGGCCCTGCAGGGCGCCCTCAAGGATGCCGGCTGCCAGATCAGCGACCTGGGTATCGCCTACTACGCCGGCATGACCAATGGCCCGCTGCAGGGCCAGATCGCCATCCCGGGCCAGGTGGTTTTCAGCAAGATCGGCATTTCGGAGATTCCCGTCTATAACATCGAGAATGCCTGCGCGTCGGGCAGTTCGGCTTTCAATCTGGCGGTGCAGAGCCTCAAGGCCGGCACTACCGACGTCGCCCTGGCGATCGGCGCCGAGAAGATGAATATCCCCGACAAGATGAAAGCCTTCTCGATCTTCGAGGCCGGCTGGGATGTCTCGCGCGCCGAAGAGAACTACGCGACTCTGGTCAGGATGGGCGAGGGCATCACCCCGCCGCCGGGGTCGGAGTCCGACAAGCCCTACAGCAAGTTCATGGCGATCTATGCCGCCATGTGCCGCTGGCACATGAAGACCTACGGCACCACGCAGCGCCAGATGGCCGCAGTCTGCGCCAAGAACCACCAGCACTCGGTGCACAATCCGTTCTCGCAGTTCCGCAAGCCCTTCAGCATCGAAGAAGTGCTCGCCGCGCCGCCGATCACCTATCCGATCACGCTGCCGATGTGCGCGCCGCTCTCCGATGGCGCGGCGGCCGCCATCCTGTGTACCGAAGAGGGCCTCGAGCGCATCGGGGCCGATCGCAACCGCTGCATCAAGGTGGCGGCCAGCGTCATTCGCAGCTTCAGCCACCGCCGCCTCGACGAGCCGGAAAAGCACATCAGCCGTCTTGCTGCGCTGCAGGCCTACGAGATTGCCGGGCTGAGCCCGGCCGACATCGATGTCGCGGAAGTTCACGACGCCTCGGCGATGGGCGAAATCATCCAGACCGAGAATCTCGGGCTGGCACCGCTCGGCGAGGGTGGTCCGTGTGCCGAGCGCGGCGATTTCACCCTGGGCGGACGGGTTCCGGTCAACCCCTCGGGAGGCCTCGAATCCAAGGGCCACCCCTTGGGCGCGACCGGCATCGGCCAGTTGTTCGAACTGGTCACCCAACTCCGTGGCGAGGCCGGCGCCCGTCAGGTCAGCGGAGCGCGGCATGCGATTCAGGAAAACGGCGGTGGCCTGCAGGGCATTGAAGAGGCAGCGGTTGCCATACACATTCTGAGCAAATGAGCCGGCGGGACAGATCCATTGGCCAAATGGCGGGGCAAGGATCACATCTTCTGCACTAGCTGCAGTGAGCGAAGGCGTTCAAGCACCGACCAGAATGATGCGGCCGGCGCGAAAAGGGCAAGGCGGGGGCGGGAGATAGAATGGAACGCATGAGCGGCGCCGATGCGATGATGCTGTATCTGGATCGCCCGCGGGCCTACAACCATACGATCAAGATGTCGATACTTGATCCGGCTACGGACTCCGAAGGCTGGTCCTGGTTGCGTTTCAAGAAGGCATTTTCAAGTCGTGTCGTACTGGTGCCGCGCCTGCGCCAGCGCTACCTGGCGGTACCGCTGGGCCTCAATCATCCGGTCTGGGTCGACGATCCCGAATTCAACATCGACTGCCACCTGAAGCGGGTCGGCTGTCCCGCCCCGGGCAGCATGGTCGAACTCTGCGAAGTCGTTGGCGAACTCTACGCCCAGCGCCTCGACCATACCAAGCCATTGTGGCAGGTGTGGGTCATCGAGGGCCTGGAGGGCGGCAGGGTCTGTGTCCTGCTTCTCATCCACCATGCGATTACCGATGGTGTCGGCATTCTGCAGATACTCAATACCTTCTGGAAATCCAAATCCGGCGACCTGGTGTATCCCGCCGAAGCCCGCTGGCATCCGCCGCCCTTGCCCGGCATATGGCGTTTGCTGCGCGACGGCCTGCGCGACCTGCCCGGCGTCTTGCGCAGCAACCTGCCGGGTGCCATTCGCGGAATCCGTGCTGGCCGGCAGTTGGCCCGGGAAATGGAACGGGCCGGCCAGCAAGCACCGCCTGGGCCTGGCAGCAGCGGCTACGATGCCCCCTATGCCTGCCAAAGTTCGGCGCGCCGTCTTTTTGCCGCACGTCCCTACGCATTGGAGCGCTTCAAGCGCATCAGCAAGGCGCTCGGCACCACGCTCAATGATGTCTTTCTTGCCTGTGCAGCGGGCGCACTGCGTCACCAGCTTACCGCAGTGAACGGTACGCCGCCGCTGCAACCGATGATTGCCACGGTGCCCTTTGCCTTACTACCCTTGTCCGAGCGTACGCGCGACGGCAATTTTTCCACCACGGACTTCACGGTGCTGCATTCCCAGATCGCCGACCCGCTGGAACGGCTCATGGCGTGTCGCGAGTCGGCGCTGGTCATGAAGGCGCACTTCGAGGCGACACGGGAAGCCAACCTGGGGGCACTCTTGAACCTCCTGCCGCCAGCCGTACCCAAACTCGTCGACCGCCTCAATGAAATAAAGGGCGGCGGCATGCTTCCCTTCTGGAACGTCGTGGTTTCCAACGTGCCGGGTCCGAGGGAAAGACTGAAACTGGGTTCGCTCGAGCTTGCCGAGTGGTATTCGATCGGCCAGATCGCCCATGGTGCTGCCCTGAACATCACCGGCTGGAGCTATGGCGACGGATTCAATGTCTGTATCCTGACCGACCCTGAAGTCCTGGCTGATCCCTGGCCGGTGATGGACGCATTTGGCCGCTGCCTCGACGAACTCGACAGCATCGGGATGGCGGGGCAAACTGCCGCCCTGGCATCACCCGAAATGGCGTAGAGACCGCATGCAAAGCTGGCAAACCGATCTGCTCAATCTCTATTTGCGCACCAGCGTCAAGCCACTGTTGCGTCGCGCGCGTTCTCTGAAAAATGCGCGTGCGGTGGTGCGGGTGGTGGATCAGACCCTTGGCCGGCTGTCGATTCCCCGACATACACGTATCGAAAGCGCGCAGGCCAGTAGCGTGAATTGCCGCTGCGACTGGATAGATCCGCCGCTTGTCGGCCAGGGAAGCGATCGCGCCCGGGACCACAGCCGAGTCATCCTCTATCTGCCCGGGGGCGCCTACATCGTTCGCACACCCAATGCGCATTCGGCGATGATCTCGCGACTCTGTTCGCAGGCTGACGCCCGTGCGCTGGTGTGCTACTACCGGCTGGCGCCGGAAAATCCATTTCCAGCCTGCCTCGAAGACAGTGTCGCAGCCTATGAGTGGCTCCTGAAACAGGGCTACCGGCCGGAGCAGATTGTCGTGGCCGGAGATTCCGCTGGCGGCGGACTGGCGCTGTCCACCCTGCTGGCCCTGCGCGACGCGAAGCGTCCGCTGCCCGCCTGTGCGGTGATGATGTCGCCATTGCTCGACAGCGGCGAGATGGCGCCGTCGCGCGCCAAGAACGCGCGCTCGGATGCAGTGCTGCCGCCGGCGGCAGGGCGTGGCATCAATCCGCGGCCGATGTTTCTTGGCGGACATGACCCCAAGAATCCTCTTGTCTCCCCGATTTACGGGGAATACCAGGGTTTGCCGCCCATGTACGTGATGGTCAGCGATTCGGAAATGCTGATGGACGACAGCCTGCGCCTGGCGCGCCGGGCGCAGTTGTACAAGGTCGAGGTGCGCGTCGATATCTGGCGCAAGGCGCCGCACGTCTGGCCGGCCATGCCTTTCCTGCCCGAGAGTCGTGACAGCCTTGAACGTGCCGGCCGCTTCATCGTCCGGCACGTGGCCATGCCGGTGGCCACCCATCAACCCAAGTCCCGCGGTCGCCGCAAGCCGGCCGTTCCCGCGCCGGCCGCCGCCGGGCGGACAAGCTGAGGCTGGAACTCCATGAGTGTGTATCAGGTCGATTGCGAGGACGCGAATTTCCTGTTTCTGGAGCAGACGGACAGCCCAACGCACATCAGCCTGCTTGCACTCTACGATCAGGACGAATCCGCAGCCGGTGTCATCCGCTTCCAGCACATATTGCAACTGGTCGAGCGGCGGATGGCGACGATTCCCGTCTTTCGTCAAAAGATCAAACGCCTTCCCGCCGACCTCGATTATCCCTACTGGGTCGATGACCCTCGCTTCGACCTCGATTACCACGTGCGCCACCTGGCCTTGCCCAAGCCGGGCGACTGGCGCCAGTTCTGCATTCAGGTCTCGCGCCTGCATTCCCGTCCGCTCGATACCCGTCGCCCGCTCTGGGAACTTTACGTCATCGAAGGCCTGTCGAAAGTCGAGGGGCTGTCGAGCGGTGGTTTCGCGCTTTATCTGAAAATCCACCATGCGGCGATGGACGAATTCACCGCCATCGAGTTGCTCGAGTCACTGCACCAGACCAGCCCCAATCCGCGCCAGCACGAGGAGGCGGTGCAGCCGATTGCCTATCTGTCGGCCAATGAGCCAGGCAGTGTGAAGATGCTCGCCCAGGCCGTGGTCAACAATTCCTTGCGTACCTTCGGTCTGGTGCGCGAATCCATCGTCAACTACCGGACCGTCTCCAAACTGGTGGCGCGACTGGGTGTCCGCATGCTCGGCAAGGTGGTCGACGGCGAGGACAGCAGCGCCGTCCCGGATAACCGCTTTGGCGGCCAACTGGGCAGCGCCAGGGTATTCGAGGGCATCTTCGTCGATCGCCGACCCTTTGACCAGTTCGCAGCCAGGGTGCCCGGCGCGACGCTGATGCACGTCCTGATGCTGGTCTGCGGCGAAGCCTTGCGTCTCTACCTGCACAGGCACGGCGATCCCAGCGCCGGCAGCCCGCTCTTCGGACTACGCCAGGTCAATCTGCGCAATGCCGGTGCCCACGCCCTGGTAGGCAACCGGATTGCCATAGAGCAGATCGAGCTATACAGCACCATACCCAATCTGGTCGAGCGCCTGCTTGCCATTGTCGGCAGCCGCGGCGAGCGTGATGACGGCGAAGACAGCGAACAGCGCGGCCTCAAGTTGCGGGCGCTCTACGAGCACCTGCCGGCACCGCTTCTGGCGCTGCTCGGGCGCTATTCGAATCGCCGGGGCAGCCTGGCCCGGCAGGTCATGCGGGATGGCAACCTGGGCTTTGCCGAGTTGAGCGGGCCGCGGCGTCCGCTGTATCTCCTCAGTGCCCGGCTCTACGCGTTTGCCAGCATCAGCCCCTTGTATAGCGGCTGCGGACTGATGTTCAGTGCCGCGACCTATTGCGACCGGATCGGACTGACCTTTACTTCGGACCGCGGGATGATGGCTGACCCGGTGCTGATGCGTCATTGCCTGGCAGATGCCGTGAAGGGAATCAGCACGTAGGCATTCTGCAGCGGGGCGACGTGATCGCCGGTGCGTGAACTGAAATTCGGGAATGTTGCGCGGCGGACGTGGAGCGTTCGAGTTTTGGCGAATGAGGGTGTTGGGTGGCGCCGGTCGTTTTCGGGGGCGCCGGGCGTACGTTAATGCAGGCGGCTGGAGACAAGCAATGAGCACAATCGAGAAGATCATTCATCCCGGGGCATGGAACCCGGAATCGCTGTTCAAGAACGCGGGTTCGTGGGTCTATCACCTGAGCTCCGAAGATATCGCCGAGTTGGACGGTGCCCTGCAGCAGATCAAGGCCAAGGGCCTGGTCGTGCCGCAGTTCGGCCGGGAAGATTTCTCCATACCCTTGCTGATGGGCAAGCTGGCCCCGTTCAAGCGGGAACTCGACCTGGGTCTGGGCATACTCCAGATCAAGGGTTTGCCTGTAGACCGCTATACGAAGGATCAGGCCAGCGCGATGTTCTGGGGCCTCGGCATGCACTTTGGCAAACCCTGGGCGCAGAACAATCGCGGACACCTGCTCGGTGACGTGATCAACGAAGGAAAGTCGATCGACGATCCGTCGGCCCGCGGATACCAGACGACCATCACCCTCAACATGCACACCGACGGCGCCGACCTGGTCGCCCTGTTGTTCCTCAAGCAGGCGCCGGTCGGCGGCGAGAGCACGGTCGTCAGCGCGCTTTCCGTCTACAACAGGCTGGCTGAAACCAATCCGGCGGCGCTGCAGCACCTGCTGGATACCGATTTCTACATCGACTGGCGCAACGAAGAGTGTCCGGGGGATCTGCCCTACCACCGGGGGCCGATCTTCACGCGGACCCCTGAAGGCGTCACCTGCTTCGCGCTGACCGTGTATATCGAAAGCGCGCAGCGGCATGCCGACGTGCCGCGGCTTACCGAGTCCGATCGAGCCGCAATCGCCGCCTTCGAGGCGGCCTGCGAAGATCCCTCGCTCCTCGTCAGCTTCAAGCAGGAGCCCGGCGACATCTTCTTCCTCAACAATCACTTCCACGCCCACGGACGCAGCAGCTTCACCGATGCCGAAGACCCGAACGAGCGCCGCCACCTGCGCCGCCTGTGGCTCGAGTCGGATGCGTGGACTGCTCACCGCCCCCCGGTCATGCAACGGATACTCGAGACCTCCCGGCATTGGGAAAAGTCGGACACCACCGTGCAGATGTGGGACAGCGCCTAGCTTCCCCGGCTCAGCGGCGCCCGCTGCGCCAGATCGACAGGGCCAGCCACAGGCCGCCGCCGAGCGCGCCGGCAAACAGCGAAGGCCCCAGCCAGCCGGGGTCGCCGGCCGAACCGGCCATGATGGCCCCGGCGATGATCAGCGCCGCCGTCACCAGGCCCACGGCCAGTCGATTCGCGGCACGATCGAGGCCCGCGCCCAGGAGCTCGGGCGGGGTCAGTTCGACATTGAGCTTCAGCTTGCCGCGGCGGGCGGCCTGGACGCTCCGCTGCAACTCGGGCAGCAGTCCTGCCAGCGCATCGATGCTCCCCGCCAGCGTCTGCCATCCCTTCTTCAAAAGGACATCGGGGCCCATCGACTCGAGGAAGATGTCGCGCAGGAAAGGGGCGGCTTCCTCGACCACCTGAAACTCCGGATCAAGCTGCCGGGCCAGGCCGTCGAGTGTGGTCATCGCCTTGATCAAGAGGACGAGGTCAGCGGGCAGGGCGATTTCGTGGCGGCGGAAGATGCCGGTGACATCGCCAAGCAGCGCCGTCAGGTCGAGCGACTTCAGCGGCACCCCGTGATAGCGGTCGATGAAGGCCTCGACTTCGCTCTGCAACTGCTCGGGCTCGATGGGTGCATCACCGGCCCATTCGAGGAGGACCCGGGTTGTCGCCCGGGCATCGCGGGTGGTCAGCCCGAGCAGCATGCGCACGACCTGGTTGCGCCGGGTCTCGGTCAGGCGCCCGACCATGCCGAAATCGAGGAAGGCGATGCCGCCATCGGGCAGGACCAGGAGATTGCCGGGATGCGGGTCGGCGTGGAAGAAGCCGTCCTCGAGGATCATCTTGAGCACGGCCCGGCCACCCCGGCGGGCGATCAGGCGCGGGTCGAGGCCGGCGGCAAGCATGGCCGGGATGTCGCGGCCAGGTATGCCGGCGATGTATTCCTGAACGTTCAGGCGTTCGCAGGTCCATCCCAATGCACCGCGGGAATCCGGATGTGCGGATCCCCGGCAAAGCTGTTGGCGATGCGCTCGGCGTTGCCGCATTCCGCCGCGAGATCGAGTTCCTGACGCAGGGAGGCGGCGAACTGAGCCACCATGTCCAGCGGATGGTAGCGCGCCAGTGCCGGCAATTCGCGCTCGGCAACCTCCGCGAGGCGGGTCAGCAGCCGCAGGTCGGCCTCGATGACCGCGCGTATCCCGGGGTGGCGGATCTTCAGGATGACCTCGCTGCCATCCTGCAGGCGGGCGCGATGGACCTGCCCGATCGAGGCGCAGGCGAGCGGCGTGGGGTCGATCGCGGCAAATATCTCCTCGGGCGGCGCACCCAGGTCTTCGCTCAGCTGCCCGCGCAGTTCCTCGAAAGGCTGGGCTTCGACCTTGTCCTGCAGTTTCTCGAATTCGGCGATCAGCTCGGGGCCGAACAGGTCGGCACGGGTGGCCATGATCTGGCCTGCCTTGATGAAGGTCGGCCCGAGCGCCTGCAAGGCAAGACGGATGCGCTCGGGTGCGGGAAGGCGGGCGGCCTGCTCGGCACTTTCCCAGCGCAGGACCTTTCCCGCACTGGCCAGCGCCTGGGCCAGGCCCAGGCGTTGTACGACATCGACGAAGCCGAAGCGGATCATCACCGTGGCAATGGTCTGCAAACGGCCAATGTCGCGTAACAGGCCCATCCCGAGAAGCAGGGTGGATGCCTTCGGACTGGAGGGCGGATTCATCGTCAATCTCCTGCGGCGTTACGGTTGGCGCTGGCCAGTTTTCCGGGGGGCAGACGTGGCGCGGCTTGAAATATGGCCAGATTCTGCCGTCAACCGCAATCGCTGAATTTTCCGTCCGGCCCGGCGGGTTCCGGCTGGAGGCCCAGCGACGACGGTGCAAGATAGGTGGCCCGATAGGTTTCGAAGTCTACCGTGTCCGCGGCTTCGATCTTCCGCTGTGCCGCGAGCGAGGCGCTGGCCATGTCGGAGAAGCGTGCCCCGGTATCCCCGGTCAGCGGGATCGACAGCAGTGCCGCCTTGGCGATTGCCGATTGCGCTTCGGTAAAGCGTGTGTGGGCGTTGCCGAAATCCCTGGCCATGGTTGCCAGCACCCGCGCCGAAGGCACCGTGTCCGCGTCGCGCAAAGCACCATTGGCTGCGGCAAGCGCCTCCCCATAGGCGTGGCCGCCGTGGGCGGCGTCCAGCGTGCCGGCGATCGCCGAACATTGGTCAAGGATCTCCTTGCCCCAGGAGCTCAGGGAGATCTCACGGCCCCCCCGCTCGAGCATCAAACCGGGCGCGCGGCCGCGCGCGGCGACCAGATGCTGGTTGCGGCCCAGTGCGGCGATTTCCTGTGGCGTATCGGGCGGACTGTCGCTGAGCAGGCAATGCAGCAGCAGGATGTCGATAAAGCGCACGGTCGCCGCGTCGATGCCGACCGGCAGGAAGGGATTGAGGTCCATGCAGCGCACTTCGACGTATTCCACGCCGCGCTCGCGCAGGGCATGAAGTGGCCGTTCGCCGGGACGAATCACGCGCTTCGGCCTGATCGTGCCGTAGAACTCGTTCTCGATCTGCAGCAGACTGGTAGTCAGCTGGGTGTACTCACCCAACGCATTACGGACGCCGAGGGCGGCATAGGCGGGGTAGGGCCGGGTCAGTGCGTCGTGCAACGAGGCTGCGTAGCTGTCGAGGCAGTTGTAGCTCACCGCCAGTGAGGCCTGGGCGTCGCTCTGGTAGCCCAGCCGCCCCATGCGCAGCGAGGTTCCGTACGGCATGTCCATCGTGTCGTGGCTCAGGTGCTGCAGTTCATGCGGGCGACCGGCCACGAAACTCGAACACACCGCAGGCGATGCGCCAAAGAGGTAGAGGAGCAGGAAGGACTGGCGCCGGAAGTTGCGGATCAGGGCGAAATAGTCGGCCGTGGACAACCCCGGCAGCGACCAGTTGTAATGAATGCCGGAGATCATCTGCATGCGGCGCCCGTAGCGGTGGCCCAGGCCCGTGCGATAGACGCTCTTGGCGCGCCCGACGTTGGATGTGCCGTAGGCGCCGATCGGAATGTCGTCATCGGCCGGTAGTTCGCAGGGCATGCTGCCGGCCCACAGCACGTCCTCGCCGATGGCACGGTGCACGAACTGGTGGATCTCCGTCAGTTCGCCAAGGCAGGCATCGACATCGGCATGAACGCCGGTAATGAGTTCCAGCTGTGCCTCGCTGAAATCGGTCGTGATGTGGGGATGGGTCAGCGCCGAGCCCAGCGCTGCCGGATGCGGGGTCAGCGCCAGATGCCCCCCCGCAGTTGCGCGCAGGCTCTCCTTCTCGATTCCGCGGCGCATGCCCCTGAGCAATTCTGGTGACATGCCGTGCAGACGCGCCTGCAGCTTATCCATGGCCGGCGCTTGGCGACGCGGCAGCGACGATGCGTGGCCGCTCAAAAAGCATTGATCGGAATCTTGAGGTAGCGTGTGCCGTTGCCCTCCGGCGCTGGCAGGCGGCCGGCGCACATATTGACCTGGATCGAAGGGAGCAGCAGGGCAGGGGTCTCGAGGCCGGCGTCACGCGTCTTGCGCATGGTGACGAATTCATCCTCGCTGATGCCGATCCCGACATGGATGTTGTTCTCCCGTGTTTCCGCGACGGTGCAGACATAGCGCAATTCCCGACCGCCGGGCCGGTAGTCGTGGCAGGTGTACAGCCGGGTGGCTGCCGGAAGGCCAAGGATACGCTTGATCGAGCGGTACAGGGTGCGTGGATTCCCGCCCGGAAAATCGCAGCGGGCGGTGCCGTAATCGGGCATGAACAGGACGTCGCCGACGAACGCAGCCGTCTCGGCTTCGTCGCTGATCACATAGGTGACGCACGCCGAGGTGTGTCCCGGCGTATGCAGCACGCGCACATTGAGCGAGCCGATGGCGAATGCCTCCTCGTCTTCGAGCAGCCGGTCGAACTGGCTGCCGTCACGGGCGAAGCTGCTTCCCTCGTTGAACAGCTTGCCGAAAATGTCCTGGACGGCAGTGACGCGCGAGCCGATGGCGACCTCGCCGCCGAGCGCCGCTTTCAGGTAGGCCGCCGCCGAAAGATGATCGGCATGGACGTGGGTTTCGAGTATCCACTGCAGGCTGGCCTGCAACTCGCGCACCCGCCGGATCAGCCGGTCGGCCGAGGTAGTGCCGGTATGACCTGACTTGGGGTCGAAATCGAGCACGCTGTCGATGATTGCGCATTGCGCGGTGCGCTCATCGAATACCAGGTAACTGATGGTCGAAGAGGCCGGGTCAAAGAAGGCTTCGATCTGCATGTCTGGCCGTTCGTTCAGGCGTGGCGTATTCGTGAGGGGGGCGCCTGGTTGCACTCAGGCGCTGTAGGTCTTCAGCAGGTAGCGCTGGATTTCCGCCGATTCATACATGGCGAGCCTGGTATTCGGGTCGACCAGATACGGCACCATCATCTTGCCGCCGCGCTCCACCAGCTTGCGGCGGTTCTCGGTCGGCGGCTCGTAGTTCTTGCGGACACCCGGCGGCAGCCAGTCCACGAAGCGGCCTTCGCCTTTCGCGACATTGTGCAGGTAGAAGGGGATTTCCAGCTCGCAGAGCGTTTCGCGGACCAGGCGCGAGTACGGGCTGGCTTCGAAGGAATACAGTTCCAGCCGCTTGGCCGGCGCCTTGCTCGGCTTCGCGAACATGCCTTTGCTGGAGCGCAGGGCCGTCGCCAGGACCGAAAGCGTCAGCATCCGGTGAGGCGCGCTGCTGCCTTCCATTCCGTACTCTTCGTAAAGGTAGTTGGCAATGTCTTCGGACTCATACAGCTTCTTGCCCGTGTTCGGGTCGTGGAGAAAAGGGACTTTCGCTTTGCCGCCGAGGGCCTCGAGCTGTTCCTTGAAGCGCGTTCCGCCCTTGGGCAAAGGATAGACATAGGCATCGAGGTCGAGTTCCGTCAGCGTTTCCCGCACGTGCCGGCAGTAAGGGCAATACTCCGCCTCGTAGAACTCCAGCGGCTTTTTCGGTTGCTTGCGGTGGCCCTTGACCACGGCCCCGCGCGCCAGGCGTACCAGGCTGGGGAACAGCGCGAAAACAGCCTTGAAGGTGTTGCTCATGAAGTCTTTCTCCGGATCGGTTCTGTTCAGGCGCCGTAGGTTTTTCGCAGGTAGGCCTTGATCTCCTTGGTTTCGTACATCGATATGCCAGTGTTCGGATCCTCGATGTAAGGCACCATCATCTTGCCGCCGCGCTTGATCAGGTTCTGGCGGTTTTCCGTCGCCGGCATGTAGTTCAACATGAGGTTGTGGCGCAGGATGGGCGGGAAGAATTCGGCATAGGCGCCGGGGCTCTTGCCGACATTGTGCAAGACGTAGCTGATCTCGAGTTCGCAGAACACTTCGCGAACCAGGCGCGAGTAGGGGCTGGCCTCGAAGGACCACAGTTCGAGGGGTTTTTTCGCCGGCTTGCTGGGCGCTGCGAACATTCCCAGCTTGCCGCGCGTGGCGGTTGCCAGTGCCGAGGTCCAGACACGGCGCTCCGGCACGTCGATGCCTTCGATCCCGTACTGCTTGTAGAGGTAGTCGGCGATGGCCTCGGACTCGTAAAGCTTGGTGCCGGTGTTCGGGTCGTGGAGGAAGGGTACCTTGGCCTTGCCGCCAAGCTTGACGAGTTGATCGCGGTAGCGCTTGCCGCCCTTGGGCATCGGGTAGATGTGTGCATCGAGGTCGAGCTCGGTCAGTGCTTCCCGGACGTGCCGGCAGAACGGGCAATATTCGGCCTCATAGAGTTCGAGGAGCTTGGCCGGCTTGGCGCGATGTCCCTGGACCACCACTCCCCGGTTGACCCGGAGCAGGCTGGTGCCGAGGGAGAGGATAGACTCGATCACGGTCTTCGGGTCGTGCCTGGTGGTTTCCTCGTGATGCTTGTGCGGCGTGGCAGCACGCTTCGCAGGCGCCGCTTTCCTGGCGGCTGTCGGCGCCGCTGCCTTCGCCTCGGGGGCGGGTGCAGCCGGCTTCTTCCTGGCCGGACGCTTTGCCGGCGCGGCCTTCAGCGCCGCTTGCGCCGGTGCCGCCTTGCCCGGAAGCTTGGCCGCCTTCTTTTCGGCCGCTGGCTTGGCCGCCTTCGTCCTTGCCGGTCGCCTGGCTTTCGCCACGTCGGCAGGCGCTGCGGTCGGTTCCGTATCCGGTGCGGGCTTGGAGGTTTCCGTTTCCATGTTCATTTCCTGTTCAGATGATTAATTGGTGGGTTCTTTGTCGCTGACCACGGGAAGCTTGGCTTTCCACCAGGCCTGCATGCCCTGGTGCAATTGACAGGCCGTGTAACCGCTGGCCCGCAGGAGCCGGACGGCAGGAATGCTGCGATGGCCCGACAGGCAGATGGCAACGACCGGCCGGCTCTTGTCCAGCATGAGGGAGGGCAGGCGGGTCTTCAGTTCGGTGACCGGGACACTGAGCGCATTGCCGATGCGGCTGTGACGCCACTCCAGCGTCGTGCGCACGTCAATGATTTGCGGCGCCGCGGCCGTTTGCAATTGCGCATGCAGTGCGCGGGCATCGATTTCCGCAACCTGGCCGAAGGGGAGCCACCATGGCAGCTTCATGGGTGCGCCACCTGCGGTCGACCGCGGTTTTGATCGGAAATCCAAGATTTCATTCTGGCAAGTCCATGGCGCATTGCGCCCGAAGGGTATGACAAGAATCTTATGTCCCGGGCAAAGTGATTTCCCCCCCCGTCGCAGGGAGGGGGAGGGAGTCGGGACGGGTTGCCGGATGTCCCGGCGACGGCCAGCCCCTTACTGGATCGTCCCGCAGAAGATGTCGAGGTTCCGGTCGGCCGGCGTGGTGCGCACCACGATCGAATACTTGCCACCGCGCAGTGAAGTCAAGGCCACCGGGACGGTCTTGCCCAGCTTCCAGCCGCCGCCGGCGATGGTGGCGTGGACCGTGCTGTTCATTGCATAGGCCGGCTGGGGGCCCAACTGGGCACAGCTGCCCGGGTAGATGAAGGTGAGCAGTTGCAAGGGGCGCGTCGTTCCGGACGGTACGCCGCCGATGAAGAAGTTGACATCGGTCTCCTCGCCGCGCGCCACCAGGGTGGCCTCGGCGATCTCGCCGCGGTTTTGCGGGCCGGCCTGCAATGGAACCGTGAGAACCCTGGCGTCCCCGGCGGCGTCGTTGGTGTTTGCGCATGCGCCCAGCAGTCCTGCCATGGCGAGAAAAAGCAGCGTGGTTTTCATTTCAGTACCTTTCGTTGGTGTCATTTTTGGGTGGCTTCTGGTCGTCGCGGCTGATCAGCCGAAGGGCTTGACGCCGATCAGCCAGACATGGAGGAATCCGGCGAATCCGGCCCAGGCGAGCAGGCCGATGGCGAGGACGGCGGCATCGCGGGCCAGGCTGCCGCTGCGATAGACGGTGCCGGCAGCCCGGTCGCGGGCGCGGGCGGCGCGGAAGCCGAGTGCCGACCAGGCGAGAAACCCGCCGAACAGGAGGATGTCGCCAAGCCGTCCATTCGACAGCAGGTGTGCTGCTGCCCAGAAGACGACGCCGAGCATCATCGGATGACCGACCGCCGCCTTGATGCGGTTGCCCGGCACATAGGCGGCAACGATGAGCACAAAGGCCGGCAGGGTCAGCAATGCGGCCACATGGCGCGCCCACGGCGGCGGTGTCCAGAGGTCCAGCGGCTCGCCGCGGCTGAGCCCGTAGCCCCAGACGATCAGGCCGAAGCCGATCACCGAAAGCAGCGAATAGATGCCCTTCCAGCGGTTCTCGCCGTAGCGGGCGATCTGCGACGAGCGCCAGCCGTCGGCGACGATGCGCGCGGAGTGGACGCCGAGAAAGATCGACAGGCCGAGGATGAGGATGGTCATGGAAGGTCTCGTGAAGGAATGGCTGAGGGGGTACTGTAACTGATCGCCATGTGCCGGTGGGGCGAGGTGGGGGGCCATGATTTTCCAACGTCAAAAAGTGACGGCTCCCCCCGTTGTGGGGGGGGGCAGGTAGGCGACCACCCATTAAGATGCGCGCAATGGAAATTTCGTTTCATAAATTTTTGGCTGACTGATAGCGAACAGTATTTGTGGGTACTTGCAACAGGGGTAGCGTGCTGCAGGGACTCCTTGATTTGCATTTATGCCGAAAGGCGTATAGTCGCCGGACGTTTTCAATAAAGTTCGAATTTTTTACGAGAGGTGGGGATACTTATGTACAAGAGCAAAGGCAGTCAATCGGTGGCGCGCGGCCAGCACATGGTCAAGTTGGGACGCATCGCGGCGGCGCTTGCCACCGCATTCGCCGCGGCCGGGTCGGTTCAGGCATTTGAAATCGACACCGGCAACGAGGATCTCGTGGTGCGCTGGGACAACACCGTGCGCTACACCTACGGCAAGCGGACCGACAGCCAGATGCCCGGTATCCTGCGCGCCGCCAACAACAATGACGGCGACTACAACTTCAACAAATGGGCGACCGTCACCAACCGTCTCGACATCCTGAGCGAATTCGACGTGGTCTACAAGGGCCGCCATGGTGCGCGCGTCAGCGCCGCCGGCTGGTACGACTACGCCTACGAGGACATCGACGGCAACCGCAAGAACCCCTTCCCCAACAGCTTCGCTGCGGGCAGCGGCAATCCGGGAACGGCCAATCCGCCGACCTTCCAGTACTCGCCCTACATCAACCGCTACTACAACGGCCCCTCGGGCGAATGGCTCGATGCCTTCCTGTTCACCGGGTTCGACATCGGCGATGTCGCGGTCAACATGAAGCTTGGCCAGCACACCGTGATCTGGGGCGAACCACTCGCCGTCGGCGGCGCCATCCACGGCGTTTCCTATTCGCAGTCGCGTCTCGATCTCGGCAAGGCACAGACCAACCCGGGCATCGAAGCCAAGGAACTGTTCATGCCGCTCGGCAACTTCTCGGCGAGCGTCCAGGCGACCAATGAGCTGGTCCTGGCCGGCCAGTATTTCTATGACTGGCAGCCCACCCGTGTCCCGGAAGCCGGTACCTATCTTGGTGCCAACGACCTGCTGTTGTTGGGGGCATCCAACGCTTATTTCCCGCTGGGCGCCCAGACCTTGCTGCTACCGAAGTTCAACAACGTGACCCCGGAAGCTCACGGCGACTGGGGCCTGGCCGCCCGCTGGAGTCCGGAATGGGCCGACGCGACCATCGGTTTCTACTACCGCAACTTCAGCGACAAGCTGCCGGGGAACTACATCGACCTGCGCGGGTTGCCCCCGAGCTTTGCCGGCACCGGCAACGCGGCGCAACGCGGCTACGGCTTCGCCTACGGCGGTGACATCGACCTGTTCGGCATCAGCCTGGCGAAGCAGATGTTCGGCATCTCGTGGGGTGCTGAACTGAGCTATCGCCAGAACATGCCCTTGAACAGCGATGCGATGATCGTCGCCACCGCAGCCCAGATCGCGACCGCGAAGTCGCCTGCTGGTGCCGCGTTCGGCGCCTTGCGCGGGCAGATCGCCGCCGGCCAGACCTTTTTGCCCACGTCGGGCGACTCGGCGACGGCGCGTGGCGACACCATGCACGGCCTGATCAACGCGCTGGGTACCCTGTCCAAGGGGCCGCTGTGGGATTCGGCGAGCTATTCCGGCGAACTCACCTGGAACACCTGGACCTCGGTCACCGAGCGGGCGGACCTGTTCAAGGGCCGCGCCGGGTACACCGGAATCGACAAGGCCAACAAGAATGCACTTGCCATCACGCTCGGCTTCACGCCGACCTGGTACCAGGTCTTCCCCAGCGTCGACCTGACCTTGCCGATGGCCTATGTCCGCGGACTGTACGGCAACTCGGCGGTATCGCTGGGTGGCAACGAAGGGGCGGGCAACTACTCCTTCGGCGTCGGTGCCGTCTACCAGAACAAGTACATCTTCGACCTGCGCTACATCGACTACTTCGGCCGTACCCAGGAGAATGCTGGCGGCACCGTGACTGCGGGCAACGGCCTCAACGCCTACAACCAGGACCGTGGCTGGCTGGTCTTCAACTTCAAGACAACCTTCTAACAGAGATTCAGGAGACAAGAAATGAAATACTCGCAACTGATGATAGCCGCCGCCGTTGCCGCCCTTTGGGGCGGTGCGGCCCAGGCGGCGGTGAGCGCCGACGAAGCCAAGGCGCTCGGCACCACGCTGACCCCGCTGGGCGCCGAGAAGGCTGCCAACAAGGACGGTTCGATTCCCGCCTATACCGGGGCTTCGGTCACGCCGGCCGGGTTCAAGGCGGGCAGCGCCGTGCGCCCGGACCCGTTTGCTTCGGAAAAGCCGAAGTTCTCGGTCACGCCGGCCAATGCCGCGCAGTACAGCGACAAGCTGACTGCCGGGGCGAAGGAGCTGCTCAAGAAATTCCCCGACTTCCGCATGGACGTCTTTCCGACACACCGTTCCTATGTCGTGCCGCAGTCGGTCATCGACGGTACGCTGAAGAACGCGACCAATGCCAAGACCAAGGATGGCGGCGTCGGGATCGAAGGCGCGCACGGCGGCATCCCCTTCCCGATCCCCAAGAACGGCATCGAGGTCATGTGGAATCACATGCTGCGCTATCAGATGCTTGCCTATACCAGCAGCATCGAGTCATTCAACGTTGATGCCTCGGGCAATGTGGTGCAGTCCAACGGCGCCAAGAACTGGGCCGACTTCCCTTACTACGCCAGTACGGCTGACGGCAGTGGCAACTACTATCGTCTGAAGACCCTGAACTACGCGCCGACGCGCCGCGTCGGCGAGGCCTTGATCATCATCGACAACATCAATCCGCTGGACAAGGGGCGCCGCGCCTGGCAATACCTGCCGGGACAGCGCCGGGTCAAGGTCGCGCCGGATATCGCCTACGACACGCCGACGCCGAACACTGCCGGCGCCTCGAACTATGACGATACCTTCATGTACAACGGGGCCATGGATCGTTTCGACTACAAGCTCGTCGGCAAGAAGGAAATGATTGTTCCGTACAACACCTACAAGTTCACGTTCGAGCCCGATATCGCCAAGAACCTGGCCGGCAAGCAATTCGCCAATCCTGATTTCTTCCGCTGGGAACTGCATCGCGTGTGGGTGGTCGAGGCGACCCTGAAGCCCGGGGCGCGCCACAGCTATGCCAAACGGACCTTCTATGTCGATGAGGACAGCTGGATGGTTCTGGCCACCGACTCCTACGATGCCCGCGGCCAGCTCTACCGCGCCGCTTTCGATGCCTTCACGCCGCTCTATGACGTCAAGGGCATGTACACGGATGGCACGGTTTACTATGACTTCGTGGCCGGCATCTACTCCATTGCAGCCCTCCCGGTCAAGGGGCCGTTTGTCGCCACCGAACTGTTCGGCGAGAAGACCTGGTCGCCGGATTCACTGAGCGGTACCGGCGTTCGCTGACCGTATCAGGCGACCGTCCCGGTTTTTCGACCGGGACGGTCGTTGCAGTTCGATAATAATTAACGTGGTTGGAGACAAATGATGACCAAGCTCAGGGCTGCCGGGGTATTCGCGCTGGCTGCAACCATGTTCGTGCAGCCGGTGCTGGCGCAATCCTACGGGGACGATCTGACGACCCCGGCGCGGATGAGTCCGCTGACCATCAGGAATCCTCTCAATGCGCTGGTCCTGGCCGGTTCGCGGCTGGTGGCGGCGGGACAGCGCGGACATATCGTCTATTCGGACGATGACGGCAAGACCTGGGTCCAGGCCAAGGTGCCGGTGCGCTCGGACCTGACCGCACTGGCCTTTCCCAAGCCGACCCTGGGCTGGGCGGTCGGTCACGACGGGGTGGTGCTTCATAGCCAGGATGGCGGTGCCAGCTGGGTCAAGCAACTCGACGGCAACCAGGCCGCCAGGACGATGGCCGACTACTACGCGGCCGAAGCGGCCAAGGGCAACGCGGCAGCCGAACAGGTCATGCCCGAGATGGAAAGGGTGGTCGCCGAAGGCGCCGACAAGCCTTTCCTCGACGTCTGGTTCGCCAACGAAAAGGATGGTTTCATCGTCGGCGCGTTCAACATGATTTTCCGTACGGCCGATGGCGGCAAGAGCTGGCAGCCGTGGTTCGAACGGACCGAGAATCCGAACCGCCTGCACCTCTACGCGATCCGCGGCAATGCGAGCGAAGTCTTCATCGTCGGCGAGCGCGGGCTGATCCTGCGCATGCCGGTGGGCGGCGAGCGTTTTGCCGCCGTCGCATCGGACTATGCAGGCAGCTACTTCGGGGTGCTGCCGACGAGCGAAGCGCTCTTTGTCTTCGGCATGCGCGGCCACGTCTTCCGTTCGACCAATCTGGGCGCCAGCTGGAAGCAGCTGCCGACAGGCATCGGCGGCGGGATGAATGGCGGGGTGTCGCTGGGCGCCAACCGCCTGGTACTGGTCAGCGCGGCGAGCGATGTCCTGTACTCGACAAACAACGGGGATAGCTTCGACCGGCTGAAGCCGTCCCGTCCCATGAGCCTCAACGCGGTGGCCCCCGGCACGGCTGCCGATACCGTGGTTCTGGTTGGCGCGCGCGGTGTCGCGACTGCCCAGCTGAACACGAAATAGCGAGAAACCGTCATGGCGATTCAACTCTCAGATCTTGAACATTCAAGCATGCCGGTCATTCCCGACCTCAAGGATTTCGACCAAAGCTCGGGCAACCGGCTCGAGCGCCTGGTGTTCAATCACCGGACCGTGTTCGTCCTCGCCTGCGCCCTGATCACCGTCTTTCTCGGCTTCAATTCGCTCAAGCTGGTGATCACCGCCGGCTTCGAGAAGATGATCCCGGCCAGCCATCCCTTCATCGTCAACTACATCGAGAACAAGAGCGAATTGCGCGGGCTCGGCAATGTCGTGCGCGTCGTCGTCGAGAACACGCAGGGCGACATCTTCGACCCGGAATACCTCGAGGTGCTCAAGAACGTCAATGATGAATTGTTCCTCACCCCGGGCGTCGACCGCGCCTGGCTGAAGTCCCTGTGGACGCCTTCGGTGCGCTGGACCGAGTCGACCGAAGACGGGTTCAAGGGCGGGCCGGTGATGCCGCCCAAATACGACGGTTCGGCAAAGTCGATCGAGGAGCTCAAGCTCAACATCGCCCGATCCGGGGTGATCGGCAGCCTGGTCGCCAACAACTACAAGTCGACCATGATCCTCGTGCCGCTCCTCGACAAATACGGAGAAACCGGCGAGAAGCTGGACTATCGCGATTTCTCGACGCGGCTGGAAAAGGATGTCCGCCAGAAGTACCAATTCTCCAAGACCCTGGAAAAAGAGGTTCGCAGCCAGGAAACGGGCAAGATTAAGATCCACGTCATCGGTTTCGCCAAGCTGGTCGGCGACCTGATCGATGGCCTCATCCAGGTCATGACCTACTTTGCCGTGGCGGCAGTGATCGTCGCCCTGGTCATCTACGGCTATACCCGCTGCGTGCGCAGCACCGTTCTTGTCCTGTCCTGCTCCATCGTCGCGGTGATCTGGCAGCTGGGACTGGTCAGCCTGTTCGGATTCGAACTCGATCCCTATTCGATACTCGTGCCCTTCCTGGTGTTCGCCATCGGCGTCTCGCACGGCGCCCAGAAGATGAACGGCATCATGCAGGACGTTGCGCGCGGAACACACAAGCTGGTCGCCGCCCGCTACACCTTCCGCCGCCTCTTCCTGGCCGGCGTGACGGCGCTCCTCGCCGACGCGGTCGGCTTCGGCGTGCTGATGATCATCGACATCCCGGTCATCCGCGACCTGGCCCTGACGGCGTCGATCGGTGTCGCCGTGCTGATCTTCACCAACCTGCTGCTGCTGCCGGTACTCCTGTCCTACACCGGGGTCAGTCGGACGGCCGCCGAGCGCACCCTGCTCGCCGAGCAAAACGAGGCGAAGGGCGGCGGCATGGCCGGCGTATGGGATCTGCTGGACCACTTCACCGAGCGCAAGTGGGCGACGATCGCCGTCGTCACCTCGGCCGTGCTGGGGGTGGCCGCCTTCGCCGTCAGCCTCAACCTGAAGATCGGCGATCTCGAGCCGGGCGCACCCGAACTGCGCCAGGATTCGCGTTACAACAAGGACAATGCCTTCGTGACGCAGAATTTTTCGCTGTCCAGCGACCAGTTCGCCGTCATGGTCAAGACCGAGAAAGACGGTTGCCTGACCTACAAGACCCAGAAACTCGCCGATGGCCTGGCCTGGGAACTGCAACAGGTGCCGGGCGTCCAGACCACGATCGCGCTGCCGGACGCGGTGCGCCGCATCACCGCCGGCAGCTTCGAGGGCAATCCGAAATGGCTGAGCATCAGCCGCAACCAGGAGAACCTGAACTACGCCGGCTCGCAGGCAGGCTCCGGCAACCCGGACCTGTTCAATACCAAGTGTTCGATGATGCCGGTGATCGCCTACCTGTCGGACCACAAGGCGGAGACCCTGGACAATGTGGTCAGGGTGGCGCTCGATTTTGCCGAGAAGAACAACGACAAGGACGTCGAATTCCTGCTCGCCGCCGGCAGCTCCGGCATCGAGGCGGCGACCAACATCGTCGTCCGCGACGCCAACCGCAAGATGCTCCTTTATGTTTACGCGGCGGTCATTGTCCTCTGCTTCATCACCTTCCGCAGCTGGCGTGCCGTGATCGTTGCGGTGGTGCCGCTGATCATCACGTCGATCCTTTGCGAGGCGCTCATGGTCTGGCTCGGGATCGGGGTCAAGGTGGCGACCCTGCCGGTGATTGCACTGGGGGTCGGGATCGGCGTGGATTACGCGCTCTACCTGCTCAGCGTGCAACTCGCCTATCAACGCATGGGGATGCCGCTGGTCGATGCCTACAAGGTCGCGGTCAAGTTCGTCGGCAAGGTGGTGGCGCTGGTCGGCATCACGCTCGGGGTCGGGGTCGTGACCTGGGCCCTGTCGCCGATCAAGTTCCAGGCCGACATGGGCATCCTGCTCACCTTCATGTTCGTCTGGAACATGCTGGGCGCCCTCGTGCTGATCCCGGCGCTGTCCTACTTCCTGCTGCGCGACGAACACAAGAAGGTGAAGGTGGCGACCGCCTGAAACCAGGCGTCCGGCAACGGACGCCCGGCAGCCAGTCGACGAGCGCGCGCTCCTTGGCCGAGGGCTTCAAGTCGCCGTCCGCCCCCAGGCATCCGGCTTGTTTGGGTATTGCGGCGAATTGCCGTCGTGGTTGGCGCTGCCTGCGCTGCGTGGAAGCCAGGGTGATCGCGCTTGGCGGTGGTCGGTGGCGGGTTATCATGCCACCCTGGCTCACGCCGACCGACAGGAATCCGCCAATGAAGAAGACGCAGCCGACGAGCGCGCGCGCCACGCGCCGCCTCGATATCGTGATTTTCGGTGCCACCGGGTTTACCGGCGGGCTGACCGCCGAGTACCTGGCCCGCCATGCCGACAAGAAGCTGCGCTGGGCGCTGGCCGGGCGCAATCGCGACAAGTTGGTCGCCGTGCGCGAGCGGCTGGTCGCGATCAATCCTGCCTGCAAGCGGCTGGAACTTCTTGAGGCCGATGTCGGTGATGCCGAATCCATCAGGCTGGTGGCGGAATCTGCAGCGGTGGTCATCACCACCGTCGGCCCTTACCTGAATTATGGTGAAGCCCTGGTGGCAGCCTGCGCGGCGGCGGGAACGGATTATGTCGACCTGACCGGCGAGCCGGAATTCGTTGACCGGATGTGGCTCAAGTACAACAAGCAGGCCCAGGAAAGTGGCGCCCGCATCGTCAACTGTTGCGGCTTCGACAGCATTCCCCACGACCTCGGTGCCTGGTTCACGGTGCAGCATTTGCCCGAGGGGGTGCCGCTCAAGGTCGAGGGCTTCGTGCGGGGGGGGGGCAAGTTTTCCGGTGGCACCCTGCATTCGGCGGTAACGGCTTTTTCGAGGATGCGCGAGGGGGTGAAAATTGCCCGGCAGCGTCGGGCCAGCGAGGGGAGGCCGGCGGGGCGAAAGATCGCTTCGACGCACGAAAAAATCCACTACGAAGAATCCTTCGGCGCCTGGGCGGTGCCGATGCCGACGATCGATCCGCAAATGGTCCGTCGCTCGGCGGCTGCCAATGAACGCTACGGGCCGGATTTTCGCTATGGACACTACGTTCTGGTCAAGCGCTTGCCGCAAGTGGCCCTGCTGGTTGCTGCGGTCGGCGGGATATTCGCCGGCGCCCAGTTCAAGCTCACCCGCGATCAATTGCTCAAATTGATCTCTCCCGGCGAAGGGCCCGATGCGGCGCAGCGCGAGAAGGGCTGGTTCAAGGTGTGCTTCATCGGCGAGGGGGGCGGCAAGCGGGTAGTGACCGAAGTTGCCGGTGGCGACCCGGGCTATGGCGAGACGGCGAAGATGCTTGGCGAGTCCGCAATGTGCCTTGCGTTCGACAAGTTGCCGCGGCAGGGCGGCGTGATCACGCCGGCGCAAGCGATGGGTGACGCGCTGATGGCGCGGCTGCAGGCGGCAGGTATCCGCTTTTCGGTGCTGGCGGACTGATCGAGGGATTTCGGAGAACGATGATGGGCGTTTTGTCAGGTGTGCGCGTGGTGGAAATTGCCGGCATCGGGCCGGCGCCGTTTTGCGGCATGTTGCTGGCCGATATGGGGGCGGATGTCATCCTGGTCGAGCGCAGCAATATGAAGGCTGGCGATCCGCTCGATCTGGGCGACAAGGCCATCGTCCACCGCGGCAAGCGTTCGCTGGCGCTGGACCTGAAAGAGCCGCGCGCCATCGAGGCCGTGCTTCGACTGGTATCAGGCGCGGATGCGCTGCTGGAGGGTATGCGCCCAGGTGTCATGGAACGGCTTGGGCTGGGGCCGGCGGTTTGCCTGGAGCGCAATCCACGCCTCGTCTATGGCCGCATGACCGGCTGGGGACAGGATGGGCCCCTGGCGCAGGCCGCCGGCCACGATCTCAACTATATCGCCCTGTCCGGCGCCCTCTGGTATTCGGGGGAGCCCGGTACGCCACCGCTGGCGCCGCCGACACTGGTCGGTGACCTCGGGGGCGGCGCCCTCTACCTGGCGATGGGCGTGCTGGCCGGCATCCTCGGCGCGCGCAGCAGCGGGCGCGGGCAGGTCGTCGATGCCGCCATCGTCGATGGCAGCGCGAACATGATGAATCTGCTGCTTTCCCTGCATGGCGCCGGGCGGATGCCGATGGCGCGCGGGCGCGGCCTGCTCGATGGTCCCCACTGGTATGGCAGCTATGCCTGCGCCGACGGTTCCTGGATCAGCATCGGTGCGCTCGAACCGCAGTTTTACGCATTGCTGCTGGACAAGCTGGGACTGACGGATGAGCCGGATTTCCAGCGCCCCTATGACCCGCGTACCTGGGCCGCCCTGCGCCAGCGGCTGGCGGACATTTTTGCCAGCCAGCCCCGCCAGCATTGGGTGGATCTGATGGAAGGCAGCGATGTCTGTTTTGCGCCGGTACTCGATCCGCGTGCGGCCATGGAACATCCGCATATCGCCGCGCGCGGGATCTACAGCGAGCCGGCCGGCGTTTTGCAGGCGGCACCGGCGCCCCGCTTTTCCAGCGGAAGCATGGAACCCGGCCCGGTGCCGCGGCGCGGTGAACACGGCGCCGACATCCTGCGGCAGAGCGGGTTGAGCGAATCAGAAATCGAGCACCTGCTGGCGACTGGATGAGTTTCCTTCGCCGGAAGCGGGAACCTATACGCAGGGCATGAGCTGTTGTATAGTCGCTACTCCTGAAGAGTGCCTCGCCCGTGTTCGCTGGAAGGCCGCCAGCCCGTTATGCTGCACAGGGAGCGACAATAAAATGGAGACAGACATGAGAAGTGTTTCAGCGAAATTTGCGGGCTGGTTATCCGGCCTCGCTGCTACCTTGCTGGTGGCCGTTGCGCCGCAGGCTTACGCTGCCGACCTGCCGAACATCCTCGTCATCATGGGTGACGATATAGGCATCACCAACATCAGCAAGTACAGCCACGGCCTGATGGGCTATGCGACACCGAACATTGACCGCATCGCCAAGGATGGCGTGATGTTCACCGATTTCTATGGTGAGCAAAGTTGCACCGCCGGTCGCTCGGCCTTCATCACGGGCCAGCATCCGGTCCGCACGGGTCTCACCAAGGTCGGCATGCCTGGCGCGCCGGTCGGCTTGAAGAAAGAGGATCCGACGCTGGCAGAGTTGCTCAAGCCGCTGGGCTACACCAGCGGCCAGTTTGGCAAGAATCACCTGGGCGATCGTGACGAGTACCTGCCTACCGCCCACGGTTTCGACGAGTTTTTCGGAAATCTCTATCACCTCAATGCCGAAGAGATGCCCGAGGATCCGGACTGGACGAAAGACCAGCGTATCGACAAGATGGTGCGGCCGCGGGGCGTGATTCGCAGCACCGCCGACGGCAAGATCGAAGACGTCGGCCCGCTGACCAGGAAGCGCATGGAAACCATCGACGAAGAGTTTCTCGATGCGGCATTGAAATTCATGGAGAAGACGCACAAGTCGGGCAAGCCGTTCTTCTCCTGGTTCAACTCATCACGGATGCACTACTACACCCACATCAAGCCGCAAAGCGTGGGACTGTCAGGTCAGGATTTCTACAATGACGGGATGGTGGAGCATGACAACCATGTCGGTCGCCTGCTGAAAAAACTGGAAGACATGGGTGTCTCCAAGAACACCATCGTCATCTACACTACCGACAACGGGGTGCATTTCAATCAGTGGCCCGATGCCGGCGTCACGCCCTTCCGTGGCGAAAAGAACACCAACTGGGAGGGCGGTTTCCGGGTGCCCATGGTCATGCGCTGGCCCGGTCACATCAAGGCCGATTCGGTGTCGAACGAAATGATGTCGCTTCTCGATTTTGTGCCTACCCTGATGGCCGCAGCCGGTGTGCCGGATATCAAGGAGAAGTTGCTCAACGGTCATGAAGCGGCCGGCAAGAAATTCAACGTGCATCTGGACGGCTACAATTTCCTGCCCTATCTGGAAGGCAAGGAAAAGAAAGGGCCGCGCAGCGAGTTCTTCTATTTCAGCGATGACGGCAAGCTGCTGGGCTTGCGCGACGGTGACTGGAAGGTCGTCTTTGCCGAGCAGCGCGCGCAGCGCTTCGATGTCTGGCGCGATCCATTTGTCGACCTGCGAGCTCCGAAGGTGTTCAACCTGCGCCGCGACCCCTATGAGCGCGCAGATACGGACGCCAACAGCTATAACGTCTGGTGGGACAAGAAGGCACATGCTGTCGGCCTGCCTTCGGTAATCAAGGTCCAGGCGTTCCTGCAGACCTTCCAGAAATACCCGCCGCGTCAGCGCCCGGCGTCGTTCACCATCGACCAGGTGGTCGAGAAGTTCATGAACGTCAAAGGCAAATAAGACTTCAAGGCGGGGGCAAAGCGTCCCCCGGAAATCTACCCGGATGGGGCGGGGCGTTCCCGCCCGCGTTTAAGGAGCAGGCGTCATGGATGCACTGGAGACCGTTCTTGATCTGAAATCCCGGATTTGCCGGTCCATCATCGGGCAGGAGCATATCGTCGAGCGCATGCTGATCGGGCTGCTGGCCGATGGCAACCTGCTGGTCGAGGGCCTGCCCGGTCTCGCCAAGACGCGGGTGATCAAGGTGCTCGCCCGCAATCTAGATGCCGGCCTGTCGCGCATCCAGTTCACGCCGGACCTGCTGCCTTCGGATGTCACAGGCACCGAGGTCTATCACCAGGTCGATGGCAAGGGGCAGTTCCACTTCGCGCCCGGGCCCGTCTTCAATAACCTGATCCTGGCCGACGAGATCAACCGTGCGCCGGCCAAGGTCCAGTCGGCCCTGCTCGAGGCGATGGAAGAGCGTCAGGTGACGGTGATGGGCAAGACCCACCGTTTGCCACCATTGTTCATGGTCATGGCGACCCAGAATCCGGTCGAGCAGGAGGGTACCTATCCCTTGCCCGAGGCCCAGCTCGACCGCTTCCTGATGCATATCTACATCCGCTATCCCGATGAAGCAGCGGAGCGCGAGATTATTCGTCTGGTGCGCAACGAGGAGGCTGGCGGCGGGGCCAGCGACGACTCGCCGGTCACGGAAGTGCCGGTCCCGCAGCAGGCCGTTTTCGAGGCCCGCGCGGCGGTCCACCGCATCCATGTCGCCGATGCCATCGAGCAGTACATTGTCGACCTGCTGTTCGCCACGCGCTATCCCGAACGCTACGACGGCGACCTGCGCAAGTGGATACAGGTTGGCGCCAGCCCGCGCGGCGGACTGGCCCTTGACCGCTGTTCCCGCGCCCACGCCTTCCTCCGCGGACGCGACCATGTCACGCCCGACGACGTGCGGGCGGTGCTCCACGACTGTCTGCGCCACCGCCTGATGCTGACCTATCAGGCCACCGCCGAGGGCGTCAGTGCCGACCACGTGCTGGCGGAGCTGGTCAAGCGGGTCGCGGTCGCCTGAGTTTCGCGGCTTCCATGGCGGCGAACGCGAAGACGGCACACGGCGCAGGGCAGGCCGGCAGCGCCGGGGTCCATGTCAGCCTCGCGGAACTGGCAGCGCTGGAGTTGCGGGCGCGGGGTTTCAGCCTGATGCCAAGCCAGCCGGTCCATAGCCTGCTCACCGGCCGCCGTGCATCGCACCTGCGGGGTCGCGGCATGAGCTTCGAGGAAATACGCCGCTACGTGCCCGGCGACGACGTGCGGACCATCGACTGGAAGGTCACCGCCCGCATGCGCGAACCGCATGTCCGGGTCTATACCGAGGAGCGCGACCGGCCCGGGATGCTGGTCATCGACCAGCGCCTGTCGATGTTCTTCGGCACGCGGCGGGCGATGAAGTCGGTCACTGCCTCCGAGGTCGCGGCGCTCGCCATCTGGCGACTGTTCAACCAGGGCGACCGGGTCGGCGCGGTGGTCTTCGACGATTTCGCGGCGACCGAGATCAAGCCGCACCGCAGCCGGCGCCAGGCGCTGCGCATCCTGCATGCCATCGTCGAGAAGAACAATGCCCTGCATGCCGCGGCGCCATGGCCGCCGGCGCCGGCCATGCTCAATGTCTCGCTGTGTGCGGCCCGCCAGCTCGTGGGGCACGATCATGTCGTGGTCGTGGTCAGCGACTTCGATGGCGCCGACGAGGAGAGCGAACAGCTCCTGAGGTCGCTGGCCAGACACAACGACGTGGTCGTCGTCCCCATTTACGACCCCTCGCAGATGTCGCTGCCAAAGTCCGGCAGGCTGGTGGTCGGCAACGGCGAACTGCAGGTTGAACTCGATTTCGGCCAGGAGATGGTTCGCCGCGGCCTGCTGGCGTCGGGCGGCCGCCGCCTGGATCGACTGGCCGGCTGGCAGAACGAACTGGGGGTCGCGGTGTTGCCGCTGAGTACCGCCGAGGATCCGGTGCTCCAGTTGCAGCGGTTGCTCGGTGGGCTGGCGTCGCCGCGGCGGGTCGAACGATGACGGCGCAGCCCCTGGCGCCGGAGATCGCCGGCAAACTGCATGATGTGGTGTTGCCCGGGGCGGTCGGTCTTTTCCCGGCGACGCCGGCGTGGCTGGTCGTGCTGGCTCTGCTGGTTTCCGTGCTCGCCTTCCTGGCGCGGGGGCTGTATCGGCGGCGAATGAGAAGCCGCTACCGGCGCGAGGCGGCGGCGGAACTTCGCGAAATTGCCAGTCATCTTTCCGATCGCGGGTGTCGAACCGAGCTACTGGAGAAACTGCCGGTACTGGTCAAGCGCGTCGCCCTCCATCTCGCGCCGCGCGACGAAGTGGCAGCCTTGAGTGGTGCCCCGTGGCTCGAATTCCTCGACCGGACGTGGCACGGCAGTGCCTTCAGCAGCGGCCCCGGGCGCCTGCTGGCCGACCTCGGCTACCGTACCCCGGCGGGCCTGGCCGAGATTGCGCCGGGCGAGGTCGAGGCGCTGCTTGCTCTGCTCGGGAAATGGCTGGCCGGACATCATCGTCCGGTTCCCGTGTCCGACTCCGGGGTGCCGGCCGCGTGAACGATCTGCTGCAAGCCTTCGATACGGCGCACGGCTGGTTGCCGGTGCTGCTCGCCCGGCTTACCCAGGTTCTGGTTCCGTATTTCGGCCCGGGAGATCTGGAGCTCGCCGTGCCGCAGGCCTTGTTCCTGCTGCCGTTGCCGGCGCTCGTCTGGGCGCTGCTGCCGCCCTACCGAGAGCGCGTCGAGTCGGTGCGCACGCCGTTCTTCGAGGAGGTGGCGGCGGCCTCCGGCCAGAAGCCGCGCAAGGGGGCCGAGGTCATGTCCCGTACGATCTTCCAGCTGACGATCGCCGTCCTCGGCTGGGTCCTGATCCTGGCTGCGGCGGCCCGGCCGGAATGGGTCGAACCGCCGCTGCGCAAGACCGACAGCGCTCGCGACCTGCTGCTTGCGGTTGACCTCTCGCAATCGATGGAAGCCAGGGATTTCAAGGCGCCGGACGGGCGCCGGATCGACCGCCTCGAAGCGGTGAAGCTAGTGCTCGATGATTTCATCAGCCGCCGCGAGGGCGACCGCATCGGCCTCGTCGGGTTCGGCGACACCGCCTGCCTGCAGATGCCGTTTACGCGCGACCTCAATGCCGGCCGCCAGCTGCTCGACGAGACGCGAATCGGCATGGCGGGTCCGCGGACGGTGGTCGGCGATGCGATCGGCCTCGGGGTCAAGCTGTTCGACGGGTCAGACGCCAAGGAAAAAGTGCTCATCCTGCTGACCGACGGCAACGACACCGGCAGCAAGGTTCCCCCGCTCAAGGCGGCACAGATTGCCGCCGAGCGGCGGCTCAAGGTGCATACCATAGGGATCGGCGATCCGGCGGCGACCGGCGACAGCCGGGTGGATATCGAGACGCTCGGGAAAATCGCGGCCACCACCGGGGGGCGCACTTATCTTGCCCAGAACCGGGAGCGGCTGGCGGGCATCTATGCCGAGCTCGACAAGCTCGAATCGCGCGAACTGCCGGCCGCATCCTATCGGCCGCGCCGACCGCTGTTCCAGTGGCCGCTCGGCGCGGCACTCTGTCTCGTCTTCACCTTTCACGCCTTGATGGCAATGCGGCTGATCGGGCGCGCGATCCTGAGGCGGGTGGGGGTGGCGCATGCCTGAGCTCGCGTTCCCCGACGGTCTGCATTTCCTGCGCCCCCTTTGGCTGTTGGGCTTGCTGCCAGCGTTGCTGGTCCTGTTGCTGGTGCGCTGGCGGGACGACCCGACGCGGCGCTGGCGTGGCATCATCGACGCCCACCTGCTGGAAGCGCTGCGCGTGAAACCGGTGGGCCGGAAGCTGTTGCGGCCGGTAGATCTGATCGTCCTCGTCCTCGTCATGGGCTGCTTGGGCGCCGCCGGCCCGGCATGGGAGCGCGAGGCAGCGCCCTTCAGCGAGGACAAGGCACCGCTGGTCATCGCCCTTGACCTGTCCGAATCCATGCTCGCCATCGACGTGCCACCGACCCGCCTCGACCGGGCCAAGGAGAAGATCCGCGACATCCTGGCCCGGCGGGCCGGCGCGCGGACCGGGCTGGTCGTCTATGCCGGAAGCGCGCATGTCGTCATTCCGCCGACGACCGATGCAGCCGCCTTTGAAACCTTTCTCGCCGCGCTCGATCCGTCAATCATGCCGGTTGCCGGAAAAGCTGCCGGTGTGGCGCTTGCGAAAGCCCAGGAGATGCTGGATCGCGATGAAACGCCGGGATCCATCCTTTTCCTGACCGATGGCATCCCGGCGAAGGAGCGTGCGGCGTTCCGGACGCACGCATCGACACGGAAGGAGGCATTGCTGGTCCTCGGCGTGGGCACCAGCGAAGGCGGGCCGATCCGCAAGGGGGCCGGCTTCGTCACCGACAGCGGCGGACGGCGCATCACGGCGCGCCTCGACAAGGAAGGACTGGAGGCGCTGGCGAGCGAGGCGGGGGCCTTCGTCGCCACGACGACGGTCGATGCCCACGACACGGATCGCATCCAGTCGCGCATCGAAAGCCACCTTGCCGAGGTGCGCGACCTCGATGCCGGCGAGCGCTGGAAGGATGAGGGCTACTGGTTGACGCTGCCGGTGCTGGTCCTGGCGGCGCTCTGGTTCCGCCGCGGCTGGACCGTGCGCTGGCTGGGCATCGTCCTTCTCGGCATCGGCCTGGCCGTGCCGCCGCCGGCCGAGGCGCAGCAGGGGTCAGCAGGGTGGCGCCTTGCCGAACTCTGGCTGACCAGGGACCAGCAGGGGCGGCTGGCCTTCGAACGTGGTGATTTCAAGGAGGCTGCACAACGGTTTGAAGACCCGATGTGGCGGGGCGTTGCCGCTTACCGGGCTGGCGACTGGGATGCTGCGGTCGACGCCTTCGCGAACCTCGAAACGGCAGATGCCTTGTACAACCTCGGGAATGCCCATGCCCGGCGCGGCGACCTCGTACTGGCCGTCAAGGCCTACGGGCAGGCGCTCGAACGGCGGCCGGGCTGGCGCGAGGCAACTGAGAACAGGGACCGCATCGCCGCCCTGATCCCAGCGCCCAAGGTGGCAGGGCGCGACGATGAGACGGCCAGGGGGGAACCGAACGAGCCCGCGGACGAAATCCGCTTCGACGACAAGGGGAAACTCGGCAAGCAGGGGAAGCTCGAGCTGTCGGACCGGCAAATGAGCGAGATCTGGCTGCGCGGACTGACCACCTCACCAGGGGCCTTCCTGCGCGAAAAATTCCGCGCCCAGAACGCGTCCCGGGGGCCAGCCAAATGAGCTGGCTGTTCGCCTGCACTGCATTCCTGCTCTTTCTCGTTGCGCCGGCGGACGCTGCCTCCCCCCTGGTCCGCGCGCGCCTCGAGCCGGCAAGCGCCAAAGTGATGGTTGGCGAACCGGCGCGGATCGTGTTGGATGTCCTGACGCCGACCTGGTTTCTCGCCCCGCCGGTTTTTCCGACGATCGAGGTGACCGATGCGTTGGTGGTTTTCGAGGAGCGCGGGATCAACATCAACGAATCGATCGGTGGTGCCCCTTATGCCGGCATCCAGCGCGAGTACCTCGTCTATCCCATGCGTCCCGGGCGCATCGAGGTGCCGCCGATCGACGTGACCATCGTCTTCGCGATCGACGCCAAGCCATCGACCCCGACGCGCATCAGCACCCGGCCGCTGTCCTTCCTGGCCGAATTGCCGGCGGGGGCCGGCGGTCTCGATCGCTTCGTCGCCGCCCGCCGGCTGCTGGTGCGGCAAGCGCTGGAGCCGCAGGCGAAGGGGCTGGTGGTGGGCGATGCCCTGCGCCGTACCTTGACCATCGACGCCGAAGAGGCCTTCGCCATGATGCTGCCGGAGATCACTGTGGCGCCGATCGCCGGGATCGCCATCTATGCCGATCCGCCCCGCGTCGAGGAGCGAGCCGGCGAGCGGGGCGCCCCGCGCACGGCGCGGCGGGTCGAGTCCTTCACCTATCGCTTCGAACGTGCCGGCGACTATGAACTACCGGGAATCGAGGTTTCATGGTGGGACATCGGATCGCGGCAGGCGCGGAAGGCGGCATCACCGCCGATCATTCTCCATGTGGGACCAGCGCCACCAGGGCAGGCCGAAATCCCGCTGCCTGAAGAGGGTGGGGCGGGCCCCGCGCCCAAGCCCAAGCCGTCGCAGCGCTCCCTGGCGTGGCCCGGGCTGTCGCAACTTTTGCTGCCGCTCCTCGTCGCTCTCGCGGCCCTGGTCCTCGGCTGGCCGCTAATCAGGCAGGGACTGCGCCGGGCGCGGCGGTGGCTGAAGGCCGCGCGCCGCCAGCGTCGTGATTCCGAACCCCGGTGGTTTGCCCGGGTGAAGCGGGCAGCCGCCAGGGGGGATGCGCCAGAGACCTACCGTGCATTGCTCGGCTGGGTCGATCGCTGCGGCCTGGGTGGCAAAGACACAGGAACGCTGGATGCCCTGATCGCACTCGCCGGAAACGACGAGCTGGCGAGCGAGGTCGCACGCCTGAGTGTTGCGCTGTACGGGACAGGGCCTGCCGAGCGCTGGCGGGAGGGGCGGCTGATCGACGTGTTGCAGGAGATCAGGTCGCACATCCATGGCAAGCAGACGACGCGCGACCGAGCGGCGCTCGGGCCGCTCAATCCTTAGCTTCGGGCCTGATGTCCAAAAAACCGTTATTTCAGTGAAATGCCGAGAAATCCGGCGCACGTTTTTCGGCGAACGCTGCAACGGCCTCGCGGAATTCGCCGCGCTGAACCGCAGCAGCCAAAGCCTCGCCCTCGCGGTCGATTGCGGCGTGAAGCCCGGCGAGGTGTTCAGCGTGCAGGAGTCGCTTGCTCTCAACGACGGGAACTGGCGCTTTCGCGGCTAGCTGGTCAGCCCATTCCCGTGCCGTCGCAAGCTCTTTCCCCGATTCGACGACCGAATTGACGATACCGGCACGCTGTGCCATCTGCGCGTCGAACAGGTTGCCGAGGAGCACCAGTTCGCTTGCGAGGCGCCAACCGGCGGCGCGCGGCAACAGGTAGCTGGATCCAATTTCGGGAACGATGCCCAGGCTGGGGAAGGGCAGGCGGAACTTGGTTTCGGCCGCCGCAACGACGAGGTCGCAATGCAACAGCAGCGTCGTGCCGCCACCGATTGCCGAACCATGAACGGCCGCCACCAGCGGCTTGGCGAAGTCGGCGAGGCGGTGACTGACACGCGACAGCGGTGAGCCGGCGAAGCCGTCTCCGAGAAAGCCGCTGGTCGCCGCCCGCAGGTTCATACCCGAACAGAAGGCCGCGCCGCGACCCGAGAGGAGGACGACCCGCACATTCCTGTCTCCGGATGCGCTTTCCAGCGCCTGGTCGAGGCGCTCGAACCAGTCGTCGTCCATCGTGTTGCGCCCGTCATCCGAGGTGAATTCAAGATGAAGCACGCCACCGACGAGACTCTTTTCAATATTGCCAGCCATTCAATTCTCCGTTTGATCACTGAAGATAGTAATTTCTCTACCCCATGCCGCGTATCGCTTTGCGGATTTTGTGGTTCGAATAAGGAGCATATTAACCGACGCGAGAATACTGTTTGCGTTAGCGATTTGCATAATCTGCTCCAATTGCTGGAAGTTCATCCGGCTTTCCTTTCCCCATTCCCGGAGCAGGCCTAAGCAGATTTGACGACAGGGCCCCACCCGGCGTAGGTGGCCAGGAATTCTGCAAGGTGCCGGTCGGCAAGCTGGGTTTCTGGAAAAAGCGACAGGTACTGGAAGACGTGCGGCATGCCTTCGAATACCTGCAGGCGCACCGGGACGCCCGCGGCATGGGCTTTGGCTGCTGATCGCGTCGAGTCGTCGAGAAGCATTTCGCCGGTTCCCGCCTGGAACAGCAAGGGCGGCAAGCCGGTGAAGTCGCCGGTAAGTGGCGACACGGTCGGGTGAAGATGCAAGTCCGGCTCGGTCAGGTACATGCTGGCGAACCAGCGCAGCACCGGCAGGGAAAACATGACGTCGGACATTTCGTTGACGACGTGACTGCGCCCGCTCGCGGAGAAATCGGCCCCCGGTGACAGCATGAAGGCCGCAGCGGGCATCGGCAGGCCTGCATCACGGGCCCGCATGAGGGTCACCATTGTCAGGTTGCCGCCGGCAGAGTCGCCGCAGATGACGATGCTGCTTGCCGGTACGCCCTGGCCGAGCAGCCAGCGATAGGCTGCCAGGCAGTCGTCAGGCGCGGCCGGGTAGGGGTGCTCGGGTGCCAGTCGATAATGTGGAATGAACGCCCGAGCGTTCAGCATCCGGCACCAGCGCGCCACCATTGCACTCTGAATGTGCGGGAGGCGCAGGCAGAAGCCGCCTCCGTTCAGATATAGAATTACCCGGTCCTGCCGGCTCTGGGGTACATAAAGCCAGTCGGCCTGCACGTCGTCGAATTCTTGTGGCGCCAGTTGGGCATCGCTGCCACGACGCCCGAGTTGGCGGTCGACCGAGACAATGCGCTGGCGCATGGAGAACAGACCCTCTTCGTCGAGTTTCACCCCCTTGAAGGAAAGGCTCAATATCTGATCGACGATGAACTGGCTGCCCTTGCTGCCGATGTGCTCCACGTAGTGGTAATACTCGGGTGCATCCAGTCGCTCACCAAACGCCAAATTCACAATAGACTCCCTTTATAGAAGATTCAACGAATTTGCCTGCCTTTGAAACTGATCGTGTCCGTCGCCATGGGTCGTCAAATTGTGCGGCAGACCACTAGATGCCCAGCTGGCGGGCAGCCAGTTCTTTCATGATTTCCTCGGTGCCGCCGCCGATCATCATTACCTTGACCTCACGGTAGATCCGTTCGCATGCCGTGCCGCGCATGAAACCCATCCCGCCCAGGATCTGTACGCCCTGGTCGGCGCAGAACTGCATGGTCTGCGTCGCATGATTCTTCAGCATGCAGACCTCGGCTACCCATTCTGCGCCGGTGTCGCCATTGTCGGCACGCCGGGCAACGCTGTCGAGCCAGGCGCGGGTGGATTCGATGCGCATGCGCATGTCGACCAGCTTGTGGCGGAT
>ERZ724517.30-NODE-30-length-77098-cov-8.339291_pt1 | contig 77098 bp, 76 predicted proteins | sample MGYA00376050_ERZ724517 | MGnify/ENA primary metagenome ERZ724517 (study PRJEB28724, sample SAMN07190886) | activated sludge metagenome | isolation source: activated sludge of sewage treatment plant in Hong Hong | place: USA: Christiansburg, Virginia | collected... | reverse complement strand
AACAACCCCATGCGCACGGCTTGAATGTGATTAAAAATGCCTGTTACGGCATATCTGTATTGGTTTTATAGCTATTAAATCAGGAGTAATCATGAGCTCAGCAGTATTGATCCGAGGCGGCACCGTGGTGAATGCCGACCGCGCATTCCGAGCCGATGTCTTGTGTCTGGACGGCAAAGTGGCCCTGGTGGGCGAAAACTTGAGCACACCTGCTGGCACCGAGATCATTGATGCTGGCGGCCAACTGGTCATGCCAGGCGGCATCGATCCGCACACCCACATGCAATTGCCCTTCATGGGTGCCACCACCATGGACGACTTCTACAGCGGCACCGCCGCAGCCATGGCGGGCGGTACCACCACCATCATCGACTTTGTGATCCCCGATCCCAAAGAACCGCTGATGGATGCGTACCGCAAGTGGCGCGGCTGGGCCGAAAAGTCTGCGAGCGACTACAGCTTTCACGTGGCAGTCACTTGGTGGGACGAATCTGTGCACCGCGACATGGGCACGCTCGTCACGGAAGAAGGTGTCAACAGCTTCAAGCACTTCATGGCCTACAAAAACGCCATCATGTGTGACGACGAAACCCTGGTGAACAGCTTCAAACGTGCGTTGGAACTCGGCGCCATGCCCACGGTGCACGCCGAAAACGGCGAACTGGTCTTCTTGCTGCAGGCCGAGATGAAAGCACGCGGCATCCTGGGCCCTGAAGGCCACCCCGCCTCGCGCCCCCCTGCGGTTGAAGCGGAAGCAGTGCAGCGCGCCATTGCCATTGCAGATGTGTTGAACGTGCCCATCTACGTGGTGCATGTGTCCAGCGCCGACAGCGCCGCAGCCATCGCCCGCGCCCGTGCCAACGGCCAGCGCGTGTACGGCGAGGTGTTGGCGGGGCACCTGGTGGTGGACGACAGCGTGTACCAGAACAAAGACTTTGCCTTTGCGGCGGCTCACGTCATGAGCCCTCCCTTCCGTGGCAAAGAAAACCAGGCCGCTCTCTGGCGCGGCCTGCAAGCCGGGCACCTGCACACCACCGCTACCGACCACTGCACCTTCTGCGCAGCGCAAAAAGCCGCAGGCAAGGATGACTTCAGCAAGATCCCCAACGGCACAGGCGGTGTTGAAGAGCGCATGGCCGTCCTGTGGGACCAGGGCGTCAACACGGGCAAGCTCACCCCCAGCGAATTCGTTGCCGTCACATCGGCCAACGCCGCCAAGCTGTTCAACATCTACCCGCAAAAGGGCTGTGTGGCCCCTGGGGCAGATGCAGACATCGTGGTGTGGGACCCGGCGGGCACCAAGACCCTGTCGGCCAAGACCCAAAAGTCTTTGGGTGACTTCAACATCTTTGAAGGACATACCGTCACTGGCATCCCCACCCACACCTTGAGCCGTGGCAACCTGACGTATGTGCAAGGCGACCTGCGCGCTGTGCGTGGTGCGGGCCAATACGTGAAACGTGCGCCGTTCGGTGCGCAGTTTGATGCGCTGGGCCGCAAAGCCATGTTGAATGCGCCTAAAGCAGTGGCACGCTAACTGCTTGTTTTGATCCTTCTCCAACCTTCAGGAAAGACTCACCGATGAAACCTTTTGCTCTACCCCGTCGCAGCTTGCTGGCTTTGAGCGCGGCGCTGGCCTTGTCTGCACCCGGATTGGCCTTCGCGCAAGCCAAATTGAAAGTGGCGGCCATTTACACCGTACCGTTTGAACAGCAGTGGGTGAGCCGCATCCACAAGGCGCTCAAGGCCGCTGAGGCGCGTGGCGAGATCGAGTACAAAGCCAGCGAAAACGTCAGCAACGCCGACTACGAGCGCGTGATGCGTGAATACGCCACCGGCGGCAACGAGCTGATCGTGGGTGAGGCCTTTGCGGTAGAAGCTGCCGCCCGCAAGGTGGCCAAAGACTTCCCGAAGACATCCTTCTTGTTGGGATCATCGGGCAAGCCCCAGGCACCTAACTTCTCAGTGTTTGACAATTTCATCCAGGAGCCTGCTTACCTGTCCGGAATGGTGGCCGGTGGCATGACCAAGAGCAACAAGATCGGCATGGTCGGTGGCTTTCCTATCCCCGAAGTCAACCGCTTGATGAACGCTTTCATGGCGGGCGCCAAAGAAGTCAACCCCAAGGTGGAATTCACGGTCAGCTTTATCAACAGCTGGTTTGATCCACCCAAAGCCAAGGAAGCCGCCTTCGCCATGATCGACAAGGGCGCCGACGTGATGTACGCCGAGCGCTTTGGCGTGAGCGACGCCGCGCAAGAGCGCAAAGTGCTGGCGATTGGCAACGTGATCAACACGCAGGACAAGTACCCGAGCACCATTGTGTCGTCAGCCCTGTGGAACATGGAGCCCTCTATCGACCGCGCGCTCAAGCTGGTCAAAGACAAGAAGTTCACCGCCGAAGACTATGGCGTGTATTCCACCATGAAGCACAAGGGTTCCGAACTGGCCCCGTTGGGCACGTTTGAAGGCAAGGTGCCTGCTGACGTGGTGACCAAGATGCGCGCCCAAGAAAAGGCCATTTTGGCTGGCAGCTTCACTGTGAAAGTTGACGACGGTCAGCCCAAATCTACAGCAAAGTAAACTGGCGATGACTGCAGCAGGCCAGCCCGTTCTACGGCTGAAGAACATCAGCAAACGCTTTGGCCAGCTGCAAGCCAATGACGACATCTCGCTGGATTTAGGTCCGGGCGAGGTGTTGGCGCTGCTTGGCGAGAACGGCGCTGGCAAATCCACACTGGTGTCGATTCTGTTTGGGCACTATGTGGCGGATTCCGGCACTATCGAGGTGTTTGGTCAGCCTTTGGAGGCAGGCCAACCGCGTGCCGCTTTGGCCGCTGGCATTGGCATGGTGCACCAGCATTTCACGCTGGCGGACAACTTGACGGTGCTGGACAACGTGATGCTAGGCACTGAGCCGCTGTGGTGGCCTTGGTCCAAGCGTCAGACGGCCCGCGCCAAATTGGCTGATACCGCAGAGCGCTTTGGCTTGCAGGTGAACGCCGATGCGCGCGTGGCCGATTTGTCGGTGGGCGAACGCCAGCGGGTGGAGATTCTCAAAGCCCTGGTGCGTGGTGCGCGCATTCTGATATTGGACGAACCCACCGCGGTGCTGACGCCGCAAGAGAGCGTGGCACTGTTCCAAACATTGGCGCAAATGGTGGCGCAGGGCCTGTCCATCATTTTCATCAGCCACAAGCTGCCCGAGGTCATGCGTGTTTCACACCGCGTGGCCGTGCTGCGCGCAGGCAAGCTGGTGGCGCAGGCCCCGGTGGCCGAGGCCAGCGAAGCCAAGCTGGCGCTGTGGATGCTGGGGCATGCGATTGATTTGCCAGCACGACAACCTTCCAAACATACGGGCGCACCAGTTTGCTCGTTGGATCAAGCCTGTTGCGCGCCGCATGGGCATGACCGGCTCAACAAAATTTCGCTGGAGCTGCGCAGTGGCGAGATCGTGGCCATCGCAGGTGTCTCTGGCAACGGTCAAGTTGCGCTGGCGGAATTGCTCAGCGGCGTGCGACGCGTCAGCAGTGGCAGCGTGACATTCCTGGGCCAGCCCATGCATGGCTCTCCGGCCGATTTGGTGCCGTTGGGCTTGGCCCGCATTCCTGAAGACCGCCACGCTGTGGGCGTGGTGGGCGATTTGCCTGTGTGGGAGAACGCCGTGAGCGAGCGCTTGCGCAGCCCGCATTTCTCGCGCCGTATTTTGGGGATGCGCTGGGTGCGTCGTGCCGTGGCTCTTGCCCATGCCCAGCGGATCATTGCTGACTTTGACGTGCGCGGCGCTGGGCCGCTGTCTAGCGCACGTGCGCTGTCCGGCGGCAACATGCAAAAACTGATTTTGGGCCGTGCTCTGCGCGCGCCTGACGGCAGCACCCCCAAACTGATCGTGGCGCACCAACCGACCTGGGGCCTGGACCTGGGCGCAGTGGCCTATGTGCAGCAGCAACTGATTGCCGCACGCGACGCAGGTGCCGCGGTGCTCTTGATCTCGGACGACCTAGACGAGGTCATGACCTTGGGTGACCGCGTCGCCGTGATGCACCATGGCGAACTTACCCCAGCGCGTCCGCCTGAAGACTGGACACGCGAAAGCCTGGGCTTGGCGATGGCGGGCATGCACGCCCATCCCAACCAGGCTGAACAACAAGAAAGTTTGAGCGCATGAGACTTGAAAAGCGCGCGCAGGCCTCTGCGATGGCCTATGCCTTGGCACCCGTCGGTGCGGTGATGTTTACCCTGCTCGTCAGCGCTGCCTTGGTGCTGTGGGCAGGCGCGGCCGTCACGCAAACCTATGGCGCCATCCTGGTGGGCGGCTTTGGCTCGCTCTTCGCTTTGAGCGAAACCTTGATGCGCGCCGTGCCCCTGATGTTCACGGGGCTGGCTGCCGCCGTCGCCTTCAAAGCGCGCCTGTTCAACATCGGTGCCGAAGGCCAACTCTACGGCGGCGCCATGGCAGCGGTGGCCGTCGGGGGCGTGGCGGCAGGGGGTGAGCTGTTCGCGCCGACCTGGGTGGTCTTCCCGCTCATGCTGATTTCTGCTGCCGTGGTGGGCGCGCTGCTGTTGTTGGGCCCCGCTCTATTGAAGCTGCGCTTCGGTGTGGACGAAGTCGTGACCACGCTGCTGATGAACTTCATTGTGCTGCTAGGCGTGTCTGCCTTGCTCGATGGCCCGATGAAAGACGCTGGCGCCATGGGCTGGCCGCAAAGCTTGGCGTTGGCCAGCGATCTGGAGTTGTGGCGGCCGTTTGAAGGCTTGCGTCTGCACAGTGGGCTTTTCATGGCCGCGCTGCTGGCGGTGGCGCTGTGGCTGGTGTTCAAGCACGCCGTGCTGGGCTTTGATATTCGTGCGACGGGTGCCAATGCCCGCGCCGCCAGCTTTGCAGGGGTGCCCGCGTTTCGCACCAACCTGATGGTGGCGCTGATGTCCGGTGCACTGGCCGGTTTGGCGGGCGCCATTGAGGTAGCTGGCCGCACCAGCTATGTGACGATGGACATGTCGCCGGGATACGGCTACAGCGGCATCGTGATTGCCATGCTGGCCGCCTTGCATCCATTGGGCGTCATCGCTGCCAGCATCTTCGTAGCCGGTGTGATGGTGGGTGCCGACGCCATGAGCCGTGTGGTGGGCGTACCCACCTACATTGCGGACGTGATCGTGGCCACATCCTTGATTGCTGTGTTGGTTGCAACACTGCTCACGCAATACCGCGTGCGCTGGTCAGAAGGCAAATGATGCAGACACTGATCGACATCTTTGCCAACCTGTCTTTTTGGGGTGCCGTGCTGCGCATTGCCACGCCGTTGATCCTGGGTACCCTGGGCGTGCTGCTGTGCGAACGCGCGGGAGTGCTCAATCTGGGCATCGAAGGCATCATGGTGGCGGGCGCCTTCACAGGCTGGCTTACCGTCTATGGCGGGCACAGCCTTTGGGCCGGGGTCGCAGTGGCCGCCTTGACCGGCGCGGTTTTGGGCTTGCTGCATGCCTGGCTGACGGTGGGGCTGGCGCTTTCCCAGCATGTGTCGGGCTTGGGCATCACCTTGCTGGCGACGGCGCTCAGTTCCTATGCGTACCGCGTGAGCTTTCCCAAGGTCGCAACGCCGCCGACCATCGTGCCCTTTGAGCCCATGAGCGGCCTGGGCATCCCGGTGCTGGACATGCAAACCCCGCTCACCCTGTTGGCGCTCTTGCTGGTGCCAGTGCTGGCTTACATGCTGAACCGCACGCCTGCAGGCCTCGCGCTTCGCATGGTGGGCGAGAACCCGGCGGCGGCTGAAGGCCAGGGCGTCTCGGTGGCGCACACACGCACGGCGGCCATCGTGGCGGGCTCGGCCTTGATGGGCGTGGCAGGCTCGTTCCTGACGTTGGCCGCGTTCAACGCCTTCTTCTTCAACATGGCCAATGGCCGGGGCTGGATTTGTGTGGCGCTGGTGGTGTTTGCGTCTTGGCGCCCCGGAAAGGCCTTGGTCGGTGCGCTTCTGTTTGCAATCTTTGATGCACTGCAGTTGCGCTTGCAGCAAAGCGGAGACAGCGCATTGCCTTACCAGGTCTACCTGATGCTGCCCTACCTCCTATCCATACTCGCCCTGATTGTGGTCGCCCGCAAAGCCGCCTACCCTCAAGCCTTGATGAAGCCTTACCGCAAGGGAGAACGATAGACATGCTTGATTTGCTGGTTATCAATGCAACGTTGCCCGACGGGCAAACCCGCATGTCGGTGGGCGTGCGCGCTGGGCGCATCGTGGAACTGGGCAAGGGCCTGAACCTGCCTGCGCACGATACCGTGGATGCGCAAGGCCAGTTGCTGACCGCTCCCTTTGTAGATGCGCACTTTCACATGGATGCGACGCTCAGCTACGGCTTGCCGCGTGTCAACCAAAGCGGCACGCTGCTGGAAGGCATTGCGCTGTGGGGCGAACTCAAGCCTCAGCTCACGCAAGATGCCTTGATTGAGCGCGCCTTGGCCTATTGCGACTGGGCCGTGGCCAAGGGCTTGCTGGCGATTCGCACCCATGTGGATGTGTGCGACCCACGCCTGCTGGCGGTGGAAGCCCTGCTGGACGTCAAACGCCAGGTGGCACCTTACATCGACATGCAGCTCGTGGCTTTTCCGCAAGACGGTGTGCTGCGCGCTGCGGGCGCGATGGATAACCTGAAGCGTGCGCTCGACATGGGCGTGGATGTGGTCGGCGGCATTCCTCACTTTGAACGCACCATGCAGCACGGCGCGGACAGCGTGCGTCTGCTGTGCGAACTGGCTGCCGAGCGCGGTTTGCTCGTCGACATGCACTGCGATGAGTCCGACGACCCGCATTCGCGCCATGTCGAAACCTTGGCCGCCGAAACACATCGCCTAGGCCTTCATGGCCGTGTAACGGGCTCACACCTCACATCCATGCATTCCATGGACAACTACTACGTGTCCAAGCTGATCCCGCTGATGGCTGAGGCCCAGCTGCACGTGGTGTCCAACCCGCTGATCAACATCACCTTGCAAGGCCGCCACGACACCTACCCCAAGCGACGTGGCATGACCCGCGTGCCCGAGTTGCTGGCCGCTGGCATGAATGTGGCCTTTGGGCACGACTGCGTGATGGACCCGTGGTACAGCTTGGGCAGTGGCGACATGCTGGAAGTGGCCCACATGGGCCTGCATGTGGCACAGATGACTTCTCAAGCCGCGATGCGCCAATGTTTTGAAGCCGTGACCGGCGCCCCTGCGCGCGCTATGCAGCTCAATGACCATGGCCTGGAAGTTGGCAAGAGCGCCGACTTCGTGCTACTTCAAGCGCGTGACCCCATCGAAGCCATCCGCCTGCGTGCCACACGCCTGGCCGTGTACCGACGCGGCCAATGCATTGCCAGCAGCGCGCCTGCAATGACCCAATTGAACTTGCCGGGTCGCCCGACCAATACCACCATCATGCCTACGAGGAGCACAACATGAGTAACGATATCAACAATTTGCGTGTGAACGGCCAGCGTCTGTGGGACAGCTTGATGGAGCTAGCCCAAATCGGTGCAACGCCCAAGGGTGGCGTCTGCCGCCTAACCCTGACCGACCTGGACAAACAAGGTCGCGACCTGGTCAGCCGCTGGGCCAAGGAAGCCGGCATGACGGTGACCATCGACAAAATTGGCAACGGTTTTCTGCGCCGACCCGGTAAGAACAATGCCCTGCCCCCGGTGATGACCGGCAGCCACATCGACACCCAGCCCACCGGTGGCAAGTTTGATGGCAACTACGGCGTGCTGGCAGGCCTGGAAGTGGTGCGCACCCTGAACGACAACAACATCCAGACTGAAGCCCCCATTGAGGTGGCCTGGTGGACGAACGAAGAAGGCTCGCGCTTTGTACCCGTGATGATGGGCTCCGGCGTGTTCGCCAAGGCCTTCACGTTGGAACATGCCTATGCGGCCAAAGACGCCGATGGCAAGAGCGTGAAGGAAGAACTGGAGCGCATCGGCTACATCGGTCCACAAGAGCCCGGCGACCACCCGATTGGCACTTACTTTGAAACCCACATCGAGCAAGGCCCGGTGTTGGAGGACAACAAAAAGACGATTGGCGTGGTCACTGGCGTGCTAGGTATCCGCTGGTACGACTGCGTGGTGACCGGCATGGAGGCCCACGCTGGCCCCACGCCCATGGCGCTGCGCAAAGACGCCTTGCAAGTGGCCAGCAAGCTGATGCAAGAAGTGGTGGCCTGTGCGCACCGCCATCCACCGCATGGCCGTGGCACCGTGGGCATGGTGCGTGTGCACCCCAACAGCCGTAACGTGATCCCCGGGCAAGTCACTTTCAGCATCGATCTTCGCAACGCCACCGATGCGCTGTGCGAGGCCATGGACGCCGATATCCGCGCAGTGGCCGCACGCATCAGCGCCGAGAGTGGACTGACCATCGTCATCACGCCCGTCAGTGCCTACCCGGCGCAGCCGTTTGATGCGGGTTGCATTCAGGCGGTAGCCAAGGCTGCTGAACGCTTGGGTTACAGCAATATGCCTGCTGTGTCAGGTGCGGGGCATGACGCGGTGTACATGGCGCGGCTGGCGCCTGCGGGGATGATCTTTATCCCCTGCAAGGATGGCATCAGCCACAACGAAATTGAAAGCGCCGAGCCTGAGCACATCACGGCGGGATGCAATGTGTTGCTGCATGCGATGTTGGAGAGGGCTGGGGTGGTGGGATAGTTGAGAGCACGCATTGGCGGCGTTCACTGTTTCGGCATTTTCTGAATAGCTTGGACGGCGCGTTTGCCTTCTTCTGACAAAAAGGGGGCAACGCTCGCATACGGCAAGTACACATCCATCGTGCCACGACAAAATTTAAATGCTTCCGGCAAGTTCCCTTGAAACACAAAACCCTCTTGCTTGGGATAGACGTCATCCAGCCCATATTCGGCAGCTTCAAAGCACTCAGCGTCATCTTTGTGCAATTGGGCGCGTCCCGCTTTTAATATCAACTTTGCCAACAGCGTTGATTCCCATTCTTGTTTTACAAGTGCGCCCAGTTTCGGCTTGAACCATTGACGGGAAGATTCCTTTCGACCGTCTGTCAGTCGATAAGTTTCCTTTCCATCGCTACTGCCCATGCCATCACCACATTCAAATCCGATGTGGGACCTCACAACGACAAATGGCCCTGCGATATGCATCAAACTTTGCTCGAATCCGAGTGCAGGTGAGTATTCACCAAATCGTTGCCGAAAGCTGAGCGAACAGTCCAATAGGGTTGTAGTGTTGGCCAATAAGTTCGCCCAAAGCATGCGGTTAACTTTCGCCACACCAAGCTCGGTACCAAATAGTTGGATGCCCTGAATAACTGTTGCTTCGCTGCCTTGTATCTTCGGTCCGACAACAGTGAAGGTTTCACTCCTGCTGTTGGGCACTGTCTGTGCTTTGATTGGTTTCAGAGCGGAAAAACGTCGGGCGTGGTAGGCCCGATCTGGGCTGAGTTTCACTGCAACTGGAAAGCGTTTTCTGCCGTCTAATGACAGCCATTCGCCAGTGAGTTGCTTATCTTGGCATGCCAGCGTGATACGGCCTGAAGGCTTGTTGTTGTCATCAAACTCGGTCCAAACCATTTGCGCGGACTCTTGTTTGAGCACCATGTCAACCATACTTGTTCGGTAGTACAAGCTCCCACTGCGACCCATCTCTGATGTTTTGTCTGGGGCAGGATCTAGGGATATGGTGACGGGTACGTTTCCGATCTTGCCGAAATAGACGCCTGGATCGCAATCGTTTTCCTGAGCAGCGCAGGCGCCTGAAATGCAGAGCACAACAGGTAGCATGAAAAATCGGCAACGAAGCAGTGACATTTTCACAGTGAGGACACTCTTTGTCCGATATGTCAGTTCCATGCTTAACTTACCTACCGTTTCGCATCCTTCAATAACAGCAGCAACTGCTGAGGCCGCAAGGCCGACGCCGTAAACCCAAAACGCGCATAAAACTGGCCCGCTTGTTCGTCTATTGGATGTGTCAACATGGCACGAATGCCCGCCTGCTCGGCAATCAACACGGTGCGACGAATCGCGTCCTGCAGCAAGCCAACGCCAAGGCCGTGCTTTTGGTGGTCAGTCGACACTGCAAGATGCGCCAAAATGACCACTGGAATCGGATACTGCCCCATGCCTTTGCGCACGCGCTCTGGCGCGTCCAGCGTATCTACTTGCCCAACTGTCAGGCTGTAGTAGGCGGCGATGCGTTCGCCGTCCAACACAACAAAGGTTCTTGCCGATCCGCTGCTTTGGGCTTGCTTGGCGTGACGCACGAGCCAGTCGTTCAGTGCAGGCTTGCCGCAATCAAATGGCTCTAGTCCATGCTGCGCGTTCAGCGGTTGTGGGCCGCTCAATCTCACGGAATTGCCCAGGGTGCAGGACGGGAGAACAGGTCACGCAAGCCTTCGTTGTCTTGTGCCGGGCGGTCCAGCAAGGCCATAAAGTCGTCGTATTGCTTCCCGGACACGGTGAACAGGCGCTGGTCTATCAGGGTTTGCTCGGCGGCGCGGCAGGCGCTGTCCAAGATGTAGTCCGTCAGGGATTTATGCGCAACGTCTGCAGCCCGACGCAATACGGCTTCTTGGGCAGGCGTGGCCCGCAGACCTAGGCGTGCAGAGCGGTGGGTTGGGACAGCAGAGTTAACGGTGTCAACGCGCATAGTCAGGCCTCGGGAAAACAAGTGGATTTACGGATGTTAGTACAATAGACGCACAAAGTCGAGTGAGGATTTCAGGAGGATATGCTTATCTGTTTGGCAAAATTTGCCAAAAACGATACTATCTTCTACATGAGCACGATGAATATTTCTTTGCCCGACAGCCTGAAGGACTTTGTTGACGCGCAACTCGGCTTGCGTGGTTTCGGAACCAGCAGCGAATACATGCGCGAGCTGATCCGCAAAGACCAGGATCGACAGCAGTTGCGTGGCCTACTGCTTGCAGGCGCCCAATCCGCACCCACGGCCCCGGCCGATTCGGCGTACTTTGATGCGCTGCGCCAGCGTATCAATAGCCGGAAGCAAAAGTGAAACTCAAACCGCTGGTGCAGCGCGAACTGGCAAGCAGCGACATTGATCAGGCAATCACGCATTACCTGGAGCGGGATGCCCCAGCTGCAGCGACTGGCTTTGTGAATGCGCTGGAGCGTGCGTATGCCCATATCAGCAAACATGCCGCCACGGGGTCGCCACGGTATGCGCACGAACTGGACATTCCTGGACTTCGGTCTTGGCCCTTGAACAGATACACCTACCTCGTTTTCTATGTTGAACGCGTCGACCACGTCGATGTGTGGCGTGTGCTTCACATGAAGCGTGACATTCCGGCCTGGATGGTGGACGAAGCCGAAGGCCCATGAGATCTGGTTAAAGTCCCATCATGCACATCGCCATCCTCACCTTTGACGGCTTCAACGAACTCGATTCTCTGATCGCCTTGGGCATTCTCAACCGCATCAAGAAGCCCGACTGGCGTGTGTCGTTGGCCTGCCCGACGCCAACGGTTACGTCGATGAACGGCGTCACGCTCCATGCGCAGTGCTCGCTGGCCGATGCCTGCGCTGCAGACGCTGTGCTGGTGGGCAGCGGCATGAAGACGCGGGACGTGGCCAATGATGCGGCACTGATGGCGCAATTGCAGCTTGACCCTGCGAAGCAATTGATTGGCGCGCAGTGCTCGGGCACGTTGCTACTGGCCAAGCTGGGGCTGCTGCAATCTGTTCCGGCTTGTACCGATTTGCTGACCAAGCCCTGGGTGCAAGAGTCGGGTGTAGATGTGCTGAACCAGCCGTTCTATGCCCAGGGCAATGTGGCCACAGCAGGTGGTTGCCTGGCTTCGCAGTACCTGGCCGCCTGGGTGATTGCCCGTTTTGAAGGGTTTGAGGCCGCACGGGACGCCATGCATTACGTGGCGCCCGTGGGAGAGAAGGACTTGTATGTGGACCGGGCCATGACTAACATTGCGCCCTATTTGCCTACAGCTCCTTAGCGGATTCAGTCGCAGGTGCGTGGCAGGCCACGCAGAGCTTGTTGCCGTCTGGGTCTCGAAAATAGGCACCGTAGTAGTCCGCATGGTAGTGCGGGCGCAAGCCCGGCGGGCCTTCGCAGGTGCCGCCAGATTTCAACGCGGTCTCGTAGGCCATTTGTACTGTGGCACGGTCTACAGCGGCAAAAGCAAGCATCTGGCCGTTGCCGGGATCGTGGGGTGCGCCGTTATAGGGCTTGCAAATCACAAACAAAGGTCGTGTGCCGCCTTCACAGTGCCAACCTGCCCAAGGTTTGGCGGGGTCACAAAAGTGCTGGGCCAAGCCGAGGCTCTGCATCACGGCGTTGTAGAACCTCAGTGAACGGTCGAAGTCGGTGACGCTGACAAATACGTGAGAAAACATGGTGCTCTACCTTCATGGGGCACGGGTGACGCAAGTTTTCCATTTTGCCGTCTGACGAAGCCTCTGTAGCGGTGACAATCCATTTGCTGTTTATTGCCTTCCCATTTGATCAGGATTTCCGTGGCCACTGCTGCCCAGTTCACCGCCAAGACGATTCGCCCTACCCCCGAGCAAACGGCTATCCAGACCAGTGACGCCGACACGCTGCTGGTGATGGCCAATGCAGGGGCGGCAAAGACGACCAGCTTGGCCCTGCGCATGGCTGAGGGCTTGGCGCGTGGGCTTGCGCCCAAAAGCATGTTGGCCTTGACCTATACGGAGCCCGCCTGCGACGCTTTGCGCCAGGCTTTGATCAAAATTGGTGTGCCTGCAGCGGAGGTTAAAGGCCTGTGGATCTCGACCTTTGAGCGATTTGCCCGTTATGTGCTAAAGGCCAAGGAGGGCGTGGAGCCCTCGCATTTTGATCAACCCGAGCGCGTCGAGAGCACGGTATGGGAGGCGATCCAAGTCCTAGGTGGGTATTCGCTTTGGCCTGATCAGTTGCATCTGCCGGTGGTGGGAGACACCGGGTTTGTGGAGCGCTTTTTACAGGCCAGCTTGCGCATTAAAGGGACGCTGGCGCGCGAGCGTGTGTTTTGGGAAGGTGACACCATCACACCCGACGTGGCCGTCGATTTGGGTCATGACTTTACGTACTTGAGCCTGCTGGGCACCTATGAACGCCTGCGCTGCCCGCCCGAGGATGACGCGCCACGCTTTCGTGCCCCCATGGATGCCACTTACGATCTGGCACGCTTTGTGTCGGACCCTGATCAGCCCGATTGGATAGACCTGTTCCCCAACTGGCCGCGCCACGTGAATGCGCTGCTGGTGGATGAAATGCATGATTTGAATGCCGCCATGTTTGCGGTGTTAAAGGCTTTGCTGGTGGTCAACCCGCGTTGCTATGTTTGCGGTGTGGGTGACGTGGATCAGGTCTTGTATGCCAACGCAGGTGCGGATGCACGTTACATGGATGCCGCGGTTTGGTCGCAAGAAACGGGACGCCAGGTGACCCAGTTGCCCCTGAGCGCCAGCTACCGTTTCAATGCCGAGGTGGCAGACCTGGCCGGGCATTTTGCGAACAAACTGTATGCCAGCCACGCAGCGCATCACACCCAGGTGACGACGCTCACCTATACCGACGACGAGGAATGTGCCCAGGCCGTGGTGAAAGTGGCGCAGCAATGGCAAGCGGCCAAACACAAGATGAGCGAGCTGATCGTGTTGCTGCGCCATCCGCACCAGTCGGTGCTGATCGAGAACGCCTTGCTGGCAGCCGATTTGCCCTACAGCACGCGCGGCATGGGACTATATGTGCAGCGACCAGAAGTCTTGTTGGTGCGTGCGTTGTTGGCGATTGCCACCAAAGACTTTGCCGCAGTGCAAAGCGCCAGCACGCGTCAGCGCATGGTGGAAGAACTGGTGTCTTTTTGCCGAGTGGAGTTGAGCTTTTCGATGAATGAGCAGGAATCCGCACACGACCGCCTCATGGAAGCCGTGCGCCATGTGGTGCTGGACCCGTCTGCGCTGACGCCTTTCTTTGAAGGCCAGATTTTGCGCAACACCGATCCAAAGTTTGCTAAACGCCTGATGCAGGCTGTGGCCATTGCGCAGGATGATCAGTCGCCAACCAGCTTTGACCGCATGCTCGATGCGCTGGACATGCCAAGCTGGGCCGCCACGCATTGGGTAGAAGCGCAGCGCCGCGCCGATGCCGTGGCCCACCTGGAAGGTCTATGTATCGCCGCCAAACGAGTGGGCAGCGCGCAGGCATTCTTTGCCGAATTGAATCGCGCAGAACTGGGGCTAGAAGCCTTGCAAGCCAAGGGGGCAAAAACAGCCAAGACGTCGGCGCTGTGTCTGGCTGACATCGCCTCGGTGAAAGGCTTGGAGTTCGAGCATGTCGTGATGCCGTTCCTGGCGCAGAACGAATTCCCATCGCGCGAACGCACCTCCATGGCGGACGAAAGAAATCTGTTTTACGTGGGACTCACGCGGGCACGCAGTGCGTTGACGCTGGTAGCCAGTAGCGTCAGGCCTAGCCCATTCTTAGGTGAGCTATGACTGTAGGCCGCAACCGCGCAAGATGAGATTAACCACGTGGGTCGTCGCACGCTCATAGTCTGCTTCGCGCAATTCAGACTTGCTCAGCACGGCACTGACCTGCAGGTCAAAGTCGGCATAGGTTTGGGTAGACGCCCAAATCGAAAAGAACAAGTGCGTGCTGTCCACGGGTGCCATCTTCTTTTCTGCAATCCATTGGTCAATCACAGCCGCTTTGGCCTTGACGATGGGGCGCAGCTCGGTGGACAGCAATTCACCAATCACGGTGGCCCCGTGTAACAGTTCATTGGCCCAGACCTTGGACGCATGAGGGCGGCTGGCGGACAGCGCCATCTTGCTGCGGATATAGGACTCAATGGCTTCGCGCGGGTCCGCCTCGGGCACGATGCCGTGGGTGGGCGCGAGCCAGTCTTGCAGGATGTGCGCCAGCACTGCGCGATACAGTGCCTCTTTGTTGCCAAAATAGTAATGAAGATTGGCCTTGGGCAGGCCACTCTCCTCCGATATTTGCGCCATGGTGGCACCGCTGAAGCCCGCGCCGGCAAAGACTCTCTCCGCCGCCTCCAGGATCTTCAATTCATTCGCTTGACGGATTTGCCCCTTGGTGTCCATGTCAGTTAGCTATTTCCATGACCAGCGATGCATGAAGGCGAACGGGCACCAGTGGCCGCCGCGGAACTGGCTTTGCCAGGCCGCTGGCGGCGCCCCCTGCAAGGGGGGAGGCGGCTACACGAAGTGAGCAAGCAACGGGGGTGTTCACTTCTTCTGTGCGGCTTCCCAAATGACGTGGCTCATGGCGGCCTTGCCTGGATCCTTCTTGATCACTGGCGAGCTGCCACCGCTCATCAGCACCTTGACCGTGCGCTCATACGCAGCGGGTTCCAGGTAGCCCATCTTGGGGGTGTTGGCGGTCTTGATCAGTTTGGCCACGTTCTCCATCTGGCGCTTTTGCACCGGTACGGTTGCGCTGCCGGATGTGTCTGCGGCCACCACGATCTTGGCAGCGCCTTCGGGGTCTTTCACGGCTTCATTCCAGCCCTTGAAGGTGGCGCGCAGGAACTTGGCCATCTTGGCGACGAAGGCAGGGTCCTTCAGCTTGGGTTCCATCACGTACAGGCCGTCTTCGAGAGACGCCACGCCTTGGTCTTCATAGAAGAAGGTAACCAGGTCGCTCTCTTTAATGCCCGCGTCTACGATCTGCCAGTATTCGTTGTAGATCATGGTGGACACGCAGGCCGCCTGGTTTTGCAGCAGTGGGTCCACGTTAAAGCCTTGCTTGAGCACCTTGATGTCGGTGTCTTGCTTGTAGCCCAGCTTGCTCATCCAGTTGAGGAAGGGATATTCATTGCCACCAAACCAGACGCCCAGGGTCTTGCCCTTGAAGTCCTTGGGGCTGGAGACGCCGCTGGCCTTCTTGCAGGTCAGCATGAGGCCAGAACGGTCAAACACCTGGGCCACGTTGACGAGTGGAACACCGGCTTCGCGTGCGGCCAGAGCGTCAGGCATCCAGTTGACGACGATGTCAGCGTTGTTGCCGGCAATCACCTGAACGGGAGAGATGTCTGGACCACCGGGCTTGATGGTCACGTCCAGGCCTTCGGCTTTGTAAAAGCCTTTTGCTGCGGCGACGTAGTAACCCGCAAACTGGGCTTGGGGCACCCACTTGAGCTGGACCGTTACTTTCTCTTGCGCATATGCAGAGATGCCGCCAAAGGCGAAAGACGTGGCGACCGCAGCGGCTGCCAGGCATTGACTCAAACGGAAATGTTTTTTCATCAAAAGCTCCTAGGGGTGGTTAGTGGAAAGGGACAGGAAAATTTATTGGGTTGAACGCACAGACGGATGCCAGAAAGCAAACTTGCGCTCCAATTGCACAAGCAGGGCATAAGCGGCGGAGCCCGTGATCGCAGCGACCACGATTGCACTCCATACCAGCGACATGTGCATTTTGGACGCCTCGGTCGAAATGCGAAAGCCCAGACCTGCGGTGGGCGAACCAAAAAATTCCGCAACGATGGCGCCAATCAAAGCCAATGTGGCGTTTACCTTCAGCGCGCCAAAAACAAAGGGCAGCGCGCAGGGCAAGCGAAGTGACAGCAGCGTCCGACCATAACTGGCGGCGTAGGAGTGCATTAACTCGCGCTCCAGCTTGCCTGCAGCCTGCAAGCCCGCCAGGGTAGACACCAGCATGGGGAAGAAGGTCATCAAGACCACGACAGCGGCTTTGGAAGGCCAGTCAAATCCAAACCACATCACGGCAATGGGGGCAACGCCCACCAGCGGAACGGTACTGGTCAGTGAGGCTATGGGCAACAAGCCTCGCTGCAGAAAAGGCATGCGGTCAATCGCCACGGCCACGCCAAAGCCTAGCGCACAACCCATGACCCAACCTGTGAAGACCGACTTGACAACGGTCTGCACAAAGTCGCCCCACAGCAAATCCCATTGCTCCACAAACGAAGCCATGATGGCCGCAGGCGCTGGCAGCAGCACGCGCGGCACTTCAAAGGCTGTCACCAGCAGTTGCCACAGATACACCAGCCACAAACCGAAAACCGCAGCCGTGATCAAGCCGTAAATCTTGTGCCCCTCTAACGCGGCGCAACGCTGCACCGTGATGACCGCCAGCGCCAAGATGGTGATCAGACCTGGCCAGAAAAAGGCGTGCTCCGCCGAAGCGCCAGCTCCGGAATTCAAAAAGCCCACAGCGATGACAAAGGCCAGCAACAACAGAGCGGCAACGCCAGAAGGTTTGTCCAGCTTCATTTGTCCGCTCCCGGTTGCTTATTCTGGTTGCCATGCGTGCGCAGCACCATGCGCTCAATCAGAGCGACAGTTGCCGTCAATCCCAGGCCCAGCAGGGCAGACATCACCAGCGCCGACCAGATGCCCACGGTGTTACCGTAATACGAACCCGTGAGAAGCTTGGCACCCAGCCCCGCCTGTGCGCCCGTCGGCAGCTCTGCCACCATGGCACCCACCAGACCGGCAGCAATGCCGACGCGCAATGCTGGGAACAGAAAAGGCAAAGCCGCAGGCATGCGCAGTACCCAAAAGGTCTGCCAGCGCGATGCCGCGTAGGTGTACATCAGTTCAGTGTCAATCTTTTGCGGCGAGCGCAGTCCCTGCACCATGGCTACGGTGACAGGGAAGAAACACAGGTACATCGCGATCACGGCCTTGGGCAACACACCCGAAAAGCCCAGGCTGCCCAAAATCACCAGCACGATGGGCGCAATCGCCAACACAGGGATGGTTTGCGACGCCACGATCCAGGGCATCAAGGCTTTGTCCAGCGTGCGTGAATGCACGATGCCTGCTGACAGCAACAAACCGAATGCGGTGCCGAGTACAAAGCCCACCAGGGTCGACTGCGCGGTGACTGCAACGTGGTACAGCAAGTTGCGTGGTGAATCCAAAGGCCAATCCACGATGCTGTTCCAGAAATCAATCGCTACTTGGTGTGGCGAAGGCAGCACTGGGCGCTGCATGCTCATGGTGGCCTGGACCAGGTCTTGCCAGGTGTAAGTGGCACCGGGTTCTAGTCGGGGCGTGATAACCCGCTCAATGGCACCGGGGGCGTTGAGCCACACCGCGCCTGCATACCAAAGCACGATCACCACCAGCACGATCAAGCTGACGGGGACGATGTTTTCAAAGCGCTTGTCAGTGGTGGCCATCGGCGAGCGACTCCCGTACCTCGTGCGCAAGCGCCATGAACTCCGGCGTGTCACGCAGTCCCAAATGGCGGTCGTCTGGCAACGTGGATTTGATGACCTTGACGATGCGACCAGGGCGCGGTGACATCACAACAATGCGCGTGGACAGGTATACCGCTTCGGCTATCGAGTGCGTCACAAACACCACAGTGCGGCGCTCACGCTGCCAGAGTTGTTGCAATTGCTCATTGAGTCGGTCACGGGTGATTTCGTCCAGTGCGCCAAAGGGCTCGTCCATCATCAACAGCTTGGGCTCAAACGCCAAGGCGCGCGCAATCGACACGCGCTGCTGCATGCCGCCAGAGAGCTGCCAGGGGTATTTCTTTTCAAACCCGGTGAGGCCGACTTCCTTCAGGTGGTCCATGGCAACTTTTAGGGCCGTTGTCTTGTCGCGGCCCTGGATTTGCAGCGGCAGCATCACGTTTGCCAGCACTGTGCGCCAGGGGAAAAGTGCTGGCGCCTGAAACACATAGCCATAGGCTCTGGCCAAACGTGCATCATGTGGGGTCACACCGTTCACCAAAACGGTGCCTGAGCTGATCGGTTCCAGATCAGCAATGACCCGAAGCAAGGTGGTTTTGCCACAGCCAGACGGGCCGATCAGTGACACAAACTCACCAGGCTCGATTTCCAAATCCACATCTTTCAGCGCATGAACCGGTGTATCTGCCGCAGGGTAGATCACGTTGGCCTGGCGTACCTCTACTGCCAATGCGGCAGAGGCAGCAGGGCTGGCAGCACCTGCGGTCGATTCGGAAAGCTTCATAAGGAAAGGGAGTTCAGGCGCTGGACAGAGATTGGCGATCACTATAAACCTAACCAAACGGTCAAGTTATTGGGGTTTATAGCGAGATCTGTGCCAACTTTTCAATGCTGGCCTGCAAGGCTTTGGCATTGAGGGGCTTGGACAAATGATCGTCCATGCCAGCGTCTAGACATGCCTGTCGGTCTGTGGCCATGGCATTGGCGGTCATGGCCAGGATTGGCGTTCGGTGCCCGGCGGGCTCACTTGCCCGGATCAGGCGCGTCGCCTCCAGGCCTCCCATGACGGGCATTTGCATGTCCATCAGAATCAGGTCCCATGCTTGCGTTGGGAACAGGTTGACAGCTTCTTGACCGTTTTGAGCCAAGGAGCAGTCATGGCCCCACTTCTTAAGCAACACCATGGCGAGCTTTTGGTTCACCACGTTATCTTCCACCAACAAAATGCGCAGGCTGCGTGACGGTGAGGGGGTTTCGTTCAAATGGCTTGCCGATGTCGCACGGTTCGCGGTCAAACTTGGTGCATCGTTGGATGCATCTACGGCGAGGAGTCGAACCGTGAAATGAAATGCACTGCCCTGTCCAGGCTCGCTTTTCACCCATATCTTGCCCCCCATCAGCTCCACCAAACGTGCGCAAATGGTCAGGCCCAAACCGGTTCCACCGTACTCACGGGTAGTGGACGTGTCGGCTTGATTGAAGGCACCAAATATGGAGGACAGTTTGCTCTCGGGAATGCCAATGCCCGTGTCGCGCACACACAAGTGCAGCTCATGTTGATGATTTGCCAGGCGACCCCTGCGGGCTTCCACCGTAATGCCGCCTTTTTCTGTGAATTTGATGGCGTTGTCGCATAAATTGGTCAGCACCTGGCGGATGCGCCCTGGGTCACCAAAGGTGGACGCAGGAAGGTCTGCATCCATTGCGCACTGCACGGTTAGCCCCTTTTTCTCAGCCCGCGCGATAACTGCTTTCAATGTGTCTTGAATGATCCCTGCGGGTGAAAACAGGACACTTTCCACTTGCAACTTGCCGGCTTCAATTTTTGAGAAATCGAGAATATCGTTCAAGATCACCATCAAAGCCTGCGCCGAGCTTTTGACAACGCTCAGGTATTCCCGTTGGGCGTCGTTCAGCGTTGTGTCCAACGCCAGATCTGTCATGCCAATCACCCCGTTCATGGGGGTGCGGATTTCATGGCTCATATTGGCCAGAAAGTCGCTCTTGGCCTTATTGGCTACTTCGGCTTGATGCTTGGCTTCGCGCAGTTCTGAGTTGACGCGGTTACGATCCGTCACGTCCAGGATGGTGCCGACCAGACCCGTGATCTCGCCACGTTCATTGGTGAGCGGCGCCTTCCAGTACAGGCCTTCGCGCAGGGCACCCGTCTTGCGGTTGGTAAATGCTGCCTCATAGGTTTGCACTTCTCCGCGCTCAAACAGGTCTAAATCCTTTTGATGCATCATCGCGGCTGCATCGCCTGGAACCAGTTCAAACACAGTCTTACCAAACCAGTGCGAGCGGACAATGCCAAACAACTCTTCAAACGCCCGGTTAAAGCGCACATATCGACCTGTGCGGTCTTTCAGATAGATGGCTGTCGGGGTAGCTTCCAGCAGGATTTCCACAAAGTTGAGCTGCTCGGCCAGTTGAGCCTCTACCGCCTTGCGGGCTGTGATGTTGGTGCGAATGCCAATGTATTGCTCGGGTAAACCATTCTTTCCGAGCAGCGGAACGATGGTGGCATCCACCCAATATTCGGTGCCGGATTTATGTCGGTTGCATACCTCACCGTGCCAAACACGTCCTTCCGTCAGAGCTTCCCAAAGTTCGGCAAAAAACGCGTCTGAATGTTTGCCTGACTTCACGATGCGGTGATTGGCCCCTAGTAATTCGGCGCGCGTGTAGCCGCTGATTTCGCAGAAGCGGTCATTGGCATAGGTGATCTCGCCGTTGAGGTTTGTGATGCTGACAATGGCGTGCTGATCCAGCGCAAATTTTTGATTGTCCAGCGCACGGTGGCCCATTTCGCGCTCATTGACCAACGAAACCACGCTGCCAATCAAGGCGTCCAGGTCATGATGGTTCTGATTGGCGCTGGCATCAGTCGCTTGAAATGTATTCAGCACCTGCTGCAGCGATTCCAGTGCACGCTGGCGTGATTCCAGTTCGGTTCGCAGTTGTTGATCCAGCGCGTGTTGTTGCGTCACGTCCCGAATCGCCACCACCTGCCCGACCAACTGATGCCCGGCCGCATAAATAGTGGACATGGTGGTGTCCAGTATGACCGGCTTGCCGTTGGGGCCGGTCAGTTCAATGCGCTTCATCATCCAGTCGATATCATCGGTATCGCTTGGAAATGCCGCTGGCAGCAGCGTGCGGATGTCTTTGCCAATCAATAGATTTGCGTGCGAAGCCAGCATCAGTTCGGCTGCCGGATTCGCATAGATCACACGGTGATGTTCGTCGGTTGTCAGCACGCCATCTGTGATGGCATTCAGGGTGACCGTCGCTTCTTCGCGCTGGGCGTCCAGGCGGCCAGCGGCACGCTTCAAAATGTCAAAGATGTGGCGAACCTCTATAGGGGCATCGCGGTCAAGCAAGGCATCCATGTTGATCGCGCCAGACAAAATCTCACGCTCATGTGTGCGAACCCGGTCAAAGTTGCCGAGCCAGCGCTTGAGGGGCATACGGATCATGGCAGCGCCAAACAGCAGTGAGCCCAGCGCCATACCCATCACCACCAAGCCCAAATGCCACAGGTCCCCGGCGACTTCGTCAACCGCAAAGCTCAATCGGATGATGCCGTAATCTTTGCCGCCAACGGCCACGTTTTGGTTGACGTTGTCCAGTTTTGTCTGAACCAGGCCTTCAAACCAATGGGGGGCAGACAAAAACACTTTGGACGCACGCGTTGCCTTCAATGCGCCGCCCTTGGTGTCAATGAACTGGGCCTGCGAAAACCGAGACCCCGTGATCGTGCGTTCTAAAGTCTTGGTAATGGTGTCATAGTCGCCAAGCACCGCACTGTCAGCCACGCTTTGGGTGGCCAAGTTCATCATCACATCCGCAGCAGCGACCTGAGCATCAATTTCGCGGGCAAACTGAAAGTTATAGAAAAGCACCAACCCGATGGTGACAAAGGTCATCAATGTCACCAGGTACAGCGAGAACACCCGCCCGACCAACGATCCGGGGAGCAGGCGTGACAGGAAGGGCTTCATCGCTTACGAAAGCGTTGCTCAGTGCAGCGAAATAGGTGCTGACTGAAAGAAGCGTCTATAGGCTGCGTAATCAGCGCCAGTGGCCGGGATGAAATAGGCATCTTGCGCCAGGCCGACTTCCTTTGATGCCTGATGCAAGATGTCGCGACCCGCAGGGTCTTTGGACATCTGCATAAACGCCGCAGATACAGCTGCTAAATCTTTGTCAGGTACTTTTGCTGATGCCATTAGCGCCAAGTCTTGAAAGTTTTCCGAGCTCCAAAGTATGCGAAACTTCTTTCCCTCGCGGCGTGTGTAGCCTTCCACCAATTGCGAATTGCCACCTGCGGCTTGCACCTTACCGCTGAACAACTGGGCAAATGCGGCATCTTGATTGCCTGCAAACACCACTTTTATGTCAATCTTTCGTGCCAGCAAATGCGCGTAAGGCACCTTGTAAACGATGAAGGCTTCCTTGCCTGCAAATGCCACTTCCTTGCCCGCAAGTTGGGAGATGTCGGTGATGGGTGAGTCAGTGGGCACAACGATCTGGCCTTGTAGCGCAGGTGTCTGCCTGCGCCCAAAAACCTTCCAGCCAAGCTGGTCGCGCTCGGGGCTGAACAGGTGGTTCGTGAATACAAAATCCACCTCTTTGGCCAGCACATAGCTCGTGGTGTCGGCGGAAGTACGGCCAATTTTCAAGTTGAGCTTGACGCCGCTTTTTTCCGACACGTAAGCAATGATCGGATTCCAGTAAGCGGCGGTGAGGTTGACCCCGAACTGGTTAACAGGCGAAAAGTTGTAGCTGCCAGTGGCGTTCTGTGCCAATGCCGGTACGCTGCCCAAGAGCCAACAGGCGGTGCTTGCCAACACGACGCCGATTCGACTCAAAAATTGCCGTTTCATGAAAACTCCCTGCTCAAAATTGGGCGGGCTTCATGCCCACGAGAGCAAATCTACACCGTTGGGGCCATTTCTGCCGTGGCTGCTGACATAACCCCGGCACTGAACGAGGTTGATTTGCACAAGTATGTGGCCGGGGGCAAAAGGAGAACGCCTGCGCTACAGTACTTTGCTTGACAAAAAATCTGTGAATTTGTTCCGCTGCGATGATGTCTAGGCTGAGAGGTAGTCTTTGATTCGTTTTTCTGTTGTGTTCTGGCGAGTATTGATGCGCTTGACCCTGGCCACGGGCTTGCTAGCGGCCGGATTAAATACTGCGTGCGCGGAGCAGATTGAACGCGTTTTCCAGGTTGGCGTGACAGCGTTCCGGGACAAAGCGGTGACGGAGCGGGAATGGACGCCCACCATGACTTACCTGAACGGCAGGGTCAAGGGTGCCCGGTTTGAGGTGGTACCTGTGATTCTTTCTGAGTTGCAGGAAGCGTTGGCCAAGAATCAGTTTGACTTCATCATCACCAACCCAGAGCACTACATCATCTTCGAGGCGAAGTACGGTTTCTCCCGGGTGGCTACCTTGGTCAAGGGTGAAAAGGGCAAGCCCGTTAACCGCTTTGGCGGTGTGATCTTTACCCGCAGCGACCGCGCAGATATCCAGAAGCTCGAAGACCTGAAGGGGCGCAAGATTGCTGCAACCGACAAGACCTCTTTTGCCGCCTATCAGTTGCAGTCAGACCTGCTGGAGGAGCATGGCCTCAAGCTCGAACAGGATGCAAAGGTGCAATTCCTGGGCTTTCCTCAAGACTTGAATGTCAAAGCTGTCTTGAATGGGCAGGCTGATGTGGGTTTTGTGAGGTCAGGACTGCTGGAATCCATGGCAGAAGAGGGCTTGATAGCACTGTCAGCCATCAAGGTCATCAATGTCTGGTCGCCGCCAGACTACCCTTTCCAGCTGTCTACAGGGCTTTTCCCGGAGTGGCCGCTGGCTGTTGCGCCGCATGTGCCCATGGATGTAGCGAATCAAGTGGTGGCATCTCTACTGCTGATGCCACCTGAAACTGATGCCGCAAAAAGTGCACGCTACTACCGCTGGTCTTCGCCTGTCGAATACCTGAGCGTTGAGCGTCTGATGCGCCGTCGGCATGTCTACCCCTTTGACAAACCCGAGCCAGTGGCTTTGCGTGATTTGGTGCGCGAGAACGCGGCGGTATTGGTTCTGGCGACCTTGGCGGTTGCTTTGGCCATGGGGGTTTTGTACTGGCGAGCCCGTAAGCTCAACGCTGCCTTGCAACGGTCACGTCAGAGCCTGCGTGATTTGGCGCACCATGACGGATTAACAGGGCTGCCGAACCGCATGCTGCTCGAAGACCGGGTGTCGCGGGCTTTAGCGATCAGCCGCCGCAGCAGCAGGCCATTTGCGGTTTGCCTGTTGGACCTAGACGGTTTCAAACCCGTCAATGACCAATTTGGCCACAAGGTGGGTGACGAACTTTTGCAAGAGGTGGCCAGGCGGTTAACCGCATCATTGCGTGAAGGCGATACCGTTGCACGCTACGGTGGCGACGAGTTTGTGATGGTGCTGGCCGATGTGGTCGACAAATCCAGCGTCAACGACGTTCTAGACCGTGTACTGCAGACCATCGCCAAGCCATATACGGCATGCGCCAGTGCCAAGGTAAGCGCAAGCATTGGCGTGAGCGTATTTCCATCCGATGCCAGTCAGGCAGCAGACCTTTACCGCCACGCAGATGCTGCCATGTATGTGGCCAAGAAGGCTGGCGGCAATGCCTTTGCCTTCCATGAGCCAGCTGCGCCCTTCAGTTAGGCCTCAAAAACCTCTGTCTCAAAACGGGATATCGTCATCCATGTCCTCAAAGCCCGTGCTGGACTTTGCCGCTGGTGCCTGGCGTGGCGCGGGTGCGGCCGATGGTGGGCGGCTGGCGGGCGCGGGGCGACGCGGGGCCTGAGCCTGCTGCTCGTAGCCATAACCTTCATCGTCCCCTGGGCCACCTTGACCACCACCACCTGCTGGCCCTGGGCCACCTGAACCTTGGCGGCTGCCCAGCATTTGCATGTTGTCGGCGCGGATTTCGGTGCTGTACTTTTCCTGACCGTCCTTGTCGGTCCACTTGCGGGTGCGCAAGCTGCCTTCAACGTACACCTGAGAGCCCTTGCGCAGGTACTGGCCTGCTACTTCGGCTTGGCGGCCAAAGAAATTGATGCGGTGCCACTCGGTGATTTCTTTGTTTTCACCGGTCTGCTTGTCTTTGTAGCGGTCGGTGGTGGCAACGGTGATATTGGCCACAGCGTCGCCGCTGGGCAGGTAACGGATTTCGGGGTCGCGGCCTAAATTGCCGACGATGATGACTTTGTTGACGGACGCCATGGCGTTCTCCAGAAAGGGGGCAGGTCTAAACCCGCCATTAAATCATGGCCGCCTTTTCTTCGATCAAGATCAGGCAGCAACTTGTTCAGGTGAGCTTGGCGCTACCGCTGTTACCGGTTGACGCATGGGCCAGGCAACAACCAGCCAGAGGCCCATCAAGACCGTCCCGGTCAGGAAAAGCCCAGTTACGCCGTAGGCTTTGAGCACCAGTCCACCAGCGGCACCGCCTGCAAACAGGCCAAACGACATCAGGGTGTTGTAAACCCCCATGGCAGCACCTTTGGCATGCGCAGGCGAGAGTTTGGAGACCAAGCTGGGCTGGCTGGCTTCTAGCACGTTAAAGCCGCAGAAAAACAAAAACAGCAGCGCCGACAGGCACATCAGGCGCAATCCCGGTGCACTCTGCGCCAAGCTGGAGGCCACCCCCAGCAAGCCGAGTTGTACGAGGGCGACCGTGCCAATCGCCACCAAAAACACGGCCCTCAAGTAGCCGCGCTTTTCCAGAGGGAACAAGGTCATGCCCATGACGACAAAAGAAGCCAGCACCGCCGGCAAGTACACCCACCAGTGGTGCTCTTGGGCAATGCCTGCCTCCACCAGCATGGCGGGCAGTGCCAGCCACATCGCCATCTGAACGGCGTGGAGGATGAATACCCCTACATTCATGCGGACCAAAGCGGGGTCGCGCAAGACCTGACCTAGGCCGCCGCGCGGGATGTCTGCATGCTTGGTGGGTTCTGGCGGAACGGCCCAAATCACCACAACGATGCCGATCAGTGCCAGGATGCCTGTCAATACAAACAGGCCCGGTAGGCCGATCAGGCTGTTAAGCAATGGTGCTGCCACGAGCGACAACGCAAACATCAGCCCAATGCTGGCACCTACCAGCGCCATGGACTTGGTGCGCACACTGTCGCGTGTTAAGTCGGCAAGCAAAGCGGTCACAGCAGCAGATACCGCCCCCGCGCCTTGCAAAGCGCGGCCAATCATCAGGCCTTGCAGGCTGTCTGCAGCGCCAGCGACAAAACTACCCAGGGCGAAAACCAACAAACCAGCAACGATGACACGTTTACGTCCCAAGCGGTCGCTCGCCAGGCCAAAAGGCAATTGCAAGGCCGCCTGCGTCAGGCCGTACAGGCCCATGGTCAGCCCGACCAGACTGGCGTCTGTGCCACCGGGGTAACGGGCCGCTTCAATGGCAAACACCGGCAGCACCAAGAACATGCCCAACATGCGCAGCGCAAAAATGCTAGCCAAAGTGCCACTGGCACGACGCTCAGTGGGTGTCATCAGATTCGGATTCATGGTTCCATTCATTGGCATTCAGCCCGCTTGCGCACGCTTTAGCCCAACTGGGCCAAGCGTTCCGGCGTCCCTACATCGGTCCAGGCGCCGGTGTAAAGCTCGCCGCTGACGCGGTTTTGGGCAATGGCCGCGCGTAAAAGCGGTGCCAGTGCTGCTTTGACGCCTTGCGGATTACCTGCAGGAATGTCGCAGAAAGGGGCTGAAAACAAGTCCCTATGGTAAAGCCCGATGGTGCTGTAGGTCTGACGATGCTCTGGTGCGTTGCTCAGTAACCCATCGGGTGTCAGCGCGAAATCACCTTTGGGGTTGTGCGTGGGGTTGGGCACCAGCCACAGGTGCGCCAGCATGCCGCTTTGGACAAACTGCGTCACAGCAAGAGGCGAAAACACAAAATCTGGTGCAAAAACGTCACCCGCCAAGACCCAAAAATGCTCTCCCAGGTGCGGCAGCGCCCGAACGATGCCGCCCGCCGTTTCCAGCGCGCCGCCAAAGTCTCGACCTTCATGCGAGAAGTAAATCTTTGGTATCGAATGCTCTGTATTTAATAGCGAACTATTGTTGTCTGATGTGCCGAAACAGCAAAAATAGTCTGAAATCTTGTCGCCAAGCCATGCGGTATTGATCACCAGATCGGTAAAGCCGCCTCGCGCCAGTGCCTCCACGGGCCACTGCATCAGCGGCTTGCCGCGCACGGTGAGCATGGGTTTGGGTGTGTGGTCGGTCAAGGGGCGCATGCGCTCGCCGCGCCCGGCGGCCAATATCATGGCTTTGATGCTCACGGCAGGCTTCCTCGGTTCAGTTGATGGTGCTCCGCCCTAAGCGGCGTGAACAGTTGCTCAAGCGCGCGCATCAGTGAGTGAGCCTTAACGGTGTGGTCTGCACCAAAGTTGCATACGTAAACATCCAGCGTCACGGCACGTTGTTCCGGCCAGGTGTGCACGCACAAATGCGATTCCGCCAGCAGCACCGTGGCCGTGACACCGCCAGGCCCGTGTGTCGAAGCTGGAAAGCTGTGGAACAGCTGGCCCACCGCCTGCAAACCTTGCGCATTGACCGCATCTACGCAATGTTTTCCCAAGCGAGCAGCGTCCGTCAACCAGGTGCTTTCGCACTGGCAGTCGTACAGATCGGCGGTGAGATGAAGGCCTTGCATCGGGGGAGTTTTGGTGCGTGAAAGGGCGCGATGAAGAGGGCTAACTTTGGCCGCAAATGTACAGCCTAGTAAAATTGCGGGTTTACCCCAAACAGCATACCCCCATGGCAGACACCCAACAACAAGCCAACGCGATCCGCGCGTTGACGATGGACGCAGTTCAACAGGCCAATTCTGGTCACCCTGGCGCCCCCATGGGCATGGCTGATATGGCCGTCGCGCTGTGGGGCCGTCACCTGCAGCACAACCCCCGTAACCCTGCATGGGCAAACCGTGACCGCTTTGTGCTGTCCAACGGCCACGGCTCGATGTTGATTTACGCGCTGCTGCATTTGACCGGCTACAAATTGCCGATTGGCGAACTGAAGAACTTCCGCACCTTGCACAGCAAGACGGCTGGCCACCCCGAAGTGGGCGTCACGCCTGGCGTGGAAACCACGACCGGTCCTCTGGGCCAAGGCATCACCAATGCCGTGGGCATGGCCTTGGCTGAAAAGCTGTTGGCAAAAGAATTCAACCGGGAAGGTCATGCCATCGTTGACCACCGTACCTACACCTTTATGGGTGACGGCTGCCTGATGGAAGGCATCAGCCACGAAGCTTGCGCCCTGGCAGGCGCCTGGAAGCTGAACAAGCTAATCGCGCTGTATGACGACAACGGTATCAGCATTGATGGTCAGGTCACACCTTGGTTCGTGGACAACACCGCCTTGCGTTTCACGGCCTACGGCTGGAACGTGATCGGCCCCGTGGATGGTCACGATGTGGATGCCGTGGACCGCGCCATTGCCGACGCCAAGCACAGCGCCGACAAGCCCACACTGATCATCTGCAAAACCCACATTGGCAAAGGCAGTCCCAACCGCGCGAACACCGCCAAGGCCCATGGCGAACCCCTGGGCGCCGAAGAGATCAAGCTCACACGCGAATCCATCGGCTGGGCACATGCACCGTTTGTGATTCCCAAAGAGGTTTATGCCGATTGGGATGCCAAAGCCAAGGGCACCGAAGTTGAAGCCGCCTGGGACGTCAAGTTTGCGGCTTATAAGGCCGCCTTCCCAGAACTGGCCAAGGAATTTGTTCGCCGAATGAAGGGCGATCTGCCCAAGGCCTTTAATCAGGTGGCGTTTGACACCGTGGTGGCTGCACACACCAAGGGCGAAACAGTTGCCAGCCGCAAGGCAAGTCAGTTGGCGCTCGAGTCCTTCACCGCTGCCCTGCCTGAAATGTTGGGCGGAAGCGCTGATTTGACTGGCTCTAACCTGACCAACACCAAGGCTACCCCCGCCTTCCGCGTTGATTTGTCCGGCGAAGTGGTGACCACGGCCGAAGGTCAAATTGGCCGCCACATCAATTACGGTGTGCGCGAATTCGGCATGGCTGCCATCATGAACGGTGTGGCGCTGCACGGTGGTTACATCCCTTACGGCGGCACCTTCCTGACTTTCAGCGACTACAGCCGCAATGCCATCCGCATGGCAGCACTCATGAAGCAGCGCGTGATCCATGTGTTCACCCACGACTCGATTGGTTTGGGCGAAGACGGTCCCACGCATCAAAGTATTGAGCACGCGGCCAGCCTGCGCCTGATCCCTAACCTGGACGTCTGGCGTCCGGGTGACACGGCTGAAACCGCCGTGGCCTGGGCCGTGGCTTTACGCAACAAAAACAAACCCACAGCGCTGCTGCTCAGCCGTCAGAACATTGCTTACGCCCCTAAGGGCACGAGCGAAGTCGCGCCAGATGCCGCTGGTTTGGACGCCATCAGCAAGGGCGCCTACATCGTGGCGGAACCCGCTGCAGCAGGCCTCAAGAAAAAGGCGCAAGCTGTCATCATCGCAACAGGCTCAGAAGTGCAACTCGCGCTGAAGGCGCAGGCTGTGCTGGCTGCCCGCAAGATTGCGGTGCGCGTGGTCTCCATGCCCAGCAACACCACCTTTGACAAGCAGGACGCCGCCTACAAGAGCCAGGTACTCCCGCAAGGCGTGCCTCGCGTAGCGGTGGAAATGGGCTCCACCGACGGCTGGTGGAAATACGGCTGCGCGGCAGTCGTGGGCCTGGACACCTATGGCGAATCGGCCCCCGCGCCGGTGCTGTTCGAACATTTTGGATTCACTGCAGATAACGTGGCAGACACGGTGCAGGCTGTTTTGCGTAAGTGATTTTTAACTTTCTGGAGAACTGATCATGACCATCAAAATCGGCATCAACGGCTTTGGCCGCATCGGCCGCAACGTGCTGCGTTCCGCGATTCAAAATTTCAGCGACATCGAAGTTGTCGCCATCAACGACTTGCTTGAGCCCGACTATTTGGCCTACATGTTGCAATACGACAGCGTCCATGGCCGTTTCAAGGGCACCGTGACGGTTGAAGGTAACAACATCATCGTCAACGGCAAAAAGATCCGCCTGACCCAAGAGCGTGACCCCGCCAACCTCAAGTGGAACGAAGTCGGTGCCGACATCGTGATCGAATCCACCGGCCTGTTCCTGGACAAAGCCTCGGGCGAGAAGCACCTGGCCGCTGGCGCCAAGAAAGTTATCTTCTCCGCGCCCTCCAAAGACGACACCCCCATGTTCGTCTTCGGTGTAAACGACAAGACCTACGCCGGACAAGCCATCATCTCCAACGCCAGCTGCACCACCAACTGCCTGGCCCCTGTCGCCAAGGTCTTGAACGACAAGTGGGGCATCAAGCGCGGCCTGATGACCACAGTGCACGCCGCCACCGCCACCCAAAAAACCGTGGACGGCCCGAGCAACAAAGACTGGCGCGGCGGACGCGGCATTCTGGAAAACATCATCCCCAGCAGCACCGGAGCCGCCAAGGCTGTGGGCGTGGTCATCCCCGAGCTGAACAAGAAGCTCACCGGCATGTCCTTCCGCGTACCCACCAGCGACGTGTCTGTGGTGGACCTGACCTGTGAGCTGAACAAAGAAGCCACACTGAAGGAAATCTGCGCGGAGATGGAAGCCCAAAGCAAGGGCGCCCTCAAAGGCGTGCTGGGTTACACCAACGACAAGGTGGTTGCCACCGACTTCCGTGGCGAGACCTGCACCAGCGTGTTCGATGCCGATGCGTCCATCGCCCTGGACGGCACCTTCGTCAAGGTGGTTGCCTGGTACGACAACGAATGGGGCTACTCCAACAAGTGCCTGGAAATGGTGCGCGTGGTGGCAAAGTAAGCTGCCCCAGCGTTAAAAAAAACGCGCCCTCGGGCGCGTTTTTTGATTCTGGACCTTACTCAGTAATGCGGCGGCAGCTCGTCCAGCATGTTGCGGGCCGGGCTGCTCACGGAACTGCTTTCCACCTGTTCAATCAGCATGCCCAATCGGTGCTGCAAATGTTCAATGTCCTGCTGCTGGCGCACGATGACTTGGTTCAGGCTGTCCACCAGCTCCTCCGTAAAACTGGCCTTGATTTCCAGGTCGGTCAGGCGTTTATCGATGGCGCTGCTGTCGGTCATGCGGGTCAATGGTGATGGCCATGCTCGCCGTGCACATGGCCATGGGCGATTTCTTCTGGAATAGCGGCGCGAACATCGGTAACTTTTAGCTTGAAATTCAGCACCATGCCAGCCCAGGGGTGGTTGCCATCCAAATAGACCGTGTCGCCCTTGATCTTCATCACGGTGAAAACCTGCTCTTTACCTTCGTCGTCAACACCTTTAAGCGTTCCGCCTAACTTGACGCCAGGGGGGAAGCTGCTTTTGGGAATGGTCTGCTGCAGATTTTCGTCGCGAACGCCAAAGGCTTCTTCAGGCTGCAGTGTCAGGTTGGTTTGATAGCCCTTGGTTTGGCCATTGAGCGCGGCTTCAATGGGTGCCAGGGTATTGCCGTAGCCGCCATGCAAATAGGCCATGGGTTCTTTGGGGTCGTCCAACACTTTGCCTTGGGCATTGCTGACTTGGTAGCGAAGGGTGACGACAGTGTCTTTGTCAATGTTCATGGTGTAGGGCTAGAAGGTGTTGAAAAGGTTCAAGTTCTCATTTTCGCTGACTTGATGTGATGTTCATCACACGCAAGCTATGCTACAACCGGGTATGAGACGAATTTTTATTGCCTGTGCCCTGTTGGGGCTGACCGCACTGCCTGCCCAGGTGGTGTTTGCGCAACCTGTACAAAGCTTCATCGTCAAGCTGAAATCGGCATCAGCGCCGACGCTTGAGACCCCGCAAGCGCTGCAACTCAGAGAGCAGCAGCGGGCCCAAGGGGTTGCCAGGGATTTGGGTGCCATGCAAGCTGCGCCAGACCCAGTTGGCACCAAAGCCCATTTGATTCGCCTCGATGCGTCAGTTCAAGGCAGTGGCCTTGCGCAGACTTTGGACCGTTTGCGGCAACATCCCGATGTTGAGTGGGCTGAACCCAATGTGCGGCTCAAACGCATGGCGCTGCCCAATGACCCGGGCTTCAGTTTTCAGTGGCATTTGCAGGCACCTAACAGCTTTGCGTCTGGATTGAACATGCCGGCGGCATGGGACAAGACGACGGGCACAAGCTCAGCCACCGTCGCTGTGTTGGATACCGGGGTAAGGTTTAACCACCCGGATCTGGCTGGGCGACTTCACCCAGGCTATGACTTCGTCAGCGAGGTGACTTATGCCAACGATGGCAATGGCCGAGACAACGACCCCAGCGATCCCGGCGACTGGGTCAGCAGTACCGACCTGCGAAGCGCTGCCTACAGTGGGTGTGCGATAGAAAACAGCTCTTGGCACGGCACTTTTATTGCCGGGCAAATTGCGGCAACTGCCAACAACAGCCAAGGCATTGCAGGGATCAACTGGAACGCCAAGGTCTTGCCATTGCGCGTTTCCGCGAAATGTGGCGCTTTGCTGAGCGATATCCTGGACGCCATGCGCTGGGCCGCAGGTTTGAGCGTGACGGGAGTGCCTGCTAACCCGAACCCAGCCAAGGTCATCAATTTGAGCTTTGGGGGTGACACTGCTTGCACCAAGAGTTATCAGGACACCATTGATGAAGTCGGTCGCGCCGGTGCATTGGTGGTGGTGGCGGCGGGCAACAGTTCCGGCCCACTCACGCGGCCTGCGGATTGCGCAGGTGTCTTGGCTGTAGGGGCGGTTCAGGCAGACGGGGCAAAGACTTATTACTCTGATTTTGGTAGCAATGTTGCGCTGTCTGCACCTGGCGGCGACACCAGCCCGCAAACGCTGCGGCTGTATTCCACGAGCAACTCGGGTACTCAGGGACCCGTGACGGACAACTACGCGTACAAGATTGGCACCAGTTTTTCCGCGCCCCTTGCGGCAGCTGTTGCATCGTTGATGCTATCGGTCGATGGCACGCTGACCCCAGCGCAATTGATTGCCAAAATGAAAGCGTCGGCACGTCCCTTTGTCGCGAGCGGTGCTTATCCGCAATGCGGTGCGGGTGTCACCGTTGCCTGTAATTGCACCGCCAACACTTGTGGCGCTGGCATGCTGGACGCAAATGCTGCCGTGATCCTCGCGGCAACGTCTGGGGGCAGCGTTCCCCCTACAACATCGACGACCTCGACAACTGCAACCACTTCATCCGGCGGCGGTGGCGGCGCTAATGGCTTGTGGGCAGGTTTGGGACTGTGGGCGCTGGCTTTGTTGGCCCTCTGGTCAAGCCGGAAGCGGCCAACGGTCAAACAGGCGAACGGCACAAGGCTCGCCCCATAGCAGGATTTCTGCAGGCGTTCCCTGGTGGCCTTGCTGGGCCGCATCTCCGCGAACATAGGCTAGGCCCACACAGGCATTGGCCAGCGGACTCCAGCCCACTGAGCTCAGTTCCCCAACGGACTGACCTTGCAGCAGCAAGGTTTCGCCTCCCCAGGCGTAGGGCTGGGGAGATGTCATCACCACACTGACTAATTTTTTCCGCAAAGGCTTATTCATTGCAACGCGCAAAGCGTCTTGCCCGATGAATGTGCTGGGCTTGTCCAGTTTGACGGCAAACATCAAACCTGCCTCCATCGGTGTTTCATCCGGGCCAAGCTCAGCACCCCAGGCCCTTCGGCCCTGCTCAATTCTCAGCGCATCCAAAGCGTAATACCCAGCGTCTTTGAGACCTACATCCGCACCAACCTCATGTAAGGCAAGGTAAACATGGCGGGCCATTTCCACGGGGACGTAAAGCTCAAAACCCGGCCCGCCGACATAGCTCATGCGGGCAGCGCGCACGCGAACTTGGTCCAGGTCAATTTCACGTGTCCACGAAAACTTAAGGCTTTGTGGTGACAAATCATCTGGGCTTAAACGGTTCAACAGTTCTCGCGCATTCGGCCCCATGACGGAGAGTACGCTGTACATGGCCGACACGTCAGTCAAGAAGGCGTGTGCGTCGCTTGGTATATGCCTGCTGATCCAGTCCTGGTCGCGCACAGTTTGTGCTGACCCTGTGATGATCAGGAAGCGGTCAAGGGCAAGTCGAATCACGGTCAAGTCACTTTCAAACCCACCGCGTGAATTGAGCATAGGCGTGTAGACCATCTTGTCGATGGGCACATCCATCTCGTTGGCACACAGCCGCTGCAGAATCGCCAAGGCGTCGCGGCCTTGAAGCAGCAGCTTTGAAAATGAGGTCTGGTCGTAAATTGCGACTGCTTCACGCGTAGCAGCTTGCTCCGCTTGCATCCAAGGCAACCAGCCTGGCGCACCCAGGGTATAGGGTGGGCGTGGCGTACTGGCAGCTGGTTTGAAATAGTTCGCACGCTCCCAGCCGTTCTTGCTGCCGAATTCCGCGCCTTTCGCCGCGAGTTGGTCATACAGTGGTGAGGTACGCAGTGGACGGGCGGTTTCCAATTCCTGGCGCGGCCAGCGCATGGCGTAGTGCAGCCCGAGTGTTTCTGCGGTGCGAGCACTTAAGGCGCGGCGGTTGCCGGTGAAGCCGCCAAAGCGGCGAATGTCCACCTCCCACACGTCGGCGCTGGGCTCGCCAGCTGCAATCCATTCTGCAATCAAGCGGCCAGCGCCGCCACTGTTGGCAATACCTGCCGAGTTGAATCCAGCGCACACGAAGTAATTGCGCAGCTCAGGTGCTTCCCCCAAGATAAAGTTGCCATCGGGCGTAAAGCTTTCCGGACCATTCAAGAGCATTTTGACGGGCGCGGTTTCCAGGCAAGGCGTGCGATGGATGGCATTGCGCATCAAGGGTTCGAACTGTTCCCAGTCTTCATCCAGCAACTGGAACTGGAAGTCTGCAGGGATGGGGTCAAGCTTCCAGGGTTTGGCGACGGGTTCAAATCCGCCCATCAGCAATCCCCCCACCTCTTCCTTGTAATAGATGAATCCATCAGGGTCGCGCATGACTGGCAACATCGGGTGCACACCCTCAATGCGGTCGGTCACGATATAGAAGTGCTCGGCTGAGTAAAGTGGAACGTTCACCCCGGCCAATCGGCCAAACTGTCGTGCCCATTGGCCACCGCAGTTCACCAAGGTCTCGCAGCGCAAATCGCCCAGACTTGTGCGTACTCCGACAGCACTGCCGTTCTCAGTCAATACGCCGGTGACTTCAACATCTTCCAGAATTTGCACACCACGCTGGCGTGCACCTTTGGCAAGTGACATGCACAGGTCGGCTGGATTGGCTTTGCCGTCGCCCGGCAACCATAGCGCGCCATGCAAGTCGTCGATTTGCATGACGGGATAGCGTTCTTGGGCCTCTTTCGGTGTGATCAGGTGGCATTCGACGCCGAAAGCCTTTGCCATGGCCAATTGTTTCTTGTAGACCTTCAGTCGATCAACCGATGCGGCAACATTGACACTCCCGCATTGCTTCCATCCCGTTGCTAGCCCTGTTTCTGCTTCAAGCGTGGCGTACAGCTCAATCCCATATTTGCTCATTTGGGTCATGCTGCGGTTGGGCCGCATCTGGCCGATGAGGCCTGCCGCATGCCAAGTGGTACCGCTGGTGAGCTTGCCTTGTTCCAGCACCAGCACGTCGGTGATGCCAAGCTTTGCCAGATGGTAGGCCGTGGAACACCCCGCTATGCCCCCGCCGACGATGATGACTTGGGCCTGGGTTGGTCGTTGGGAGGTTGTGCTCATCAGTGAACTCCGAAATCAACTTAATCGCAATGCCATCACGCCTGCCACGATGGCCAAAGTGCCGGCAACGCGTCGCGGTGTAAAAGCTTCTTTAAGAAACCAAGAGCCCAGCAGGGCCGCAAACAGAACTGAGGTCTCACGCAGTGCGGCTACAGTTGCCACAGGCGCCTTGGTCATGGCCCAAAGCGCAATGCCGTAAGAGCTGAGCGACGCTGTCGCCGCAACCAAGGCCACCGGCCAGCGCTTTTTCGCGTAAGGCAGTGAGGTGGCCAAACCACGTCGATAGAGCACAAGCAGCGCAAAGGGCCAGCCGTCCAGCAAGAAGAGCGTCGCAACGTATTGCATGGCGTTGCCCGATGCTCGCGCACCCAATGCATCGACAACGGTATAGATGGCGATGACCACGGCGTTCGTCAGCGCAAAACCCACAGCTCGCTTGGAATCAAGTGCATGACGCGACAAGCCCAAGGTCAATACCCCGCAGCAAATGCCCAGCACGCCTGCCCAGGCCAGAGGTGATAAGACTTCACCTACCGTCAAGGTAGCTGATAGCGCCACCAGCAGCGGCGCGGTGCCACGCATCAAGGGATAGGTCAATCCCAGGTCACCGTGCTGATAGGCCCCTGTGAGGGCAATGTAGTACGCCACATGGATGGTCACTGACGCCAGGATGAAAGGCCAACTGTCCGCTGAAGGCCAACCCAGCCAGGTCACCAAGGGAATAGCGCAAACAGAGCCAATCAAATGGATCAGCGCCGTATCCAGTGCTTTATCTTGGCTCGACTTGACCAAGACGTTCCAGCTGGCGTGCAGCAAAGCCCCAAGCAATACGGCGAGCACCACGGGCCAAGTCAAGACCATCAAAAAAGCTCCATCAGGTACGCGAGCATCGTTTTGCGATGTTCATGTAATGTTGTAGCGTTGGCGTGCGCAGACCTTCAGCCTTGGCAAGATCATCCCATTCACGCAGCTGAACGGCGTCTTGTGCGCCGGGCAGGGCCAGGAATGCATCTGCTTCAGCGGATGAAAAAACGCCACCTTGCAAGGCGAGTGAGCGCACGGAGTCCGCCGACAGTTGAGCAAAATACGCAGGCCGCGCCGCACACAGGTAGCGCTTGGCATCCACATGCAGTTTGATGGGGTTCAGTACCTCGTCACTGAACAGCGTACGCAAAAACGGCAGCGCACGGTACTGATGAACATCATCCACGCCTTGCAAGGTCGGCGTCTCACCTAGGTCATGCAATAGGTGACCTAAGTCATGCAAAAAGGCCGCTGTGATCAGGCTGTCGCTGGCTCCTGACTGCTCAGCCAGCAGGCCAGACTGCAGTGCGTGTTCCAGTTGCGTCACAGGCTCGCCACTGTATTGCTCGCCCCCTTTACTCGTGAACAAATCTTCGATGTCTTGCAGCGAAAGGGCCATGACACGTCCTTGACTTAGGCAATAGCTTCCGGCTCTTTCAGCCGGGTCTTACTCAACGCGCCAGCCGCTTCGAGAATGGGGTAAGCGATGGAGCAAATGTGCGAATTGATGCGCTTGAGATCGCTGATCAGGTCAATGTGCAAGGAACTGGTACCAATGCTTTCCGGTGTGTTGTCCTGCAGCCGACTAAGGTGAGTAGTGGCGTATTCGCGCTCCAGTTCTCTGAAATGGGCTTTTTCTTCCAACAGCTTTTGTGCATCGCGTAATTCGCCGTTCAGGAACACGCTCATGCCCAGGCGTAAATTGGATACCAAGCGCTCATGCAAGTGGCAAATTTCGGCCATACCTGCATCCGAAAAGCTGCGGCCTTTGCGGATCTTCTTGTCTTCCACGTCTTGTAAGACGCGCTCGATGATGTCGCCGACCTGTTCCATGTTGATGGTGAAGGAAACGATGTCGGTCCAGCGTCGGCCTTCACGCTCCGACAGGGCTTCGCGAGAAATCTGCGTCAGGTAAAACTTGATGGCGGAATAGAGTTCGTCCACCGTGTCGTCTTGTTTACGCAGTTCTTCGGCCAGCGCCAGGTCATTGGTGCGGATCACCGTCACAATGCCGCGCAACATGGTCTCCACCACATCGGCTTGATGCAGCGCTTCACGAGCGGCACACGAGATGGCCAGTGAGGGTGTCGCCAGTGCTGTTGGATCAAGATGCCGAGGACGGTTAACAGGCCCCTTCTTAACAGGTACGGGCATCCACGTATCAAGTCGCTTGCCCAAGAGCTGGGTGAAGCCAATGAAGGTCATCGCCAAGGTCACGTTGAACAGCAGGTGAAAGCTCACCACCAAGCTCAATGGCGAGGGAAAGTAGTTGGTGACAGTCTTGAGCACTTGCGGCACATAAGGCATCAAGACCAGCATCAGGCAGCAGCCAATGGCCTTGAAAATCAAGTTGCCCATGGGCACGCGACGCTCGGCAGGGCCTGACTTGGCAGTGGACAACATGGCCAACAAGCCACTGCCCAAATTTGCCCCCAGCACTAAACCCAGCGCAATGGTTAAAGGCAGAATGCCCGATGCCGCCAATGCCGCCGTCAATAAAACGATGGCCAGGCTGGAATACGATAGAACCGTCAAAACGGCCCCTACCAGGATGTCCAAAAGCACCTCGTTGGGCAACGCCGCCAGCAGACTTTGCACCAGAGGCGACTGCGTCAAAGGCCGAGTATTCGACACAATGAGTTGAAGCGCCAGCGTGATCAGTCCCAAGCCAATCAAGACCCGGCCAATACGACCCGCCGTGGTGTTTTGGCGTGATGTGAACAAGAACACCCCCACCACAATGAGCAAAGGGGAGAGCCAAGACAGGTCAAAAGAAAACACCACCGCCATCATGCTGCTGCCCATGTCCGCGCCCAGCATCACGGCCAAGCCAGCGGCTGTGGCGATCAAGCCCTGGCCGACAAAGGACGACACAATCAAGCATGTAGCGGTACTGCTCTGCACTAGGCCCGTCACGCCCAGGCCCGCGAGCATGGCTGTCAGGCGGTTGTCGACGCTGCGTTTCAAGACTTTGCGGAGGTCTTCACCTAAGACCCGAAGAATCCCAGTACGAACTGTGTGTGTGCCCCACACCAACAAGGCGATGGCGGCCAGGAGATTCAGCAGATGTTGCATGCGGTGTTACGGGCGGGGCAAGTGACTGAGCAAAGTTAAACCCAGGGAAGCGAATAGGTTTTGAGGTTGGTAAAGCTCTTGATCGCTTCTTGCACACCTTCTTTGTAGCCTAGGCCAGAATCCTTGATGCCGCCAAAGGGCGTGAGCTCCAAACGGTAGCCTGGGACCTCGCGCACGTTAACAGTGCCTACCTCCAGCTCGCTCACAAATCGCGTGATGTAGTCCAACCTATTCGTGCACACCGCGCTCGACAGACCATAAGCTGTGCCATTGCTGATGCGAATCGCGTCATCGATGTTCTTGAAGCGGATGATGGGAGACACGGGCCCAAAGGTTTCTTCACGCGCAACGGCCATGGACAAATCCACGCCGTCCAGTACGGTGGGCGAGTACTGCGCACCGCGCCGCTGGTTGCCCAGCAGCAATTTGGCACCTTGGGCCACTGCGTCGTTGACTCGAGATTCAAACAGCATGGCCGCCTGTTCATCGATCACCGTGCCCATGTCATTGCTTTTGTCCACGGGATCGCCATGCTTCCAAGCGCGTGATTTCTCCACGACCTGTTCTACAAAGCGATTGGCCACCGCTTCGTGTACCAGCATGCGTTTGATGGCGGTGCAGCGCTGGCCCGAATTTTTGTAAGAGCCCTGCACGGCAAGCGTAGAGGCCTCGTCCAGATCGGCGTCTTCCATCACAATGATCGGATCATTGCCGCCAAGCTCCAGCACCATGCGCTTGTAGCCTGCCTTGCTGGCGATGTATTTGCCAATCGAAACGCCTCCGGTGAAGGTCACCAGATCCACTTGGGGGTGGGTGATCAACTCGTCAGCAATTTCGCGTGGATCGCCAGTGATCACGGACAGCATTTCAGGCGGCAGACCCGCTTCGTAAAGAATGTCAGCAAACAAGATGGCTGAAAACGGCACCTTCTCCGATGGTTTCAACACCATTCGGTTGTTGGTGGCAATCGAAGGGACGATCTTGTGCGCGACTTGATTGGCAGGATGGTTAAAGGGCGTGATGGCGGTGATGACCCCTAGCAAGGGCGAACGCTGTGTGAAGACCCGGCGCTTCTTGCCATGGTGGGTCAGGTCGCAACTGAAAATCTGACCATCATCCTTCAGAACTTCATTGGCACCAAACAGCAAGACGTCAGCCACTCGTCCCGCCTCATACATCGAGTCCTTCAGGCAAAGACCTGACTCTGCTGTGATCAACTGAGCCACTTCGTTGACGCGGCTGTTGCAGATCGCGGCCGCGCGGTTCAAGATGGCGGCACGGTCGAAGCGGCTCAGGTTGGACTTGTAGTGGTGCCCAATGGCAAAGGCCTCACGCACTTCTTCCAGCGTGGCCTTGGGCACGCTGCCAATCTGCTTTTCGGTATAGGGGTTGAAGACAGGAATAGTACGGTCGCCACTGCGCTCAGCGCCTACCTTGCGCCCCGCTACGCGCATGCTGTTGAGGTGATGATCCAGGATGTACTGCTTGATATCGCTCATGGCTCCCCCCCCTATTGTGCGTAGTTCAGTGCCAGATCAAATGCATCGAAATTTCGGAACCGCCGGCTGTGGTCCAAGCCAGGCAGCGGTCGGTTGACGATCAGCGGCACACGCTGTTCCGTGACGCCGCCGTGTGAGCGCAGCGGGGCATCTAGTCCACTCAAGTCATGTCTTGCGGCAGACGTGCCGATCACCTTGGACCGCTCCGACACGACCACCAAGTCGCCAATGCGGTCAGCAGGTAACTCAAAATGCGCTGCTGCTTGCTCGCGCGTCAAGACCTGCTCCATGCCCTTGACAGCGCTGAGTTGTTGTTGCATCTCGGCGACGCTGACACCCTCAGGCAAATAGACGGTCGCGAAAGATCCCAGCGCCCCGTGGTGCACCACATAGGGGTCGGTGATTGGCAAAATGACGCGTGCACGCCCCGTGCCGATGGCCGCATCAAACCAATCCTGCAAATAGATCACATCGGGTTGGCCGTCCATGCCAATCTTGGCGTTCATGCCGTGATCAGCTGTGAGCACTATCACCCAGCCCATCGCGTCCAGTTGGCCCAGGTACTTGTCCATCATGCGGTAGAAAGCATTCGCGCCCTCGGTGCCAGGTGCATGTTTGTGTTGGATGTAGTCCGTGGTGGACAGGTACATCACATCAGCTTGTTTGGTCTCGGCTAATTTAACGCCAGCGGCAAACACAAACTCAGACAGGTCGGCGCTATAGACGTCCGGGATGGGCATACCCACCAGGCCCAAAACATCAGCAATGCCGTTTTCTTCCAGCGTGACTTGGTCCGATTTCTCGGATGAAAAGCAGATGCCGCCTTTCATCTTGTGGCCGAGCAGCTTGCGCAATTTGTCTTTGGCCGTCACCACCGCCACGCGCTTGCCTGCATCAGCCAGCGCCGCCAGCAAAGTGGGTGCACGCAACCACTTCACGTCATTCATCATGACTTCGGTGCCACTGGCGGTATCAAACAGATAGTTTCCGCAAATGCCATGCACGCTCGGCGGCGCACCCGTGACGATAGACAGATTATTAGGGTTGGTGAACGTGGGCACCACACAATCTGCCACCAGGCCGACGCCTGCGGCCAGTGCCTTTTTCAGCCACGGCATTTGGCCCGTGGCGACCGCCTGGCCCAGGTAATCAGGTTCGCAGCCATCCACGCAGACGACAACGGTGGGTTGTGTGGGCAGTTTGTATTGGCGATGGTTGATATCAAGCACGTTGAGCTTTCTTCAAGACGGTTTCTGTGGAGGTATTGGCATCGACGCGAGCTTGACGACGCAGATCGTTGGCAATCGTGCGTTCCTTGCTTTCAATGACATGGTCAAACATGGCACGCCCTGCAGCCTGGGCGTCGCCAGATGCAATGGCCTTGACGATTTGTCGGTGCTCATTGGCTGAAATGGGCATCAACCAACCGTCGGCCAGATTCAAGCGTCGAAAAAGCGAGAGCTCTTTGATCAGCTTGCGGTAAATCGAGGTCAACTTTCGGTTGCCCGCCATTTCCACCAATCGGTCGTGAAAAGTGAGGTTGAGCAAGTGGTATTCACGGGCATCTGCCGCTTTGACGGCCTTTTCCATGGCGTCGACCAAAGCCTTGATTTCTTTCAGCTGCGCAGAGGTGATGTTGGTGGCCAATTGCCTGCCCACCAGTTCGTCCATGGCCGCACGCAGATCAAAAATTTCGATGGCTTCATCGATCGGGATGTCTCGGACAAAGACCCCCCGATTCTTTTCAAAGCGCAGCATGCCGGCTTCTTCCAACATGCGAAAAGCCTCGCGAATCGGACCGCGAGACACGCCCAATTTGTCGGCCAAAGCAGCTTCGGTTAGCTTCGTACCTGGTGCATATTCGCCCACCAAAATGGCGCGTTCGATTTCCTGCTGCACCACGGTGGTGAGCGAACTGTTCTGCAAAAGGGCGATCTTGGCGTGGTGGTCTGGATCCATCAAAAGCGTGCTCATGCCTGCATTGAATCAGAAAACACCAGATTGTCAACAATCAGCAAAAAACAATTGACAAAGCATTTCACGTAGGCGTTAAATCTGTTTTCAGACAGGCTCAAACATGTCATCAGATTGACATACGCGGCCCCCAGCATTGCCAGTTTTGTTCTACACAGGAGTCACGCATGCATCCGTTTTTCCGTCCTTCGACGCTCGTTAAAACCCTGGGGCCTAAAACCTTGGCGCTTTTGGGTCTTCTCACCTTGGCGGGGCTGGCCTCGGCTCAAAAGACCCAATTACTGGTCTACACCGCGCTGGAGACCGATCAGCTCAAGGCCTACCAGGAGGGCTTTAACAAAGCCTATCCCGACATCGAGCTCAAATGGGTGCGGGATTCCACGGGCGTGATTACCGCCAAGCTGCTGGCCGAAAAGGCCAACCCACAAGCCGACGCGGTCATGGGGGTTGCTGCATCTAGCCTGGCATTGCTCGACAAGCAGGGCATGCTGGAGCCCTATGCGCCAATCAACCTTGACGCGATCATGAGCCAGTACCGCGACAAGAAAAAGGTGCCGGCCTGGGTGGGCATGGACGTTTGGGGTGCCACCATCTGCTTCAATACAGTGGAAGCGCAAAAGAAGAACATTCCCAAGCCCGAGAGCTGGAAGGACTTGACCAAGCCTGTGTACAAGGGCCAGATCGTCATGCCCAACCCTGCATCCAGCGGCACGGGCTACTTTGACGTGACAGCCTGGCTGACCTTGTTTGGCGACGACGCTGGTAAAGGTGGTGGCTGGAAGTTCATGGATGGCCTGCACGAGAACATTGCGCAGTACACGCACTCTGGCTCCAAGCCCTGCAACATGGCCGCGAGTGGCGAATACGTGATGGGCATTGCCTTTGAGTACCGCGCCAATGCCAACAAGGCCAAGGGCGCGCCGATTGACCTGGTCTTCCCCAAAGAAGGCCTGGGCTGGGACCTGGAAGCCTTTGCCATTCACAAAGGCACCAAGAAGCTGGATGCTGCCAAGAAGCTGGCTGACTGGGCATCGGGCAAAGACGCCATGTTGCTCTACGGCAAAAACTTTGCGATCACTGCACAACCCGGCGTGGCCGCACCGCTGGCCAATGTGCCCAAGGACTATGAGAACCGCCTGGTGAAGAAAGACTTCCAGTGGGATGCTGACAACCGCGAGCGCATCCTCGCTGAATGGACCAAACGCTACAACGCCAAGTCTGAACCCAAGAAATAAGATGGTGACTGCGTCGGACGCCAGTTTTCTGGACTTGCGCTCCGTGCGCAAAAGCTTTGGGGGATTCACTGCACTGCAGGACATTCACCTGAGCATTCCCAAGGGCGAGTTTGTCTGTTTTCTTGGCCCCAGTGGGTGCGGCAAGACCACCTTGCTGCGCATCATTGCGGGGCTGGAAGTGCAGACCTCGGGGCAGGTGTTTCAGGCGGGGCGAGACGTGTCACGCCTGCCACCTGCGCAACGCGACTATGGCATCGTGTTTCAAAGCTATGCGCTGTTTCCCAACCTGAGTGTGGCGGACAACGTGGCCTATGGCTTGGTCAACCGCAAGGTGGCCAAAGCTGATATCACCAAGCGTGTGAAGGAACTGGTGGCGTTGGTTGGCTTGCCCGGCAGCGAGCAAAAGTACCCAAGCCAGCTTTCGGGCGGGCAGCAGCAACGCATCGCCTTGGCCCGTGCCTTGGCGACGTCACCGGGTCTGCTCTTGCTGGACGAGCCGCTGTCGGCGCTGGACGCCTTGGAGCGTGTGCGCCTGCGGCAGGAGATTCGAAATCTGCAGCAACGCCTGGGCGTGACCACCATCATGGTGACGCACGACCAGGAAGAAGCCCTCAGCGTGGCCGACCGCATCGTGGTGATGAACCACGGCGTGATTGAGCAGGTGGGCTCACCGCTGGACATTTACCGTGAGCCCGCCACGCCTTTCGTCGCCGACTTTGTGGGCAAGATGAATGTCTTTGCCACCCAGGTGGTTGGGGGCCAACTGCACTTAGGACAATTCCTGTTGCCCGTGACACAGGCTGATGGACCAGTAAAGGCCTATTTGCGCCCAGAGGACATTCTGGCCCGCCCGATTGGGCCGGACGACGCCTGCCAGTTTGATGCGCAGATCGACAAGATCGAGTTCCTCGGGTCGTTCTGCCATGTGCATGTGACGGCGCCGGCGCTGGGTCAGCCTGTGGTGGTTTACCTGTCGCTCAACTACCTGAGCGAACATTCGTTTGAGGTGGGCTCCACCGTTCGGCTCAAGCTGATGCCTGAACGCGTCAAGGTCTTCTAGCATGGCTGGCGCGCTCACCGGCGCAGCCACCGTGCTGCCTGTCAAGCAAAAATCAGATCCTTCTGCCTGGTTTGGGCACATTGCGCTTGCCTTGATTGCTCTGTTTTTGGTAGCGTTTTTGGCGCTGCCCTTGCTGGCGATCCTGCAGCAGGCGGTGCAAGACAAAGAGGGCGCATTCAATGGCGTCGCCAACTTCATCGCCTACGCCCACACCCCCGCCTTGCTGGAGAGCGTGTGGAACAGCCTGTGGGTGTCTGCGCTGGTGACGCTCATTGCCGTGCCCTTGGCCTTTGGTTTTGCTTATGCGCTGGCCCGCTCATGCATGCCTTTCAAAGCTTTGTTCAGAGGCATCACGCTGGTGCCGCTGTTGGCCCCGTCCCTCTTGGCTGCCATCTCGCTCATTTACTGGTTTGGCAACCAGGGCGTGCTCAAGGATGCGATGCAGTCTCTCGGTATCGAGCAGATTTACGGTGCCCCTGGCATCGTGCTGGCCGAGGTGTTTGCCGTGTTCCCGCATGCCATGATGATTTTGGTGACCGCGCTCAGCATGGCCGACGCCCGCCTGTACGAGGCAGCCAACGCCATGGGGACCAGCGCCGCGCGCAAGTTTTTCACCATCACCTTGCCAGGTGCCAAATACGGCCTGATCTCCGCCGCGCTGGTGGTCTTTACGCTGGTGATGACAGACTTCGGTATCCCCAAGGTGATTGGCGGAAACTTCAACATGCTGGCCACCGATGTGTTCAAGCTGGTGATTGGTCAGCAAGACTTTGCCAAAGGGTCGGTAGTAGCCATTTTGCTGTTGAGCCCAGCGGTGCTGAGCTTTGTGGTGGACCGCTATCTGAGTCGCCGTCAAACCGCCATGCTGAGCGCCAGAGCCGTGCCGTACACGCCGTCCCGCGCGCCTGTTTTTGATGCGGTCATGACGCTGTACTGCAGCCTCATCGTTGCCTTGATATTGGCGCTGCTGGGCATGGCCATCTTCGCGTCATTTGCCAAGTTCTGGCCGTATCAACTCACTCCGAGCCTGCAACACTATGTGCTGGGGCTCGTGGATGCCGAGGTGGGCGTCGGCTTTATCAACAGCCTGAAGGTGGCAGCAGGCACGGCGGTCTTTGGCACGGCGCTGGTGTTTGCGGGTGCCTATCTGCTAGAGAAGACCCAAGGTGCTGACGCGCTGCGTGGCCCTGTCAAGATGCTGGCCATGTTGCCCATGGCTGTGCCGGGCCTGGTGCTGGGTTTGGGTTACATCTTTTTCTTCAACGCGCCGGGCAACCCCTTGGGTGGGCTGTACCACACGGTGGCCTTGCTGACACTTTGCACCATCGTGCACTTTTACACCACGGGCCAGTTGACAGCGGTCACAGCACTCAAAGGCCTGGACGCCGAGTTTGAAGCGGTCAGTGCCTCGCTCAAGGTGCCGTTTTACGTGACCTTCTGGCGCGTTACCTTGCCCATCTGCACGCCCGCCCTGGTGGACATTGCGCGCTATTTTTTCATCAACGCCATGACGACGATATCGGCCGTGGTGTTCTTGTATTCGCCCGAGACCAAGGTGGCGTCCATTGCGATTTTGAACCTGGACGAAGCCGGTGAAATGGGTGCTGCGGCGGCCATGGCCGTGTTGATTGGCTTGGTTTCCACCGTGGCAACCTTGTTCTTTTGGGGCTTGAGTACTTATGTCAACAAACGTACCCAGGCCTGGAAGGCCAATACAAGATAACGGAGCACAACATGCAGACAAGAGATCACATCCTTCTCACCCCCGGCCCTCTCACCACCACCTTGCGCACCAAGCTCGCCATGCTGCGCGACTGGGGTTCATGGGACACGGACTTTATCGCCGTGACCGCCAAGGTGCGCAAGAGTTTGCTTGACATCGTGCATGGGCATGACACCCATGTGGTCGTGCCTTTGCAGGGCAGTGGCACCTTCAGCGTTGAGGCCTCGGTTGCCACCGTGGTGCCACGGGATGGCCACGTACTGGTGCTGGACAACGGCGCGTATTGCAAACGCGCAGCCAAGCTCACGCAAATGATGGGCCGTCGATGCACGGTGATCGGCTTCCCAGACAACGAACGCATCAGCGCAACCGCCTTGGACGCGCACCTCAGCAGCGATGTCAGCGTCACCCATGTGATGATGATCCACTGCGAGACCGGGGCCGGGGTGCTTAACCCGCTGCAGTCCATTGCTGATGTTTGCGCCAAGCATGGCAAGGGCTTGATCGTGGACGCCATGAGTTCCTTTGCAGCGCTGGAGATTGATGCACGTAAGGTCCAGTTTGACGCGCTGATCGCGGCCAGTGGCAAATGCCTGGAAGGCGTGCCCGGCATGGGCTTTGTGTTCATTCGTAAAGCGGTGCTGGCGCGCTGTGAAGGCCAAAGCCAGAGCCTAGCCATGGACTTGTTTGACCAGCATCAGTACATGGAAAAGACTGGGCAGTGGCGCTTTACGCCGCCGACACATGTGTTGGTAGCGCTGGCCGAAGCCATTGCGCAATTTGAGGAAGAAGGGGGCCAACCAGCACGCTTGGCCCGCTACACCCGAAACTGTGAGACGCTGGTGCGAGGTATGCAGGCGCTGGGCTTCAAACCCTTCTTGGACCCCGCCATTCAAGCGCCGATCATCGTGACCTTCCACGCGCCGAGTGACTCCCGCTACGAGTTCCGCAAGTTCTATGAAGCAGCCAAAGCCCGTGGATTTATCTTGTATCCCGGCAAACTGACCGAAATAGAAACCTTCCGTGTGGGTTGTATTGGCGCGATTGACCAGAATGAGATCGAGCAAGCGGTTCACGCGGTCGCCCTGGCTTTGCAAGACCTTGGAATTGAAACTGGCAAACCCGCCAACTGATCACAGGAGACTGCCATGGCCAGTGCCAACAAATCCGCCAAGATCACTCAGCGTCATCCAGCGCTTGAAGCTATCAAGAAATCCGGCGCCACCAAGGTCAAAGTGGCTGTCAGCGATATCGACGGCATCTTGCGCGGCAAGTACCTGCACCCATCTAAGTTCGAAGGTGCAGCAGACGGTGGATTTGGCTTTTGCTCGGTAGTGATGGGCTGGGACGCACATGACCAGTGCTATGACAACACCACCGTCACGGGCTGGCAGCATGGTTACCCCGATACCTTGGCACGCATCGACCTGGACACAGCACGCCGGGTGCCGTGGGACAACAACGTGCCCTTCTTTCTGGGCGAGTTTGTCAACGACGACGGCAGCCCATTTGCTGTGTGTCCGCGGCAGACCTTGAAGCGTGTGCTCAAGCGTGCCGAGAGCATGGGCTTCAATGTCATGACCGGCATGGAATTTGAATGGTTCAATTTCAAGGAAACGCCTCAGAGCTGGGCGGCCAAGCAAGGTGTCAATCCTCAGCCGCTCACGCCGGGCATGTTTGGCTACTCGCTGCTGCGCATGGCAGACGAGAGCGAATTCTTCAATGCCTTGATGGACGACATGGCAGCATTCGATGTGCCCATTGAAGGCCTGCACACCGAGACGGGACCCGGCGTCTATGAAGCAGCGATTGGTTTCAGCGAGGCGCTGGCACAGGCAGACCGTGCCATCCTGTTCAAGACCGGCGCGCGCGAAATCGGCAAACGCTTTGGCATCATGCCGAGTTTCATGGCGAAGTGGAGCCAAGCCTTGCCAGGGTGCTCGGGGCACATTCACCAAAGCCTGGTGAAGCTTGGGGATCAAAGTAAGACTAACTTGTTCTTTGACGCCAAGTCGCCGCGCAAGATGAGCAAGCTGTTTGAAAGCTACCTCGCCGGGCAGGTCAACTGTCTGATGGAATTTGGCCCCATGTTCTGGCCCACCATCAACAGTTACAAGCGCTTGGTGGATGGATTTTGGGCGCCTGTTAAGCCCACCTGGGGCATGGATAACCGCACGGCCAGCTTCCGGGTGATTGCGGGCAGCCCTAAGGCGACGCGGCTGGAGACGCGCTGCCCAGGTGCTGATGTGAACCCTTATCTGGCCATGGCTGCGGTGATTGCCGCTGGCCTGGACGGTATCGAGAAAGGGCTTAAGCTCACGGCGCCGCCCATCACGGGCAGCAACCAGGGCTCGGAACATATTCCCCGCGCCCCGCGAACCTTGATCGAAACCACGCGCAATTTCCAGGCCTCCAAGATCGCACGCGACTGGCTGGGCGACACTTTCGTGGACCACTTTGCCGCTACCCGCGAATGGGAATGGCGTCAGTGGCTCGACGGTGTGACCGACTGGGAATTGAAGCGCTATTTAGAAATCATTTAACACGAGTCCACCATGAGCATCAACGGTTTCTCCTTTCCCACCCCCATCCAGTTTGGTGCCGGTGCGCGCAAACTGGTTGCTAAACATTTGCTGGATCAAGGCAAGAAGCGTCCCTTGATCGTTACCGACCGCGCACTGGCCGCGCTGCCCGTCCTCGCTGAATTTCAGACTCACTTGGCGGGGCTGAGTGTTGCTGTTTTTGGCGGTGTGTTTGGCAACCCCACCTGCAGCCAGGTGATGGACGGCGCTGCCGCCTACAAGGACCATCAGGCCGACTGCATCATTGGCTTTGGCGGTGGAGCCGCGCTGGACGTGGCCAAGGTGGTTGGCGTTGCAGCCACGCACGAAGGCGATATCCTGGAATACGTGTGGGATCACCCCCAGGTGCGCGCGATCACAAATGAGTTGCCCTACTTTGTGGCGCTGCCCACCACTTCTGGCACTGGGTCAGAGGTGGGGCGGTCGTCCGTTGTGAGTGAAAACGACACGCATCTGAAACGCGTGGTGTTCAGCCCCAAGATTCTGGCGCGCTGCGTCTTTGCCGACCCCGAACTCACGCTAGGCCTGCCCGCACACGTGACCGCCGCCACAGGGATGGATGCGTTGACGCACAACATTGAGAGCTACCTCTCGCCCGCTTACCACCCCCTGTGCGACGGTATTGCGCTAGAAGGCACGCGCATCGCGGCTGCAGCACTGCTTACTGCCGTGAAAGAACCCGGCAACTTGGCAGCCCGCAGTGACATGATGATGTCGTCCATGATGGGGGCGATTGCCTTCCAGAAAGATTTGGGCGCGGTCCACTCCTGCGCTCATGCTCTGGGTGCTGTGTGTGATCTGCACCACGGCCTGGCCAATGCGCTGATGATCGATACCGTGATGGCTTGGAACCAAGACGCCGTGCCCGCCAAGTTTGAAGAACTGGCCCATGTGTGCAAGGTAGCTGGCGGAGGCCCAGCCTTTGTGCCCTGGCTAAAGGCCTTGAAGACCAGCGTCGGAATCACAGGGGGGTTGGCAGCACATGGTGTCAAGCCTGAGCATCTGCCGCGCTTGGTTGAAATTGCCACCCAAGACATCTGCCACCAGACGAATCCGCGCCCCTGCACCGCTGCGGATTTCGAGAGATTATTCAAGGCCGCCATGTGATGAAAGAACGCCCCAAGATCGGTATCAGCGCGTGCTTCATGCACCCAGACCAGACGCGCAACACGTTTGCGTTCAAGACTCTGCAGTACATCGAACAATCCATGGCGCATTGGGTGATGGCGGCGGGGGCCATGCCTGTGCTGATTCCTTCACCGGCAGGTGACACGGCCCGGGGGGACATCACCCTGGCTGATTACGCCGATTGGTTAGACGGTGTCGTCATGCACGGTGGCGCTGATGTCTGGCCGGGCAGCTACGGCGAGGAGCCTTTGCGGCCGGAATGGTCAGGTGACCGCATTCGCGATGAGTACGAGATCGCCTTGGTCAAGGCTTTTGTGGCAGCGGGCAAGCCGGTGCTGGGCATTTGCCGCGGCTTGCAACTCATCAACGTGGCCTTTGGCGGCACGCTTTACCAGGACACCAGCACTCAACGCCCTGGCGCGCTGGTGCACCGCGATGGTCAGGTGTACGACCAGCAGTTTCATACCGTCAAAATTGAAGAAAAAACCCGCCTTTCGGCAATACTGGCTGGCGCTTCTAGCTGCAAAATCAATAGCATTCACCACCAAAGCATCAAAGACTTGGCACCGGGCTTTGTGGTGGAGGCGCGCTGCCCGAATGATGGTGTTATTGAGGCCATCCGCCATACGGATAGCACAGGAGCCGGACCCTGGGTTGCTGCGGTTCAATGGCATCCTGAGTTTCACAAGCCAGAATACGGGGTGCTTGATGACACTCCCATCCTCAATGACTTTTTAGCCGCCGCAGTGGCGGCCCGTAACAACCATGAACACGCTTGACATTCACAACCCGGCGACTGGCGAATTGATCATTTCGCTGGCCGCAGACGATGCCACCAGCGTCGCCCACAAAGCGCAAACCGCTCGTGCCGCGCAGGCTAAATGGGCGGCGTTGCCACTGGCCGATCGTCTGGCCTGCATTCAGCGCTTTCGCGCAGCAGTGGTGAGCCAGCTGGATGCTCTGGCCTTGGTGATGACGCGTGAGACGGGTAAACCCATCGGCATGTCTCGCAATGAGCTGAATGGCTTGCTGGGACGGTTGGACTTTTTCATGGCGCAATGCGCACCCGCTACGGGCACCGAAACCGTGTTTTCCGAGGGCGGCATGACAGAGCAAATCCAGCACATTCCGCTGGGTGTGGTGGCCAATATCTCGGCTTGGAACTACCCCTGGTTTGTGGGCTGCAATGTGATCGTTCCGGCGTTGTTGACGGGCAATGCGGTGCTGTACAAACCATCTGAGTTTGCGACTCTGACAGGTGTGGAAATCGCACGGCTGTTGCACGAAGCAGGCGTTCCCAAGGACGTGATGGTTTGCATTGTGGGTGCTGCATCAGCAGGCGCGGCCTTGCTTGCACAGGATGTGGATGGAGTGTTCTTTACCGGATCTGTGGCCACCGGCGCAAAAATAGCGCAAGCCATGGGGCAGCGCTTTGTCAAACTTCAACTGGAGCTGGGCGGCAAAGACCCTACCTATGTGTGTGACGATGCCGACCCGGTTGCGGCAGCGGCGTCACTGGCGGATGGTGCGATGTACAACAGCGGCCAAAGCTGCTGCTCGGTCGAGCGCATTTACGTGCACGAGAAAATTCACGATGCCTTTGTGGCAGCGTTGGTGAGCACCGTCAAGACCTTCAAGATTGGCAGCCCTGAATCGGATGACACCTACATTGGTGCGATCACGCGTGAGCCTCAGCTGGACGTGCTGGCGGCACAGGTTGCCGATGCCGTCGCCAAAGGCGCCAAGCTGTTGATTGGCGGCAAGCGCGTATCCGGCCCTGGCAATTGGTTTGAGCCCACGGTGTTCAGCCATGTCAACCACAGCATGGATTTGATGCGTGAAGAAAGCTTTGGGCCCATCATTGGCATTCAAAAAGTGACTTCAGACGCCGAAGCCGTTCAATTGATGAACGACACACGTTACGGCTTGACGGCTGGCGTCTACACCCCTGACGAAGCCCGCGCCCGGGCACTGCTGGCCCAGGTCAATGCGGGGAGTGTCTACTGGAACTGCTGTGACCGCGTCAGTCCACGCCTGCCCTGGAGTGGTCACGGAGATTCCGGCGTGGGGCTGACCTTGTCAACTTACGGCATTCAAACCTTCACGCGACCCAAGGCGTGGCACCTGCGTCAGGCATGACGCAGTCTTTATTCTCTGTAAGCATGACGAAGCCCGTTTCACGCATTGCCCTGTTTGATCTCGACCACACGCTGCTGTCCGGTGACAGCGATGTGCTGTGGATTGAATTTCTGATCGCCCAGGGCGTGCTGGACAAGCAAAGCTTTTCCGAACGCAATGCCGAGATGGACGCGCGCTACAAGGCCGGAGACGTTGATGCTCAGGAGTTTGCCGACTTCTTTGTGGCCACGCTGGCAGGCAACACGCCCGCCCAGTGGGAACCGCTGCGTCAACGGTTCCTAAAGGAGCAGATCATCCCGCGCATTCCACTGGATGCGATCAATATGGTGAAGTCTCATCAAGAGGCGGGTGACCTGGTGGTGCTCACGACGGCCACCAATCGGTTCATCACCGAACTGACAGCGCGCTATTTGGGTATTGAGCATTTGATTGCCACCGAGCCACAGTTGCAAGACGGTAGCTTTACGGGGCAAACAGAAGGCCAACTCAACATGCGGGAGGGTAAGGTTCTTCGCCTGAACACCTGGTTGGAGGGCCGCAGCCTGAATTTGGCAGAGTTGGACAGCGTGGCCTACAGTGACTCGATCAATGATTTGCCCCTTTTGTGTGCGGTCAATCGTGCCGTGGCGGTCGATCCCGACGCCAAACTACGCGCTGAGTCCGATGAGCGTGGTTGGCAGGTGCTGACCCTGAACAGAGCAACGGCGGCCAAGGCCGGGCCAGCGCAGCCCCGAAACCCGCTGCACAACGTGACACTTGAGCACATGGTGACAGAGCTCAGCACCTATTTTGGTTGGGAAGACCTGGGTATGCGTATCCCGGTGCGCTGCTTCACCCACGAGCCCAGCGTGAAGTCGAGCCTGAAGTTTTTGCGCCGCACACCTTGGGCGCGTGAAAAAGTAGAGAGCCTCTACCTCTTCATGCAGCGGGAGCGGCAGCGCAGCCGGTAATCCCCACGCTGGGAGGCAGGTATTGCCTGAGCGGGCTGCAGATTTGCCACTGCTGTGATTCAATTTGTGTGTCTTTCCCTGTTGGGACAGCAGGGAGATGCATTTGTGTCAGCGTTCATCGGTGGAGTTGCTACGCCCATTTCTTCTGTCATGAATCGGCTTTTGCGCCCCGCAATCCGGGCGATGAACAAGCTCGACTATTCGCGCAAATTCGCGCTGCACGGGTTGCTGTTTGCCGCTGCTGGGGCCATTGTGTTGGCTGAACTTTTAGGTCAGCTGCGCCTAACGCTGGACAAACTCAGTGCGGAGCGGGAGGGCAATGCCCTGGTCGTCAGCATTTCCCATGCGATTCGAGATGTGCAGCAACACCGGGGTATGTCGGCTGCGGTGGTGGGCGGCAACACGCGCATGAATAGCGTTCGGGCGGCAAAAGAGCTGGAAACAGATGTCAAGTTCGAGGCCATGTTGGCCGTATTGCGTTTATCGCGTCTACCGTCAGCTGAGGTGGCGCAAGTGGCTGATCAGTGGCAATTGATTCGCACGGAGGGTCTGCGCTTGTCGGTGGCCAAGAGCTTTAACGCACACAGCGACTTGATTGCGCTCATGTTGAATCAAATGATGACGGTAGCAGACCGCTATGGACTTCAGCTGGATGAGGATGTCAGTACGCACTATTTGATTGACGTGGCGGTTCACGAACTGCCATCTGTGCTTGAGCGTTTGGGGAAGATCCGTGCACAAGGCTCCGGGATGATTGCCGCGCGTGACGTTTCTGAGCAGCAGCATTTTCAGCTGCTCTACTTGATCGCTGATTTTCAGAGCACCTTGAACTCGATGCAGAACCATTTGTTGCGGGTGCGGAAACACAATCCTGCGTACGACGCCCGTTTGATGCGGGCGGGTGTGGTGATAGAGGGGGCGGCCTCGGACTTTACATCGGTGGCTACCCAACAGATGCTGGAGCGGATGTTTACCCTGACACCAGAGGCCTATTTTGCGCGTGTGACGCAGTCTATCGACACCATTTACGGGGAGCTGTTTGACACTTTCCACCCGGCAGTGGATGAAATGCTGCGTGATCGGTACCGCCAGGCTCTGCAATCCGCTGCCGTCACGCTGGGGCTGGCCTTTTTGTTGGTGCTGGCGCTGGGCTATGTCGCCATGGCGTCGTATTCCGCCGTGATGCAAAACATCAGACGCTTGGCGGAATCGCTACAAGCCTTCGCTGGGGGGGAACATCAGCGGCGGGTCAAGCTCGATACGGGGGATGAGCTCCGACAAATTGGAGAGCATTTCAACACCATGGCGGAGGTCATACAGGGTTTGATCGCGACCAATCGACAAGACCTGCAACACCAAAAACGTCTGAACGTTCAATTGCAACTGGCAGGGCGTGTGTTTGACTCGGCACACGAAGGCATCTCTGTCACGGATACGAAGGGCGCGATCCTCCAAGTTAATCCGGCGTTTTGCACGATCACGGGCTACGGACGAGACGAGTTAATCGGCAACACGCACGCCTCGCTTCAGTCAGAGCGCGGGGAAGGGCCAGACAATTCTGAATTGCGCCAGACGTTGATGCAAACTGGCGAGTGGCAAGGCGAGGTCTGGAACCGGAAAAAAGACGGCACCGAATACGCTGTGATGATGAGTGTTTCGGCGCTGCGTGACGACGACGGGATGGTGCGCCAATACGTGTGCCTGCTGTCTGACATTACAGAGTCCAAGGCCTACCAAGAGCGTTTGGAGCAGCAGGCGCACCATGATGCGTTGACAGGCTTGCCTAACCGCATTCTGTTGTCTGACCGGATTCAGCAGGCCGTGATCAGGGCGCGGCGAACAGGAGAAGTGATTGGCGTTGTGGGTTTGGATTTGGATGGTTTCAAGACCGTCAATGATGTGCATGGTCATGGGGCAGGCGACCATTTGCTGATCGAGATCAGCAAGCGGCTACAAGCCAGCGTACGCACCAATGACACCGTGGCACGTTTAGGGGGCGATGAGTTTGTGATGATCCTGGCGGACGTGACCGGGCAAGCAGATTGCGAGCGCACCTTGGCGCGGGTGCTGGGGCACATTGCTTTGCCTGTGCGCTTGAGCAGTGGTCAGGTCGCCAAGGTCTCGGGCAGCATTGGCTACACCTTGTTCCCTGAGGACGATGCTGCGCCGGACACCTTGTTGCGTCATGCTGACCTGGCCATGTATGCGGCCAAACAGTCCGGAAAAAATCGGTTTACGCGCTTTGACATCCAGCTTGATCATCGCCAGCGTGGCAATGCCACGGTGCTGAATCGCATGGAAAAAGGGTTGATGCGTGGCGAATTCGAACTCTATTCGCAGCCCAAGGTGGATTTGCGCAGTGGCACCATCGTTGGGGCCGAGGCCTTGATCCGGTGGAACCATCCGGTGCGCGGAATGATTCCGCCTGGTGAATTTTTGCCACTGATCGCTGACAAGCCTAGCTTGTGCTTAGCCTTTGATGCTTGGGTGCTCGCCGAGGGGATCCGGATATTGCAAGCGTGGCAGCAAGCGGGACTGGATGTCCCGCTCAGCTTGAATATGAGCAGCCATCAGCTGCAGGAGCAGGACTTTGGCGACAAGATCGCCAGCGCGTTGGCCGCCGCGCCTGACTTGAAGCCCAATCGACTGGAGATTGAGATCATTGAATCCGCAGCATTGGATGATTTGCAACGTGTTGTTCAACTGATCGCAAAGTGCCAAGCGCTGGGCGTTCGGTTTGCGTTAGATGATTTCGGGACCGGATACTCCACCTTGACCTATCTGAAGCAAATGTCTGTGGACACGCTCAAAATTGACTGCAGTTTTGTGCGCGATATGGAGCAAGACGCCAACAGCATGGCCATCGTTCAAGGGATCATTGCGCTGGCTGCTGCATTTAAGTGTGAGGTGGTTGCTGAAGGGGTTGAAACCTGGTCACAGGCACAGTGTCTGCTGGACCGAGGCTGTAACAACATTCAGGGCTATGTGGTGGCGCGGCCCATGCCAGCGCAGGACATGGTTGCCTGGGCTGTGCAATTCAAATGCCCTGTGATGACAGGAGTGATGGCATGAATGCGAGTGACGATCTGATTTTGTGGGGCCCTGAACTGATGACCGGTGTTGACCTGATCGATGAGCAGCATCAGGTGTTGGTGGATATGTGCAACGAGGCCAATAGACTGATGCAGGGGCATGTGGACGCCGAAGACGTCAAGCGACTGGTTCGCGACTTGATGAGCTATGCGATGTACCACTTCGAGGCAGAGGAAGAGCTGGCCATTGACCAAGGTTACGGGGAATCTCATCAAGCCGAGAATGACTTGCACCGTGAACAACATCGTCACTTTGCAGCCACTGTGGCTGCCTTGCAGCAAGACCTGGCGGCAGGTAAAGTCATCACGCGTGAAACCTTGCTGGGTTTCTTGAATTCCTGGCTGATCAACCACATCCAGGTCACGGACAAAAAGCTGGCGCATGTGATCCTGGGAAAGGGCTGAGCCAGCAGTGCCGTCATACTCGGGGTTAACTTGAAAGAAAACCATGAGTGATTGGGCAGAAGATTTCGCCGCCGCGACGGCGACCGCAGAACGCACGCAGGCTGCTGAAAACGAGGCAGAAGGTCTGTTTGACCGGGTGCACGACAAAGCCCAGGCGGACGGCAACAAGGGGCATGCGCTGACCACCGATGAGTTTCACAATTGGATGGCTGCTCGCCACGCTACCGACGCAGCTTGGGGCGCTTGGTCAACCGTGATGGACGCGAAGCCCGTTTGACCGGTTCAACTTAAGGAGACAACGATGAAGATGCAGATTCGTACCATTGCCCGTTTTGCGTTTGTGTCATGGATGCTGGCGCTGGCCAGCAGTGGCCTTTGGGCGCAAACCAAGCCCAAATTGCAAAGTGTGGGCATGGAAAACCCGAGCTCTGCGATTTACATCGGGAACAGTTTTTTCTACTACAACAACAGCATGCACGGCCACGTGGGTGCGTTGATCAACGCGGGCATGCCAGGATTCAAACACCGTGCCAGCTCGGTCACCATCAGTGGATCAGGCTTTGACTGGCACGACGTGGGTTCGTACTTTCGACCCAGTGCCATCGGTTCATATTCCTTTGGTGCCAACAATTCGGTGAGTTTCAACAAACTCGACAAGTTGTTTGACACGGCCATCATGATGGATTGCAGCCAGTGCCCGCTACACCCGCAACTGAAGGGCGTGTTTAACGACTACGCCAAAAAGCACAGCGATACTGTGCGTAAGAACGGTGCCTTGCCCGTGTTCTTTATGTCCTGGGCTTACAAAGACAAGCCCGAGATGACGGCGCAGTTGGCGGAGGCCTATACCCAGGCGGCAAACGACAACAATGTTTTTGTGATTCCGGCTGGCCTGGCGTTTGCGCGCTCCATCGCGATCAAGCCAGAGCTGGAGTTGTACGCCTCAGATATGCGGCATCCCAGCCTGGCGGGAACTTATCTTGCGGCTTGCACGACCTACGCTGCCTTGTTCAAGAAGTCACCCGTAGGCCTGACCTATGCCGCTGGACTCGATCCTGTCGTGGCGACGCATCTTCAGAATGTGGCGTGGGACACTGTGCAAGACTATTTCAAACCTTGAACGAGTCTAAAAGCCGTGCTGCGGCATAACTGGTAAAGGTTTATTGCTATCAAAGTGATAACTGAAAGTGCAAACCGTCGAGGCATTGTTGCCATGGCGCTGGCCATGGCCAGTTTTGTAGCCAACGATGCGTTGGTGAAATTTGTAAGCCAATCGCTGCCAGCAGCGCAGCTGATCTTTCTGCGCGGGCTGTTCGCAGTTGCCTTGCTGCTGTGTGCAGCGCATCTGATGGGCCTGCTGCGCACACCCGCCAAAGGGATGTTGGGGCCAGTGCAGCAGGTGATGCTGAGGCCTGTGCTGATTCGATCAGCTTTGGATGCCTTGGCCACCATGGTGTATCTGGCGTCGCTCTTTCATCTGCCCTTGGGCAACGCCACGGCCATCAACATGGCAACACCGTTGATGATCACACTGTTTGTCGTCTTGGCTTGGCATGAAAAAGTCAGCATGGGGCGTTGGGTTGCCATTTTGATAGGCTTTGCTGGTGTGTTGATGATCGTTCAGCCCGCTGCAGACAGCTTCAATGCCTGGGCGCTTTTGTGCTTTGCAGGTACCGCACTGCATGCCGCACGTGACTTGTGCACGCGCAAAATTCCTGGCCATGTGCCGTCTGTGTTGATCACACTGGGAACGGCCGTCGCCGTCACGACATTGGCAGGCGTGCTGAGTTTGGCCCAGGGCTGGCAAGCGTTCACGTCAGTGCAACTCGCCCTCTTGGCCACCGCCAGCGTGTTCCTGAGTGTGGGTTATTACCTTTTAATCCTCAGCAACCGTGCGGGTGACATGAGTGTGGTTGCGCCATTCAGGTATGTTGGTTTGCTGTTTGCGCTGATTCTGGGCTGGGCCGTGTGGGGCGATTTGCCCAATGCACTTGCTTGGACGGGCATTGCGCTTTTGCTGGGTGCAGGCTTGTATATGCTGCGCCGGACCTGATTAAAGCTTGACCGTGCCGTTAGAGGACGACTTTGACCATAGGATGGGTTGACAGCGTTCGGTAAAGCTCGTCGAGCTGTTCACGCGACGTAGCCCGTACGGTCACGGTCACGCCAAGGTAGTTGCCCCCTTTGCTGGGACGAAGCTCAACCTTGGTTTCGTCCAGCGATGGATCGAAGTTGCGGCAAACGGAAATCACCGCCGCTGCAAAACCGTCAACCTGTGCGCCCATCACCTTGATGGGGAAGTCACACGGGTAGTCGATCAACGAGTCTTTGCGGGGTGCGGCGGGCGGCTGACTTGTCATGCGCTTGCCTTGGCTTGTTGGTAGCCGGCATACAGTCGGGCATAGATTGGCCCAGGAACGCCATTGGCAAAGGGTTTGCCGTCCAGTTGGGTGACGGGGAGAATTTCTTTAGTAGCCGATGAGAGCAGCAGTTCGTCCGCTGAGAGGACCTCTTCGCGTGTCACTCGGCGCAATTCAAACGGAATATTCAGGGATTGGCACAGTTCCTCCATCAAGCCAAAACGAATGCCTTCCAGCACCAGGTTGTCTTTGGGCACACCAATGAGCTTGCCATTTTTCACGATCCAGACATTGCTGGCTGCCGCTTCACTCAAATAGTCATTGCGGAACATGATGGTCTCCAGCGCCCCGGCGTCAGCGCTGATTTGCCGCGCAAACACGGCACCCAGCAAGCTGGTGCTTTTGATGTGGGCCTTTTCCCAGCGGAAGTCATTGGCAGACACGCAGGCGACACCTTGGGCACGTTGGTCTGCGTTGGGCAGCTTCATGGCATTGCTCATGACGAAGACCGTGGGGGGGACGCCCTGAGTCATCACATGATCACGAATGGCGACACCGCGGGTGACCTGGATGTAGACCAATTGCGCCAATTCTTTGGGATCACCGCCGACAGTTGCTGCGTAAGTGGCAATCAATTTCAACGCGATGCCCGCCCATTCTTCAGGTGTCAGCGGGTTATTGATGCGCAATTCTTTTAGGCTGCGCGCCAAGCGCGCCATGTGTTGCGCCATGCGAAAAGGCTTGCCGCCATAGACAGGAATGACTTCATAGACGCCATCGCCAAAAATAAAACCCCTGTCCATCACGCTGATCTTGGCCTCACGTATGGAACTGAATTCACCGTTCAGATAGCAGGGAAGGTCGGGAAGGTTGTGACTGTTCATTGGGATATTGTGGCGTCAATCTGGTCTGGAATGGCAGGGGTTTAAGTCTGATTCACCGCACAAATACAGTGCGCGGAAAAGTATTCGTCGTGACTGATGTCACAAATTTGATTTTCGGGGCGGGTTTTTACTTATAATCAGGGGCTTTGCAGAAATTGCAAGAGGCCGCAGTGGCCATAAACTGGGTTGTTCATCACAATGATGCCAAACTTGACCGCTGTAAAGCCTGTGCAAGCCACTTCGGCAAAAATCGAAGAGGAAGAAGAATTTAAGCCGCTGAGCGCTGAAGAGGCGCAAGCGTTGAGGGAGAAGAACCCGTCGCTCTCACCTTGGTGGGTGGTGGCAGGTCAGGTGGTTGTTGGCTTGGTGGTGGCGTTAGCTACCTTAGGGCTTACAGCAGACCCATCAAAGGCTTGGTCGGCTGCGTGGGGTGCATTGGCGGTGGTTATCCCCGCGGCACTGTTTGCGCGTGGCCTGAAGAGTCCCTTGGCATCGAGAAATCCAGGCGCTGCGGTGTATGGTTTCTTTTTGTGGGAAACGGTCAAGATTGCCTTGACGCTGACGATGTTGTTCGCGGCGCCAAGGGTGGTTAACAACCTGAGCTGGCCAATGATGTTGGTTGGTCTGGTGTTGACAATGAAGGTGTACTGGGTGGCGTTAATTCGTCGCCCGCAACGTTAACGTGAAAGACTTATCCGCTTCTGAGCGCATTGCGCGGCGGGCAGATAAGTTAGGTCTGATGAGGATTTGTTAAAACATGTCTGCTGAAGCTGCTGTCGCGGGCGCCGCGCACCAAGGTCCAACGGCCGGTGAATACATTGTTCACCATTTGACGCATTGGCAAAACCACCCCATGAAGGGTGTGATTGACTTTTCGGTTGTCAATTACGACTCTATTTTTTGGTCTATCTTGACGGGCTTGATTGGTTGCTTCATTTTGTTCAAGGCGGCCAAGGGTGCAACGGCTGGCGTGCCTGGACGCTTTCAGGCGGCCATTGAAATGCTGGTCGAGTTTGTCGACACGCAGGCTAAAGGCATTGTTCACAACGCCAATAGCCGCAAGCTGGTGGCTCCTTTGGGTCTGACAGTGTTTGTCTGGATTTTCCTGATGAACTCGATGGACTTCTTGCCAGTTGACCTGATCCCCAAAATATGGGACATGATCGCCGGGCATGATGGTCACCATACCTACATGCGTGTTGTTCCCACGGCTGACCTCTCGGTTACGCTTGGCATGAGTGTCTCCATTTTGTTGATCTGTGTTTTCTACAACATCAAGATCAAAGGTTTTGGGCACTGGATGCATGAATTGTTCAGCGCGCCGTTTGGCGCCAAGCTGGGCCCCATCAACTTCTTGTTTCAGATGATCGAATTCGTCGCTAAGACCGTCTCTCACGGCATGCGACTGTTCGGTAACATGTATGCGGGTGAACTGGTGTTCATGTTGATCGCGCTGATGGGCAGTGCCTTGGCGGCTTCGGCATCGGGCATCATGTTGCCGATTGCCCATATCATCGCGGGTTCTGTCTGGTCCATCTTCCACATTTTGATTGTGGGCCTGCAGGCTTTCGTGTTCATGATGCTGACCCTCGTGTATGTGGGTCAAGCACACGACGCGCATTGATGCCTCGCTCAGATTTTCGTTTTTCCCTTTCCATTCACCATTAACTTTTTTATCCACAGGAGCTTTAAATGGAACACGTACTCGGCTTTGTCGCATTGGCAGCTGGTTTGATCATTGGTCTGGGCGCAATCGGCGCTTGTATCGGTATCGGCATCATGGGTAGCAAGTACCTCGAAGCAGCTGCTCGCCAGCCTGAACTGATGAACGAATTGCAAGGCAAGATGTTCGTTTTGGCTGGTCTGATCGACGCTTCTTTCCTGATTGGCGTTGGTATCGCCATGATGTTTGCGTTCGCCAACCCCTTCATCTTGAAGTAATCCGCAGTCAAACGCTAGAAAGGTGTTGTCGTGAGTATTAACGCAACCCTGTTCGTCCAAGCGATTGTTTTTGCGATTCTGGTGTGGTTCACGATGAAATTCGTGTGGCCACCCATCGCAACTGCGCTGGATGAACGTGCCAAGAAAATCTCTGACGGTCTGGCCGCTGCCGACAAAGCCAAGTCTGAACTCTCTGCTGCGAACAAGCGCGTAGAAGACGAACTGGCCAAGTCACGCAACGAAAATGCCGCACGCCTGGCCGACGCCGAGCGTCGTGCACAAGCCATCGTGGAAGAGGCCAAGGCCAAAGCCACGGAAGAGGGCAACAAAATTGTTGCCGCTGCCAAAGCGGAAGCTGATCAACAATCCGTCAAGGCGCGCGAGCAATTGCGCGAGCAGGTGGCCGCATTGGCCGTCAAGGGTGCCGAGCAGATTCTTCGTAAGGAAGTGAATGCCAGCGTTCATGCCGACCTCTTGGGTCGCCTGAAGACCGAGCTGTAAGAGAGGGCTGACACCATGGCTGAATTGGCTACCATTGCCCGCCCTTATGCTGACGCGCTGTTCAAGGCTGTGAGTGCAGCTGACGCTTCTGGCGTTGCTGCACAAGTCGCCGAGCTGGCGGCCATTGCGGCCAACCCGCAGTTGCGTCAGTTCTCGGACAACCCAAAGACACAGGCTAGCCAGGTTTTTGACCTGATCACTGGGGTGGCTGCAAAGCTCAACCTGGGTGACTCAGCCAAGAACTTCTTGCGTGCCGTGATTGATAACGGTCGCCTTGAGGCTTTGCCCGAAATCGCTTCGCAGTTCCAGCGTCTGGTCAACAGCCGCTCGGGCGTGTCGGATGCAGTGGTGAACAGCGCGTTCCCCATTGATGCCAATGCGCTTGCAGAACTCGGTGTGGTGCTTGAAAAGCGCTTTGGCCGCAAGCTCCAACTCTCGGTGAACCTGGACCCTGCCTTGATTGGTGGAATCCGTGTCGTGGTGGGAGACGAAGTGCTCGACACTTCGGTCAAGGCCCGTCTGGAACAAATGAAAGTCGCGCTGACCGCCTGAACGCGGGGTGCCCATTAACGAAAGAAGGAAAGAGTCATGCAACTCAATCCCGCAGAAATTTCTGAACTGATCAAGAGCCGTATTGAAGGTCTGGCAGCCAGCACAGACATTCGCAACCAGGGCACCGTGATTTCGGTGACCGACGGTATCGTTCGCATTCACGGTCTGTCTGACGTGATGCAGGGCGAAATGTTGGAGTTCCCCGGCAATACGTTTGGCTTGGCCTTGAATCTTGAGCGCGACTCTGTCGGCGCCGTGATTTTGGGCGAGTACGAGCACATCTCCGAAGGCGACACCGTCAAGTGCACGGGTCGTATTTTGGAAGTGCCCGTCGGTCCTGAACTGATTGGTCGCGTGGTGAATGCATTGGGTCAGCCGATCGACGGCAAAGGCCCTATCAACGCCAAAATGACGGACGTGATCGAGAAGGTTGCGCCTGGCGTTATCGCCCGTAAGTCTGTTGACCAGCCGATGCAAACCGGTTTGAAGTCCATTGACTCCATGGTGCCAATTGGCCGTGGTCAGCGCGAATTGATCATTGGTGACCGCCAGACCGGTAAGACCGCTGTGGCCATCGACGCGATCATCAACCAAAAGGGTCAGAACATGACCTGCGTTTATGTCGCGATTGGTCAAAAGGCCTCGTCGATCAAGAACGTGGTGCGTGCTTTGGAACAAGCTGGCGCAATGGAATACACCATTGTGGTGGCCGCTTCTGCCTCTGAATCAGCTGCGATGCAGTACGTGTCGGCCTACTCTGGCTGCACCATGGGCGAATACTTCCGTGACCGTGGTCAAGATGCTTTGATCGTTTATGACGATCTGTCCAAGCAAGCCGTGGCTTACCGTCAAGTGTCCTTGTTGCTGCGCCGCCCACCAGGCCGTGAAGCTTATCCTGGCGACGTGTTCTATCTCCACAGCCGTCTGCTCGAACGCGCAGCCCGTGTGAGCGCCGAATACGTTGAGAAGTTCACCAACGGTGAAGTCAAGGGTAAGACCGGTTCGTTGACCGCATTGCCAATCATCGAAACCCAAGCGGGTGACGTGTCTGCCTTCGTGCCAACCAACGTGATTTCGATCACTGACGGTCAGATCTTCCTGGAAACCTCGCTGTTCAACGCAGGTGTTCGCCCTGCGATTAACGCTGGTATCTCGGTGTCTCGCGTGGGTTCTGCTGCTCAGACCAAGGTTGTGAAGGCCCAGTCCGGCGGTATCCGTAACGACTTGGCTCAGTACCGTGAACTCGCTGCTTTTGCTCAGTTTGCTTCTGACCTCGACGAAGCCACTCGCAAGCAGTTGGACCGCGGCGCCCGCGTGACCGAACTCTTGAAGCAAAAGCAATACAGCCCGTTGTCCATCAGCATGATGAGCGCATCGCTGTTTGCCGTGAACAAGGGTTTCATGGACGACGTCGATGTCAAGAAGATTTTGCCTTTTGAGCACGGTCTGCACGCTTATCTCAAAGACAAGCACGCAGCGCTGCTGAGCAAGATCGAAGACAGCAAGGCCATGGACAAGGATGCCGAAGCTGAAATGAACACGGCCGTGGCCACGTTCAAAAAATCTTTTGCTTGATTCTGAACCTACCCAAAGGAGCTTCTAATGGCTGCAGGTAAGGAATTACGCACCAAGATCAAATCGGTGGAGAACACCAAGAAGATCACCAAGGCCATGGAAATGATCTCGGTCTCCAAAATGCGCAAGGCGCAGGAGCGTATGCGCGCTGCTCGCCCTTACAGCACGAAGATCCGTGACATCGCCACCAACCTCGGTCAAGCCAACCCTGAGTATGTGCACAGCTTCATGAAGACCAATGACGGCAAGTCCGTCGGTCTGATTGTGGTGACCACGGACAAAGGCTTGTGCGGTGGTCTTAACACCAACTTGCTGCGTATCGTCACAGCCAAGTTGCGCGAGACGCAAACCGCTGGCAAGACCACCAAGGCTGTGGCCATTGGCGGTAAAGGTCTGGGTTTCTTGAACCGTGTAGGCGCGAGTGTTGTCTCTCAGGTTACCCACCTGGGTGACAAGCCTCACCTGGACAAGCTCATTGGGCCGGTCAAGGTGCTGTTGGATGCCTATATCAAGGGTGAAGTCAGCGCTGTGCATCTTTGCTACAACAAGTTTGTCAGCACCATGCGTCAAGAGCCGGTGATCGAGCAATTGCTACCGCTTTCTTCTGCCAAGATGGAAGCCGAAAGCAAAGCGTCTGGCACTGCCCATTCTTGGGATTACATCTACGAACCCGACGCGCAAACCGTCATTGACGATTTGCTGGTTCGCTACGTCGAAGCACTTGTGTACCAAGCTTTGGCTGAAAACATGGCGTCTGAGCATGCAGCGCGTATGGTGGCCATGAAGGCTGCTACCGACAATGCCGGCAATGTGATCGCAGAACTCAAGCTGATTTACAACAAGACCCGTCAGGCCGCGATTACCAAAGAGCTGTCTGAAATCGTGTCCGGCGCAGCTGCGATCAGCGGCTAAACAAATTCAAAGTATTGGAGCGAAAAATGCAAGCCCAAGGAAAAATTGTTCAATGTATTGGCGCCGTGGTTGACGTGGAATTCCCACGTAACCAGATGCCCAAGGTGTATGACGCGCTCAAAATGGAAGGCTCTCCGCTGACCTTGGAAGTGCAGCAGCAGCTGGGTGACGGCATCGTGCGTACCATTGCGCTTGGTTCATCCGACGGCCTGCGCCGCGGTCTGACCGTTTACAACACCGGTGCACAAATTACCGTGCCCGTTGGCAAGGCAACACTCGGCCGCATCATGGATGTGTTGGGTGCTCCTATTGACGAGCGTGGCCCTGTCAGCCAAGAGTTGACGGCGTCCATCCACCGTAAAGCCCCTGCTTACGACGAACTCAGCCCTTCACAAGAACTGCTGGAAACCGGCATCAAGGTGATTGACTTGGTTTGCCCGTTCGCCAAGGGCGGTAAGGTCGGTTTGTTCGGTGGTGCCGGTGTGGGCAAGACCGTGAACATGATGGAACTCATCAACAACATCGCCAAGGCGCACAGCGGTTTGTCCGTGTTTGCCGGTGTGGGTGAGCGTACCCGTGAAGGTAACGACTTCTATCACGAAATGGCCGATTCTGGCGTTGTGAATCTTGAGAACTTGCCAGAGTCCAAAGTGGCGATGGTGTACGGTCAGATGAACGAACCCCCAGGCAACCGTCTGCGCGTGGCTTTGACCGGTCTGACCATCGCTGAGTCTTTCCGTGACGAAGGCAAGGACGTGCTGTTCTTCGTGGACAACATCTACCGCTACACATTGGCCGGTACCGAAGTGTCCGCGTTGTTGGGTCGTATGCCGTCTGCTGTGGGTTACCAGCCGACACTGGCTGAAGAAATGGGCCGTCTGCAAGAGCGTATTACTTCCACCAAAGTCGGATCGATCACCTCCATCCAGGCCGTTTACGTGCCAGCCGATGACTTGACCGACCCGTCTCCTGCGACGACCTTTGCTCACTTGGACTCCACCGTGGTGTTGTCTCGTGACATCGCTTCGCTGGGTATCTATCCTGCTGTGGATCCTTTGGATTCAACCAGCCGCCAGTTGGACCCCTTGGTTGTGGGTGCTGATCACTATGAGACTGCTCGTGCTGTGCAAGGTACGCTGCAGCGTTACCGCGAACTGCGCGACATCATCGCGATCATGGGCATGGATGACTTGGCTCCAGAAGACAAGTTGGCTGTGGCCCGTGCCCGTAAGATTCAGCGTTTCCTGAGTCAGCCTTTCCACGTGGCCGAAGTGTTCACGGGCAGCCCAGGCAAGTACGTGACTCTGGCCGAAACCATTCGCGGCTTCAAGATGATTGTGGGTGGCGAGTGCGATCACCTGCCAGAGCAGGCCTTCTACATGGTTGGCACCATCGACGAAGCGTTCGAAAAAGCCAAGAAGATCTAAGCTCAGTTATTAAACCGAGCAGACAGGAAACCCATGAGCACCATCCATGTTGATGTTGTCAGTGCCGAAGAATCCATCTTCTCCGGCGAAGCCAAGTTTGTGGCTTTGCCGGGTGAAGCCGGTGAACTGGGCATCTATCCGCGCCACACACCTCTGATCACGCGCATCAAGCCTGGTTCAGTTCGCATTGAAAAAGCAGACGGCACGGAAGAGTTTGTCTTTGTTGCCGGCGGCATTCTGGAAGTGCAACCAAACTGCGTGACCGTGTTGTCTGATACCGCCATCCGTGGCAAGGATCTGGACGACGAAAAAGCCAACGCAGCAAAAGCCGCTGCGGAAGAAGCCGTCAAGAACGCCAAGACAGAGTTGGACTTGGCCAAGGCGCAGTCTGAACTTGCCATCATGGCTGCTCAGATCGCCGCTTTGCGTAAGTTCCGCCAAAAGAAGTAAGACAACGCGTCTACCCTACTCAAAAGAAGCCGCTGCAGAAATGCCAGCGGCTTCTGCTTTTTCAGAGAAGTAAATCTACCAATTCCCGGCACAATCCAGCTATGCCTAAAGCCAAAACACGAGCCAACACGTTGAGCGGAACTGCTGAAGAGATCGAAACAGCGTTCTATGAAGCCATGCAGTTGGGTGATATTGATCGATTGATGGCCTGCTGGGCCGATGAAGATGACGTCGTATGCGTTCATCCTGGTGGCGCTCGGCTGGTGGGGAATGCGGCAATACGGTCGGCCTTTGAAGGCATGTTTGCAAATGGCTCGCTGCGCGTTCATTCCGAACGTCTGCGCAAAATTGAATCCATCTCGTGTTCTGTTCATACGCTGGTTGAACGCGTAGAGGTGCTGGGTGCAGAAGGCCCGATGCAAGCGTTTTTGCTCGCCACCAATGTCTACTTCAAAACGCCTGAAGGTTGGCGCATGGTTGCGCACCATGTCAGTCAGGGGTCAGAGCAAAGCATGGACGATGCTGACAAGACACCCCAAGTCTTGCATTGATGCCTCAAATGCATGTTTCGGCATGCCTGGTATGCATTGTTTGCTATGAAATATAAAGCACCCATTTGGTTGCCAGGAGGCAATCTTCAGACCATCTGGCCAGCCCTGATGTCGCGGCGGGTGAGTGCCAAGTGCCCGCAGTACCACCGCCAACGCTTAACAACCCCGGACGGCGACTTTGTCGACGTTGATTGGTTGGACCAGGGTTCAAACAACAGCGCCAATAACACGCTGCTGGTGTTGTTTCATGGGCTGGAGGGTTCATCCCGTAGCCACTACGCTGAAGCTTTTGCTGACTATGCGGCCCAAAATGGCCTGGATTACGTGGTGCCACACTTCAGAGGTTGCAGCGGTGAAATCAACCTGGCTCCTCGCGCCTACCATTCCGGCGATTTCGAGGAAGTGGGCTGGCTATTGAAAACGCTTCAGGCTGAACACGCCATCCGTGGGGGGCAACAAGTTTTGGCCGTGGGTGTTTCCTTAGGCGGAAATGCCTTGTTGCGCTGGGCGGAAGAATGGGGCGACAGTGCGGCAAACGTGGCGCGCGCGGTAGCCGCGGTCAGTTCCCCTGTCGATTTGGCGGCAGGGGGGCGCGCGATAGGGCAAGGCTTTAACAGGCAGATCTATACCCGAATGTTCCTGCGCAGCATGAAACCTAAGGCCTTACGCAAACTAGCGCAGCATCCGGGTTTGTTTGATCGTGATGCACTGATGAATGCACGGGACTTATATGCCTTTGACAATGTGTTCACTGCACCACTGCATGGGTTCAAGAATACCGACGACTATTGGCTGCGTGCATCCGCTAAGCCGCATCTGCGGCAGATCAAGATCCCCGCGCTCGTGGTCAATGCACAAAACGATCCTTTTGTCCCTGCCAGTTGCTTACCTAGCGCCAAAGAAGTTGGGCCCTTTGTCACCTTGTGGCAACCGCGTGACGGGGGGCATGTCGGGTTTGCGCAAGGCAGACCACCGGGTCATGTCCTTTCCATGCCGCAGGCTGTGGGGGATTGGCTGCGCCAGCATGCGTCTGACAAATCACCAAGAGAGCACGTAAACCATGGATGACATTGTCAAAGCGGCCATGCAAAAGTGGCCAAACGTGCCCCACTGTTATGGTTGGCTTGGGCTGGACATGCGCGGGCAGTGGTACATGCGCGACGACGCCACGCAGGCACTCGGCGGTTTCAATGACAGCGTAAAAACGCGGGGTTCACTGCTCAAGCACGAAAAGCTGGTCGACTTTATCCAACGCAACTACCAATGTGACGCTACTGGTCCTGCAAAAGGACAATGGTATTTTCAGAATGGTCCGCAACGCGTCTATGTTGAGCTGGCGCTGACACCTTTCGTTTGGCGCGTGCAATCAGACTTTGCGTTGGCATCGCACACCGGGTTGTCATCTCATCTATTGACCGCTTGGTTAGATGACGTGGGACGCTTGTACGCCGAAACACCCGTCGGTTTTGGCTTGATCCATACGCAGGACGTGTTGCTGGCGTCCCAAGCGATCGAGCAAGGCATTTGGGCGGTGCAAGAAATGCCGGCCCTGGATATGCCCGCTGCATTCAACTATGTCGTCAGCCCACTGGCGCAAAGACAGCTCAGTTAATTCAGCAAAGAAAAAGCCGGTTAACAACCGGCTTTAGAGGATCCGCTTAAAGTCGGATTACTTGGCTGCAGCAGCCTTTGGCTCAGCGAACTTGGCGCCGCCGGCATTGGCCATGTAAACCACGCCGCGGGCAACCTCGACATCATCCAAATCGCCACCACCTTGAGCAGGCATATTGCCCTTGCCCTTCATGGCAGATGCAAGCAGGGCATCAAAACCCGACTTGATACGTGGGCCCCAAGCAGCAGCGTCCGCCATCTTGGGCGCGCCAGCTGCACCTGAGGCGTGGCAAGTGGAGCACTGGGCCTTAAACACGTCTTCACCAGAGCGCGCTTGCTTGGCACTGCCGCCTTCGCCACCGCTAGCACTCTTGATATCCACCGTACCGATCTTCTGAATGCGCTTGGCCAGCAGCTTTTCCGCTACGTCAGGGCTGATGTCCACTTTGGCGGTCGACATGCTGATGGACACCAGCGCAGCAATAAAACCGATAGGAATCAGAAACGACATCAACACTGTCACCAGCTTCTGTTTCTGGGGATTTGTTTGTCCGGTGTGAGATTCTGTGTGGCTGTTGTCGCTCATAGCGTCCTCAATTAAGTCGCGGGCCTGGAAACAACCCGCGATTATAGCTGGCGGAGTCATGCTTCTGTGAGAGAATCCCGGCACGCTTTACTGCCTGACCCAGGTAGAACTATTGCGGCTGTAGCTCAGTGGATAGAGTATTGGCCTCCGAAGCCAAGGGTCGTGGGTTCGATCCCCGCCAGCCGCACCAGAATTTTTCACGCCAAACGAAAAAGCCGCCGACGAAGGCGACTTTGATTTGCCAAAGTCGTTCTCTCTTACGAGAGCTTAGGCAGAAATCAAGCGTGGCGTTTCGCGTGCTTTGATTTCTTGTGTTTCTTTGCCTTGCTAGCCTTCTTCGCTGACTTGGTGGTGGTCTGAGCGGTTTGGGCTGACGCGCTTGTGGAAATGCTTGCCAATGGCATGGCAATCAAGGCGGCACTGACAAGGGTGGTGAGCAGCTTTTTCATGGAGGAGCGTCCTCTCTGTTAAGGTAAACGTGTCGGGCAGTAATCAGTAGGTTCACTGCCCCATGCAAGCAGTGTAGATCAGACGGCGGAGCTCCTAACCCGCACCAAATTCGACCCCAAGTTCCGCGGCACGAGTGCACGCAGCACTCATCGCCACCATGAACTTTTCCTTGACCTGATCGCGTTCCATGGACGTGATCGCCGCATAGGTGGTGCCGCCTTTGGACGTGACACGTTGGCGCAATACGGCAGGGCTTTCGTCACTTTGGGCGGCGAGTGCAGTAGCGCCCCCAAAGGTGCTAAGCGCTAAAGCATAGGCCTGTTCCCTCGACAAACCAAGCGCCGCTCCGGCATCCACCATGGCCTCCAGGAAATAGAAAACATAGGCGGGACCCGAACCCGACAGCGCCGTGACGGCATCAAGTTGAGACTCGATGTCAACCCAAAGCAGTTCGCCAGTAGCCGCCATCGTCTGGCTGATTTGTACTCGTTCCGCCTGGGAGACGCCTTTGCGGGGGAAAAGGGCCGTCATGCCCTTACCAATCAAGGCTGGCGTGTTGGGCATCGCACGCACAACCCGGTCCGTTGCTAGCCACTGCGCAATGCTGTCGCTACCAATGCCCGCAGCAACGCTCAAATGGAGTGCGTCCCTGGTATACGCTTGGCTTGAAAGCGCAGCCTCTTTGAAGACCTGGGGCTTGACCGCCCATACGACAAGGTCAGCTGCCGCCAACTCTTGGTTCGAGGCGGGTAAGACATTGACGTGAAACTGTGTCGAAAGTCTTTCACGCGCGGCATCATCTGGCTCAACGACCCAAATGTTCTTCGCTGGTGTGCCTGACCGGATCAGGCCTCCCAGGATGGCGGTCGCCATGTTGCCGCCGCCGATAAATGCTGTGTTCATGTTGTTCGTCCGTTCAATGCGCACCCTAGGCGGCTATTAGTTGAATCTTGGAAGGTGTTGTAAGAACGCTCAATGGGCGGTGCATTGCCTGACTGCCTGCTCCCAGAGCGCCGTCATTTCGAGTGCCTGTGCGCGTTCTATTTTCGGCTCAAAAACCCGTTCTATTTGCCACAAAGATGCTAACTCTTGCTGATTACTGTAGACCCCTGCATGCAAACCCGCCAAGTAAGCGGCACCTAAGGCGGTGGTCTCGATGATTTTGGGACGGATAACGGGTATGCCGAGCAGATCTGCCTGAAACTGCATGAGTAGGTTGTTGACACAAGCGCCACCGTCTACGCGCAATTCAGTCATTGGCTTGCCACCACTTTGAACCGCATCGCGACTCATGGCCGTCAGGAGTGCTGCCGATTGATACGCAATGCTCTCAACTGCGGCGCGGGCAATGTGGGCGGTGGTGCTGCCACGGGTCAGGCCCAAAATGGCACCACGCGCATTGGGCTGCCAGTAGGGGGCGCCGAGACCGGTAAACGCGGGCACGAACATGACCCCACCCGAATCGGGCACGGATTCGCAAAGTGCCTGTATGTCTGAACTGGTCTGAATAGCTTGAAGGCCATCGCGTAACCACTGAACCACGGCGCCCCCAACAAAAACGCTGCCTTCAAATGCAAAAGCAGGTGTACTGTCGGTTTGTGCCGCACTCGTGGTGATGAGGTTGTTGTGGCTGGTGTGGCATTGCGCGCCCGTATGCATGAGCATGAAACAACCTGTGCCGTAGGTGTTCTTCGCCTGACCGGAGGAAAAACATGCTTGGCCAAAAAGGGCACTTTGTTGATCCCCGGCCACGCCCCCGATGCGGATAGTTTCGCCAAATAGTTTCGCATCCGACAGTCCGAAATCAGCGCACGACGGCAAAACGTTCGGCATCATGGCCACGGGCAAATCCAAAGCGGCGAGCAACTCAGGATCCCACGCATTGTTATGAATATTCAGCAACATAGTTCGAGACGCATTGCTGACGTCTGTGGCATGGACTTTTCCGCCGGTCAACTGCCAAATCAGCCAACTGTCGACTGTGCCGAATGCCAGTTCGCCGCGCTCAGCGGCTGCTTTAGCGCCAGGCACATTCGCCAAGAGCCAAGCAATCTTGGTGGCTGAAAAATAAGCGTCTATTCGCAGACCCGTTCGCATTTGAACCAAGTCAGTGAGTCCGCGTTCGCGCAGCTCCGCGCACATGGGCTCGGTCCGCCTGTCCTGCCAGACGATCGCCTTGCTGATCGGCTCACCTGTGCGTCGGCTCCATATGACGGTCGTTTCGCGTTGGTTGGTGATGCCGATGCCGGCAATATCTTTGCCGCTAAGGCCTGCCTGCGACAAGGCTTGCCGCGCCGTTGCTAACTGGGACAACCAGATTTCCATGGGATCGTGCTCCACCCAACCAGGCTGCGGGTAAAACTGCTTTAACTCCGCCTGGGCCATGGCGACAATGCTGCCGTCATGACGGAAGACAATGCTGCGCGTACTGGAGGTGCCTTGGTCAAGGGCCAATAGATAAGTCACACGGATGCTCCTCTGTAAAACTGCTTGAAAACAAACTTCTCATGGCATCAGGTTTAATGCCCAGCCACAATGCATTCGACTCCGCCATCAGCCAAAATTTTGGCCATGTCTTCAGATGGGGGAGCCTCTGTGTAGAGCAGATCGATGTCTCTCACATGAGCCAATTGGACAATGGCGGCGCGCAAAAACTTGCTGCTGTCTGCGGCTAACCAGACTTGTCGCGACTGGGCCATGATGGTGCGGGCAACTTGCACTTCGCGGTAGTCAAAGTCTCGAAGACTTCCATCGGGTTCGATGCCGCTGATCCCGATCAGGCCAATGTCAACCTTGAACTGACGGATAAAGTCCACAGCCAATTCGCCAACGATGCCGCGGTCAAGGGATCTCATTTCTCCGCCGGCAACGATGACTTGGCAGCCAGGGGCTTCGCTGAGGATGGCTGCCACATGTAAATTGTTAGTAATCACGCGCAAATCCTGGTGTGCCAAGAGTGCATGGGCGACGGCTTCCATGGTGGTGCCAATGTTGATGAAAAGCGCTGAGCCGTGTGGCACACGCTGTGCAATGGCTTGGGCAATCAAGGCCTTAGCTGAGCCATGCAAGGCTTTGCGCTGTCGGTAGGCGATGTTCTCGGTGGTGGATAGCGCAGGCCGTGCACCACCATGAAACCTGGCGATCAGCCCGGCCTCAGACAAGCGATGCACATCGCGCCGAACGGTTTGCAAGGCGACATCCAACTCTGCCGCTAGAGCCTCGATAGATAGCGCGCCGCGATCATTGATCAATGTAAGCAGCTTGCTTTGGCGGGGGTTGGGTGTCATTGTTGGATTTTGTCAGAAAACTTCAAAATGATCAAAAAGAGATGAATAAGAACAAAAACGAACCAATGACTTGAATTAAAGAATCAAAACGAACACAATTGGAGCTTCCTACAACGTAAAAATAGCAAAGCGATGCAACGTACTTCACTGATTCAACGACTCGCTGAGTCCAAAGGCTTTGACATTGCCGTTATTGGTGGTGGTGCAACAGGCTTAGGCGTTGCACTGGATGCAAGCCTGCGGGGTTTCAAAGTCATCTTGTTGGAATCGCACGACTTTGCAAAAGGCACGTCCTCGCGCGCAACTAAGCTTGTGCATGGTGGTGTGCGGTACTTAGCCCAAGGCAATATTGGGCTTGTGCGTGAGGCCCTGAGCGAGCGCACCACGCTGTTGCACAACGCACCACACTTAGCAGACGCGTTGCCGTTTGTGATGCCCTCCTATAAATGGTGGGAGTCGCCCTTCTATGGCATAGGGTTAAAGGCGTACGATGCCTTGGCAGGCAAAGCAAGCTTGGGGCCGACGGAACTGCTTGGTACGCAGGAGACACTACGACTGCTACCCAATGCAAAACCAGAGGGCCTTTTCGGCGGCGTCAAATATTGGGACGGTCAATTCGACGATGCGCGATTGGCTCTGGCACTGGCAAGAACTGCACAAAATCATGGCGCTCTTGTGATTAACTATTGCGCTGTCGTCGATCTGCTTCAGGACGGCGGCAAGTTGGTTGGGCTTGAATGCCAGGACCGTGAAACCGGAAAGAATTACAAGGTTCGCGCCATATGCATCGTGAATGCGACTGGGGTTTGGGTCGATAACATCCGGCAAATCGATGCTGCTGCGCAGCGCAAATCCGTGCAAAAGATGGTTGCACCCAGCCAGGGTGTGCACTTGGTGGTCGACCGTAAATTTCTAGCGTCTGACCATGCACTCATGGTCCCCAAAACAGCGGATGGTCGTGTAATGTTTGCCGTGCCCTGGCTTGGAAAGACGATTTTAGGTACGACAGATACGCCGAGGGACGACATACCCCGAGAACCCGATGCATTTGCATCCGAAGTGGATTTCATTCTGAGCGAATCGGCTCGATACCTGACAGCGGCGCCAACAAAAAGGGATGTGAAAAGTGTTTGGGTTGGACTTCGCCCCTTGGTCAAGCCAGAGGGTCTAGAGGGTGGCAGCACCAAGGCAATCAGCCGCGAACATACCGTGATGGTGGGGGCAAGTGGATTGGTCACAGTCACAGGGGGCAAGTGGACTACTTACCGATCGATGGCTGAAGACGTCCTGAGGCATTGCTTCGACGCGAAACTACTACCTCCTAAGTCTGGGGGGCAAACCGAAAAGCATCCACTCCAAGGGGCCAAAGCGCGAGCCAAAGATGCGCCAAAAATATCAGATGCGCCAGGCTTGCATAGCTATGGCTCTGATGAAGGCGAGGTATTGGCGCTGCCCGGTGCTGAGAATCAATTGGCCGAAGGTCTGTCTGAGGCCATGGTGCGCTATGCGGTAAGAAGTGAGTACGCTCTAACCGTTGAGGATGTGTTGGCGCGCCGTTCGCGCATGCTGTTCCTCGATGCGCATCTTGCGTGCGGCCTTGCTGGCAAAGTTGCCGACATATTGGTATCAGAAGGGGTGAAAGACCCAAAAACAGTGGAATTTGAAGCGCTGGCCCTGCAGTATCAGGGCGTCGATAGCCATTAGTTGAAAAATTTCAGCAAAAGGTGTTGACGGGGTGTAAATCATTTGCCATAATCGTGGGCTTCGCTATGAATTTATAGCCAAGTTATCTGCCCAGCACCTGCTTTGCGAGTGGTTCGTGAATGCGGGCAACGGGCCCAAGACTGACTGAGCGAACTTTCGGATAAGCCGGAAGCGTTTTGTACAAGTTGGGAATATTGAAATGATCCAGACAGAATCTCGGTTAGAGGTTGCCGACAATACCGGCGCTAAGTCAGTCCTGTGCATTAAAGTGCTCGGTGGCTCTAAGCGTCGCTATGCAAGCGTTGGCGACGTCATCAAAGTTAGCATCAAAGAAGCTGCTCCACGTGGTCGCGTCAAGAAAGGCGAGATCTACAGTGCGGTGGTGGTGCGTACGGCCAAGGGCATTCGTCGTGATGACGGTTCCTTGGTTAAGTTTGACGGCAATGCAGCAGTTTTGTTGAATGCCAAATTAGAGCCCATCGGCACCCGTATCTTTGGACCAGTCACGCGTGAATTGCGTACTGAAAAGTTCATGAAGATCGTGTCCTTGGCGCCAGAAGTTTTGTAAGGACTTGCCATGAACAAGATTCGCAAAGGCGACGAAGTAATCGTGCTCGCAGGGCGCGATAAGGGCAAGCGCGGCAAAGTGTCGCTGCGCGTGGATGACTCTCACATTATTGTTGATGGTATCAACATGGTGAAGAAGCACTCCAAGCCAAATCCTATGAAGGGTACGACTGGCGGCGTGATCGATAAGACCATGCCTATTCACCAGTCGAATGTGGCAATTTTCAATGCAACCAGCGGCAAGGCTGATCGCGTTGGGATCAAGTTGTTGGCTGATGGCAAGCGCGTGCGTGTCTTCAAGTCCAGCGGCGAAGAAATTAAGGTGGCTTGATCATGGCGCGTCTTCAACAATTTTTCCGTGAAAAAGTGGCGCCTCAGCTGACTGAAAAGTTTGGCTACAAGTCGCCGATGCAAGTGCCTCGCATCACTAAGATCACCTTGAACATGGGTGTGAGTGAAGCAGTTGCTGACAAGAAGGTTATGGACAACGCTGTTTCTGACTTGACCAAAATCGCTGGACAAAAGCCAGTGGTGACCAAGGCCAAGAAAGCTATCGCCGGTTTCAAGATCCGTGAAGGTCAAGCCATCGGTTGCATGGTCACTTTGCGTGGCGTTCAGATGTATGAATTCCTGGATCGCTTCGTGACAGTTGCATTGCCTCGCGTACGTGACTTCCGTGGTATCTCTGGTCGCGCTTTCGATGGTCGTGGTAACTACAACATCGGCGTGAAAGAGCAGATCATTTTCCCTGAGATTGAGTATGACAAGGTTGACGCCTTGCGTGGTCTCAATATCAGCATCACCACAACGGCCAAGACCGACGAAGAGTGCAAGGCACTGCTCGCTGGCTTCCGTTTCCCGTTCAAGAACTGAGGTGGTCCGTGGCTAAAGC
>ERZ724517.26-NODE-26-length-78495-cov-7.751836_pt1 | contig 78495 bp, 60 predicted proteins | sample MGYA00376050_ERZ724517 | MGnify/ENA primary metagenome ERZ724517 (study PRJEB28724, sample SAMN07190886) | activated sludge metagenome | isolation source: activated sludge of sewage treatment plant in Hong Hong | place: USA: Christiansburg, Virginia | collected... | reverse complement strand
CACCAGGTGCTGATTTGGCTTATTCAATGCTGCTTGAGGTGGTTCACCCCACCCGTGCTTGGCATGTCTGAGCGCCCAACACCTGTCTTACCCAGCGCAGCCGTTGCAAATTTTGCAGCCACACCTCTGCGGTACCAGCTCGCCATCCTTCACGCTCCACCCCTGCTCCCCCTGCCCGGTCGTTAAGCCCACGAGGCTTTACACCGCAGGCCAGCATTTGGCGAAAGCGTTCGTTTCTCTGACGTTGTGTTCAGGCATCAGTGGTCCGGCATGGACCTGTGATTAGCTTTATTGAATACAAAGGAAACGCATCATGAAACGGATGCTGATCAACGCCACGCAGCCTGAAGAGCGCCGCCTGGCCATCGTCGACGGGCAAAAGCTCCTCGACTACGAAATCGAAATTGAAGGGCGCGAACAGCGCAAGGGCAACATTTACAAAGCCGTGGTCACCCGCGTCGAGCCCTCTCTTGAAGCCTGCTTCGTCGATTACGGCGAAGACCGCCACGGCTTTTTGCCCTTCAAAGAAATCTCACGCCAGTACTTTGCTGAAGGCGTGAGCCCCAGCCAGGCACGCATCAATGATGCGATCCGCGAAGGCCAAGAACTGCTGGTGCAGGTCGAAAAAGAAGAGCGCGGCAACAAAGGCGCAGCGCTCACCACCTTCGTCAGCTTGGCTGGTCGCTATGTGGTGCTCATGCCCAACAACCCCCGTGGCGGTGGCGTCAGCCGCCGCATCGAAGGTGATGACCGGGCCGAGCTCAAAGAAGCCATGGACCAGTTGGAATACCCCAAGGGTATGTCCATCATCGCGCGCACTGCCGGTATTGGTCGCAGCGCACCAGAATTGCAGTGGGACCTGAACTACCTGCTGAAGCTGTGGAACGCCATTGACGGCGCCAAGGGTGCCAAGGGCGCTTTCCTGATTTACCAGGAATCCAGCCTCGTCATCCGCGCGATTCGCGACTACTTCAGCGCGGACGTGGGCGACATCCTGATCGACACCGACGACATTTACGAGCAAGCGCAGCAGTTCATGCAGCATGTGATGCCGGAACAGGCTGCACGTGTCAAACGCTACCGCGACGACGCCCCCCTGTTCAGCCGCTTCCAGATCGAGCACCAGATCGAATCGGCCTACGCTCGCACCGTACAACTGCCCAGCGGCGGCGCCATCGTTATCGACCACACCGAAGCCTTGGTGTCTATCGACGTCAACTCGGCTCGCGCGATCAAGGGCGGCGACATCGAGGAAACCGCCACACGCACGAACCTGGAAGCCGCTGACGAAGTGGCCCGCCAGATGCGTCTGCGTGACCTGGGTGGCTTGATCGTCATCGACTTTATCGACATGGAAGAGTCGCGCAATCGCCGCGACGTTGAAAACCGCCTGCGCGACGCTTTGCGCCAAGACCGTGCCCGTGTGCAGTTTGGCACCATCAGCAAATTTGGTTTGATGGAAATGAGCCGCCAGCGCTTGCGCCCGGCCCTCTCCGAAGGTGCATCCATCCCCTGCCCACGTTGTGGCGGTGCAGGCCATATCCGCGACACCGAATCCAGCGCGTTGCAAATTTTGCGAATCATCCAGGAAGAGTCCATGAAGGACAGCACGGCCAGCGTGCTGTGTCAGGTGCCTGTGGAGGTGGCCAGCTTCTTGCTGAACGAAAAGCGCAACGAGATCGCCAAGATCGAGATGAAGCAACGCATCAGCGTGCTGATGGTTCCCAACAAGACCTTGGAAACGCCGAACTACCGTTTGGAGCGCCTCAAGCACGACGATCCGCGCCTTGACCATATCGAAGCCAGCTACAAGCTCGCCGAAGATATCGAAGACCCCACATCGGTCACACGCCGCAGCCAAGAACCCACCAACAAGCAAACGCCCATCATCAAGGGTGTGTTGCCCGACGCGCCTGCGCCGCAAGCCCCCGTCAAGCCGGAGCGCGTGGCTGCACCTGCAGTGGCTTCAGTTGCACCGGTGGCAAAAGTGCCAGAAGCACCCGTCGCAACGCCTGCGGCATCTGGCGGCCTGTTTGGCTGGATCAAGGGGCTCTTCGGTTCATCAACACCAGCTCCTGCACCAGCAGCTGCGCCTGCTGTTGCACCCGTTGCATCAGACACGCCTAGCACCTCAAGTGAAGGCCGTGGCCGATCCGACGGACGCGGTGGTCGTGGCGGTCGTGGCGGTCGAAATGGCCCCCGCGATGGCAACCGTGACGGTGCACCTGAAGGCAACCGAGAAGGTGGTCGCGACGGCGCACGTCGCAATGAACGCGGTGATCGTGGTCCCCGCGAAGACCGCCCACCGCGTGGCAACAATGCTCCCGGCGGCCAACGCAACAATTTCGCACAGGGTGAAGCACCCCAAGGCCTGGAAGGCCAGACCGGCGACGATCAACAACGCGCACCGCGTCAAGATGGTCGTCCTGGTCGTAACGACCGCAATGACCGTGGTGGCGAACGCACCGAGCGCAACAGTGCCGAAGGACAGCGTGGCCGTAACGACCGCCCTGAACGGAACGCAGAACGGAATGCGGAACGCAACCCTGAGCGCAACACGACAGAAGCTCAGGGTGAGCGTCCTCAAGGCGAGCGCACAGACGGCCGCCGCGAACGCAGCGAGCGTGGCGGTGAACGTCGTCCACCGCGTGATGCCCAGTCTGCCACACCAGAACTCGATCGCAACACAGTGCCCCAGCAAGGCCTGATGGCTGACGCGCAAAACGCAGGCGATGTGAATGCATCCCCAGTGGACGCCAACGCCCCTGATGGCGCAGCGCCAGAGGGCACTGGCCAACGCCGTGAGCGTCGTCCCCGCGACCGATATGGCCGCAACCGTCGCGACCGCGAAAACCGCGAACCCCAAGCCAATGACGAACAAGGCAGCAATGCCAATGCGTCAGAAGCACAGGGCAGCGATTCAGTGGCGGACGAAGCACCTGTTCCGCAAGCCAGGTCCTACTTTCAGCAAGCCACACCAGCACCTGCAGCGATCAATACTGCAGCAACGGAAGCGACTTCTCAAGTGGCTGCGGCGGCATCAGCACAAGTGCCAACGGCAACCGCAGCGCCTGTTGCGGTGTCTGTCCCTGTGCCAGCACCTGCGCCCGTCACTGCACCCGCATCGGTGCCAGCATTGGCTCCTGTCGCCGCACCAGTTGCTGCGCCTGCTCCCGCAGCCTCAACGTCTGCCTCCGGCATGCCCAAGGTGCAAGGTTTTGAGCTGCCAGTGGAAGCCATGATTTCTGTGGCCGCCAATGCAGGTCTGCAATGGGTGAACTCCGACGCGGACAAAGTGGCTGCCGTTCGAGCCGCCATTGCAGCCGAACCCAAGCCGGTTCATGTGCCACGCGAGCGCCGACCTGCCGTCGTCATTGACGAAGGTCCGCTGGTCCTCGTGGAAACGCATAAAGACCTGAGCAAGTTGGGACTGCCCTTCCAGTCTTAAGCCGCACTGTCGCTTGGCCTCTTGGGGCCAAGGCCTGCAGCATCCCCCACGCACAACGTGCTTGGGGGATTTTTTTCGCCCCTTTGTCGGAACTGCGGTGCGATACTCTGATGGATGAGCTCTATTCCAGGCCCAAAAGGATTGCCCTTTGTCGGCAACTTGCTGCAACTGCCGCGAGATCGGCTTACCCAGCACTTCATGGCTCTGGCCTGCGAGCATGGTGGCATTTTTGTCATCAACTTTGCGGGTTACCGCCTGCCTTTTGTTTGTTCAGCTGAACTGGCAGAAGTCGTTTGCAATGAGAAACACTTTCGCAAGTTGATCTCGCCTCCGTTGACCACGTTGCGGCCCTTGGCGGGCGACGGCCTGTTCACCGCCAATGGTGATGAGCCCAATTGGGCCCTGGCCCACCGCATCCTGATACCCGCCTTCAGCCAGCGCGCACGCCGCCTGTACTTTGATGCCATGCGCGAAATAGCAGGCAAGCTGGTCACCCATTGGCGAGCGTCTGACGAACAGTGGCTTGACGTGAGCGCCGACATGACCCGCCTGACACTGGACACCATTGCGCTGTGCGGCTTCGGGCAGCGCTTGGACTCCTTCACCCGCGAACAGATGCACCCCTTTGTGCAGGCCATGGTTCGGGTTCTGGAGGAAGCCATGGCACGGTCCACCCGGCCACGCTGGCTTAACCGACTTCGCTTTTCTGCAAAACAAGGCTTCAAACAGGACATTGCCTATTTGCATGATTTTGTTGACGAGGTGATACGCCACCGACGCACCACGCCCACCCCGGTGAAAGACTTGCTGGGCTTGATGCTGGAAGGCGCGGAACCGGTGAGCGGGCAACAACTGTCAGACACCAATATCCGCTACCAAGTCATCACGTTCTTGATTGCTGGCCACGAAACCACCAGCGGACTGCTGAGCTTTGCGCTTTATTTTCTGACCCAGCACCTAACTACGCTGGCGCGCGCCGTGGCAGAAGTCGATGCGGTTTTGCCGTCCGGCGCAGAGCTGACTTACGAAGATCTTGATAAGCTCATCGTAGTCGAACAGGTGCTGGAGGAAACGCTGCGCCTTTGGCCCACAGCCCCAGCCTTTTCAGTCGCCCCATACCAAGAAACCGTACTGCCGGGTGGCTACACCTTAGCCAAAGACCAGCGCGTCACCGTCTTGCTGCCCGCCCTGCACCGCGATCCTGCTGCGTGGGAGCGCCCCGAAGCGTTTGACATCGACCGCTTTGCGCCAGAGCGCCGCGCCAGCATTTCACCCCACGCCTTTAAACCCTTTGGCAACGGTTCGCGCGCCTGCATCGGTAAGCAGTTTGCGATGATGGAAGCCAAACTGGCGCTCGCCATGATTTTGCAGAACTTCGAATTGATTCACGATCCCGCCTACACCCTGAAAATCAAAGAAACCTTGTCACTGAAACCCGATGGGTTTCGTCTCAAAGTCAGGTCGCGCTAGCCCACCATACGCACGACGCGCTGCGGATACGGAATCTCCACCCCCGCCGTGCGCAGGCCCTGCAACAGGGTGATGTGAATATCCGAGCGCACGTTCTGCAGCCCATTGACGGGGTCATTAATCCAGAACACCAAAGTGAATTCCAAACCATCTGCGGCAAAACTGCTCAGTAAGGCATTGGGGGCAGGGTCTTTCAATACCCGCTCATGCGCTGCGGCAGCCGCACACAAAACGCCCTGCACTTGGGCGACGTCACTGTCGTAGCCCACCACAATCTGGGTGGTCACCGCAATGTTGGGGTCTGCCAGTGAGAGGTTTTCAACCCGCTCGGTGAGCATTTTTTCATTGGGCACCACCGATTCACGCCCGTTGCTGGCGCGAATCAAGGTGTAACGGGTCTTGATGTCGGTAATGCGGCCTTCAAAGTTATCGACCTTCACCATGTCACCAATTCGCAGCGAACGTTCCAGCAAAATCACAAAACCGCTCACGTAATTGGCGGCAAGCTTTTGCAAGCCAAAGCCCAGGCCTACGCCTACAGCACCGCCCAGAACTGAGAGCGCCGTCAAATCCACACCCACCGCCGTCATGGCCAGCAACAAGCCCAGCAGCAAGAGCACGGCTCGCACGGCATTGTTGGCGACCTTGCGCATCGACAAATCATTGACCGCCACATTGAGAACGCGCTTCTCAATGACCTTGGACACCCACAGCGTCACGACCAGCATAAGCACGCAGGTCAACGCGCTCTCCAACATCATGCGCAGACTCACCCGGGTCTTACCCAAGGTGAACTGGATCGAATCCAGCTCCTGCAAGATCACAGGCAAGAAACCCAAGATCCACAAGACTGTTGCGGCCCAAGCCAGCCACGAAACCCCGCGCTCCAAGGTGCGGGCGCCTTGCGATGTGGGAAACACATTGGCCAGAACGCGGGCGACCAAGCGGATAACAGCAAGCGACGTGAACACGGGTACGGCCAGCGCCAGGATCGCCACGTTCGGGTTGATGTCATCCAATAGCCGCTTCGCGGCATAGACCAGCACCAAGGCCAAGAGGGGGAAAAGCAGACCGTCCAGCAAGCGCCGCCCAAACCAGACGCTCTCGGTGCCAGCCTCTGCAGCGGCCTCAGTGCCCACATTTAGAACGCCGGTTTCTGACTTGGTCGCTTTGTCTTGGGCCGCTTTGTCCAGCAGGGCCTTCTCATCTACCGCTTTCACCCGGCTGGCGATCCAGCGGGTCAGCAAATAGGCCAAGCCAATGCAAAACATCAATGCGCCAAGCTCCACCCAAACGCCAGGGCTTCGCAAGTCGGCAAACACGTGCTCCAGAGCGGCCAGGCCCAGCCGGGGTTGACTCAACGGGTTTGAAGCACCACTCATGCGCTTTTCCAGCTGGGTTCGCGTTTTTCAGTGAACGCCAGAAAGCCTTCTTGCGCCGCGGGGTCCATCATGTTGCAGGCCATGGTCTGTCCAGCCAATTGATAGGCTGCCTCAATACCAATTTCGGATTGCTGATAGAACATGGCTTTGCCCATGGCCACGGCAGTTTGGGGCTTTTGTACGATGCTTTTGACCAGGCTTTCCACCGCCGCATCCAGCTCGGCCACTGGCACCACACGGTTCACCAGACCTCTGGCCAAAGCCTCAGGCGCACTGATGAAGTCCCCGGTGAGCAGCATCTCCATGGCCTGCTTGGTGCCCATGTTGCGCGACAGCGGCACTGCGGGCGTGGCGCAAAACAAGCCATAGTGAATGCCGCTCGTGGCATATCGCGCCGTATCCACCGACACCGCCAAATCACACTGCGCGACAAGTTGGCAACCTGCAGCAGTCGCCATGCCCTGCACTTTGGCAATCACAGGCACGCTCAGCTTGCGGATCGACAACATCATGCGGCTGCACTGGGCAAACAGCTTTTGGTAATAAGAAAGGTCTGGGTTGCTCACCATCTGCTTGAGGTCGTGCCCGGGGCAATAGGCCTTGCCATTGGCGGCCAGTACGACCACGCGCAGCCCAGCATCTTTGGCCGCTTTGTCCAGTTCAGTCTGCAAGGCCTCCAACATTTCCTCGCTCAAGGCATTGAAACTGCTGGGTCGATTCATCGTCAGGGTCAGAACACCACGCTCATCTCGCTGCGCCAGCACAGCAGGGGTCGTTTGGGCAGGCGTTGCCGTTTGAGTCATGTTGATGTCTCCGTTAAAACACGCACGTGGGCCTCGACGCTTCGGGCCAGCGCATTCAGGTTGTAGCCGCCTTCCAGGCTGCTGACGATGCGCCCTTTGGCGTGCTTGGCAGCAAGGTCTTTCAGGCGTGAAGTGATCCAGGCGTAATCTTCTTCCACCAAGCCCATTTGACCCAGGTCGTCCTCTCGGTGGGCATCAAAGCCCGCACTGATAAAGATCATCTCTGGCGCGTACGCATCCAGACGCGGCAACCAATGCTGGTTGACCATGTCCCGGATGGTTGCCCCTTTGGTATAGGCGGGCACGGGCATGTTTAACAGGTTACCTGCCGAGGAGGTGGACCCGCCAACAGGATAAAAGGGGTGTTGAAAGAAGCTCACCATCAAAATGCGCTCATCGCCAGCCACGATGTCTTCCGTGCCATTGCCGTGGTGCACATCAAAGTCCACAATCGCCACCCGTTGCAAGCCGTGGCGCTCCACCGCGTACTTGGCAGCAATGGCCACATTGTTAAAAAAGCAAAAGCCCATGGCCTGGTTGCGACAAGCGTGGTGCCCAGGCGGGCGCACGGCGCAAAAAGCGTTGTCCAGCTCTCCGGCCAGCACCGCGTCAGTTGCCGCCAATGTTGCACCGGCTGCTCGAAGCGCTGCACGCCAGGTGTGGCGATTGATGGCGGTGTCGGCGTCCAGATAGCTGTGCGGTGGGCCTCCGGCCTCAAACTCTTCACGCAGCTGATCGCTCAGCCCCCGCAAAGAGGCCACGTGCATGCGGCCGTGGGCCAGTTCAACGTCGGTCAATGAGGCCTCGTCTGCCTCAAAACGCAGCAAGCTTGCCTTGAGCCCACAGGCGGCCAAGTGGTTGTCAATGGCGGTCAGACGTTCGGGACACTCAGGATGGCCGTCGCCCATTTCATGCTCCCAGCAATCTGGGTGGGTGTAATAGCCGGTCCGGTTTCCGCTCGCGGGACCACGCGAAGGGGCACTCAATGAAGCACTCAAGATCTTGCTCGCTAAATTTCAGGTATGGTGCAGGGCGATGAATGCACAGCACACACTCAACGCCATTTTGAATCAGCTTAACACGGTGATCGTGGGCAAAAACGCCCAGGTTCAGGATTGTGTGGCCTGTCTGCTCGCAGGCGGTCATTTGCTGATCGAAGACGTCCCAGGCGTCGGCAAAACCACCCTGGCCCATGCGTTAGCGCGCACCTTTGGACTGCAATTTTCCCGAGTTCAGTTCACCGCAGATTTGATGCCGGGCGATTTGTCCGGCGTGTCGATCTACGACCGGGGCAAGGAAGAATTCGTTTTTCACCCGGGCCCCGTCTTCGCACAGATTTTGCTGGCGGATGAAATCAACCGCGCCAGCCCCAAGACCCAAAGTGCGCTTTTGGAAGCCATGGAGGAAAAGCAGGTCACCATCGAAGGGGCCACCCGCCCCCTGCCCAGCCCCTTCTTTGTAATTGCCACACAGAACCCGCATGATCAGTTGGGCACTTATGCCTTGCCCGAATCTCAGCTGGACCGCTTCTTGATGCGCATCTCTCTGGGCTACCCAGACCGCGTGTCTGAACGCAGCCTGCTCGCAGGCAATGACCGCCGAGACATGGTGGACAAGCTTGCACCCATGGTCAGCACAGCCGATTTATTGGCTTTACAAAGCCAGGTGCAGCAAGTGCATGTGGCCGACTCCTTGCTGGACTACGTGCAGGATCTGCTGGCCGCGACGCGGTCGGGCAAATGGTTCCTGCAGGGCTTGAGCCCGCGCGCAGGCATTGCCTTGGTGCGAGTTGCCAAAGCGCAGGCGATGCTGAGCGGGCGCGACTACGTGGCCCCGGATGATGTTCAGGCGATCCTGCCGCAAACCATTGCGCACCGCATGGTGCCCGTGGGGGATGCAGGCCGCGGCTCGGTCGAGCAGGTGCAGGCCATGGTGGAGTCTGTGCCCTTACCGTAAGCCTGACGCTGATGGCAGTTTCGCTGAACCCCTTTGCCCCTGTGCGCCGCCGATTTCAAAATTGGTGGAAGGCACGCCTGCGCGCCAGCGACAGCGTGGAGTTAACCCAGCGCAACGTGTACATCTTGCCCACAAAACCGGGGTTTATGTTGGCATTCACCTTGATGCTCTTGCTGGTGGGTTCGATCAATTACCAGCTCAACTTGGGTTACTTGCTGACCTTTTTACTGGCTGGCAGCGCGGTAGTCGGCATGCACCTGTGCCACGGAACGCTGCGTGGCTTGACCTTGACCTTGGCGGCACCTGATCCGCAGTTTGCTGGATCGAACGTGCTCTTGGATGTGCGCCTGATCAGCCAAAGTCGCCGCCCCAGGCACGGTATCGGCTTGGGCGTGCTGGATGTTGCCCTGGAAACCCCGCATTGGGTGTGGACAGACGTCCCCGCTGCAGGCTTCAGCAAGGTGCAAATTGCCTGGCGCGCTGACAAGCGCGGCTTGCTTAAGCTGCCACTCTTGACGGCTGAAACCCGCTTTCCCTTGGGCACGTTTCGGGTTTGGACCGTGTGGCGACCTGCCGCTGAGGTGTTGATTTACCCTGCACCCGAGCCCAACCCACCGCCATTGCCACCCGGTGAACCCCGGGCCAGTGGTGCCTCTGCGCAACTCACCGCCCCGTCTGGTGAATTTGACGGCGTGCGCGCCTACCGCACAGGTGACCCGATCAAATCCGTGGTCTGGAAGAAGTCAGGCAAAGCCATTGCAGCGGGCACGGGTGAACTCGTTGCCCGCGACACCCAACACAACCAGCGCTACGAGTTGTGGCTGGACTTTGCCCAAGCGGGATTCTCCAGTACCGAGGCTAAGCTTTCTCGCCTGTGCGCCTGGGTTTTGAGAGCCGAGCGGCTGGGCCAAGACTATGGTCTTCGCCTGCCGGGCAAGGTCATCGAGCCTTCAACAGGGGAAGCCCACAAACGCCGCTGCTTGGAAGCTTTGGCCCTGTGCTGAACCCTATGTTGAAACTCTCTGCACTCAACAATTTGCCCCGCGAGGCACGTGACACGCTGTTCTTGCTGGCCATCATCGCCTGGGTGCTGATGCCACAAGCCAGCAGCCTGCCCCTGTGGTGCAGCGTGATGGCCACTGCCGTTTTGGCCTGGCGAGCCTGGTTGGCCTGGCATTTACGCCCTCTGCCGGGGCGTTGGTGGCTGCTAGGGGTGTTGGCGCTGGCGCTCGCAGGTACTTGGTTCAGCCACCGCACGCTGCTGGGGCGCGAGCCAGGCATCACGCTCATCGTCGTGCTGCTGGCCCTCAAGACCTTGGAGCTTCGCGCCAAACGCGATGCCTTTGTGGTGTTCTTCTTGGGCTTCTTCACGATGCTCACGAACTTCCTGAACTCGCAGTCTTTGCTCACGGCTGCCGCCATGCTGATCGGCTTGCTGGGTTTGCTGACGGCGCTGGTCAATGCCCACATGCCTGTGGGCAAACCGCCGCTGATACAGGCCGCACGTACAGCGGGCACCATGGCACTGCTGGGGGCACCTGTGATGGCAGTGCTGTTTGTGCTCTTTCCACGGGTAGGCCCGCTTTGGGGCATGCCGGGTGAGCAACCCGGGGCCAAGACCGGGCTGTCCGCCAGCATGCGGGTTGGGGCCATGGCGCGGCTGGTGCTGGACGAAGGCATCGCCATGCGCATCCAGTTTGAGGGTGAGCGACCGCTGTCGCACGATCTTTACTTTCGGGGTCCGGTGCTGGGCGGCTTTGACGGCAAAGAATGGAAGCCCATTCAGCAGTGGCAGCGCAGCGCCTACAACCTGGAGTCGCGCCTGGAAGTTCGGGGCGACCCGGTCCATTACACCGTCACACAAGAGGTCAGCAACCAGCCTTGGCTGACCTTGCTCGAAATGAGCCCCGACGCACCCAAGCTGCCCACATTTGAGTTGAACCGCACCGCCGATATGCAGTGGCTCAGTGACCGCCCTTTCAGTGAAATCATCCGTTTTAAAGCCACCAGCTATCCAACCCATCGATACGGACCCACGCAGAGTACGACTGCTTTGCAAGCCTTTGTGGATATGCCGCCTGGCTTCAATCCACGCACCGTGCAGTGGGCCAGTGACTTGAAGCGAGATCCCCGCTACGCCAACGCCAGCACCAACGTCTGGATTGATGTGGCCCTGGAGCGTCTGCGCACCGGCGGCTACACCTATACCTTGGACCCCGGTGAGTACGGCATCCACAGCGCAGACGAATTCTGGTTTGACAAAAAGGAAGGCTTTTGCGAACACATCGCCTCGTCTTTTGTGATCCTGATGCGGGCCTTGAACGTTCCCGCGCGGATCGTTACCGGTTACCAAGGCGGGGAGCTCAATGCGATGGATGGCTACTGGGTAGTTCGCCAAAGCGATGCGCACGCCTGGGCCGAGGTCTGGCAGGCCGGGCTGGGTTGGACACGTGTGGACCCAACCGGGGCCGTGTCACCGGGAAGAGTCGGCAACGCCCAACGCCTGACCACGCCCCAAGGCGTAGTGGCCTCCGCCTTGGGCACCTTGAGCCCCGACATGCTGAATGCCATTCGCGCCACGTGGGACGCCGTCAACAACCGATGGAACCAGTGGGTGCTGAACTACGGCAAAGGCCAACAGTTGGATTTGCTCAAGAACCTGGGGTTCGAGTCCCCCAGCTGGGCCGATCTGGGCTACGTGATTGCGGCCTTGATATCCGTGCTGAGCTTAGGCGCTGCGCTATGGGCCCTATGGGAGCGCCGTCAACATGACCCTTGGCTCAGGCTGCTAGGTCTTGCACGTCACCGGCTTGAAAAGAGTGGCCTGGCCCTGCCCGCCCACATGCCACCTCGGCAAATGGGACAAGCCGCTACAGAAAGATTTGGCGATATAGCCAAGCCTTTGCAACAGTGGCTGCTGGACATGGAGCGCCTGCGCTATGCTCCGCACCCTACAGCTGACCATCGCCTGGCACAAACCCAGCAACTCTTTCAGCTTCGCCAGCAGTTTCGCAAGCTGGCTTGGCCTTTTCCCACACCTCCCTGATTCATGTTCATGTTTCGACAACGGCTATTTACTCTCGTTTTCATAGCACTGATCGCTTACCCAGATTGCGGTAACGCCGAAAAAACCTCCAAAAAACATCATCTAAACCAGGCAAGCAATCAAAGCACTCAGTCCAGCTCGACGAAGGCCCCCAGCAAGTTACCTGAACTCGGTGCCCGCCCCTACGGACAGCGCCCTGAGGTGATGGCCCAGGCGGCTGACATCGCAGAGCGCCGCAGCCTGCCCCCCGATTGGACTGCCGACATGCTTGGCCAGGCACGGCACCTGCCCAGCGTCGCCAGGCTGATGCTGCCCGCCCCAAGGGGCCAAAAGAAGGACTGGGGCGTGTACCGTGGCCGCTTCATCGACCCCATCCGCATCGGCGCCGGGCTTAAGTTCTGGCGCACGAACGCGGCCCTGCTTGCGCGCGCGGAACAGGTCTACGGTGTATCGCCCGAGATTGTCGTCGGCATCATTGGCGTGGAAACCATTTACGGCAGGCAGACGGGCAGCTTTAGGGTGATGGACGCCCTGGCGACCCTGGCCTTTGACTTTCCCGCAGGCCACCCACGCGCTGCCGCCCGCCAAGCCTTCTTTCGGGACGAATTGGAGCAGTTCTTGAGTCTGATGCACCGCAGCGGCGGCGAGCCGTTTAGCGTGCGCGGCAGTTACGCGGGGGCCATTGGCATGCCGCAGTTCATGCCTTCCAGCATCGCCAAACACGCGGTCGATTTTGACGACGACGGCAAGATTGACCTGACAAACAGCGTGGCGGATGTGATCGGTTCGGTCGCCAACTACTTCAAGGCCTACGGCTGGACCAGTGGCGTGCCGACCCATTTTGAAGTGCAATTTGATGCCTCCACTTTGGATCTGGACGCGCTGCTTGCACCGGACATCTTGCCCACCTTCAGCGCCCTCAGCATCGAAAAACTGGGGGCCCGTCTGACCGAGGCAGGCAAAGCCTACCCCGGCAAACTGGCGTTGATCGAGTTACAAATGGGTGCGCAGCCCGCCCAGTACGTGGTGGGCACTGACAATTTTTACACCATCACCCGCTACAACTGGAGCAGCTACTACGCCATGGCCGTGATCGAACTTGGCCAAGCTGTGGCCAAGGAAGTGCGGCGCGAGTAGCGGCATTGCGCCAGGCACAAGTGTGCGGCAAGGTCCATCCGCGATAATCACCCTTCACATGATGGCCACACCGCCCCCCTCTTTTCAGCCTAACCGTGGGAGTTGGTGGCGTCAGTGGCTGGGTAAAGCATCTGCGCAGCCTTCTGAATTGCTGGCGCAATTGATGATCGTGGCCGAAAACACAACTTACCAGTTCGTGTTCTTTGACCGCTCCGGTGCCATTGAATGGGTCAATCCCGCCTTTGAAAAGCTGACGGGATATTCCCTTGAGCAGATCAAGGGCAAGCACCCGCAAGATGTCCTGCATGGGTCACAGACCAGCGCCAAGGCCCACAGTGATATTGCTGAAGCCATGCTGCTGGGCCGCGCGGTACATACCGAGATCTGTTATCGAACCCGCGACGCCCAGGATTTTTGGCTTGAGCTGGACATTCAACCTGTCAAAGATGCCAACGGCACGGTCAGCGGTTTTGTCAGCGTGCAGCGTGACATCAGCACCGAAGTCGCACAAAGAGAGCGCCTGCGCGCCACCTTTAACACCCAGGCTTGTGGCCTGATCCTGTTCGATGCCCAGGGACTCGTGCAAGAGGCCAACGCCCATGCACTGCAGATGCTGGAGTTGGGTAAAGCCGACCTCATCGGGAGCGCTCTAAACCAACACAGCTGGCACAAAGAAGACGGAAGCCGCTATTTGCCCGAAGAGTTGCCTGTGGCCACCACCTTGGCAAAAGGACAGAACCAGCACAACATGATCGTGGGCTTTAAGCTTGGGCCGACCCGCACCGTCTGGCTCAAGGTCAGCACCGAATTGGTCAACGCGGCCCTCGGTAGCGCTGGCGGTGCTCTGGCAACATTGGTTGATATCACCGCGCTGCGCGAGCATGACCATGCGTTACAGCTGGCCAATTCGCAAGCGCAATTGGCCTTGTCAGAGCTCATTGCCTACCGCACCGCGTTGGACATGCATTCCATCGTGTCGGTCACGGACCCCAAGGGCAACATCACGTTCGTGAACCCCCGGTTTTCGGAGATCAGCGGGTATGCTGAGTCCGAGCTTTTGGGCCAAAACCATCGTCTGCTGAAATCTCCTGGTAACCCGGTTGGCTATTTTGAAGACCTGTGGCGCACGGTGCAGTCAGGCCATACGTGGCACGGTGACATATGCAACCGCGCCAAAGATGGCTCACTCTTTTGGGTGGACAGCACCATCACGCCGGTGTTGGACAACCGTGGGCAGATCGCCCAGTACGTCGCCATTTATTACGACATCACCTTGCGTCGACAAGGCGAGCGGCATCTTCGCGAGAGCCGTGAGCGTTTTCGCAGCCTGCTGGCCATGTCCTCTGACTGGTACTGGGAATGCAACCAAGACTTTCAGTTCAGCTTGGTGTCCGAAGGCATAGACCGCACCGGTATCAACCGCCTGGGCATGATGGGCAAGCGCTTGTGGGAGCTGGAAGTTGACGCCGCCGACCCCGTCTGGAAACGTCACCAGACGGACCTGAAAGCCAATAAAGCCTTCAGCGATTTTGAATTTCGCCTGCGCAAGCCAGATGCCCCCACAGAATGGGTTTGGCTGAGCCTGTCGGGCCAGCCCATGTTAGACATTTCTGGCCGCTTCATTGGCTACAGAGGTGTGGGCCGCGACGTAACAGCGCACCGGGCCGCACAAGACCAGATGTGGGAGCTGGCCAACTTGGACGCCCTCACCGGTTTGCCCAACCGCATGCGCTTTAATGCTGCACTGGAGCATGCGATTGCCGAGGCCTTGCTCACCAAACAACCCTTTGCGCTGGCCATCATTGACTTGGACAATTTCAAGGAGGTGAACGACCTGCTAGGCCACGATGTGGGCGATGAACTGCTCGCGTCTGTCGCCAAACGCCTGCGTCAGTCGCTGCGGTCCAACGACTTGATCGCACGCCTGGGCGGCGATGAGTTCGGCATGCTGATCCATGACATTGGCGCGGGCCCCACCTTGGCGCGCCCCTTGGAAGCCATGATGAACGCCATGACGGCCCCCATGGATTTGGCAGGACAGCTGCGCCGCGTGTCACTCAGCATGGGCGTGACGCTGTTCCCCGATGATGCTTTCGACAGTGCCAGTCTGATCAAAAACGCAGACATCGCGCTCTACCGCGCCAAAGCAGCGGGACGCGGCCAATATGTGCTGTTCCGCCAAGAGCTGCGTTTGGCACTGGAACGCCAAGCCCAGTTGCTGGCTGAGGTGGAAGACGCCATCCGCCTGGGCACGCTCACCCTGCAATACCAGCCGGTGGTGGACATTGACACCCACAGCGTGGTGTCGTTTGAAGCCCTGCTGCGCTGGCAACACCCAACCCACGGCTTGGTGTCAGTTGGCCTGTATCCCCAGGTGTTTGAAAATCAAGGCCTGTCCGCTCGAATAGGCCGACTGGTGGCAGAGTTTGCCCTGTCGCAAGCCGCACAGTGGCTGCACGACGACGTGCCCTTTGCCCGTGTGGCCATCAACGTCACGGCGGCCGACTTTGTGCTCAACGCCTTCCCCGAAAACCTGGCCGAGCGCATGGCGCACCATGGCTTACTACCTCAGCATGTGGGCGTGGAAGTGACCGAAGGCATGTTCTTGGGGCGCACTGCCGTATCCGTTCTGAGCGGCCTGCATGACATTCACAAAATGGGCTGCGAAATCTCGTTTGACGACTTCGGCACAGGCTATGCATCACTCATGCACCTGAAACTGCCAATTGACCGCCTGAAGATTGACCGATCCTTCGTTACTGGCATTGAAAATGACCCCACCAATGCGGCCATTGTTCGAGCCATTGCGGATCTGAGCAAGGCCCTGGGCAAAAAAGTGACGGTGGAGGGCGTGGAAACCCAAGCGCAAGTCGAGTTGCTGAAATCCATGGGCTGCCGCTTTTTCCAGGGCAACTACTTCTCAAAACCCCTGTACGCTTTTGAAGTCCCCGAGTTCATCGCGGACTTCAACCGTGGCGGCCCCGGGCCCTGGGTGCCGCCTAAGCTGGCTTGACCTAAGCGCTGGCCGGAATCAAGAAATCTCGGCTGATTCGTCCACCCAGTTCATTGATGCGGTCCAAGAACTGCGTCAGGTAGGCATGCAGTCCGGTCGCCAAAATCTCGTCAATGCGGCCAAACTCTAGGTCGGCGCGCAGCTTGCCCGCGCGACGCAGGGTCTCACCCGACTGGTCGTTAGCCACCATTTCCAGGTTCTTGACCACTTCGTCCAGACTGGCATGCAGCGAGCGTGGCATGTCGGCGCGCAAAATCAGCAACTCGGCCACACGCTCAGGTTTGATCACGTCGCGGTAAACCTTGCGGTAGATCTCAAAGCCGCTGACGCTGCGCAGAATGGCGCTCCAGTGGTAGAAATCGTATTCCTGGTCCTTTTCGCTGGCCGCACCAAAAAAGTCGCTTTCCACCGCATGGAATTTCACATCCACCAAGCGTGCCGTGTTGTCGGCGCGTTCCAGGAAGGTGCCCAGGCGCATGAAGAACAGCGATTCGTCCATCAGCATGGTGCCCAGCGTCACACCACGAGACAGGTGCGAGCGGAACTTGACCCATTCCAAAAACTGTGACGGGTCGCGCTCAAATTCGCCTGAGCGCAACATGCGGTTGACTTCCAGCCATGTCTGGTTGAGCGTTTCCCAGACTTCAGTGGTGAGCGTGCCACGCACGGCGCGTGCGTTTTCGCGTGCTGCTTTGAGGCACGACACGATGGATGAGGGATTCCCTTCGTCCTTGACCATGAACTCCATCACGTCCTTGGCCGTGATTTCGCCATGTTTGGCCTGGTAGGCAGGCAACAGCTCGCTGATGCTCAACAAGCCTTGCCATCCCATTTGGGCGACAGCGGCAGATTGGGGCAGCAAACTGGTTTGATAGTTCACGTCCAGCATGCGGGCGGTGTTCTCCGCGCGCTCGGTGTAGCGTGACATCCAGAACAGGTGATCGGCGGTTCTTGAAAGCATGTCTGTTCTCCCCTTCTTATTCCAAAATCCAGGTGTCTTTGGTGCCACCGCCTTGACTGCTGTTGACCACCAAGGAGCCATCTTTTAGCGCCACGCGGGTCAAACCGCCTGGCACCATTTGCACGGTCTTGCCGCTGAGCACAAAGGGCCGCAAATCGATATGGCGCGGGGCAATTCCGCTTTCCACAAACGTGGGGCAGCTTGAGAGGCTTAGCGTGGGCTGGGCAATGTAGCCATCGGGTTTGGCCAGGATGGCCTTGCGGAAGTCTTCAATCTCAGCCGTGGTGGAGGCCGGCCCCACCAGCATGCCGTAGCCGCCTGCGCCGTGTACTTCTTTGACAACCAAGTCTTTCAGGTTGGCCAAGGTGTAAGCCAGGTCATCCTTTTTGCGACACATGTAGGTAGGCACATTGTTCAAAATGGGTTTTTCACCCAAATAGAACTCAATCATCTGTGGCACATAGGGGTAGATGGATTTATCGTCGGCCACACCGGTTCCTACGGCATTGCAGATGGCCACATTGCCCGCTCGGTAAGCGTCCATCAAGCCTGCACAGCCCAGCGTGGAGGTGGGGCGGAAGGCGAGCGGATCCAAAAAGTCGTCATCCACGCGGCGGTAAATCACATCCACACGCTGTGGGCCACGCGTGGTGCGCATGTAGACAAAGCGGTCTTTCACAAAAAGGTCTTGGCCCTCAACCAACTCAACACCCATTTGCTGGGCCAAAAAGGCGTGTTCAAAGTAAGCCGAGTTGTACATGCCCGGCGTCAGCACCACCACCAGGGGTTCTGCAGCGCTGGCCGGGGCCGAGGCCCTCAAGGTTTCCAGCAGCAAATCGGGGTAATGGGCAACGGGTGCCACCTTGTAGGTGCTGAACAGGTCCGGAAAAAGCCGCATCATCATCTTGCGGTCTTCCAACATATAGCTCACGCCGCTGGGCACGCGCAGGTTGTCTTCCAGCACGTAGTACTCGCCTTCGCCTGCGGCGTTGGGCGCACGCACGATGTCGATTCCGCTGATCTGCGAGTAAATATTGCCCGGCACATTCACGCCGACCATCTCCGGGCGGTACTGGGCATTGTTCAGAATTTGCTCAGCAGGCACGATGCCTGCCTTGATGATGTCCTGGTCGTGGTACACGTCATGGATGAATCGGTTGAGTGCGGTAACCCGCTGAACCAGGCCGCGCTCCATGCTGGCCCATTCACCCGACGGAATGATGCGGGGAATCAGGTCAAACGGAATCAGACGCTCGGTACCCGATCCGTCCTCATCTTTGGCACCATAAACGGCAAAAGTGATGCCAACTCGGCGAAAAATCATTTCCGCTTCGTCGCGCCGCAGGCGCATCACATCGGCGCTTTGTTGGCTCAACCACTGGGCGTAGCGCTGGTAGTGTTCACGCTCCTGACCGGCCTGATAAGGCAGCTGAGCATACATTTCGTCAAACTTGTTCATGGGTACGTCTCCTCTGCATAGCATACCAAGGCAATAAAGCACTTAGTGTGCCAATCCGGCATAAGCACATGCATGACCGTCAACAGGGAGCGGCCTGCACAATAGGCATACGCCCAGCATAGGCACTTTGTGCCAGCTCAGCACAATTGCAGCGTGCGCAGTAGGATGAACTTTCGTCCCCTACGTGACCTCACCCTACCCGTGACTGTTTCCGACAGCGCAACCGCCGCACAACCCCTGACGGAAAGCCCCGCCGGGCAGGTGCCTACCCGCCGTTTTCTGCGTCTCGGTGCCCGGGACTGGCTGGCAGTCATCGTCTGCTCGCTCATGGCGTTTGGGGTCGTGCAGCAGTCTCAAAACCAGATTCAACAAGCGCTGGAGCTGGATCTGCAAAGTGACGCCGATCACACCGCGTCACGGATAGAGTCGCTCAGCAACAACGGCACCGTGATGGGTGGCGCGCAACTCATGGGCTTGGTCGCCAGCAGTGTCAAGCGCACGCTGTCGACCCGTGGCAGTGCCGGCAACGCCGAGACCTTGGCAAATTTCAAGGCCATGATCCTCGAATTTAACGCCCGAAGTGTGGCCGTTATTGATGCTGACGGCACCACCCGAGCTGTGCTGGATCAGACAGGCCGCACTGAAGGGGTGGGGGTGAACTACAGTGTGCGTCCTTACTTTGGCTTGGCCATGGCGGGGCGGCCCAATATCTTTCCTGCGGTCGAGACCCAGACCAATGAGCGGGACTTGTTTTACGCCGCGCCGGTGCGCAACCCCACAGATCCGCCCGGGGTCAATCAAGGCGTCTTAATTGTCGAAATGTCAGCCGAGATCCTGGACGCCGCACTGGATGAACACAGTGGGCCAGCGCTCCTGGTCTCACCAGATGGCGTGGTGTTTGCCGCTAACCGCGAATCCTGGACGCTCCGACTGGTGGCGCCAGTCCCCGCAGAGCGCCAAGGCGCCATCAACAGTCTTTACCAGTTTGGGAGCCTCTTCACCGGGAAAGGCCCAAGCCTGATTCCGGTACACATCAAAGGCAAAGACGCGTGGGATGCCAGCCGCCATTACGCTGTGGCGCGCCACACGCTCAACTGGCCTGACCAGTCGGGTCAATGGCAAGTGCTTTTGCTGACAGACCGGGCCAGGCCAACCACGGAGCGCATTCAACAGGGGCTGCGCGGCGCGGCCTTTTGGTTAATTGGCTTGTTTGCCTACTTTGCCTGGTCGCGTCGCAACCGCATGAAAGAGGCGGCAGCAGCACAACGCGAAGCCAACGAAGCGGAGTTGCGCCGGATCAGCGCCATGGCGGAGGCCAGCACCCAACGCATGCGTGACATGAGCGACGCCTTGCCCTGTGCGGTGTTCCAGTTGATCAAGCCCGCCCAGGGCAAACTGTATTGCGCCTTTGTGGGCAAGCCAGTTGTCACCTTGCTCGGGGTAACGGTGGCCGAGATCTTGAAGGACCACCAAGTTCACCTGCGCAACGTGCACCCAGAGGATTTGCCACCGCTCATCCAAACACTACAAGGGACCCGCAACCTGGTCCAGGAGGGCTTGACTGACCAGGTCCCCGTCTCGGCCAAGTACCGGGTGGTGCTGCCCAAGGGCATTCGCTGGATTCAAATGCACGCTTTTGGTGCCAAACGTGGCGACACCATGGTCTGGAGCGGTTACTGGATGGACGTGACCGAACAGACCGAGGCCATGGCCACCGTCGCGGAGCAGTTGCGCTTTCAGGAACTGTTAATTGACGCGATCCCCACGCCCATCTTCATCAAAGACACCCAAGCCCGCTACCTCAGTGTGAACCAGGCGTATGAAGACGCCTACGGGGTCAAACGCGAAGAACTCATCGGCAAAGACCTGACCCAAACCAACCAGGTCGCGCGCGATTTGCGTGAGCAGTTTCAGCGGGAACAGTTGGAGCTGATTGCCACTGGCGGCATGCTGCATAAGGAACGCGACATTCTGTGGAAAGACGGCACGCTCCATCACGAGTTGTACTGGGGCCGTGGATTCCGGCGGCCTGACGGCAGCCCCGCAGGCATGGTGGGCGTTTCGCTGGACATCACACGCACCATGGAAGTGCAACGCACCATGGAGAGGCGCGAGCAAATGATGCGAACGGTACTCGAGACGGCCCCCAGCGCCCTGGTGGTCTCGCGCACCGATGGCAGCATCGTGTTTTATAACCAGCGCGCGCTGGATATCTTCCAGATCAGCGCCGAACAGCTCAAGGCGGAAGGCTCCATTGCCCGCTACGCTGACCCTGCAGAAAGAAGGTCACTGCGCGGCAAGCTTGAAGAACGCAGCAGCTTCGGCGCTGAAGTTGAGCGCAAACGCGGCGACGGCACCCACTTTTGGAGCTATGTCACCGCGACAAAAGGTGAATTTGACGGAAGCCCAGCCGTGTTCAGCTGGACAGACGACATTTCGCAGCGCAAACAAACTGCCGACGCCTTGCAGCAAGCCAAAGAAGCCGCGGAGGCCGCCGCATCGGCCAAATCTGCCTTCCTGGCCAACATGAGCCACGAGATCCGCACGCCCATGAACGCCATCATCGGACTGGCCCACCTGGCGCTGCGCACCGACTTGTCCACCCAGCAACGTGACTACATCCAGAAGGTGCATGGAGCCGGGCAATCACTGCTGGGCATCATCAACGACATTTTGGATTTCTCCAAGATCGAAGCAGGCAAGCTGGAGGTGGAAAGCATTGCCATGAACCTGGACGATGTGCTCACACAAGTGTCCACGGTGACCAGCGGCAAGGCGTGGGAAAAGGGCTTGGAGCTTCTCTTTGAAGTGCCAGGCAACGTGCCCCGCCAGCTCTTGAGCGACCCGCTGCGTCTGGGCCAGGTACTGGTTAACCTGATCAACAACGCGGTCAAGTTCACTGAAACCGGGCAAATCCTGGTGCGCTGCCATGCCACCGGTATGGACCCAAGCCTTGCGTTAACAGAGCAGACCAGCCCTGACAAACCTACCCAAGTTCGCCTGCATTTTTCAATACAAGACACGGGCATCGGCATGACGCCTGAGCAATGCAGTCGCCTCTTTACGGCCTTTTCCCAGGCTGATGAATCCACCACCCGTAAATTTGGCGGCACAGGCTTGGGGCTCTCCATCTCCAAACGCTTGGTGGAGTTACTGGACGGTGAGATCACGGTCCAAAGCGAGGCCGGCAAAGGCTCGGACTTTCGATTCACCTGGGTGTGCACACTTGCCACGGGAGAGCAGACGCCGCGCCGCCATCTGCCCGACAACCTGTCGGGCATGCGCGTCCTGGTGGTGGACGACAACATGGCCGCCCGCGACATCCTGGGCAGCGCATTGCGCGAATTCAAAATGCAGGTGGACATGGCATCGGGCGGCACGGAGGCGCTGGCCGCCATCCGCTCGGGCGACGCAGACCAGCCCTACCGGGTGATCTTTACCGACTGGAACATGCCAGGCATGGACGGCATCGCCCTCACCGAAAAGATCAAGGCTGACCCGCGCTTGCTTCACCAGCCGCAGGTGGTTTTGGTCACCGCCTTTGGCCGCGAAGAGATTCGCCAGCGGGCAGAGCAGACGCCGGTTGACGGTTTCATGCTCAAGCCCATCAACCAGTCCATGCTGGTCGACACGCTGGTCAGGCTATTTGCCACCGATATTCAGCGTGAAAGCCAGACCTATCAGCAGACGGAGCAAGTGCCACGCCTTGACGGCCTGCGCGTGCTGCTGGCGGAGGACAACGAGATCAATCAGCAAATTGCGGTGGAGCTGATGCATTCGGCAGGCGTGAACGTGGACGTGGCGGACAACGGCCAAATAGCGGTGGACAAGCTGCTGAAGGGCGGGCCCCAGGCTTATCACCTGGTGCTGATGGACTTGCAAATGCCCATCATGGACGGCCACCAGGCCACGCTAGCGATCCGCAAAGATCCGCAGTTTGCCCAGCTGCCCATCATTGCCATGACGGCCCATGCCCTGGTTGAAGAGCGCGCCCGGTGCATCGCGGAAGGCATGAATGACCACATCACCAAGCCCATCGACCCTGCGCTGCTGTACCAAACGCTGCAGCATTGGGGCGGACACGCCGCAGTGCCGGTGGTGGTAAGCGCCGCTTCGCCAGCCAGACCTGCAAGCATGCACGCCAGCCCCACAACAAACGGCGCGGCGGAGGTAGACGCGCTGCAAGCTGCCGTGCCTGGGCTAGACGTGGCGTCTGCCTTGCGCAGGGTCGCGGGCAACCTCAAGCTATACCAAGGCCTGCTGCGCCGCTACGCGGACGATCAAGCGCACGCCCCCGAGCGCATTCGTGACCGCTTGGCGCTGGGCGACCGATCGGGTGCCGAGCTGTTGGCCCACACGCTGAAAGGTGTTTCGTCCAATATCGGTGCCCAGGCGGTTGCGGCGCAAGCGGCCTTGCTGGAAACCGCGCTGCGCGGGGCAGCATCCCCCGAGGCCTTGGCCGATCTGCTCACCCAGACAACGCAAGCATTGGTGCCGCTGGTTGCTGAACTTCAAGCCTGGCTGAGTCCTGGCGGTGATGCGGCTGAGGGCAGCGCCAGCCTGCAGCCCATCGACCTGGACTTGCAGACCGAGTTGCACGCCTTGGGCCGCATGCTGGATGACATGGACGGCGACGCGTCTGAGTTACTGGAGGCCCTGCTGCCGCGCCTGCAATCGTGCATAGACCCGCAGGTTTTGCGCGATTTGCACACCAAGGTATCGGATTTCAATTTTGACGATGCGGCCGCTTTGCTTCGTGAGGTGTTGGCTTAAGTTATTGGCTTAAGGCGGCACATGGTGCCAGTAACGCCGTGCCACAACGCGCTGGCAGTGAACGCGCATGGGCTCTGTTGATCGCCACGTAGCTGCGCCGCAATGGCTGGAATCCAACAAATCGATGCCTTGCATTTGATAGCGCTCAAGCACGGCAGGTGCTGGGTGCCCAAAGCGGTTGCGGTAGCCCGCTTGCACCAGCGCAAAACGGGGCGACACCGCCTGCACGAAGGCGTCGGTGGAGGAGGTTCGGCTGCCATGGTGCGGCACCAGCAGCACATCTGCATGCAAGTCGGCCCCGCCGCCCTGTTCATGGGCTAACAATTGAGCCTCCTGCGCCGCCTCAATGTCGCCCGTCAGCAGAATTTTTTGGCCCTGGGTGTGGGCGGTCGAGCCTGATGTGCTGATGCGCAGCACGCAACTGAGCGCATTGGACTTGGCAGGCGTGGCGTAATCCGCCGCCTGGGGGTGGATCACTTCAAACAAGACGCCGTCCCAGTGCCAACGCTGCCCCACCTCGCAGCGCTGTACCGGGCGCAGGGCTTGCAAGGCGTGGTCTGCTTCAATCGAACTCAACAACGTGGCCTGCGGCTGCATGCCCAGAACCGCCATCGCGCCGCCGGTGTGGTCCGTGTCGCGGTGGCTCAGCACCAGGGTGTCCAGCTTCTCGTCCAGTCGGCGCAGCAGCGGCAGCAAAACGCGGTGCCCTGCGTCTGTCTCTGGCCCCCAGCGCGGGCCAGCGTCATACAGCAGGCTGTGATGGGCCGTGCGTACCAGCACGGCTGTGCCTTGGCCCACATCGGCGGCAATCAGCTCGACTTGCCCGTCCACCGGGCGTCCAGGCTGCCACAGCAACACGGGCAACATCAGGGGCAAACCCAACAAGCGCCACGCCCAGGGCAGTCGTTTGGCCAGCAGCGCACCCCCCAGCACCGCAGCAACGGCAAGCCAAATGGGCGGCGTGGGCATGGCGATCATCGCCATGGGCCATGCGGCCAGCCAGTTCAACACAGCACCCATCGCTGAAATGCCCCAAGCTGCCGCTTGCCAGAATCCGCCCCAGGCCACGCCAGCCATGCTGAGCGGCGTGACCACCAGCGTCACCCAGGGGATCGCCAGCAGGTTGGCCAGCAGCCCGACCAAGGACACCTGACCAAAAAGCAGCAAGCCCAGCGGCGTCAAGGCGAGTGTGACGACGGCTTGCTCGCGAAACATGGCCCTAAAATGCTTGTTACGGCTTACCCCATAAGCATTTTTAGCTTCCAAATCTGTAGCAAACAGCACCCCTACGGCCACAAAGCTCAGCCAGAACCCCGCCGACAGCAGCGCCCAGGGGTCCCACAGCAGCACCACGGCCATGGCCGCCAGCCAGACATGCCGCCAGGGCCAATGCGCCCCGCTGGTGCGCAAGGCCACCGCCACAAAGAGCATCAGCACCGTGCGCTGGGCGGGCACGCCCCAGCCGCTGAACACGGCATAGGCCACGGCCAGCCCAAGCCCACCCCAGGCTGCGGCCAATGGCGCAGGAAACAGCATGCACAGCCTGGTCGATTGCCGCCAGCCAAAGCGCAGTAGCCAGGCCGCAGCCCAGGCAAACAAGGTCACATGCAGGCCCGAGATGCTCATCAAGTGCGCAACCCCTGTGGCGCGGAAAATGTCCCAATCTGCCCGCTCAATGGCGGCTTGGTCTCCCACCAGCAGGGCCGCGATCACACCCGCAGTGCGGCGCTCGCTCACGCTGGCATAGACGCTGTCTCGCACCTGTTGGCGAACGCGCTCCACGGGGTAACGCCAACTCATCTGCTGCATCTGGGCACCTTGCCCCGTCGCCTTGCCTTTGCCGCTGCGCACATAACCTGTGGCCTGCAAACCTTGCTCCCAAAGCCAAAGTTCGTAGTCAAAGCCACCGGGATTGGCATTGCCATGGGGGGCCTTCAGCCGCACGGTCAGTTGCCAGACCTGTCCGGCCACCAGTTCGGGCACCAGAGGGTCGTTGGCCGTCTCGCCGTACCAGCCTAAGTAGATCGAGGGCGGTAGGCTCACGAACTGTCCATCCGCCGTGGCAGATTCCACCTGCAGCCTGAACCGCGCGCCACCCGCGTTGCGCTGAGGCATGGCGGACACCGTGCCCAGCACCTGAATGTCGCGCCCCTCCAACTCAGGCGGCATGGCGTGGCTGGCGAACACCAGGGCACGCAAGCCGCACAAGGCAAATGTCAGGCCTACAACGGCCAGGCATGCCAAAAAGCCCCGCCACACCGAAAACGCTACAACTTTACTAGCGACAAATGACGCCAGTATTGCCGAAACAACCAAAATGACAGCGTAAAACAGCCATCCGTCAAGCGCCGACTGCTGCAACTGCAGCGCCGTGCCCAGCACCACGCCGCCAAAGCCCCAGCTCAGCACTGGGTGGCGCTGCGTCACATCGCTGGGCAACGACGCCCCAGGCCGCCACCTTTGCAACCATTGCCACAGGGAATACCTGTGAATGAACAGGGACGTGAACATGACCCAATGCTAAACCGGCATGCGCAATGGGCGTCAATGTGCCTCATGCGCGCACCAACTTGGCTCAGGACTTGCTAAGCTACTGACACAACACCTCACGGTCATGCCCGCAAGCACAAGCACCCCGGAGCATGAACGCACTTTCACGTTAAAAAGCGCCGCCATCCATGTCCATTCACGCCGCCTTAAGCCACATCACCCACTACAGCTATGACCGCCTGGTCAATTTGGGGCCGCAGGTTATCCGCTTGCGCCCCGCGCCGCACAGCCGCAGCAATGTGATTTCGTATTCGCTGAAGGTGGAGCCCGCTGGCCACTTCATCAATTGGCAGCAAGACCCCTTCTCTAACTACCAGGCGCGGCTGGTTTTCCCCGAAAAAACCAAAGAGTTCAAGGTGACAGTGGACTTGGTGGTCGAGATGGCGGTGTACAACCCCTTCGACTTCTTCCTGGAGCCCTCCGCCGAGAACTTCCCGTTCAAGTACGACGCGGTCACCCAGCAAGAACTGCAGCCCTACCTGGCGGCAGACGCCGTCACGCCGCTGGTCAAAGCCTATCTGGCCAAGATTGACCGCAAGCCCAAACGCACGATTGACTTTTTGGTCGGCATCAACCAGATGCTGCAAAAGGACGTGAGCTACCTGATCCGCATGGAACCCGGTGTGCAAACGGCTGAAGAAACACTGAGCTTAGGCAGCGGCTCATGCCGCGACTCGGGCTGGCTGATGGTGCAACTGCTGCGCCACTGCGGCTTGGCTGCGCGCTTTGTGTCGGGCTACCTGATCCAGTTGAAATCTGACGTCAAAGCGCTGGACGGCCCCAGCGGCACCGAGGTAGATTTTTGCGATCTGCACGCCTGGTGTGAGGTCTATTTGCCCGGCGCGGGCTGGATCGGCTTTGACCCCACTTCCGGCCTGATGGCTGGCGAAGGCCATATCCCCCTGGCCTGCACGCCTCAGCCCTCAGGTGCGGCACCTGTAGAAGGCGGCGTAGACAAGTGTGAAGTCACGTTCAGCCACCACATGGGCGTGACCCGCATTTATGAATCCCCCCGCGTCACCAAACCCTACACCGAGGAACAGTGGTCAGACATCATGGCCCTGGGTGAATCGGTAGACCGCCAACTGGTGGGCGGTGACGTGCGTCTGACCATGGGTGGCGAGCCCACCTTTGTGGCCACCGCCGACCGCGACGCCGGTGAGTGGAACACCGATGCCTTAGGCCCCACCAAGCGCGGCTTTGCTACCGAACTCGTGCACAAGCTGCGCAATGAATACGGCCAAGGCGGCTTTTTGCACTTTGGCCAGGGCAAGTGGTATCCCGGCGAGCAATTGCCCCGCTGGGCGCTGAGCATTTGCTGGCGTGCCGACGGCCAGCCCATTTGGCAAAACGCGGACCTGTTTGCCGATGAGCGCCAGGTCATGCATTACACGTCTGAGGACGCCAGCCGCTTCACCCGCACGCTGGCGGCCAAGCTCGGATTGACTGACAAGTTTGTGGAAACTGCGTTTGAAGACGTCTGGTATTACCTGTGGCGTGAGCGCCGCCTGCCGGTGAACGTGGACCCGTTTGATTCGCGCCTGGACGATGAACTGGAGCGTGTGCGCCTGCGCCGCGTGTTTGAGCAAAAGCTCGATAGCCCCGTGGGCTATGTGCTGCCGCTGGCGGCGGACGACAGCCCTGCACTTTCAGGGCCGCAGTGGTCCACAGGCCCCTGGTTCCTGCGTGACGAACGCATGTACCTGATGCCTGGCGACTCGCCCATGGGCTACCGCCTGCCACTGGATTCACTCCCTTGGGTCAGCCAGGGTGACTACCCTTATTTGGTAGAGCGCGACCCGTTTGCGCCTGATGTGCAAGGCGCGTTGCCCTCAAGCAGTGCCCTGCATGGGCGCTACGGTCAGGCTCGCGGGCTGCCCCAAGGCTATGGCACCGACAAATTCGGTGTGTCTTACCTCGCACCAGGTCAACCGGGGGCGGCACGGCATGCGCTGCAAGATGCACGCGGCCCTGGCCGTGCCCCGCTTGGCCCAGGCCAATCCGAACCGCAGGGCTTGTTGCGCACCCCTGGTAAACACGAATCAGCCCACTGGGTCACCCGCACCGCCGTCTGCGTGGAAGCGCGAGACCCGCGCCGCGCCAATGGCCCCAAAGCCGAAGCGCAAGGCACCAAGACTGGCGTGCTGTACGTGTTCATGCCGCCGCTGGCACGCCTAGAAGACTATTTGGATTTGCTGGCAGCCGTAGAAGCCACGGCCGCAGAGCTGAAAGTCAAAATCGTGTTGGAAGGCTACCCGCCCCCACGCGATGCACGCCTGAAGCTGCTGCAAGTCACCCCTGACCCCGGCGTGATCGAGGTCAACATCCACCCCGCGCACAACTGGGGCGAACTGGTGCAGCACACCGAGTTCTTGTACCAAGCTGCGTTTGAAACCCGCCTCACCGCCGAGAAGTTTATGCTGGATGGCCGCCACACCGGCACAGGCGGCGGGAACCACTTTGTGATGGGCGGTGCCACACCGTCGGACAGCCCGTTTCTGCGCAGACCCGAGATGCTGGCCAGCCTGATCCTGTACTGGCACAACCACCCTTCTCTGAGCTACCTGTTCAGCGGCATGTTCATTGGCCCAACCAGCCAGGCCCCACGCGTGGACGAGGCGCGCAATGACCAGTTGTATGAGCTGGAAATCGCCATCAAGGAAATCACCCGAAACCGCGAGTTGTACGGCCAAAACATGCCTCCGTGGCTCGTGGACCGCACCCTGCGCAATGTGCTGGTGGACGTGACAGGCAACACCCATCGCAGCGAGTTCTGCATCGACAAGCTGTATTCACCGGACTCGTCCACGGGTCGATTGGGCCTATTGGAGTTGCGCGCCTTTGAGATGCCACCGCATGCCCGCATGAGCGTGGCCCAGCAACTGCTGCTGCGTGCTCTGGTCGCACGCTTTTGGAACATGCCGTATCAAGCCCCCGCCACGCGCTGGGGCACCGAACTGCATGACCGCTATCTGCTGCCCACTTTCGTCAAAATGGATTTTGAGGACGTGCTGACCGAAATGCGCGAAGCGGGCTTTGCGTTTGACAACGCCTGGTTTGCACCGCACTTCGAGTTCCGCTTCCCGCTCGTCGGCCAAGTGCAATCCAAAGGCGTCGAGCTGACCCTGCGCAACGCGCTGGAGCCCTGGCATGTGATGGGCGAAGAAGGCTCGCCCGGCGGCACCGTGCGCTATGTGGATTCGTCACTGGAGCGCATCGAGGTGCGCGTCACAGGCCTGAACGAAAGCCGTTACTGCATCACAGTGAATGGACGCGCCCTGCCGCTGCAGCCCACTGGCGTGAAGGGTGAATACGTGGCTGGCGTGCGGTTCAAAGCCTGGGATCTGCCCAGCGCCTTGCACCCCACCATACGCGCCCATGCGCCGCTGACCTTTGACATTGTGGACACCTGGATGCAGCACAGCCTGGGTGGCTGCCAGTACTTTGTGGCCCACCCCGGTGGACGCAATTACGACACCTTCCCGGTCAACAGCTTCGAGGCCGAAAGTCGCCGCCTGTCGCGCTATTTCCGCATGTGCCACACCCCCGGCAAGATGCAGGTGCCACCCGCCACCATCAACGTGGCTGGCAGCCGGGAGTTTCCGTTCACGGTGGATTTGCGGCGCAGCACCTAAAAGCGGAACTATTTCACGAAAAAGACCCACATCTGTGGGTCTTTTTGTTGGGGCCAAGCCTGGTTTAGCTGGCCTTCTGAGCCATGCTTGGCGACAATCAAACGCCTCAATTCGAGGCTTGACAAACACCTAATACTTTATTGCAGTTTTTGCAATTGCCATAACAAAAACCGAGGATTTTATGCAACGTCGTCTCTGGATCAAGCACGCCACTCAAGCCGCCACCGCACTGCTGATCGCCGCCCCTTTGTTGGCCAGCGCGCAGTCCACCTTCCCCGCCAAGCCCATCAAATTGCTCGTGGCTTTCCCTGCGGGCGGCCCCACCGACATCACCATGCGCGCCTTGGCCGATAACGCCAGCAAAATTTTGGGCCAAACCGTGGTGATCGAGAACAAAGCGGGCGCAGGCGGCACACTGCCCGCGCAGGCCTTGCAGACGTCACAGCCTGACGGCTACACGGTGGCCCAAATCCCGCTGGGCGTCTTCCGCCTGCCCTACACCACCAAGATGAGCTGGGACCCGATCAAGGACATCAGCTACGTGATCAACGTCACCGGTTATGCCTTTGGCATTGCCGTGCCCACCAGCGGCCCGATCAAGACCTGGGCTGACTTTGTGGCCTATGCCAAAGCCAATCCTGGCAAATTGAGCTACGGCTCCACCGGCACGCTGACCACGCCGCACCTGACCACGGAATTGATCGCGCAAAAGCTGGGCCTAGAGCTGAACCACATCCCCTACAAAGGCTCAGCCGACCTGAACCAAGCCGTGATGGGTGGCCACTTGATGGCACTGGCTGACTCCACAGGTTTTGCGCCGCTCGTCGAATCGGGCAAGGTGAAAGTGCTGGTGACCTGGGGCGAAAAGCGCTTGGCCAAGTTCCCGGATGCTCCCACACTGAAGGAAGTGGGCATTGATCTGGTACAGAACTCGCCCTTCGGCATTGCGGCTCCTCGTGGCACGCCACCGGATGTTGTCAAGAAGTTGCACGACGCCTTCAAGAAGGCCATGGAAGAACCGAGCTATGTGCAAGCCCTGGCCCGCTACGACATGCTGCCCATGTACATGGATTCCACCCAGTACCTGAAGTTTGCGCAGGATACGTTTGCGCGTGAAAAGGCTTTGGTCGAGAAGCTGGGCTTGGGTAAGCCGCAGTAGTTTTTCACAATGCAGCGTCGCCTGGGGTCATGGCCTCAGGTGGCCATGCTCAGGGTTGGTTGCGAGGGGCGGCCGACTGGGGAAGTCCAAACACCCGGTCAAAGCACCAAGTGAAAACGATGGCGTACACAAAAAAGAAGGCCATCAAGCCCAGGTTCGCAACAAACGCCACCCAGAGCGAGGTGTTCAACCACAGCGCCATGACGGGCACCAAGATGACGGCCAGCCCACCTTCGAAGCCCGTGGCATGCACCACGCGCCGCACAAAGGACCTCCCCCGCACGGCTTGGCGCGACTCCCATCGTTCAAAGAACGCGTTGAACACATAGTTCCATGCCAGCGCAATGCTGGACAACAGCACAGCGAGCCCCAAACTCGAAACCGCAGATTCGTTAAACGCCACGCTCAGCACCGGCCCGACAACGGCAATGGCGAAGACTTCGTACATGCCGGCCTGCAAGATTCGTCGGGTGGAGGGGGTCATATTGCAGTCTGCCAGGTTTCGATTGGTTTTGGCGGAAGGCCAGCGCGCCTCACGGGCGTACGCGTGTGGACAGCAGCGCCTGCGCAAACTCCTCAAACCCAGCGCCACGCTCGCTGGGCGTGATGTAGCGCGGTAGATGCGTCAACTGCGACTCAAAGCGCCGGATGTTCGCCACACCTACGCTGTGGGTAAAGGCCTCGAACATCAACTGGTCGTTGGTGGAATCGCCCACATACGCCCAACGATCCATCTCCAGCGACAAGTCTCGCCCGAACAGCTCTCGCACAATCCAGCGCGCACCAGCCAGCTTGTTGTGGTCGCCATACCAGCCGTTGATGTGGATGCTGCTGACGGTGGCGTTCATGCCCTCGCTTTGCATGATCTGCACGGCCTGGGCGATGCGCTCAGGCGGCAAATGGGTAAATTCGCTGTGGTCAATGGCGATGTCAGTCTCACGGCCTATGCTGTCCTGCGACACGGTCGCGCCCGGCACTTCGCGCACCACGCGCGCGGCAACTTCTTGCATGCGCGCATAGTTGCGCTCACGTGTGGCAGCATCTTGTTGGTATATTTTTGATAGCGAACTACGCTTATCTGTATTGCCGAAAGCACTGTTTTTGTTCTGCAAAGTGAGTGCAACCGCCCCGTTTTCAGCGACGATGGCGTCCACCGGCCAGGCCGCAGCAAACGGCTCGCTCCAGCCGACCGGACGGCCTGTGATGGGAATGACATGTAGGCCTGCTGCCTTCAGCGCACCCAAGGCCGCCACCGTCGAGGCGGGCACGTGGCCATCGGTCGTTAAGGTGTCATCAATGTCCGTGAAGACGCCGATGATCTGGCGGCGATCCGCCTCTGGCCAATCAAGCAACGGCCTCATCGATATCAACCCGCGTTTTGCAGCGCCAGGCCCGCGTGCTCGCGCAGCGGATGGAAGTGAATTTTGGGGAAGCGCTCTTGCGCCAAGCGCACGTCATAGGGGCTGGTGCACAGGTACGCCAGCGTATCGGCCGCGTCGCGCGCCATGCGCTGCGGATAGGCGTTGATGAACTGGTTGAGTTCGGTCGCCGTGTCCGCAGTGATCCAGCGCGCGCCGGTGTACTGGCAGCTTTCCAAACGCACGTCGGCGTCGTATTCGGCTTTCAGGCGGTGTTGAACCACTTCAAACTGCAACTGACCGACAGCGCCCAGCAACATTGAGCCACCGGCCTCGGGGCGGAAGACTTGAATCGCGCCTTCTTCACCCAGCTGCGCCAAGCCCATCTGCAACTGCTTGGTGCGAAGCGGGTTCTTGAGCAGCACGGTCATGAAGAGTTCTGGCGCGAAGAAAGGCAGGCCCGTGAACTGCAAATTGACACTACCGTCCGTGATGGTGTCGCCCAGCTGCACGCCGCCGTGGGTGGTAAAGCCGATGATGTCGCCCGCAAAGGCTTCTTCCACCGCCTCGCGCCGCTGGCTCATGAACGTGACCACGCTGGTGGGGCGCAGCTCTTTGGCGGTGCGCATCACCTTGAGCTTCATGCCGGGTGTGTATTTGCCTGACGCCATGCGCACAAAGGCGATGCGGTCGCGGTGATTGGCGTCCATGTTGGCCTGCACCTTGAACACCACGCCGCTGAAGGCGTCGTCTTCGGGCTGGATTTCTTTGATCTCGGGCTGCTTGTTGACGATGCGGCTGCTGGTGCGCGACTGGGGCGACGGGGCCAGATCAACCAGCGCGTCTAACACTTCCATCACACCGAAGTTGTTCACACCGGAGCCAAAGAACACCGGGGTTTGGCGGCCTTCCAGAAAAGCTTGATGGTCCCAGGTGGGGGAGGCACCCGCGGCCAGCTCCATGCTGTCCAGCGCCTCGTCGTATTCCTGGCCAAAGCGCGCACGCAGCGCATCTTGATCCGCCAGCGGCATGGCGTCAAAGTCTTGCGGCAGACGCTCAGAGCCGGATTCAAACACCGTCATGGCTTGCGTGCGCAGGTTCATGATGCCGCCGAACTGCTTGCCTTTGCCCACAGGCCAAGTCATGGGCACGCAAGGCATGCCGAGTTCGCGCTCCACCTCGTCCAGGATGTCCAGCGGGTCGCGCACTTCGCGGTCCATCTTGTTCACAAAAGTGATGATGGGCGTGTTGCGCTGGCGGCAGACTTCGATCAGGCGGCGGGTTTGCGCCTCGACACCGTTGGCGGCGTCGATCACCATGAGGGCCGAATCCACGGCGGTCAGCACGCGGTAGGTGTCTTCCGAGAAGTCTTTGTGGCCGGGGGTATCCAGCAGGTTGATGACGTGATCGCGGTACAGCATCTGCATGACCGAGCTGGCCACCGAAATGCCACGCTGCTTTTCGATCTCCATCCAGTCAGATGTGGCGTGACGGCTGGCCTTGCGTGCCTTGACCGAACCGGCAATCTGGATCGCGCCCGAGAACAGCAGCAGCTTTTCGGTCAGCGTGGTTTTACCCGCGTCAGGGTGCGAGATGATGGCAAAAGTACGGCGGCGCCGGGTTTCGAGGGCGTAGGACACGAGGGGATTCCAGGGTAGAAAGGCAGCGCGGCCACCTGGCCGGGTACCTATTGCGACACCACGACCACCGCATCGGTGGTCAGCGCCAAAGTAGTCTTGATTTTAGCGACTTGCTATTTCCAACGATCAAGGCGACTTTCTACCCCAGGCAGCGGCTTAAAGTGCGGCCGATTGCGCATCCATGCTGCCGGAGAGCACTTTGGCTTTGTACTCTTGCTCCCAGACGGCAGACTGGCCAAACCAGTCGGTCATGGCGGCTTTGTATTCTGGCGTGCCCCGCAGCTTGAGAATGGCTTTGTCGATGCGGGCACGGAACTGGTCGCCCCACGGGCCTTTAGGGATGATGGTGTAAGCGTACAGCGCCTGGGTGTTTTCTGTGACGGGCAAACTCACCAGGTTTTCCTGGCTTGGGGTTCAGCTTTTGGGCGTAGCGCATCTCAGCGGAATAGCCAATCGTGCCGTCCACGTGCTTTTGAACGGTCATTTCAGCCAAGCCTGCGTAGTGGTTGCCTGTGCGGGCGTAGGTGCCTTTGGGGAAGCGCTTGCGATCCGCCAACAGGGGGTCGAGCTTTTCGCCGTAACGCCGCCCATCGGCAATGCCCACCACGGCACCGCTTGCCATAAAGTCGGCCAGGCTGATGCTGCTGGCCTTCTTCCACTTGCCTTCCCTGTCATCCCGGCGCAGGGTCAACTCCAGTGCAGGCACCAGCATGGTGGCCACGCTGTACTGCACGTGCTCTGCCAGGGATTTGTCTTTCAAGAATGAAATGCAGATGGCGTGGTCTTTGTTTTTGAGCGACTCACGGATGCGCAGGATGGGCATGAAGGTGGTCTCGTGCTGCATGTCCGCCAGCTCTTTTTGCAGGAGAACCACCAGGCGGTCAGCCGCGCCTTGCCCTTTGAGCTTGCCGTCCAGGATGTAATACGGCTCGAATTTTTCGACGATCCAGGTGACTTTGTCCTGAGCGTGGCTTAGGCTTGCAAAAGCCATCAGGCAAGCCAATAACAAGCGTTTCATATCCAGCCCATTTCAGTCGGTTTCGCCAGAACGCCCAGCGTACGAACGCTAAAATTTAGATTTGTCAGCACCATCGCGTGCAGCGCTAACGATATAACCTTGTGCTTATATCGGGAACCCGGAATCTTGAAAGGCCGTTTCACGGAAAGCCTGCTGCCAGCAGGCCTTTTGCAGAATAGATAGACTGCAACTTGCAGGAGTAAGCACGTGCAATTTCGCCTCCCGTCTTTTACACCCACCCGATCGTCGAGCGCAAAGCCTTTGCGCCAGATATTCCTGCGCCGCTTGCTGGTGGCTTATCTGCTGTTTGCGACCTTCATCACGGGTTTACAGCTCTACCTGGAATACCAGCACATCCGTCGTGAAGTATTGGCCACGCTTAACTTTTTGGCGGATACCTCTTTGCCTGCGGCCGAGACAGCCTTGTGGGACTTTCAAACGCCCTTGCTGGAGGCCATGGCCAAAGGTGTGGCAGGGCACCCGGCAGTGGAGTATGTTCAAGTCAAAGACCAGCAAGGCAAGGTGCTGACGCTTGAAGGCAAGCAATCTGAGGTCGCCAAAGTCGACAACGCTGGCTTGGTGGTCATCCGGGAGCTTCGCCACCAGGTCTCTGAAGGCAAAAAGCAGGTGCTTGGCACCTTGACGGTGGCTTCGAGCTACGACTACATCTTGTTCCGGCTCAAGGGCATTGCACTGGGCGTGGGGTTGTCCATTTCGGCGCAATTGATTTTCTTGGCGGGGATTCTTCACTTTTTTGTAGCTGCCTTGGTGGTCAAGCCGCTTGGGCTTTTCTCCAAACAAGTCGGGGCGATGATTGATCAGCACCGCGAAACGCCCATTGATCTTGGCAAGGTTGCCAGCGAAGAAATAGAAACTCTTCAAATAGGCTTTAACACCTTGCTACACCAAGTGGAGGAAGGCAAGGCCACGGTGGCACGCCAGAATCTGGAGCTGGAACAAAAAATATCAGAGCGCACCCGCGAAGTCCGCGAAAAGCAGGCGCATTTTGAAAGCATTTTTGAAGGCGCCAGCAACGGCATCTTTTTTGCGGACCCTGATGGCCGTTTGGTGCGTTTCAACGCCAGCTTCTCGCAAATGCTGGGCAAATCAAGTGCCGATCTCACCAACACCAGACTTCAGGAATGCACATTTGATGACGATGTCGCGGCAGAAGATCTGATGCTTGCGGCGCTGCGCGATGGTCAGCACGAAAGCTACCGAATCGAAAAACGCTTTATTCATTCAAATGGCGAAAGCGTCTGGACGGATGTTGCGGTATCCGCCATTCGTGACGAATCCCTCAAGCTGATCAATCTTGTGGGCGTGGTCGTGGATGTGTCTGAGCGGCACGAGATAGAAACGGCACTCAAGGCAGCCAAGGAAAGTGCAGAAGAAGCCACGCGCGCCAAGAGCGATTTTTTGGCCAACATGAGCCACGAAATCCGCACCCCCATGAATGCCATCATTGGCATGAGCTACTTAGCACTGCAACAGGAACTGGGTACCCAACAACGCAACTATGTTGAGAAGGTGCATCGCTCTGCAGAAGGCCTGTTAGGCATCATCAATGACATCCTGGATTTCTCAAAGATCGAAGCAGGCAAGCTCACCATGGAGAAGGTGGACTTTCAGCTTGAGGATGTGATGGACCACCTGGCCAATCTGGTGGGGCTTAAGGCGTCGGACAAAGGCCTGGAGCTGCACTTTAAGCTTGACTTGAACCTGCCCACCTCACTGGTGGGAGACCCCCTGCGACTGGGCCAAACGCTGATCAATCTTGGCAACAACGCCGTGAAGTTCACTGAGCGTGGCGATATCGTGATCGGTGCCACCGTAGTATCCAAAGACGAGCGCAGCGTTGAGATGATGTTCTGGGTACAGGATGCAGGCATCGGCATGACAGCGGAGCAGTGCTCGCGCTTGTTCAAGTCGTTCAGTCAGGCAGACACTTCTACTTCCAGAAAATATGGTGGCACTGGGCTGGGGCTGGCCATCTCGAAGAACCTGGTTGAAATGATGGACGGGCGCATTTGGGTAGAAAGCGAACCCGATGTGGGCTCTACGTTCCGCTTTACGGCCAAGTTCGATTTGTCCGCCAACCCTGTCTCGCGCCGCATGGTGCGCGCTGAAGAAGTAGCAGGTCTGCGAGCGCTGGTGATTGATGACAACCAGATGGCGCGAGACATCGTGGGCAATACCCTGCAGGGCTTTGGTTTGCAATGTGATCTGGCAGCGAACGGCGCTGAGGGTCTGGCCATGTTCAAGTCGGCCAGTGCGCGTGACTTGCCTTATGAATTGCTGTTGGTGGATTGGCGCATGCCTGATATGGACGGCCTGGAGTGCATCAAAGCCATGGGCCTGGCAAGCAGCAAACTGGCGCCTGCAATCCTGATCACAGCCTACGGACGCGAAGATGCCCAGAAGGCTGCGGCGCACTTAGGGGTGGCCGTGCAGGCCTATATGTCGAAACCGGCGACGCCATCAACCCTGCTGGAAACCATAGGCGTTGTGCTTCGCATTGGCCCAGCCGTCGTGGCGCGAACCCGCGAGGTCAATGTCATGCCCAAAGATGCCATGCGACTGCTGGCAGGCGCAAGGGTATTGTTGGTGGAAGACAATGAAATGAACCAAGAGCTGGCCTTGGCTCTGCTCGCCCAGGCCGGTATTCAAGCTGTGGTGGCTGACAACGGCCAACTTGCACTGGATGCCATGGAGACCCAAGGGCCTTTTGACGGCATATTGATGGACTGCCAAATGCCTGTGATGGATGGTTACACCGCATCGCGCCGAATCAGGCAAAACCCATTGTGGGCGGACTTACCCATCATTGCCATGACCGCGAATGCCATGGCAGGCGACCGCGAAAAGGTGTTGGATGCGGGCATGAACGATCACATTGGCAAGCCAATTGACGTGGGTGCCATGTTCAATACGATGGCCCGCTGGATCAAGCCTGCTAACCCTCTCTTGTTAGACGCCATCGCTGCCACCCAAGACGCGACCGAAAAGGTCACGCTCCCCGATCTGCCAGGCATCGACACCGCGGCAGGCCTGATGCGGGTACAAGGCGACAAGGCGTTCTACCGCAAGATGTTGCTCAAGTTCCGAGGTGCACAGACCGACTTTGCCAGCGCCATGCAGGCAGCCCTTGGCGACGACGACGTCAATGCCCCACGCCGCTTGGCACACACGCTCAAGGGGACGGCAGGAACCATAGGCGCAAGCCAATTGCAACTGGCTGCCGCAGAACTCGAGAAGGCGTGTGAAGACCGAACTGATCTCGCCTTGATTGAAGCGCTCACATTGAAGGTGACGCAGGCCTTAGTGCCTGTGATGACAGGGTTGAAACGACTCGACACCAACGCAGGGGATGCGCTCGCGGTGACGCCCGCAATTTTTGACAAAGAGCAGCTTCTTAAGCGGATCAAAGACCTCAGCGCCTTGATTGCCGACAGCGATGCTTTGGCGGGGGAGGCCATCGATTCTTTGGCCAAGGAAACCACCGGTACGCCGCTGGCACCCTTGACCCGATCCATTGCCAGTGCGCTGGCTGATTTTGATTTTGATGCGGCCGAGGCCGAGCTGCCTGCGCTGGTTCAAGCCGTGGAACGAATGGCGTAAAGGCCGATAGCGCCGATGCTCTGAAGGACTGCAAAGTCCATGCTTGCAGCTTGGGAATGCGCGGTCCGTATAGAATTGAGGCTACCCGAGGAGCGTTGCAGCCAGCACCAGCAGGCGAGGCTCGGGCCACAGGCTGTTCTGGTCTGTCTGATTTAACCGCGCTCACCCACTGAACTTGTGCGGTGAGCCTTTTCGCCCCAAGCTTCGTGGTTTTTTCAATTTTTTGGAGAACCTATGAACGCCAAAGTCAAAGCCCCAACAGCGAAGACCGAACCCCTGATTGACAGCGCCATTGCTGATATTTCTCTTGCCGCCTGGGGCCGCAAGGAAATCGCGATTGCCGAGACCGAAATGCCTGGCCTGATGGCCATTCGTTCGGAATTTGCGAAGACCCAACCGCTGAAGGGTGCCCGCATCACCGGCAGCCTGCACATGACGATTCAGACCGCTGTGCTGATCGAAACCCTGCAAGCCCTGGGCGCTCAAGTGCGTTGGGCATCGTGCAATATTTTCTCGACACAAGACCACGCTGCAGCAGCCATTGCGGCCAGCGGCACACCCGTGTTCGCCATCAAGGGCGAAACCCTGACCGACTATTGGGATTACACCCACCGCATTTTTGAATTCGGTGGTGACAAAAAGAGCGACGGCCCGAACATGATTCTGGACGATGGTGGCGATGCAACGCTATTGATGCACCTGGGTGCGCGCGCCGAGAAGGACATCAAGGTTCTGGCCAAGCCTGGCAGCGAAGAAGAGAAGATTTTGTTTGCAGCCATCAAGGCCAAGCTCAAGGTTGACCCCACCTGGTACAGCCGTCGCCTGAAGAACATCATGGGCGTAACCGAAGAAACCACGACAGGCGTGCACCGTTTGAACGAAATGTCTACCAAAGGCACGCTGCTGATGCGCGCTATCAACGTGAATGACTCGGTCACCAAGAGCAAGTTCGACAACCTGTATGGCTGCCGCGAATCCCTGGTGGACGGTATCAAGCGCGCCACCGATGTGATGATCGCTGGCAAGGTTGCTGTGGTTGCGGGTTACGGCGACGTGGGCAAGGGTTCGGCTCAAGCGCTGCGTGCTTTGTCTGCCCAAGTGTGGGTGACTGAGATTGACCCGATCAACGCGCTGCAAGCCGCCATGGAAGGTTACCGCGTGGTGACCATGGAATACGCTGCAGACAAGGCTGACATCTTTGTGACCACCACGGGCAACAAAGACGTGATCCGCCATGAGCACATGGCCGCCATGAAAGACCAGGCCATCGTGTGCAACATCGGCCACTTCGACAATGAAATTGACGTGGCATCGCTGGAAAAATACAAGTGGGAAGAGATCAAGCCCCAGGTTGACCATGTGATCTTCCCCGCCACCAAGGGCAAGAACGCCAAGCCTGAAAAGCGCATCATTTTGCTCGCCAAGGGCCGTCTGGTGAACCTGGGCTGCGGCACGGGTCACCCCAGCTATGTGATGAGCTCCAGCTTTGCGAACCAAACGATTGCGCAGATCGAGCTGTTCACCAAGCCCAAAGAATACAAAGTGGGCAAGGTCTACGTGTTGCCTAAGCACCTTGACGAAAAAGTGGCACGCTTGCAATTGACCACGCTGAACGCACAGCTCTCGGTGTTGACCGACGAGCAAGCTGCCTACATCGGCGTCAACAAGAATGGCCCTTACAAGCCAGACACCTACCGCTATTGATGGAGCGCCAGGAATGACGCTTCCCATCAGCCTGGAGTTCTTTCCGCCCAAGACGCCTGAGGGCAGCGCCAAATTACGCGCTGCGCGGGCTGAGTTGTACACGCTCAAGCCTGACTTCTGCTCTGTCACCTATGGCGCGGGCGGATCGACTCAAGAAGGCACGTTTGGCGCGGTACAGGAGATCCTGAACGAAGGCGTGGTCGCCGCTTCGCACTTTTCATGCGTGGGGGCCACCAAGCAGCGCGTGGCAGAGCAGTTGTTACAACTCAAAGCCATGGGCGTCAAACGCCTGGTGGCTTTGCGCGGTGACCTGCCCAGTGGCTATGGTGGCCCGGGAGAGCTGCAATACAGCAGCGACCTGGTTCGCTTTATCCGCGAGCAGACGGGGGATCACTTTCACATCACCGTGGCGTGTTACCCCGAGGTGCACCCACAAGCCAAGAGCCCAGCAGAAGACCTGCGCGCCTACACCGCCAAAGTGCAAGCGGGTGCCAACAGCGCCATCACGCAGATGTTCTTCAATGCCGATGGCTATTGGCGATTTGTGGAAGATGCCCATGCTGCGGGCGTACGCATCCCGGTGCTGCCCGGCATCATGCCGATCACCAACTCCAGCGGCTTGCTGCGTTTTGCTGATAACTGCGGCAGTGAGATCCCCCGCTGGATACGACTTCGCCTTCAATCCTTTGGCGACGACACGGCGTCTATTAAGGCCTTTGGGCTGGACGTGGTGACACAGCTTTGCGAGCAACTGATCAAAGGTGGTGTGCCTGGATTGCATTTTTATACGATGAACCAGAGCAGTGCGACGCTCGCTATTTGCCAGCGACTTGGCTTGCGCTAAATCGCGACACATCGACATCGAAACGGCGGCATTCCATTTGAAATGCCGCCGTTTTTTCATGGCGACTGGGTAATATTCCCTCTGCCCCTTACTGAATTGAAAAACAGGAGAAATCAAGATGAAGTTTGAAACGATTGCCGTGCATGGCGGCTACACCCCTGACCCGACAACCAAATCTGTCGCTGTGCCGATTTATCAAACCGTGGCTTATGCGTTTGATAACACGCAACATGGAGCCGATCTGTTTGACTTGAAAGTTGCCGGCAATATCTACAGCCGCATCATGAATCCGACCAACGGTGTGCTGGAGGCACGCTTGGCCGCGCTGGAAGGTGGTGTGGGTGCATTGGCTGTCGCGTCCGGCATGGCTGCCACTACTTACGCCATCCAGACCATTGCGGAAGCAGGCGACAACATCATTTCGTCCTCCACGCTGTATGGCGGTACGTACAACCTGCTGGGTCATACCTTGCCACAAATGGGCATCGAAACACGCTTTGCAAACCCAAGCGACCCGGCCGCATTTGCCAAGTTGATTGACGCGCGCACCAAGGCTATCTTTTGCGAGTCAGTCGGCAACCCACTGGGGAATGTCACTGATCTGCGTGCACTTGCTGATGTGGCGCACGCGGCGGGCATTCCGCTGATCGTTGACAACACCGTGCCCAGCCCTTACCTGTGCCGTCCATTTGAGCATGGTGCCGACATCGTGGTGCACTCGATGACCAAGTACCTGGGTGGGCATGGCACCACCATTGGGGGCGCGATTGTGGATTCGGGCAAGTTCCCCTGGGCCGAACACAAAGCGCGCTTCAAGCGTCTGAACGAACCCGATGTCAGCTACCACGGCGTCGTTTACACAGAAGCGTTGGGGGCTGCCGCTTACATTGGCCGTGCGCGTGTGGTGCCACTTCGCAATATGGGTGCAGCGTTGAGCCCGATGGCAGCGTTTCAGATCCTGCAAGGCATTGAAACTCTGCCGTTACGCATGGACCGCATCTGCAGCAATGCTGTTGCCGTCGCTCAGCATTTGAAGCAGCACGCCAAGGTCGCTTGGGTCAACTATGCTGGACTGGAAGACCATCCAGACCACGCGCTCGTAAAGCGTCAGATGGGCGGACGAGCTTCTGGCATCATCAGTTTCGGGCTCAAAGCCGCCAATGGCCGCGAAGCTGGCGGGCGTTTTCAAGATGCATTGCAACTGTTCACACGTTTGGTGAACATCGGTGATGCGAAATCTCTGGCCTGCCACCCAGCCAGCACGACCCACCGCCAACTTAACGCAGAGGAGTTGGCACGCGCCGGGGTGAGCGAAGAAATGGTGCGCCTGTCCATTGGCATCGAGCATATTGACGACTTGCTTGCTGATCTTGAGCAAGCGCTGAACGCTGTTTGAACGGAGCAGGAAGTGGTTGCCAGTGCAAATTGGCAACACCCGCGTTTGATCCAAATCAAATGAGCAATTCGCTGGAACTTGGGGTCAACCGGACTTGATCTAGCGCAAATACAAGGGTTTTCCCTCGGCGTCCAATGGCTGTCGGGATGTTCCCTGAACTCAATATTGGATGACTGAAATGAAAAAACTTGCACTCGCAGCCCTCGTCGCATCTAGCCTCGTTTCCGGCGCCGCTTTCGCCCAAGCCGCTAAAGAAGGCCCCTTCATGGTTCGCGTTCGCGCCGTCAATTTGCAAAGCGCTAACACTGACAACACTGGTCTCGGTCTGTCCATCAACAACAAGGTTATCGCTGAGTTGGATGTGAGCTATTTTTTCACACCTAACATCGCTGCTGAGTTGATTTTGACCAACCCACAAAAGCACACGGTCAATTCCAGCGCGTTGAAGACTGACATCGGTACCTTCACTCACCTGCCACCCACATTGCTGGCGCAGTATCACTTCCCGATGAATGGCTTTAAGCCTTATGTCGGCGCTGGCGTCAACTTCACCCACATCTCCAATGTCAGCCTGGCTGGCGGCGCTGCTGACCTGAAGAAGGACAGCTGGGGCCCCGCTCTGCAAGTGGGTGTGGACATTCCCGTTGGCAAAAACCTGTACCTCAACTTCGACGTGAAGAAGGTCTACATCAAAACCGACGTGAGCTTGAGCGGCGTGAACAAGGGTTCTTTCAAGGTTGACCCTCTGCTGGTTGGCGTTGGCCTGGGCATGCGCTTCTGATCACCTGATCAGAGCCAAAAAAAGGGGGCCAAGACCCCCTTTTTTTATGGCTTATCGCGAGTCCTGCAGTTGATAACCTTCAGCGCTCGTCGTAGCTCACTACAACGCGATCACTGGTCGGGCGTGCTTGGCAGCTCAATACAAAGCCTTTGTCTAGCTCCCAAGACTCCAAAGTAAAGTTTTTCTCCATCTGCACGGAGCCTTCCATCACCTTGGCGCGACAGGTGCAGCACACTCCGCCTTTGCAAGACCAAGGCAAGTCCAGCCCGGCATTCAGGGCAACTTCCAGAATTTTCTGATCACGCCCCATCCGAAGTTCATGCGGCTTGCCGTCAACAACCACGGTCAAAGCAATTTCGCCCGATGCAACGGGTGCATGCCCCAGCACTGCAGTCTTTCGCTCCGAGGATGACATGGCCTCCAGTGTTGGTGAAGTAAAGCGCTCCGTGTGGACACGGTTGGCAGGCACGCCTGCCTCCAACAGGCAGGCTTGTGTGGCTTCAATCATGCTTTCGGGGCCACAAATGAAAACCTCGTCCATGCTTGCCACAGGCAACAAAGTGTCAATGATGGTGCGCACCTTGGCGCTGTCAATTCGGCCTTCCAGCATGTCGACCTCTTGCACCTGACGGGACAAGATATGGATCAAGGTCAGGCGGCTGGGGTATTGGTCTTTGAGGTCTTGGAGTGCCTCATTGAACATGACGCTTGCCATGCGTCGGTTGCCAAAGACCAAAGTGAATTTGGATTCCGGCTGCTCTTCCAACGTGCTGGCCATGATGGAGAGAATGGGCGTGATGCCTGATCCTGCTGCAAAGCCTACCCGGTGCAAAGCCCGTGGGCGCTGAACCGTGAATCGGCCTTCGGGAGGCATGACCGAAATCCGGTCGCCTACCTTGATTTGCGTCGCGGCCCAGTTAGAGAAGACCCCAGAATTCACGGGGCGTATACCCACATCAAGCTCTCCCAGCTTGCTCAGCTTGCTTCTGGCGCTACAAATTGAATAGCTTCGGCGCACCTCTTGACCAGCGATCACCGCCCGCAGGGTCAAAAACTGTCCGGGTTCAAACGCGAAAGTGGATTGCAGCTCGGCAGGCACTGCCAGCGTCAGCGCCACAGCCCCAGCGGCTTCGGTGTTGACACGTGTAACCGTCAGGTCGTGAAAGCGTTGAGGTGTTGTCATGGCTTTGGGCGGTATCGCCTACTCTCAATAAGGCTTGAAATAATCAAACGGTTCCATGCACGCCAGGCACCGGTATTGGGCCTTGCATGCGGTGGAGCCGAAATGCGAAGTTTCAGTGGTGTTGGCAGAGCCACACTGCGGGCAAGGGACGTCGTCGTGCACAGGCATCGTCGCGAAACGCATGATGGCGCTGCCAGACTTCACTTGACTACCTGCATTGCAGCTTGGCGGCGCGATGCCGTAGGCGCGCAATTTCTCCCTCGCCAGATCGCTCATCCAGTCTGTTGTCCAAGCAGGAGCCAATTGAGTAACCACCTTGGCCTGAACACCACGGGATAAAAGTGTGTTTCGAATGTCGTCTTCGATCTGGCCCATCGCGGGGCAGCCACTGTAGGTGGGCGTGATGACGACCTCAAGCTGGCCATGGGAACCCTCGCGCACATGACGCAAGATGCCCAGCTCCCGCAGGCTCACCACGGGTATCTCGGGGTCCGTCAATTCATCGAGAAAAGCCCAAATTTGCTCGTGGGAGATGGCAGAGCTTGCGACTGGCATGCGCTTGCTCGCTACCAAATGGCGCCAGGATGCGCTCTTGCCAAGCTTTGCATTTCCGCAAGAACAAATCCCAAATGCTCAGAGTGCAGGCCCAGCTTGCCTTTGCTGACGTAGCCGGCAACATCCGTGGGGCGGCGCAGGTTGGCCTCAGAAATAGCCGCGTCTACCAATGCGTTCCAGTCAGCTTGCAGGTTCGTTGTGTAGCCCCCTGGATCTTGATCAGCCGCAGCTGTTTCTTGGGGACTATCTGTCCAGAATTCTGCGGTGTAGGGAAACAAATGATCCACAGCGGCCTGTGCGCGGGAATGTGATTCATCCGTACCGTCGCCAAAGCGAATCAACCAATCGCGCGAATGCCGAAAGTGGTACTTCACCTCCTTCAACGATTTGGCGGCAATCGCTGCCAACTGCGGGTCCTTGGCGCTTTGCAAGGCTTCCCAGACCAAGAGCATCAGTGCGCTATAGAAAAAGTTGCGTACTATCGTCGTGGCGTAGTCTCGGTCTCCTGCCGCAGTACCGGCCAGCGGGCCACTGTGCGGCAACTCCAGCAGGGTGTAGTTCTTGAAATCAGGCACATCCCGAAAGTACGCGAGACTGTCTTCTGTGGCGCCTTGGCCGATGAGACCCGCAGCATGCTGATACAGCAGGCGGGCTTGCCCGATCAAGTCCAGACTATTGTTGGCCATGGACAGGTCTTCTTCAATGATGGGGCCGTGGCCACACCATTCGGCATTGCGCTGCCCCAAAATCAAGGCGTTGTCTGCCAGAAACAGCAGGTAATCGACCGGCGCAGCCATCACATATGCCCCACTTCAGCGGGGATGTCATAGAACGTAGGGTGTCGATAAATCTTGTCGGCGGCAGGGTCGAAAAACTCAGACTTGCTGTCAGGCTCGCTCGCTGTTATCTGGGATGATGGCAGCACCCATATGCTGACACCTTCTTGGCGGCGGGTGTACACGTCGCGCGCCATTTGCAAGGCATGCTGTGCATCGCTGGCATGCAGACTGCCACAATGTTTGTGTTCCAAACCTTGCTTGCTGCGAACAAAGACTTCCCACAGCGGCCATTCTTTTAGAGCCCCCACGCTCGCCGCTGTGCGTGCTTCGCTGCCCCCCGTGGGGGCCGTGCCTTGCTTGGGGCGGCCCTGCGCTGCGGCGTCTGTGCTAGATACAGATTGGTTCATGCTGCTTCCTTCAATTTGCGTTGAGCTTGTTTGCCGGCGTGTGCGCTGGCAGCAGCGCGTACCCATTCGCCATCGTTCCAGGCCTTCACCCTTGTCGCAAGGCGCTCTTTGTTGCACGGTCCATTGCCATTGACGGTAGACCAAAACTCGTCCCAGTCAATGTCGCCGTAGTCGTAATGACCACGCTCTTCGTTCCATTTGAGCTTGGGGTCGGGCAAGGAAATTCCCAGAACCTGCGCCTGCGGAACCGTCGCGTCAACAAACTTCTGGCGAAGATCGTCATTGCTGATCCGCTTGATGCCCCACCGCATGCCTTGGGCGCTGTGGGGACTGTTGGCGTCTGGTGGTCCAAACATCGCCAGGCATTTCCACCACCAGCGGTTGACAGCGTCTTGCACCATGGCTTTTTGCGCATCGTTGCCCTGCATCATGACCAGTAAGGCTTCGTAGCCTTGGCGTTGATGGAAGGACTCCTCTTTGCAAACGCGAATCATGGCGCGCGCATAAGGGCCATAAGAGCATCGGCAAAGGGGAATCTGGTTCATGATGGCCGCGCCATCAACCAGCCAACCAATCACGCCAACATCTGCCCAGTTGAGCGTGGGGTAATTGAAGATGGAGCTGTATTTGGCCTTGCCACTGTGCAGCGCGTCGAGCATTTGGTCTCGGCTGGTGCCCAGGGTTTCTGCAGCGCTGTAAAGATACAGGCCGTGGCCGCCTTCGTCTTGCACTTTAGCGATCAGAATGGCTTTGCGCTTGAGGCTGGGTGCCCGGCTGATCCAGTTGCCTTCGGGCAGCATGCCGACAATTTCAGAGTGCGCATGTTGGCTGATCTGGCGTACCAAGGTTTTACGGTAGGCCTCTGGCATCCAGTCACGTGGCTCGACTTTTTCGTCGGCATCGATCTTGGCATCAAAGCTGGCTTGCAAGGCTTCAGATTCCGGCTCCGTGCGCGCATTCAATGAGACCACTTTGGTGCCCTCTGCGCCGTCGCCTTCAGGGTTGGGTAAGTCCAGCGCCTGTGTGTACATGCTTGTCTCCCGCGCCAAATGGGGTGGCGCTGGGCGGCAGTATAGCAATTAACCGACCGCTTGGTCGGTTAATTATTCATCCCGATTTACCCTGATGAACCCGGCGCGATTCACGAGTCAATGTGGCGCGCCATCACTCGACGGAGAACGCTGCATGCTTGTCTTGGCCAAGGATTTCCACCATTTGCGGCAATGCCTCCAGCATGGCGGCCTTCAAAGTGTGCGGCGGGTTGATGATGAACATGCCGCTGGCGGGCAAACCTGGCCGTTTGGCCACCTCAGCGCCACTTTGAACGGCAGAGATGATCTTGCTGTTCTTCACGGTCAAAACGACATTCAAGCAGGGCTTGCCTGCCCGGGTGGCCAATGTCTTCAGGCGTTTCGGCAAGTCGTGCGCCTCAGGACGAGGAATCAAGGGATACCAAACGGCATAGGTCCCCGTTGCAAAGCGCTTGAGAGACTCCGCAATCAGGGTCTGGACCTTGGCGTAATCGCTCTTTATTTCATAGCTAGGATCGCACAACAGCAGTGCCCGACGGGCAGGTGGAGGGATAAATTTACGCGGCCCTTCAAAGCCGTCTTCGCGAATCACCGCGACCTGGCGCCCGGCGCGCAGTTGCTCGACATTGCCAGTCAATGCCTTGATGTCACTGGGGTGCAACTCAAACAGCTTGAGTTTGTCCTGGTCCCGCAACAAATGCTGGGTGATGAAAGGAGAGCCCGGATAAACCTTCAACACCTTGCACTGCGCATTGAAAGACTGAATCACTTCCAGGTAATCCTGCAAAGCTCCGGCCAATTTTTCTTTGCCCCAGAGTTTAAAAATGCCGTCGGCCGCTTCCGCGCTGGTCTGGGCGAAATCGCCATCCAGTCGATACAAGCCAGCCCCCGCATGCGAGTCAATCACCGTCAACGGCGCATCTTTGAGGGTCAGGTGTTTGAGCAGCGCAATCAGCACCGTGTGCTTGAGCACGTCGGCATGGTTACCCGCATGAAAGGCGTGGCGGTAAGAGAACATAGACAGATACTACCGCGATTGGTATTCCATGACTAAAGGAACTTTTGTATAATGGAGGGCTTGGCAGCGCTTTTTGAGCTCCGCGGCCGAGCCTAGAACCCATCTAAGAGGCTTTCATTAGAAAAGCACCGACCGTGGAAAAGAGCTCTACTTTACTCACTCGAAAGATTGCAATGACAACATTCAGCGCTAAACCCGCTGAGGTCGTGCACGAGTGGTTTGTGATTGACGCCACCGATAAGGTGCTCGGCCGGGTAGCCAGCGAAGTTGCCCTCCGTCTGCGCGGCAAACACAAAGCCATTTACACGCCTCACGTTGATACCGGTGACTTCATCATCGTTACCAACACCGCAAAACTCCGTGTCACCGGCGCTAAGTCGCTCGACAAGGTGTATTACTCGCACTCAGGTTACCCAGGTGGCATCTCCGCCATCAATTTCCGTGACATGCAAGCCAAGCATCCAGGCCGCGCCCTGGAAAAGGCCGTCAAGGGCATGCTGCCCAAGGGACCTCTGGGCTACGCCATGATCAAGAAGCTCAAGGTGTATGGCGGTGCTGAGCACCCACACACTGCCCAGCAACCCAAAGTGTTGGAAATTTAAGGAGCCGCCATGATTGGTGAATGGAACAATGGCACCGGCCGTCGCAAATCCAGCGTCGCCCGCGTGTTTCTGAAAAAAGGCTCCGGCAAGATCACTGTGAATGGCAAAGACATTCAAGCGTTCTTTGGCCGCGAAACTTCGATCATGATCTGCAAGCAGCCTCTGCACCTGACCAACCACATCGAATCTTTCGACGTGATGGTGAACGTGCACGGTGGCGGCGAGTCTGGTCAGGCTGGTGCAGTGCGCCACGGTATTACCCGCGCCCTGATCGACTATGACGCAAGTCTGAAGCCTGCGCTGTCACAAGCCGGCTTTGTGACCCGTGATGCCCGCGAAGTTGAGCGTAAGAAAGTCGGTTTGCACGGTGCTCGCCGTCGCAAGCAGTTCAGCAAGCGTTAATCCGCTTTTCCTGCTCAACAAAAAGCCGCAACAAGTTCGCTTGCTGCGGCTTTTTGCTTATTTGACCTACCCCCATTTATGCGATTTCGACTGCTTCGCCGCCGCCTGACTGTCAGCGCTCCACGCATGGCTGTGCGCAGCGCATTGCCCTGGCCTTTTCGATGGATCCTTTTTGCGTTGGTCCTGGGGTTTTCCGCTGCTATTGCGTTATGGGCATTCGAGTTTGGCAAAGACATTGCTGGACTCGATCGAAATGACAAGGTTGAACTGGTCAAGCTCCGAGAAGAAACCAGCAAGCTGCGCGAGGAACGAGACAAGGCACAGTCGGTTGCGAATACCGCCGACAGTCAATTGGCCACAGAAAAAGCAATGCAAGAGGCGCTCAATGCTCAAGTCAAGAAACTTGAAGGAGAGAACCAAAGCCTTCGCGACGATCTAGGTTTCTTTCAGACTTTAATGCCTCTTGCCAATGCCACAGACACATTGGTGGTACGAGGACTGCAAGCTGAAGTGCAAGGCGGCGCTCAATTGAAGTGGCAGGTATTACTGGTGCAGGCTTCCAAGAATGCCCCAGAATTCAATGGCAAACTAGAGCTGAGCCTGTCCGGGACAGAAAACGGCAAACCATGGACCATGATGCTGCCCAACGGCCCACTAAGTGTTCAGTTGCGGCAATATCGACGACTTGAAGGTTTGATCGCATTACCGCCACAGACCGTGGTAAAAACAGTCAGCGTCCGCGTGTTGGATGGAATTACCACGCGCGCCAGCCAGACCATCAAAATTTAGACCGGAAGACAGGCCATGTTCAATTCTAAGAAGCAACCCCCCATCAAGAGCCTGATTGCCCAGGGAACGGAGATTAACGGGAACATCAGCTTCAGCGAGGGCCTTCGCGTAGATGGCAAAGTCAAGGGCAATCTGGTGGCCGCCGAAGGCACCCGCAGCATTTTGGTCATTTCAGAAACCGCTGCTATTGAAGGAGAAATTCGGGCGGATCATGTGATCATCAATGGCCGTGTCATTGGCCCGATTCAAGCCAGTGAGTTGCTTGAACTCCAACCCAAGGCACACATTGAAGGAGATGTGAATTACAAGGCGCTTGAGATGCATCAAGGCGCCACCATTGCGGGTCAATTGCGGCCCATGATCATTTCAGAAGGTGAAAAGCCCACACTGACACTAGCGGCAAGCAACGCTTAAAGGGTAATCCCGAGCAATTTGCTGTACTATTACAAGTAACACATCTGAAAGCCGTTAATGAGCGCCGTTGCTGAAGCCATCGAAACCGAAATGCCTGCCCCCATTGTCTTTACCGACAGTGCTGCCGCCAAGGTCGCTGACCTGATTGCAGAGGAAGGCAACCCTGACTTGAAACTGCGAGTCTTCGTTCAAGGCGGTGGATGCTCGGGCTTTCAATACGGTTTCACTTTTGATGAAATCACCAATGAAGACGACACCACCATGACCAAGAATGGGGTTTCGCTGTTGATCGATGCCATGAGCTACCAGTATTTGGTAGGCGCAGAAATTGACTACAAAGAAGATCTGCAGGGCGCTCAGTTTGTCATCAAGAATCCAAACGCCACGACCACGTGCGGTTGCGGCTCCAGCTTTTCGACCTGACATGGCGATCTGAAGCTGTATTCCGGCATCAGGCCGGGTAAATACAGCCCAAAATACGGGAGCCTTTGGCTCCCGTTGTGCTTTTGAGCGGTAAGGCCTCGCGCCGAATAGTTTTCCGTGCGAGCCAGGCAAAGGCCGCCGCTTCGACTTGCATGGGCGGAATACCTCTTTCCCCACTTGTCAGCACGCTGCATTCAGGCAACTCTCGCTGCAAGCCATACATGATTTGGGAATTAAAAGCCCCGCCGCCGCACACCAATAACTCGCTTGCCTTTGGCGCAAAATCATGGACCGCCTGGGCGCAAGACAGAACCGTCAGTTCACAAAGGGTCGCTTGAACATCTTCGGCTGGGATAGCTGGCACTCCAAGCGAATAAAGGATTGCGCTGAACCATTCTGGGTTGAACAGATCTCGTCCTGTGCTTTTCGGAGGGCGCTGAGCAAAATACGGATCTGAGAGCAAAGCTTTCAGCAGGCCTTGATTCACTTGCCCTGAGGCCGCCCAATCACCATTTTCATCAAATGCACGCTCTTGGTGTTTTTGGCACCAATAGTCCATTAACGCATTACCAGGACCACAGTCAAAGCCAAGCAATTCTGATGTCTGACTTTCAGTGGGGGGCAAAACTGTCAAATTGGAGATTCCCCCCAGATTCAATACCGCCACGCAAGAGCTGGTGCGAGAAAACATGGCGGCATGAAAGAATGGTGCCAGCGGAGCACCCTGGCCACCTGCAGCGACGCAGCGACTCCGAAAATCGGCAACCACCTCAACTCCACTCAATTCCGCCAATAGGGCAGGATTATTCAGCTGCAAGGTGTATCCCAAAGCAGGCTGATGGCGAATGGTCTGACCATGCACGCCGATAGCGGCGATATTCCCCGTAGAGCATCCAGACTGACTTAGCAGATCAGCGAAGACTTCGGAATACAAGTGAACCAAACCATTTGCAGCCAATGCTGCCCGGTGCAATTCATTTTCGCCAGCCAAGTTCAAGGCCATTAATTCGACCTTCAAAGCCTGTGGCATTGGAAGTGAGGACGAATGCGTCACACGGGGCCTGTCGCTGGAGAAATCCAGCAAGACGCCATCAACGCCATCCATAGATGTGCCGGACATCAGTCCAGCATAGATTTCAGTCACGCAAAAATCCGCCTTAAGGATTTATTGCATTCCTGCCACTTGCATGCTGGAGGCGGCTTGCAGCTCAACTTTGGCGAGCTTGGCCAGTTTTTCAAATGCAGGACGGCCAGAAGCAGTCACCGGAACAGAGTCACTCTGTCTAGCCAGAGTCAGCGGATCCTGGTGATGCCCATTCACACGGAACTCAAAATGCAAATGTGGACCTGTCGCCCAACCGGTCGATCCCACAGCGCCAATGTTCTGGCTTTGTGAGACGATCTGGCCTTGACGTACACCAATGCGGCTCAAGTGTGCATACACCGTGGTGTGATTGTTGCGATGCTTCAAGATGACAACATTGCCAAATCCATTTTGCACACCTGCAAACTCAACCGTTCCGTCCGCCACACTGCGAACTGGCGTACCGGTTTGAGCAGCGTAATCCACCCCCAAATGAGCACGCCACGATTGAAGAATCGGGTGAAAGCGCATGCTGAACCCGCTACTCACGCGCGAAAACTCCAGGGGCGACGCGAGGTAGGCTTTGCGAAGGCTTTCGCCTGAAGGCGTGTAGTAAGCGCCTTTTGCAGATCCGGGCTCCTGGAACCAAAGCGCTTGCACAGTGCGTCCGTTGTTCACAAACTCAGCTGAAATAACTTTGCCGGCACGGAATGACTCACCGTCAGCCTCAAGACTCTCGTAGACCACCGAAAACCGGTCGCCCTTTCGCAGCGCGCGATGAAAATCAATGTCACCCGAGAAAATTTCCGCCAATTGCACCGCGACATTGTCAGGAATCAGGGCATCGTCCGTTGCCGCAAATAAGGATGTTTGAATCGTGCCACTGGCCATGCGCACTGTGGGCTGCAATTTTGGCGTTTCTAGCTTTGACTGAAACTCATTGCCAACGCGCTCGACCACCAAGCGGTTAAAGCTGCCGCTGTCATCCGGTGCCCAGCGAACAGTCAGCTTGCTGAGTTGTTTGTTTTCAGTGGCTTCAACGCTCACCTGCCGCCCGACTCGGCCCCAAATGCTGTTGTGGACCAATAAGTCAGAGCGCATGAAGGCCGCAGCCTTAGGGTCATCGATATTCAAGCGCTTGAGCAATGCTTCAGCAGAATCATTGACACGCGTCGTTTCGGTCCGAAACAAAGGATATCGAAACTCATCTAACGCCGCTGCCTGAGGGGACAACGCCAAAGGCTTAACAGCCTCCAACACATTGCGCACCGGCAGATCCGACGGATCCGGCGCCATGGAGGCAACAGCAAATGCGCCGCCCCCCACCATCAACAAAGAAGCCGCAAAAATGGCGGTCAAACGCTGTGGATAACGCTGAACAACAGAACGTACTGCTTTGCCAGCCAAAATCAATTTGTCCAAATCAAGCATCTCCAAGATTGCTGGACTGACCTGAACCCGCCTGCAGCTTAAGTTAAGCAGAGGAAGAACGGGGAAATCCTGTGTTTCTATGCTCTCGCCGAATGCGCCTAGCGCGAATGCGAGAACCTGATCAATTCACGGACTGCACGCTGACACGAAAACCGTGCCGCCTGCAACATCCCAGTATAACGGTGGGCAGCCCCAAATGTGTGAAAAATTACCGCCTCCTGACCATCTGCTTCAGGTTTCATGAATGAAGCGGTTGGCAGCAATCGTCAGCAGACCGTCGAATATTAGGCTTTCGACCAGTTCAAAGGGCCGGACCATACTTGGTGCCATCTTCCAACCGGCGCCGCCCGTCATGATGCAGGCGGGTTCCATTCCGCAATGCTGCTGCACGTGCTGAACCATGCGTTCGACAGCACCAGCAATAGCATAGGTGCCGCCACTAGTGAGTGCATCGCTGGTATTGGTCGGAAAGGTCCGAACATCCCCTGTGGGCACATGCAAGCCAGCAGTTCCCGACACCAGTGCTTGCAACATGATGCCGTGGCCAGGCAAGATCAGCCCGCCTAAGAATCTTCCGCTTGCATCAATTGCTTCAACCGTTACCGCTGTGCCAACCATCACCACCACCATCGGGCGGGCGTCGCCTCGCGCCATCAGGCGCTGCCGAGCCCCAATCATGGCGATCCAACGATCTGCGCCCAGGCGAGTGGGATGGTCATAGCCGTTGACCAAGCCAGCCTCTGCGGCGCTCGACATCACCCACTGAGGTTCAATATCCCAAATCTCCAATTGCTCTTGCACCCGCCTTTTGACAGCATCCCCCGAAACAAAGCACCCCAGCATCCGTTTAGGTGCGGCCAAACTAGCCCACTCTCCATCAGCTAGTTTGTCGATATTTTCAAGAAAAACAGCACCATGTGCTAACGCTTGAGCTTGCGGACTGGGTTTGTCATACACAGCCCACTTAAGACGCGTATTACCCACATCGATGGCGAGAAAAGTCATTTGTTTGTTTTGAAATGGGTTGAACATCGATTGTTCAATGAATTCTGCCCATACGCTTAGGTAGTTCCACCCACTGAATAGCAATACAAAATCGAGCCTCGCTTGTCACCGACTTCGACGACCGAATTCGCCGGGACATCAGGGATCAGGAAACTGTTGCTGACCAGCAATGACGTCGAAGGCAGTTCAGCCTGCGTTTTTTCCCAAAGTTTCTGCATGGGAGCAGGCGACAAAAAGGCATAGACCACGTCGTACGAGGAAAGGTTATGCCTCCAAAAACTCCCGTAGCGAACATCCAAATTTTTCAGACCCCGCCCAAGCAACCAGGCCCAGGCCCAAGTCAATGGCGCATGCTCGTAACCCACAAACTGGCACGTGGGTCGTGATTTCGCCAATTGCCTGAGCAAGCGACCATCACCGCAGCCCAGGTCAATCAGCCGGATAGGCTGCGGCGGCAGCAAACGCAATAACGCCTGAACCGTCGTTGAATTGCTCATATACAAGGGCACACGGCTTGCGTCTGTTCGCCAAAAAACAAGCGCAAGAATGACAAAGCCACCCAACCAAAATACAGGTGGCAATTCGAACTGCCGCATGAAATAGGCCAAAGGCACAAACGCGCCACCGATCCAGACCCACCAAGGCGGCAGCCGAATAAGCCATGACAAAAGCGCCGCAAACACGCCTTGTGCAAACACCAACCCGACGGAATGCTGGCGCACGACTGGCATCATCATTGCCAGCAGGAATACCACAAGGCACGATACCACTTGCGCGATCAGCGCATAGCGCAGCGGTTTCTCCATCGCCTTAGCAGCCAGAGGTGCAGCGTGATTCAAATTGCCCCCATCCAACAGGCACGTTGAATTGCCGCAAGCTTGTTATCCACCTTCAGCTTTGCCATCGCATTTGCCATGTGAAAACCAATCGTGCGCTCAGTGCATTTCAATATTTCACCTGACTGCCGAGCAGTTTTCCCCTGAAATGCCAAGCTGAGGCATTCGATTTCTCTTGCGGTCAAACGAGACCGAACTGAAGCAATTGCACGTCTGAGTAGCGGCCATATGTTAAGAGCCGACCAGACCAAGGCTGCGGCTTCACTTCTATCGTGCAACTCGCGGGCACTAAACATAAAGCATTCAAATGCACGGGCCGAAGGCAAGGAAAACTCGACTCTCACAACACTTTGGTATCCATGAGCCAACCACAACCGCCGCCAGCGACTGCTGCTGTCATACGCGGATTTGGCAATATCCTGCCACGCGACCATGGGTGCATCACTATTACTCCATGGTGCCCCAAAGTCCTGGCTTGCCGCCAGCGACTTAGCAGCATCAATCAAACGAGGCGGATGTACAGCAAGTACAAGACGATCAACAGCGGCACCAAAAGGGTCTGGCCCAAGCACTACAACTGCGTCAACAGCGTATTCCTGCAGAGCTGTAACCCAATCAATGAGCAAACTGTCCAGTGCGACACTGTCAAAGTTAACAGGCGAATCCAATTCAAGGCTGGTCAATTTGCATCAACTACAGTGACAATGATCGAACATATGTGGTCAAAATCATTCCTTCCAGAATTACTGCGCAAGGCGGCTAAGCGCTGGTACGCTGTTCGGAGCCAATTTTTACGTCGAACCGCCGCCTTAGTCAAAGTTTTTGTCGACGAGGTTTTTGGTACGCCGCTAGAGCCTATTTTGCATCCATCACCGTGGCGTCTGAAATGGTTGGGACTTTTCACACTTATTGGACATCCAATCTTTGGAGTATTGTGGTGTTACATATATCCGCAACCGTATGACAGCATGCCATTGCGGCTCTTTGCCGGCGCAATGGGCGTTCCGCTAATCACGAACAAATTAAGTCGAGATTTAGATAGCAAGTTAACGCAGCAAGCTACCACCTTGATATTGTGGGTAACTCTGCCACTCCTGTTTTTCTTCATGTTTTTCCAAAACTCAGGCAGCACACTGTGGTGGATTAGTTGCTGTTGTATGGTGCTTATTTACTACCATCTGACAGATTGGCGAATTGCGACCATTGGCACCACAACGGGTCTTGTAGCTGCTTGGTTGATTCACTACACAAATGCGGGGCAAGCTGATACCAAGTTGACAGGGGACATCAATCAATTTGGGATCGTGTTTGGATTTGCTTGGTTCTCCGCGCTGCTACTCGGAGCCTCATCTGCAAACTTAAGACGTGAACATGTTAGGCACACGCTATCCACCATCGGGATCATGGCTCACGAATTGCGTACGCCACTGGCAACAGTTGCCATGATAGGTGACGTACTTCAAGCAGAGTCTGGAAATATTGCCTCACAAAAGTCACCAAACGACAGTAGCCTGAAAATTGATCGTATGGGAAGCCGATTGCATGCTCTGAGCCGTCAGATGCATCACCAAATAGATACCCAAATTGCCAATGCACGATTGATGCAGTTGCCTATCCATGATGAGCGAGTTTCCGCGTATGAAGTCCTCAACGATGTGATTGGACGCTATCCCTATCGAAGTCCAAAAGAGAGGGAAATTGTTGAGCTTCATATTCAGACCGATTTTATTTTCCTGTCCTCATTCGCACTATTTTCCCAAGTTGTCGACAACCTCATGAAGAACTCATTTCGTGCGCTTCAAGCAACTGACAGATCTTTGCAACCTGGTGACTTGCGAATTGAAGTTAACGTCGCCGAAGGCAAAGGCATCATTTCGGTAATGGATCGGGGCCGAGGAATTTTGCCGCATTTACTTCCGCGAGTATTTGAACCATTCTTTTCAACAAGTCGAGGGACCGGCCATGGCCTTGGCCTCGCGTTTTGCGAAAAGGTGATTAAGGGAGCAAAAGGCGAAATATCAGCGAATTCACAATGGATGAAAGGAACGTGCATTTCGATCACACTTCCTGTTTCAAATAGAGTCGCATCAATTCGATCTGCATCACGCGAAAAGTTGTTACAGGCTTGATCATGTCAAAGAATAAGCTGCAACTCTACAGACGGCCCGGATCAATTGTTTTCGTTGATGATGAGACTGACTATCTCGAAATGATTGGCCTGGTCATGCCAGACGATTGGAACGTTGAACTCTTCTTGCGCCCGAATGTGTGTCTCGAATATTTCCGACTTGCACTTCACCAAACAGAAACAGATTTGCAAATCCAGCAGGACATTGTTGGCAAATGGCGAGAAGGGGCAGCCTTAGTGCCGCAACTTATCCAATACTGGGCAAATGACAACAATCGCTACAACTTACCGCAAGTATTGATTGTTGACTATGCCATGCCCGCTATGAACGGCTTGGAATTGCTTGAAAAACTAAGCGATTGGACCGGCGCCAATGTCATGTTAAGCGGTCGAGCAGATGAACACACTGCAGTCAATGCCTTCAACCGTGGTCTCCTGGAGCAATTTATCCCAAAACAAACGCCTGATATTGCGCGCAATGTTCAGCTAAGCGTGAAGAACCTTATGAATATTCCTTGTGCCACTCGCGATCACATATGGAGTGAAACATTGAACCGAGTCCAAACCAAACTTATTCGCACGCCTGCAGTTTCTCTAGCGCTCGACGAATATGCGCAAGGCAGATGGTGTGAGCATGTTTTGATTGGCAATCCATTTGGAATTCTCGGTATGAGTCCTTCCGGCGAATTAGAGTGGCTTCAACTCGAAAACGCTTCATCACTAGTGGAAATCGCTGAACTTGTCTGCCAACCATCTGTACCGTTATCAGTACGACAACGTGAGCCAGAATTAGTTTCTGGAGTGATCATTTCTGATATTGAGCTTCAACAGTCTTTCGGCACCATTGGGGAAACGACAACTAGGCCCGCCTTTCAAATGGGCTCACCCGACCTACTTGCCGCCCTATTTTCTCTCGATGATTTACCGCCTCCCCTAATCCGCCCTAAAGGCTATCGACAGTGGCGAGCAAGCAAGTTGGAGCGCGCCATTCGCTATTGAGCTAATCGATTTGAGAGATCACACGGCGTTCCGATGCCTCTTCGCAATGGGCCATTTCCACGGGCAAATCGTTGGTGCGATATCGTGAGCAACACCCTCTACCTGAGTCATTTCGGCATCCGTCAAAGCCGCATTTAACGTAAGTCGAACCATCGCACGATTCTTACTTGTCGCTGGTGCGCAGAAAATTGAGCCAAATACCCCCCGATCCACTAAGGCATCTCGCAGTGCACTGGTCGCAGCCTCACCTCCCGCCTCAAGAGCAATAATTTGTTGCGTGCCTTGATGAATTGGGTACCCAGCCTCCATCAAACTCGCGCGAACACGTTCAGTATTCTGATGCAGGCGGATGCGCGCATGATCGCTTTTCTTGACAACATTTAGCGTGGCAGAAAGAGCTGCAATCTCGTGCGGGAGCAAACATGAACTGAATATATTCGGAAAACTTCGGTGAAGCACATAAAAGCGCAGTGATTGCGGCACTGTAAAGAATCCTGCACGTCCAGCGAAAGCCTTTGCAAGGCTAGCTGTGATGAAGTGAACTCTATGACTCAATCCCAACGCTGCGCACAATCCTGCACCACCAGGTCCATGAGTCCCCAGTGAATGCGATTCGTCTACCAAAATCATGCTCCCGCTGTCCTCAGTAACTTCTACCATTTTTGTCAACGGGCAAATTGCTCCCGTTGTGCTGTAAACCGAATCAACGACAACCAAGCCAGGTCCATGCCGCTTGATCATTCGATCCAAATGCTCAGGATCGTTATGCCTAAATGCATAAGCTGGTGACCGTGCCGCCCGTGCGCCCTCCCACAGCGACATATGAGCCAACGAGTCTAGGTAGACAGGGGTATCCTCATCAGCAATGGATTGAATGAGCCCAACATTGGCCATATAGCCAGATTGACATATAAAACCATCCTCTTTACCGACCCACGCTGCCATTTCTTTCTCGAGCCTCCGACTGGGGTGCTCATCAATCAAAAAAACTCCTGATTGCACTACGAATGCGGAATCACAGCGGAGGGCTTCAATTTGCGCTTGCAGTATTTCAGGGTGCCCTGTGACATTCAAGTAATCGTTACCGTCCAGTCGCACTGCATTTGGTCCGGGTGACCGATTGTGCAAGATCGGCTGTCCTCCCCATTCATTGTTCCAACGAGGAACAAACTCCGAAACATATCGACTAAGTAGACGGGGATGCAATGGTGGGTTCACATCCGAGCAATGATTACTTTTCCTGGCAAGGCCAATGTTCGAATCAACAACTTCCATGCTTCGCTCCAATTTGGGATGAAGTCATTGAACCGATGCACAAAAAGAAACAGGGCAAACCCCCTGTCAAATTTGACAGGGGGTTTGCCCTATATTTGTTTCAAAATGTTAAGAAAGATGCTGCGTGTAATCCTGTTTAGTTTTCGGTTGATAGCCCCATCAACTTCAACGTAGCCAGCGCCATCACCTTCGCAGAATCTACCAGCTCCTGAATACCCACGTACTCATCAGGCTGATGCGCCAGGTCCAAAATACCTGGACCATAGGCAATGCAATCTCGCAATTTTCCAGTTCTAACAATGTGCTTTTGGTCGTAGGTGCCGGGGCTTGAAATGTATTGTGGCTCTCTGCCAAGAACTCGGGCGATGGCGCGCGCTGTGGCGTCTACTACGGGGGCATCTTTAGGCGTCGCCGTCGGGATGAAGCTCATGATCTCCTTCAGGCCATAGTCAAACCCCGGGCGAGTCCGTTTAAGTTCATCCAACATCGCAAGAATTTCATCCTTCACCGAGTCCAAACTTTCCTCGGCAATGAAACGGCGATCAATCACCATCCGGCAGTTGTGCGCAACCACCGGAGAAGGCAAATCACCTCTCGGCCAACCTTGTTCGTCTGTCTCATAGTGTTGCGCCGCTTGTCCGCCATGAATGCTGTTCACATTGAGGGTTGAAACGCGCGCGCCAGGCGGTTCCACCGGTTCTTGGGTCCTGCGCTGGTTCAAACGTGGCTGCAGTTGGGTCTCCAACAGATGCAAAAAAGCTCCCATGTGATTGATTGCACTGTCACCTAAGAACGGCATTGAGCCATGAGCGATGCGGCCTTTGGTCTCCACCTCCGCCCACCAAACACCTCGGTGTCCCAGACAAATCCGATCTACGCCCAGAGGCTCAGGGATGATCACATGGTGGACTTTGGGCCGACTAAAGTAGCCCAACCCTGCCAGATAGCCTACGCCTCCAAAACCACCCGACTCTTCATCGACCGTGCCGCTGATTTCCAGCGCGCCTGGCAGCGCAAAACCCATTTCCAGCAGGGCCTCGCACGCAATCACGCTGGAGGCCAAGCCACCCTTCATGTCACAGGTGCCACGGCCAAAAACCTTGCCATCTTTGACTTCTGCAGCAAACGGATCCGTGGTCCAGCCAGGCCCAGGTTCAACCACATCAATGTGACTGTTGAAGTGAACGCAGTCACCACCGGATGCGCCCTCGTACCTCGCCACCACATTGATGCGAGGATGACTGTCGTGGTCACCCGGTGCGCCTTTGGCGCGGATGTATTCCACCTTAAACCCGCGCTTGGCCAAACGTTCGCCCAGGAAGCGAGCACAAGCCTCGTAGGCGTCCCCTGGTGGATTGATGGTGGGGATTCTGACTAAGTCCTGCGTTAGCGCTGTGACCTCATCTCGTTTGCTTTCGATCCGCTTTAGGAGTGCGTCGGTATTCATGGTTTATCCCTGCCTCCAAGGCAGGCCACGCATGCGCCAGCCACCTTTTTGGCCACGGAGCCCGTGCTCGTCGGCATCGCCCTCAAATCCTTCAAGAATGTTGTACGCCGTCAGTCCCAGTTCCGTCGCGCGCTTGGCAGCCGCGACAGATCGCACACCGCTACGGCACAACAAAACGGCCTTCATGGCAGAGGGAACAACGGCCTGAATTTCTGCATCAAAGTTAGGGTTCATGGCCATCCCTGGCCACTGCTTCCACGCGACAGCCTGAGCACCAGGTACAGCACCCACCCATTCACGCTCGGCGTCGGTGCGTACATCCACCAGCACAGCCTGCCCGTCCAGCACCCAGGCATGTGCCTGAGTTGGGGTGACATCGCCGGCGTACCCAAGATCGGGTAAGGCCTGCGCCATTGATTCAGAAATTGCCATATTCATCCCTAAGTGTTCGATGCAAATTTTGCCAGGGGCAATACTCCCCGTTGAGAATATTCGAACAGATCACCTCAAACAATTTTGACACTCAGGTTTGGAAGCCCATCGATGTGCATTTCAATCACGTCACCCCGCACCACGGGCCCCACGTTTTCCGGCGTACCAGAGTAAATGATGTCGCCAGGAAACAGCTCGAACGCCTCGGACAGCTTGGAGATTTGCTCTGCCACCGACCAAATCATCTGATTCAGGTTTGCGTTCTGCTTAAGTTTTCCATTGACTTTCAGCCATATTTGACCTTGCTTGAAATGCCCCGTCTGGGCAACGGGATGCACGGCACCGATGGGTGCAGAACGGTCAAAGCTCTTACCAATTTCCCAAGGCTTCTTTTCGTCTCCCATGGCCCGTTGCAAATCCCGCCGTGTCATATCTAGGCCCAGCGAATAGCCGAATACCAAGTCGAGCGCAGCTGTGACAGGAATGTTTCGCCCGCCTTTGTGCAGGCAAGCTACCAGTTCAGCTTCGTAATGGTAATTTTTCGTCAGTGGCGGGTAGGGATGGTCGGGCGCGGTGCCCGTTGGGACGTACTGAACGGCATCTGTCGGTTTTTGGAAAAAGAAGGGTGGCTCACGCGTAGGGTCTGAACCCATCTCACGCGCATGTGCTGCGTAATTGCGTCCAATGCAATAGATTCGTCGGACGGGAAAGACTTGATCGCTACCCACAATCGGCAGGGTCACCGATGGGACCACGAATGGCGTTTTCGCCGTTGATTGGGCTACACCTGGGTGCGCGCATCCCAGCATGGCACCTGTGGCCATCAGGGCGGAAGTTTCAAAAAGGCGGCGTCTTTGCATGGTTGTCTCCTGCTTGGGCTGTGTTCAGAGCCCTCAGGATACGTCAATGCAATTGCCGTAACAAGTACGGACTTAACTGGCCACCGTCCTCAAGAAATCAGCCAAGGTCTTGCCAGTCTCCATTCGAAATCCTTTCTCCGTGACTTCAAGCCGCTTCATTCGGTCAACCCGAAAACTGCGGAAGTCGTGGCGTGATTCACACCAGGCCACCAGTGTCCATACCCGGCCCCAATAAAAACAGCCCAGCGGTCGCACCAAACGCTGGGTATTCGATTCTTTGGCGTCGACATACACCATTGCCACCATTCGCTGAGCCGACACCGCCTCGCGCAACAAGCGTAAATTGGCGCCATCAGTTGTTGACAAACCATTGAATTCAACTGGCGCGGTGTACAGCGCCAGACTTTCCGCTGCAGCGCGTGATGCGCTTGGCAGGGCCGACAGCATTTTGCCCAGGGCACCTTCGGCCGCCAAGGCCAAAGTCGCATCCAACCAGGGCTGAGCCAATCGCACGGATGCCACCATGGCTTTGGCCTCCTCGGCACTGAACATCATGGGCGGCAAATCAAAGCCAGCACCAAATCGGTAACCTACGCCGGCTTCACCCTCGATGGGCACTCCCTGCAAAATCAGATCGGCAACATCGCGGTAAACCGTCCGCTCAGACACCTCCAGGCGGCCAGCGAGGTACGCAGCGGTTGATAGCCGACGTCCCCTTAGCAGTTGCACCAGCTGAAACAGTCTGTCAGCGCGCCTCAAAGCTTTCCTCCTCCCACCGCAGCGCTGCCATGTCTGCCTGCATTGCGTTAGCGATCAAGTGCATATCGTGATCGCTGATCTCAAACAATCCAAATCGAAACTTGTATCCCCAGCGCGCGGGGGTCTCGACAAATTCAAATTGGGGAATCAGAGGAAGGATAGACGCTTCCACCGCATCCACGTAATGCACGTCCTTGCGATAGGGCACAAAACCGCCGCCCATGTCGAAGGCGTAAGGCTCGCCCGGCAACACCATGCCTATTGACACAAAGCATTGATGCTTGTCTTTGCCGCCCATGGTGACGGTGGGCGAGTAATAAGCCACCCGGTCTCCTGCTCGGGTGCGCCTAAGTGGTGCTGCTTTACCGTGGCACACCTGCATAAAGCCCGGCCCGTCGCTGGGCGCACAGCCGCGACGCGCATGGGTTGCGCTGGCAACAGCAATCCAGTTCTTTCTATCGCTCATCCAGACTCCTTGACCCAAAGTGTAGAAGAACCGATGGTGCATTAAGGCTCCTGACAACGTGGTGTCAGGAGAAGAACCGTCACGCCTGCGTAGAAACCCTGTTTCCATTTCAACAAGGTCGGGAAATGATTGCATGCTAACCATCACCTTCAATGGAGACAAATATGACCCAATCCAATACGCCACGCCGCCGTAACATGCTCAAAGGTGCCGCCGTCGCCGCAGGTGCATTGACCGCACCCATGATCGCCAAAGCGCAAACAGGCCCGATTAGCATGCGCTGGCAAAGCACCTGGCCAGCCAAGGACATCTTCCACGAATACGCCCTGGACTACGCTAAAAAAGTGAATGACATGACTGGCGGGGACCTGAAGATTGAAGTACTTCCTGCAGGATCTGTCGTGCCCGCCTTTGGCTTGCTGGAAGCTGTATCCAAAGGAACGCTTGATGGTGGTCACGGGGTGTTGGGGTACCACTATGGCAAACAAAACGCCCTCGCCCTGTGGAATTCTGGCCCAGCCTTTGGCATGGACGCCAACATGATCTTGGCCTGGCACAAGTACGGTGGTGGTGCAGAATTGTTGGCCAAGCTTTATGCATCCATCGGCGGCAATGTGCAATCCTTTCTGTATGGGCCGATGGCAACACAGCCCTTGGGTTGGTTCAAAAAACCCATCACCAAATCGGCTGATTTCAAGGGACTTAAGTTTCGAACCAATGGCTTAGCCATTGACTTGTTCACCGCCATGGGTGCTGCAGTGAATGCCTTGCCAGGTGGCGAAATTGTTCCCGCAATGGACCGCGGCTTGCTCGACGGCGCTGAGTTCAATAATGCGACGTCTGATCGACTGCTCGGCTTCCCTGATGTTTCCAAGGTGTGCATGCTTCAAAGCTACCACCAGAGCGCAGAAACCTTTGAAATCATGTTCAACAAGACTAAGTACGACGCGCTGCCAGCCAAGATGAAAGCCATCATCGCTGGGGCAACTGAGGCCGCGTCTGCTGATATGTCATGGAAGGCCATCGATCGCTACTCCAAGGATTACGTCGAACTGCAAACCAAGGACAAGGTCAAGTTTTACAAGACGCCAGATGCCGTCTTGCAGGACCAGCTCAAGCTTTGGACAGAAATTGTCGAGAAAAAATCCGCTGAGAACCCACTCTTCAAAGAGATTGTCGCGTCACAAAGAGCATTCGCCGAGCGCGCCGTCAAATGGGATCAAGACACCTACGTGAGTCGCCGTATGGCGGTCAACCACTTCTTTGGTGCCAAGAAGGCTTGATCTTCTCGCTTCCCACATCAGCCATCCGGGTACCCACTTGGATGGCTGATTTTCTTGGATGGTTCGACTATGCAAAAAGTATTGCTCGCTGTTGACAAACTCAGCACCGTGGTGGGCCAGGCATTTTCCTGGCTGATTCTGGTGCTGACGCTTTTGATTTCGTGGGAAGTTTTCTCGCGTTATGCACTTGACAACCCTCACCCCTGGGCTTTCGACGTCATGAGCATGATGTACGGCACCTTGTTCATGACGGCTGGGGCTTACACCTTGTCCAAGAACGGTCATGTGCGCGGGGACGTGTTGTACGGGTTTTTCCCCCCTCGCTTGCAAGCGGGGCTTGATCTTGCTCTTTACATTCTCTTTTTCATCCCTGGGGTTGTAGCGCTCGCATGGGCGGGCTACAACTTTGCGGCGGAATCGTGGGCAATCAATGAGCATTCCAACATTACGGCCAACGGCCCGCCCGTGTATCCGTTTAAGACCATCATTCCAGTCGCGGGCACCATCTTGCTAGCGCAGGGCTTGGTCGAGATCGTGCGTTGCATTGTCTGCCTGCAAGAAGGCGCATGGCCAACCCGGGGAGATGACGTGGAAGAGGTCGACGTCGCCAAGCTGAAAGAAATGGTGCATGTCAAAGACGAAGACATCGCCAAACTGGACGAATACGTTATTCACCCGAAGGTAAACCACTCATGAAAAAAGAAGTCTGGTTCGGCCTGAGCATCATGGCCATGGTTGTCCTGGCGGCATTCATTTTGCTGCCTGCACCCTCATTAATGACCAACGGGCACCTGGGTCTGCTAATGCTTGCGCTGGTGGTTGTTGCAATCATGCTTGGGTTTCCCACGGCGTTTACCTTGATGGGCATGGGCATGGTATTCGCCTGGATCGCCTACCGCAGCCAAAACCCGGGACTTGCCGTTCAGCAAACCTTGGACTTGATGGTGCAGCGCACTTACTCGGTCATGTCCAACGATGTTTTGATTTCGATTCCCTTGTTCGTTTTCATGGGCTACTTGATCGAACGAGCCAATCTGATCGAAAAGTTGTTCAAGAGCATGCATCTGGCCACAGCGCGCGTGCCAGGCTCTTTGGCGGTCGCAACCATCATCACCTGCGCTATTTTTGCCACCGCCACGGGTATCGTGGGTGCGGTGGTCACGTTGATGGGCCTGCTTGCCTTGCCCGCCATGCTCCGTGCGGGCTACAGCGTGCAACTCTCTGCGGGTGCAATCACGGCAGGGGGTTGTTTAGGTATTCTGATTCCACCGTCCGTCATGCTCATTGTTTACGGTGCGACAGCCGGGGTGTCTGTGGTCAAGCTCTACGCTGGGGCGTTCTTCCCCGGCATCATGCTGGCGGGGTTGTATGTTCTGTACGTTGTGGTGATTGCCAAGTGGAAGCCCCACTTAGCGCCACCGATGTCGGCGCAGGATCGCCATGTCCCTCTGCCCTCGTTTGCAGAAGTAGTTTCCACCACAGTCAGCGACAAAGTCATTCCTGGGCTTGTCGGTGCCATCAAGGGCAAGAGAAACGCCGATGTCCCCATGCCCGAGTTACTCAAGCATCTGGGTATCGCGCTGTTACCCGCCATCGCTACCGCACTGATCATGGGTATGGTCTTCATGAAAGTGACGGCTCCCCTAGAACCTGAAACGGTCGAGGGAGTGGTCGCGATGGGTGGGGCCACCGTTTCGACCAGCGACACGGAAACCCCTACCGCTGGCGGCCTGCAGGAGCCAACAGAAGAAGGAGGGCTTCAACCGCCACCTGCAGATGCAAGCGACACAAGTGCAGCAGTAAAAGCAGAACCCGTTGAGAGCGCAAAAGCGGTTGCGCCATCGGCGGCAGAACCTGTTGCCGAACCAGCGCCAGTGTTGGAACGAGTTCCAGCCCCACTGACGTTTTGGATTGCGTTGGCAAGTTGTGTGGTGGCCCTGCTTGTTTTTTATGCCTATTTCAGTTTTGCGCGACTGGAAATCTTCAAGATGCTGCTTGGGTCTTTCTTCCCGCTCGCCATGATGATTTTGGCCGTGCTAGGCACCATCGTGTTTGGCCTGGCTACGCCTACCGAAGCTGCTGCCATGGGGTCCCTTGGCGGCATTTTATTGGCCGCTGCCTACCGACGGCTAAATTTTCAGGTCATGCGTGAATCGGTTTACCTGACGGCAAAGACCAGCGCCATGGTCTGCTGGCTATTTGTCGGCTCCAGCATTTTTTCAGCCGCTTTTGCGCTGCTGGGCGGTCAGGAAATCATCAACACCTGGGTGTTGTCACTAAACATGACGCCAGTGCAATTCATGATCCTGGCTCAAATTGTGATTTTCTTGCTGGGATGGCCATTGGAGTGGACAGAAATCATTGTGATCTTCATGCCCATATTCATACCCTTGCTACCTCACTTTGGCATTGACCCACTGTTCTTTGGACTGCTGGTGGCGCTTAACCTTCAAACAGCCTTCCTGAGTCCGCCAGTGGCAATGGCTGCCTTCTATCTGAAGGGAGTTAGCCCGCCGCACGTCACGCTAAATCAAATTTTTGCGGGCATGCTCCCATTCATGGCTATCCAGGTTTTCGCTATCTTTCTGCTGTATATGTTCCCTGCCATTGGCTTGTGGCTACCATCGCAGATTTACAAGTAGTCCAGCGCATTGCTTGACTTCAAGGCACGTGAAGCCGAGGCATCACGTGCTTTTTTCATGGGAATTGGATAAGATTGACGTTTACGTAAACGTCAAATAAGGCGCAATGGGTCTCATCCCTTGCTGCCGCAATGGAAACTAGAAAATGACCGATTTATCCGCCGAATTCCAAGCCCTGGCCAACTACCGCCCCAAGAACAAAGTCCGCTTTGTCACGGCCGCCAGCCTGTTTGACGGTCACGACGCTGCCATCAACATCATGCGGCGCATCCTGCAAAGCATGGGCGCCGAGGTGATCCACCTGGGGCACAACCGCTCAGTGGATGAAGTCGTCACCGCGGCGCTGCAAGAAGACGTGCAAGGCATAGCCATCAGCAGCTACCAGGGTGGCCATGTCGAATACTTCAAATACATGGTCGATTTACTCCGCGAGCGTGGTGGCGAGCACATCCAGGTGTTTGGCGGCGGCGGCGGTGTGATCGTCCCCGCAGAAATCCGCGAACTCCAAGCCTACGGCGTCGGCCGCATCTATAGCCCCGAAGACGGCCAGCGCATGGGTCTGCAAGGCATGATTGGCGAGATGGTGATGCGTGCCGACAAGGACCTAACGGCCTATGCACCTCAGGCACTGGACGCGATCACCGGCCACAGCGAAATGGCTTGGCGCAAATTGGCGCAACTGATCACCGCACTCGAAAATTCCGATGGCAAAAGCCCCCTCACGGCAGAACTGGCTTCAAAGTCTGCTACAAAAACCGTACCGGTCATTGGCATCACCGGCACGGGCGGTGCGGGCAAATCCTCCCTCACGGATGAACTGATCCGCCGCCTGCGTCTGGACCAAGGTGACGCACTGCATGTAGCCGTCATCAGCATCGACCCCAGCCGCCGCAAGTCGGGCGGTGCTTTGCTCGGTGACCGCATCCGCATGAATGCCATTGGGCCCTGGCAAAAAGGTTCGCGTGTATTCATGCGCAGCTTGGCCACCCGCGACTTCGGCTCCGAAATCAGCGCCTGTCTGCCCGACGTAATAGCCGCCTGCAAGGTAGCGGGCTTTGACCTGGTGGTGGTCGAAACCTCAGGCATTGGCCAGGGCGACGCAGCCATCGTTCCGCATGTGGATGTGCCCATGTACGTGATGACGCCAGAGTTTGGCGCCGCCAGCCAGCTCGAAAAAATCGACATGCTGGACTTTGCCGAATTTGTCGCCATCAACAAGTTTGACCGCAAAGGTGCATCTGACGCGCTGCGCGATGTGGCCAAACAGGTGCAGCGCAACAAGGAAGCCTTTACCACGCCAGCTGAACAAATGCCTGTCTTTGGCACGATGGCCGCTCGCTTCAATGACGATGGTGTCACCGCGTTGTACCAGGCCCTCAAGCCACGCTTGCAAGCCTTGGGCTTAAAGCTGACCGAAGGCACATTGCCCGTGGTGGCAGTGCGCCACAGCACCAACCAGTCCCCAGTCGTACCAGCATCCCGCACCCGGTATCTTGCCGAGATCAGCGACACCGTCCGTGGCTACAAGCAGCGCGCCCGTGCACAAGCCAAACTGGCCCGCGAGGTGCAGCAATTGCGTGAATCGGCCCGCATGCTGCTAGAAGACGATGCCAGCAAGGACGGCGCCCGCAACACCGTGCTCAAACTCGCCGAGACCCGCGAAGAGCGCCAAGACAACGCCGCCAAGAAACTGCTCGCCCAGTGGCCCGCCATGCAAGCTGCCTACGCAGGTGACGAATATGTCGTCAAAATCCGCGACAAAGAAATCCGCACCGCGCTCACCAGCAAGAGCCTATCAGGCACCACGATCCGCAAAGTGGCCTTGCCGCAATACGAAGACCATGGCGAGATCCTGAAGTGGCTGATGCTGGACAACGTGCCCGGCAGCTACCCCTACACCGCTGGCACCTTTGCCTTCAAGCGCGAAGGCGAAGACCCCACCCGCATGTTCGCCGGCGAAGGCGACGCCTTTCGCACCAACAAGCGCTTCAAATTGCTGTCCGAAGGCATGGCGGCCAAACGCCTGTCCACGGCATTCGACTCGGTCACCCTCTACGGCAACGACCCTGACCCACGTCCAGACATCTACGGCAAAGTGGGCAACAGCGGGGTATCCATTGCCACCCTCGACGACCTGAAGGTGCTCTACGGCGGCTTTGACCTGTGCAACCCCGCCACCAGCGTCAGCATGACGATCAACGGCCCCGCACCCAGCATCCTGGCCATGTTCATGAACGCCGCCATCGACCAGAACCTGGAAAAATTCAAGGCAGACAACGGCCGCGAGCCCACCGACACTGAAGCCGCCAAGATCCGCGAATGGGTGCTGGCCAATGTGCGCGGCACCGTGCAAGCTGACATTCTGAAAGAAGACCAGGGCCAAAACACCTGCCTCTTCAGCACCGAGTTCAGCCTGAAGGTGATGGGCGACATCGCCAGCTACTTTGTGCACCACAACGTCCGCAACTTCTACAGCGTGTCGATCAGCGGCTATCACATTGCCGAAGCCGGCGCCAACCCGATCAGTCAACTGGCCTTCACGCTCAGCAACGGCTTTACCTTTGTCGAAGCGTATCTGGCGCGCGGCATGCACATTGACGACTTTGCGCCTAACCTGAGCTTCTTCTTCAGCAATGGCATGGACCCCGAATACACGGTGATGGGCCGCGTCGCGCGCCGCATCTGGGCCGTGGCCATGAAGGACAAGTACGGCGCCAACGAGCGCAGCCAAAAGCTCAAGTACCACATCCAGACCAGTGGCCGCAGCCTGCACGCGCAGGAAATTCAGTTCAACGACATCCGCACCACATTGCAAGCGCTGATCGCGATTTACGACAACTGCAACAGCCTGCACACCAACGCGTTTGACGAAGCCATCACCACGCCTACCGAAGACTCGGTGCGCCGCGCGATGGCAATCCAGCTGATCATCAACCGCGAATGGGGCCTGGCCAAGAACGAGAACCCCAACCAGGGCGCCTTCATCATTGAGGAACTGACCGAACTGGTCGAAGAAGCCGTGCTCTCAGAGTTTGAGCGCATTGCTGAGCGCGGTGGCGTGCTGGGTGCGATGGAGACCGGCTACCAGCGTGGCCGTATCCAGGACGAGAGCATGAACTACGAAATGCTCAAGCACACGGGCGAGTACCCCATCATCGGCGTCAATACCTTCCGCAATCCCCATGGCGACCAGGTGATGGAGACCCTGGAACTTGCCCGCAGTACGGACGAAGAGAAGCAAAGCCAGCTCCAGCGCTTGGCTGACTTCCACACCAAGCATGCGGCTGACGCCCCTGTGCAGCTCAAACGGCTGCAGGAAGCGGTGATCGACAACGCCAATGTGTTTGAGGTATTGATGGATGCCGTCCGCTGCTGCTCGCTCGGGCAGATTACCCATGCGTTGTTTGAGGTGGGTGGGCAGTACCGGCGGAATATGTAAGGGAGTTGGGGAATCTGTAAAACCCCACGCCCGACATGACTTGCAAGCCTAGGCTATAACGGAAGGACGTCCAACCCTTCCTTTATCCGTACAAGGACTCAGTCATGTCAGAAAGCAAGAAATTCCGGCTCGTTACCCGCAGCGACTTTGACGGCCTGGTGTGCGCCGTGCTGCTCAATGAGCTCAACCTCATTGACGACATCACCTTCGTCCACCCCAAGGACATGCAGGACGGCAAGATCACCATCACCGAGCGGGACATCACCACCAACCTGCCCTATGTGGCGGCGGCGCATCTGGCGTTTGACCACCACGAGTCAGAAACCATCCGCAACACGGGTGAGCGCAAGAATCACATCATTTCAGCGCATGCACCGTCTGCCGCCCGCGTGGTGTACGACTATTACGGTGGCAAAGCGGGTTTTCCACGCATCAGCGACGAGATGATGGCGGCGGTAGACCAAGGTGACGCGGCGCAGTTCAACCGCAATGAAATTCTGGAGCCCAAAGGCTGGCCGCTGCTGAACTTTCTGATGGACGCCCGCACAGGCCTCGGGCGATTCCGTGAATTCCGCGTGAGCAATTACCAGCTCATGATGGACTTGATCACCTATTGCAAAAACCACACGATTGACGAAATCTTGGCTTTGCCCGATGTCAAAGAACGTGTCGATCTGTACTTTGACCACGACACACGGGCCAAAGAGCAAATTGCCCGTTGTTCTACAGTGCACAAGAATCTGGTGATACTGGATTTGCGCAATGAACAAACCATCTGGGCCACCAATCGGTTCACGATCTACGCGATGTTCCCGCAGTGCAATATTTCCATCCATGTGCTGTGGGGCGTCAAGCAACAAAACACCGTGTTTGCCACCGGCAAATCTATTTTGGACCGCAGCGCCAAAACCAATGTGGGCGAGCTGATGCTGGTGTACGGCGGCGGCGGTCATGCAGCTGCGGGCACCTGCCAGGTCGAAAACGACCGCGCCGAAGCGGTGCTACAAGAGTTGATCGACACCATCAACGCAGACGGCTAAGTCTAATTTTTGTCACCTTGGTATCGCGCCAAGCGGGCACGGCTGACGCACAATTCGTGCTCCTCAGCCACCCGAAAGTGACACATGCCCACAGCGAACCCCACCGCGCCTACTGACGAACAGATCGCTCACCGCATCTGCCCGTTGTGTGAAGCGTGCTGCGGACTGGAGATTCGCCACCGCAATGGGCAAATCACGGGCATTCGCGGTCACGATACGGATGTGTTCAGCCGTGGCTACATCTGCCCCAAAGGCGCTTCTCTCAAGGACCTGCACGAAGACCCAGACCGCCTGCGCACGCCGCTGATCAAGCTCGATGGCCAGTTCGTCAAAGCCAGCTGGGACGAAGCCTTTGCCGAGATTGAGCGCCGCCTGCTGCCCATCAAGGCCACCCACGGCAATGATGCGGTGGGGATTGCGATTGGCAACCCGTCTGCCCACAAGATCGGGCTGATGCTGAATTTCCCCAAGCTGCTGAAAGCGCTGGGCACGCGCAACTATTTTTCCGCGTCCACTCTGGACCAAATGCCCAAGCAATTGCAAGCCGGGCTGATGTTTGGCAGTTGGCTTTCGATCCCCGTGCCAGACATTGAGCGCACCGACTTTTTGCTGGTGATTGGCGGCAATCCCATGGTGTCTAACGGCAGCATGTGGACCGTGCCCGACTTTCGCGGCAAGGCCAAGGCGCTGCGCGAGCGCGGTGGCAAGCTCGTCGTGATCGACCCGCGCCGCAGCGAGACCGCTGCAGTGGCGGATGCGCATCATTTCATCCGACCTGGCACCGATGTTTACCTGCTGCTGGGCATGGTGCACACGCTGTTTGACGAAAAACTGGTCAAACTGGGCACTGCTGCGCCGCACCTGCAAGGCTTGGCAGCGGTTCAAGCTGCCGTGGCGGCCTATTCTGCGGAGGCCATGGCGCAACATTGCGGTATCGATGCCGCCACCATTCGAAGCTTGGCGCGCGAACTGGCGCTGGCCAAGCGGGCGGTGGTGTATGGGCGCATTGGCACCTGCACCCAGAGCTTTGGCACCTTGAACAGTTGGTTGATTGAACTGCTCAACATCCTGACGGGCAACCTAGACCAAGTAGGTGGGGCCATGTTTGCCAAGTCCGCCACGTTTGCCGCCAATACTGCCGGGCCAGTCGGCATAGGCAAGGGCATCTCTACGGGTAGGCGCAAAAGCCGCGTATCCGGCGCACCCGAGGTCATGGGCGAATTGCCCATCAACTGCCTGGCAGAAGAAATTGAAACGCCGGGCGCAGGCCAGGTGAAGGCGATGATCACGATCGCCACCAACCCTGTGCTGTCCGCCCCCAACGGTGCGCGCATTGCCCAAGCACTTGACAGCCTGGACTTCATGCTGAGCCTGGACATTTACGTTAATGAAACCACGCGCCACGCCGACGTGATCCTGCCCGGACTCTCACCGCTGGAAGAAATGCACTTTGATGTGCCGTTTCCTCAGTTTGGCTACCGCAACGCCGTGCGAATCAGCCCGCCTGTTCTGATCCCGCAACCGGGTAGCCCGCCTGAATGGAAAACCATGCTGCGTCTGGTCGGACTGTTGCAGGGCAAAGGCAGTGCATGTGACGTGCTGGCCTACGACACCGAACTCTTTGAAGATGAGGTCCGCAAGACGCTGGGCGATGACGCTGAGCAGGCCATTGCCGCCACCCGACACTTGCGCGGACCCGCCCGGTATGTTGAACTGTCCCTGCGCACTGGGCCCTATGGTGACAAGTTTGGCAAAGATGCTGAAGGCCTGACGCTGAGCAAGGTGAACGACACCCCTGGCGGCATTGACCTGGGCGCGCTCAAACCCCGTTTGCCCGAAGTGTTGCGCACACCCTCAGGCAAGGTGGAGATGGCTCCGCCCCAGTTGTTGGAGGATTTGAAGCGGGTAGACGCAGAACTGGCCAAGGCGTTGGCGCCAGACTCTGGCCCGAAAACAATGCAGATCATGGGCCGCCGACAGGTGCGCAGCGGCAACAGCTGGATGCACAACTTGCCCATTCTTGCCAAAGGCCCGTTTCGTTGCACTGCCTTGGTTCACCCGGCAGACGCGCAAAGGCTGGGGTTGCTGGACGGCAGTATGGCCCAGATCTCGGCCGAGGGGCAAACGATCAAAGCACAGGTTCAGATCAGCGACGAAGTCATGGCGGGGGTTGTCAGTCTGCCCCACGGCTGGGGACATGATCTACCCGGTGCGCGCCTGCAGCTTGCGGCGCAGCGCCCGGGTGTCAACCTCAACGCTTTGCTGAGTGACCGCGTGTGGGACCCGTTATCGGGCAATGCGGTGCTCAGCGGTGGCGCTGTCACGGTGACAGCGCTCAATTGATTCATCTTTCCGTTTCAAAATCATTTGTGTCTAGGCGCGAAGCCGAAGACAGTGCAGTAGCACGGCAAGGCAAAGCAACGACGACACGGATGATTTTGTAACGGAAATTCAGTGCTGCAGGTCAGCGGTGACCTGACCTTGGCTAGCCTTGCCAGCCTTGACGGTCACCGAAATCCAGGGCTTGTCCAGTGGACGGTAAGTCTTGTGGTGCAGGCCACGCAGGGCGGAACTGCCGTACATGGCTTTGACCACAGTCTTGGGTTCCATCATCATCAGGAACGGGTTTTGCGTCGCGGCTTGGGCGACTGCGGTGGTGACGGAAGCGGTGTTGAGGGTGACTTGCATTTAAAACTCCTTGGCCGACATGCGTTGATGTCGATGGAGTTACTGTAGCCCCGACATCCAAGCGAATACAGTCAGCAAGCACCCATACCTTCTGTAGGCATTTGCCCGACACGCTGTCTGTTTGCGCGCCGCTGTAGTTGGCGAACGCCTAGAATGGCCCGCATGCCTGAAACGCCCCGAGCCAAAGCGCCCATTCTGCGGCGCGTTCCCGCCCCCGCTGCTGCCCCTACTTCTGGCCCCACTGCGGCTAAGAAGCAGACTTCTGCCACTGCCAGCACCGCTGGTGCTGCCCCCACTTCGCGCCTGAACAAACGCATGTCAGAGCTTGGCCTGTGCTCCCGCCGCGAAGCTGATGAGTGGATCGCCAACGGCTGGGTGCTCGTCAATGGCAAACCTGCCCAGATGGGGCAACCCGTTACCCAGACTGACCGCATCGAGGTAGACGACGCCGCCCGCGGCCAGCAGGCCCAGCGCGTCACCATCTTGCTGAACAAACCCATGGGCTTTGTCAGCGGTCTGCCTGAAGACGGCCATGAGCCCGCCATGGCATTGCTGCAGCCCAACAACCGCTGGCGCGAAGACCGCGCCAAAACGCAGTTCTCGCCGGCGCAGTTCAAAGGCCTGGCCCCTGCAGGCAGGCTGGACATTGACTCGATTGGCCTGATCGTATTCACCCAAGACGGCCGCGTCGCCCGCCACCTGATTGGCGAAGAATCGCTGATCGAAAAAGAATACCTCGTGCGCGTGAGCTACACCCAGGGCGACCGCACCATCGAGCGCAATGTGGCCGCCGCCTTCCCGCGCGACATGCTTGAGCGCCTGCGCCACGGCCTGAGCCTGGACGGCCAAGCCCTCAAACCCGCCAAAGTCAGCTGGCAAAACGAAGAGCAACTGCGCTTTGTGCTGACCGAGGGCAAAAAACGCCAGATCCGCCGCATGTGTGAGCAAGTGGGCCTGAAAGTGGTGGGCCTGAAACGCATCCGAATCGGCCGCGTGGAACTGGGCAATCTGCCCATTGGCCAGTGGCGCTACCTGACACCTAACGAAAGTTTTTGACATCATGAAAACTATCAAAACAATAGCTAACATTGCTTTACTGGTATGCGGAAACGGCATTTTTAGTGCCGCATTCGCTCAAGCCAACACCAGCAACACCGTCAATGCCATCTGCAGCACCGACCAATCTTGGTGCGAGCTGGCCGCTGCCGAATACACCAAAGCCACCGGTATCAAGGTGCTGCAAACCCGCAAGGCCACAGGCGAGGCACTGGCCCAGTTGCGCGCCGAAGCCAACAACCCAAAAACCGACATCTGGTGGGGCGGCACCGGCGACCCGTTTTTGCAAGCGGCTGAAGTGGGCCTGCTGGAGCCCTACCGCCCCGCCTACATCAACGACCTGCACGCCTGGAGCGTGCGCCAGTACGCCATGACCCAAAACATGGTGGGCGGCTTTTACACCAGCGCCATCGGCTTTGGCTGGAACACCGAGCTGCTTCGCAAAAAACGCCTGCCCTCCCCCCTGTGCTGGGCTGACGTGATCAAGCCCGAATACAAGGGCGAGATCGAAATCAGCCACCCCGCCAGCAGCGGCACGGCTTACACCATCCTCGCAGGTTTGGTGCAGCAAATGGGCGAAGACCAAGCCTTTGACTACCTGAAGAAGCTGCACAAAAACATCACCAGCTACACCCGCAGCGGCACGGCGCAAGCGCCAAATGTTGCCAAGGGCGAAGTGGCCGTGGGTATCAGCTTTATCTTTGGCTTTGACGGCTGGAAGCACAACAAATACCCTGTGGCCACCACCGCGCCGTGTGAGGGCACCAGCTACGAGATTGGCGGCATTGCCCTGATCAAAGGATCGCGCAACAAAGCCATGGGCCAAAAGTATTACGACTTTCTGATGAGCCCCGAAGCCCAAGCCCTTGGTGCCAAGGCGCAAAGCCTGCAGTTCCCCGCCAACAAGCTCACGGTGCTGGACCCACGCATCCCACGTCTGGACAACGTGCGTTTGATCAAATACGACTTTGAAAAATACGGCAAATCCGCCGAGCGCAAGCGCCTGATCGACCGCTGGACCAGAGAGGTGGAGGCGCTGCCGCGTTGATTTTTGGACTGATCACGCCATTTTTTGGCGCAATCATGCCAAAATATAGACATGTCACTTTCCACCGCTCTGCTCACCGACAGCCAGTCCCGCCTGTGGACTTGGCTTTTTGGTCAACCTGAACGCAGCTTTCATTGGAATGAGTTGCGCCGCCTGACCCAACTGGGCAGCGCATCGCTGCAACGTGAACTGAATCGGCTGGTAGAAGCCCAAGTGGTCACCTCTACCCCTTTGGCCAATACCAAACAGTTTCAAGCCAATGCCAACAGCCCCGTATTTGGCGAGTTGGTGGCCTTGACCCGCAAAACCCTGGGTTTGGCACCGCAGTTGCAAAGCGCATTGACGCCGCTGCACAACCAATTGCAATTGGCGCTGATCTATGGCTCGGTTGCCAAGCAAACCGATACGTCAAGCAGTGACATTGACCTGCTGCTTGTCGGTGCCGACCTGCGTCTGGGGGCCGTGCTGGAATTGCTGACGCCTCTTGAAGCCCTGTGGGGCCGCAAAATCAACCCCACCTGCTACAGCCCTGCCGAATTTGAGCGCCGCAGGACTGAACCGGATTCCTTTGTGAAGAGGGTGCTGGCGCAAGATACGCTTTTGTTGGTGGGTGCCATCCCATGACGGTAGCCGCTACGGCTTTGGCAAATCTGGCGCGCATAGGCCAGCTCAAATCCGAGCCGCGCAACATCGCCGAATGTCAACGCATGCTGGCCATGGCACGAACACGATTGGCCGATGCCAAGTTGCCCAGCGTGTCCTTAGAGGGGCGATTTACCAGCGCCTATAACGCGGCGCATGCCGCCGCGCTGGCAGCCTTGCGCTGGCACGGCTACCGCAGCGAAAACCGTTTCACAGTCTTCCAGTGTTTGAGTCACACGCTCGGTTGGAGCGCAGCCCAGTGGCGCATGTTGGATGCAGCACATCAAAAACGCAATTTGGCCGAGTACGAGGGCTACCTTGAAGTGGAAGAATTCACGGTAGCGGAATTGTGCGAAACCGTCGCCACCTTGATCAAGGCGACCAGCGCTCTATTGGAAGCGTCCTAAAAGCACTAGGCTCAGTTCGAAAAAGCCGGACGGTGCATGCTGCCAAATTTATAGATCAATCCACCGTCGCACCCGACTCCTTCACGATCTTGGCCCAACGCACCAGATCACTTTTGACAATGCCCGCCAGCTGCTCGGCATTGCCTTTGAAGGGCTCACAGCCCAGCACGGCTAAACGGTCGCGCACTTCGGGTTGATCCAGCGCTTTGCCAATCTCAGCCTGCAGCGTGTCCAGCACGGCCTTGGGCGTGCCTGCGGGGGCGAACATGCCGTACCAGGGCGTCGCACCAAAGCCTTTGATGGTTTCGCCGATGGTGGGCGCATCGGGCAGCGCGGCCAGTCGTTTTTCGTTCACCACGCCCAGCACCTTGAGCTTGCCGGACTTGATGAAGGCCACGGACGAGGGCATGCTTTGCACCGACAAGGGCACTTGGCCGCTGACCACGTCGGTGGCTGCAGCGGCTGAACCTTTGTAGGGGATGTGTTGCAGGTCGATGTCGGTGGCCTTTTGCAGCATTTCACCAATCAAATGGTTCAGCGTGCCATTGCCCGCCGAGGCAATGGCGTATTTGCCGGGGCTGGCCTTTGCCAGTTTGATCAGGTCGGCCACGTTGTTGGCAGCAAAACTTGGGTGAGCCACCAGCACATAGCCCGCTTTGGCAAGCGGCGCCACGGGTTCGAAGTCTTTGACCGGGTCAAACCCCGTTTTGGCATACAGCGCGGGGTTGATCACCTGGGCGCTGTCGGCATTCACCAGCAGGGTGTAACCAT
>ERZ724517.25-NODE-25-length-81594-cov-6.794528_pt1 | contig 81594 bp, 90 predicted proteins | sample MGYA00376050_ERZ724517 | MGnify/ENA primary metagenome ERZ724517 (study PRJEB28724, sample SAMN07190886) | activated sludge metagenome | isolation source: activated sludge of sewage treatment plant in Hong Hong | place: USA: Christiansburg, Virginia | collected... | reverse complement strand
TAGAGGATAAAATGTTAAGATTTTTATAAAAGAAGATAAGTTGTTTATGATATGCGTAAACAATGGATTATATAAGATAATTATAAAATATTAATATGTCAAATAAATGTTAAGAACAGTGCTTGTTTTTGTTTTTGTATTGAGTATGAACTGACAAGTTTTGAACATTTTATTTATAAAATTTATAACAATCACTTATGAAAAAATCATTCTTATTAATGGCATTAGTATGTACAGTAATTTTAGCTGGATGTGGTATGAATAAAAATACTACAACTACAGGTAGTGGAGATGCAGAAGTTAAAACAACAACCGCTGCAACTGAATACTCTTTTGAAGATGCAAACTGTCAAAGTTATGTAGATCTTATGGAATGTCTTATCGACAAAACTCCAGAAGCTTCAAAAGAACAAACTCAAAAATCATTTGATCAAGTAATGAGTATGTGGAAAGGATTGGATGCTACTCAATTGCCTTCAACATGTAAACAAACTATGGATATGTTAGCAAATCAAAAAGAAGTGTTTGCAAACGCAGGTTGTCCATTAAAATAATTTATACTCACAACATGAGAGAGTTATTTTTTAAGGAATAAACTCAAATGTTTTTTTGAGAGATTATTCCTGTTATTTCTAACAAAGAAAGCGAAATAGAAAGATCAGAAGAAGAGAGTCAAGAATCCTTTAGGAGTTCCTCAAAGTTGAGATCTTTAAAGCTCAATTTCTCTACTATTGTTCTTTCGTTTCAAGTCAGATCGTGTATCTGGCTTTTTTCTTGCTTGGTTTCTATGTTGTTGTTGCTAAAATGTAGTTTGAGAAAGCTTTGAAAATCATAGATTGCCTGTATTTTGGATTCTGAAATATATTTATTCACTCCCTTGGAACTTTGAGTATATATATCATAAGGGCTAGCGTAGACTTTTTTATTCATCTGAATAGCAAAATCTACCGTAATTAAACTCCCACTTTTTTCGCTTGCTTCAGGGAGAAACAAACAATCACACAGTCCTGCAATAATCCTATTTCTTTGAGGAAAACTATAATCGGTAGGTCTAAATCCTATCTTAAATTCAGAAAGTATCAATCCTCCATTTCATATTATTTTTTCTATTATATTTTTGTGATTACGAAGATAATAGGAAATGCCTCATCATAATACGGCAATAGTGGGAATATTATTTTCTATGGATTGATTATGACACAGATAATCTACACCATCGGCGAGTCCAGAAATCGTCACAAAATTATATCCTTTTCCAAGCTCAAGTAAATCACTCACTACCTGTTTTCCATAGTTTGTGATCAGACGCGGACCTACTATTCCGAGAATATCTTGGTTGAGAAGATTTATATCTCACATATAATAGATAATCTGAGGTTTTGATTTTATATTCAAAAACTTATAATGATAGGAATTTTCTCCAAAGATGCAGTAATGAACATTATTTTTATGAATAAATTCTTGTAGAGCCTTTATTCTGAGAGGATCAAAGATAGGTGGACTATATTCTGGTGACTGCAACTGTTTTCGAGTTACTTTTTCATCGAGAGAGTATAATCGTGGAAGGGGAATTTGATTTAAACTGGAGGAAAGGATTTCTTGCATTTGATTTGAGCGAGGATTTTAGTATAAATTCATTCTCTTGATAGTTGTTTGAATTCAGAAAAAAAAGGAATAAGTGAAGAAAAGATGCATAAGTATATCAAAACACGCTTCAGAATTCAGATTATAAAATATTTATTTTTCATAATAAGTTTACCATGTGAAAGAAAAAAATCATAACATCAGCATTACCCTATCCAAATGGTCCTTTGCATCTCGGACATGTAGCTTGAGTTTATCTCCCAGCTGATATTTATTTTAGATATTGTAAGGCACTTGGAGAAGAAGTTATCCATGTGTGTGGTACCGATGATCATGGTGTAGCGCTCGAACTTGCGAGCGAAAAATATGGGAAACCAGTCTCAGAACTTGTAGGTGAATACCGTGAATCATACAAAAAATGAATGGAGAAAATGGGTATTGAATTTAGTATATTTTATGGTACCGATACGCCTCAACATGAGGAGATAGTCCATGATTTTTTCCGAAAACTTTATCATCAAAACTTGCTTGAAGAAAGAGTTATCAAACAAATGTACTGTAATACAGACAACAAATTTTTGCCAGATAGATATATTATAGGAACTTGCCCAAAATGTAAAACTCCAGGTGCAAACGGTGATCAATGTGAGTCTTGTGGAAGTATGATTGATCCAGAAACCTTGATTGACCCACATTGTAAGACCTGTGGAGGGAATAATCTCGAGCTTAAAGAGTCAAAACATCTGTTCTTTTTGTTGGATAAATTTCAAAATAATCTGAAAGAGCGATTGGAAACAAAATCGGATTGGAAACAAAATGTGTTGTCGACTTCACTAGGAAAGTGGATAAAAGACTCATTGCAACCAAGATGTTATACGAGAGATATCAAATGTGGAATCTCGGTGCCGCTGGAAGGATTTGAAGAAAAGACGATTTATGTGTGGTTTGAAGCGCCGATTGGATATATCAGTATTACTAAAAAATACTTTGATGATCTGGGGAAGCCTGAATTATTCGAACAATATTGGAAAGACCCTGAAACGGAGTTGATCGAATTTATCGGTAAAGACAATATTGTCTTCCATAGCATTATCCGACCTTCATTGTTGATGGCTTACAATAATGGTGTAAACAAAGATGGTGAGACGAATAACACTCCGTATTTGTTACCAACAAACATTCCTGCCAATGAATTTGTAAACCTTGAGGGTAAGAAATTTAGTACTTCAAGAGGGCGAGCAGTGCGACTCAATGATATTGTCGAAAACTATAATCCAGATTATATTAGATATTATCTTACTTCTATTATTCCAGAAAACCAAGATAGTGATTTCAAACGAAAGGAATTCCAAGATAAGTGTAACAATTTGTGTGATACTTTGGGTAACCTGTTTAGTAGAGTTATGAATCTGTGTATCAAATACTGTGATGGGAAATTTGAAAGCTTTGATAGTGTGGAAAGCTACATTGCAGGACTAGATCCTCAGTTACAAAGCTTGATTACAGACTTTGTCTGACATTCTTTGACAGCAAATACGACAATAATCTGACACCTCAGACAGTTCCAATTTAGAGAAGGACAGTTGGCATTGATGGATAGTTTTTCAGCAGCCAACAAATTTGTGAATGATACCAAACCTCGAGAATTAGTAAAAACTGATCTCGTGGCAAGCCAGAAAATCCTAGGAATATTGGGTTGGTACCTAGTAACGAGCGCTTATACGATGGAAGCTTACCTCCCATTCACGAGTAAAACTCTTATCGATACACTGGTAAGTCCTGAAACTAAGAAAAACAACAATATTGGAAATATCCAAAATCATGTAAATTGGGATTACCTTACTATCGTGGATAAACCTGAGTATTTGTTTATCAAAATTACTGATGAACAGATGGAACAAGAAATGAATAAACTGACTGAAACTATCGCCTAAATTACGCTTTATAAGGATCTTTCAAATAAACTATATATTGTTTTACCAGATTATCTTATTGACTTATCTGGTTTTTTTCCTATATCAAAAAAGTCACAATGTTGTGATACAAAAAATGCATGCTATGAAAAATTTATTATTTTTGATAGTTTTTACTATCACATCGTTCTTTAACACTGCCGTTTCGCAAACAATTTTCACTAATCCCTTCAATGGAGAGGAGGTGGAACTCAATGAAAAACAACAAGAAAAATTCACTGCCAAGGAGAGGTTTATTCTCTCTACAAAGAATCATTTTACTTGGACTGAAGTTTATATACTTGATCCTGCTGCAAATCTCTGCATAAATCAAAGTTTTGGATATACACTACTCTATTATTTAGTTGTGTTATCCTTAATTCCTTTTGCTTTCAATCGTGTATATCGCAATCACGAAGGCAATATGTATAAACAAAGATTTTTGTATCTGACTTTTCTATGTTTTATTGGAATAATTGCTCTTTCTCCCTTTGAGGCTTGGAAGCTTTCAAGTATTATTTTATATTGTAGTATAGGAATTATTGTATGTATAATTTTTATAGCTGTAATACTTTATTTTACTACTTTGGATAACTTCAAAGGTGTGCCAAAGAAAATTCTTGTTTTGAGTGCTTTAATTTTCCTCATTGGTGGGGTAAGTTATTTTACTAATTCTATTGGTTATGCTAATTTCTTTAGAGAAGTTCTGGCACCTCTAATAGTATGGATGAGTATTTTCTTCTTACTAAGAATTATTAATGAAAATGTCTTGATAGAATTTGCTACGGAAAGAAAACAAGTCAAAATGATTGTTCACAAACAAAAATTTGGAACGTATGATGAAGTATGAAATAGTCAGAAATGACGATAGCTTCCTTGAGGATGCTAAGCTTATCGACGTAAGTACCTTTGACTTTGATTCTAAGGAGTTTAAAGATGCAGTGGATAGATCTATTCGACGTCAAGAAGAAATAGATGCTATACAAAATGCACCTATAAATTGGGAACTAACTTGTAATATTTGATGAGTATAATTTTACAGAATAAAAAAGCGTTGGAATCTCCGACGCTTTTTTCATATACTAAAATTAGATCATCATTAATGAGTTTTGAGATAATGATTATATACTTCTTGCGCTTTTCCTGTTGCTTGCTTAATTCTTTGCTTAATTTCTAATTCACTCCCTAGATGCAGGACTTCTTGAATTTCTTGAACTTTATAATTCTCCTTGTGCTTAAGTCTAAGAATTCTTTGATCTTGTTTGTTGAGCAATGAAAATATAGTTTTTTGAACTTCTATAAGATTATTTACAAAGATATGTTTTTCTTCTGTAATAAAACTTTCATCTTCTTGGGTAAAAGATCCTAATCATTTACTGTAAATATAATTATTCTTTTTTGTGTTTTCACTTTTTTGGCGACGAATTTGATCGACTAGTTCATTTCTTATTACCAAATAAAATCGAGACTTAAATTTTGTACGTTCTTTAATTGTATCAAGTTTATCAAATATTTTGAGAAAAAGCTGTTGAGCATAATCTTTTGCATCATCTTCATTAATTTGATGCGCATTATAATAAGTCAGAGCTTTAGAAAAATATCTTTTATAGAGTTCAGAGTATCCTAAATTCTTTTGTAATATATCTCTTCAATTCAAAATAAACTGAATAATTTCTTCATCATTATAAGCAACTAATTCATTATTTGATAACAACGAATTTGTAGTTTGATCTGAAAGATGATTATTCATATTTAAAAATATATAATAAAAATTACTATCAATTGAATATTGTATACAATTATTAATAAATATGTCAATACTAAATTTATAAAATACTTCAGTTGTGATATAATGAGTCAGATTATAAAAATATATACAGATGGATCGTGTATCGGAAACCCTGGACCTGGAGGCTGGTGAGCGGTACTTTTGAACACAGGAAAAGAAGACATAAACAAAGAAATCAGCCTTTCAGGAAGAAAATCTTTCACGACCAATAATGAAATGGAACTGACTGCCGTATTGGAATCTGTAAAATGGCTTGATAAAAATTTTCCTGATGAAACTGAAAGACCTTTGATAGAGGTAATTTTGGATAGTGAATATGTGAGAAAATGAGTAGTAGATTACTTAGAAGATTGGAAAAAAAGAGGATGGAAGACGGTCAAGAAAAAGCCAATAAAAAACCTGGAATTACGACAAGAAGTAGATCAATATTTACATCTTTTTGATATCCAATGGAAGTGGGTAAAAGGGCATGCAGGAAATAAATATAATGAGATGGCAGATAAACTGGCTACGAATAAACTATAGTAATTTGACAGAACATAACTATTAACTACAATATTCTGAATTGTGAATACTTTTGATTACTTAATTACACAAAAATATGAAACTAGGACTAATAGGAGCAACCAATGTGGGAAAATCAACTCTTTTCAACAGGCTGATAGGAACTCACAGAGCGATTGTGACTGACATAGCGGGAACTACAAGAGACATCATTACGGATAATACAGAATTTGGAGGAGTTACAGTACAAGTAAGCGACTCTCCTGGATTGGATAATTTTTCTGAAGAATTAGATTTTATTGGTAAGATTATCAAAAATTCTGATTATCTTCTTTTTGTGGTGGATTTTAATATCGGAATAGGACCAAAAGAATTGGAAATTATACAATTGATTAGAAAAAGTGGAATGGAAGATCAATGTTTATTGGTAATCAATAAAGCTGATAAATGGATGAGGGAAGCGGATAAAGACGTTGCTCTTGCGGATTATTGGTCTTTGGGACTGGCTTCATTGGTGATGATTTCTGCTAAAAATGGAGCAAACGTTGATGAACTTGAAGAAATGTTACACTTGATTGTGTCTACTCATTCTTATAAAAAGATAGATCCAAAACATGAACTGATTGTTACTTTTGTAGGAAAACCAAATGTAGGTAAGTCTACTTTGCTCAATACTTTTGCTAAAGCACCTTTGAGTAAGGTTTCTGATGTTCCTGGTACGACACTTGATTATATCAGTGAACAGGTTTCTTATGGAGATACAGTATTCAAACTCGTGGATACAGCGGGAATTAGAAAATTTACAAAAACTCATGGTTTGGAAAAAATCGCTTACGCAAAAACTTTGAAAATGTTGGAATATTATAAGCCAATTACCATCTTACTACGAGATTCTACAGAGGAAATTAGTAAACAAGATCTTCACTTGGTAGGAGAGCTTATCGGTATGGGATTGCCAATTGTAATTGCTCGAAATAAGATCGATGCGATTGATGAAAGCCAACTTGAAAGACTCAAAAAAGGAACTCCTGAAATGATGAACTTTGCGCGTTGGATTCCTGCCTGTTATATTTCTGGTAAACAAGGTAAACATCTTGATAATCTGATGAAGCTCGTGAAAAAAGTACACGACTTTAGAACTATCAAGATCTCGACCAACTCACTCAATACTACCGTACTCAATGCACAAACCATATCACCAGCTAAATTCCCTAAAAACAAGATCTGTAAAATTAGATATATTACACAAGTAGAAGGTCATCAACCGTCCTTTGTTTGCTTCGTAAATAATGCGGAAAAACTCAACTTTTCATTGGCAAGATGGCTCGATAATGTTCTCAGAAGAACCTATGGGTTTGATGGAGTTCCAATCAAAATTGATTTTAGAGGAAAGAAAGAGAAAGAGGAAAGAAAAACAGCTTCGGTGGACTAATATGATGGAGAGAGTAATCTCTCTTTTTTATTTGTTTAATTTCGTAACTTTGTAATTCTATTAGGTATAAGTATTTTCTTTTATTTTTGGTGTTTCCCTGCTCCGCTGAACAGCGGAGTTCTTATAATTCTTTAATTTCTTTTTGCATTGCCCAAAAAGAAACAAAAAGTCTAGTCAAAAACAGAATTCTGCTGATCAGTTTCGATTTTGTTAAGTCTTAGAAGTTGAGACGACCCTAAAAGATTCTGTTGATCCACGTCTCAACCGTTGTTGGTCAAGATCACAAAAGTTGGTACCAGTTTGATCATTTTGTGTTTTTGACGGCTGTAGTGAGTAGGATTTGAGTGGAGTGTTTCCTGCTCCGCTGAACAGCGGAGTTGACGGCAGGAGTGAGTGTGGATTGGATTGGCTCTAGTTATGCTGAATAGTATTGGGAGCCTGCTCCGCTGAACAGCGGAGTGGAGTGTCAGCATATAATTATATTTGTAAAAGCCTTCCAAATAACTACAAGTGGAACAACTATTTACATCAAATACCAATTTCTTCCATGGCCCCGTGGCTTATTACCTTAAGTATTATCCTTATTAATGGGTTTTTTGTTGCTGCTGAATTTGCTTTAGTAAAAGTAAGAGGTTCTCAGCTCGATATTCTCATCAAACAAGGAGATAAAAAAGCAAAAATAATCAAGATGGTAACTGAAAATCTAGATAACTATCTTTCCGCATGTCAGCTGGGAATCACGATTGCTTCCCTCGCTTTATGATGGGTAAGTGAGCCATTGATTGCTTCTCAGTTTGTACAGCTTAATGAATTTTTCAACCGAGGACTGAGTGATAGCGGAATCCATGCTATTGCTATACCTGTTACCTTTTTCTTCATTACCACCCTACACATCGTAGTTGGAGAGCAGGCTCCAAAGTCTTTTGCAATACGTGATCCGCTTGCCACCTCAAATCGAATTATACTTCCACTATATTATTTTTATAAGATATTTAAGCCATTGATTTGGTTCTTGAATATGCTTTCTTTGGCATTTTTGAGATTATTAGGACTCAAACAAGATCACGAAGAACATAGTCATTCTGAAGAAGAATTGCGTATGATTATTGCAGAATCTGAAGAAGATGGACAGATTAATTCTGATGAGATGGAACTTATACAAAATGTATTTGATTTTGATAATAGGCAAGTCGGCGAGATTATGACCGCCAACCATAAGATTTTTGGTATTGCAAGAGATCAACGAGACGATCAGATTATTAAAAAAATTGTTCAAGAAGGTTTTTCTAGAGTCCCAATTTATCAAGGATGAATAGATAATATAATCGGACGAGTTTTGCTCAAAGATCTGATAAGTTTCGCAATACAAGGTAAACCTTTGACTCTTGAAAGATTCATGAGACCCATTCAGTATGTGCCTGAAAATATGAAAATATCTGATTGTCTCAAGCTTCTTCAGCATTCTCATAATCACGTTGCTGTAGTAAGTAGTGAACACGGGACGACACTTGGACTCATCACGATGGAAGATATACTTGAGGAACTGGTGGGAGATATCCATGATGAAGGGGATGAACAACAGGCCTTGGTGCAAAATATCAATGAAAATGAATTCTTGGTAGATGCTACAGGGAGTATTTCTGATGTCAACGAGCTTCTTCCTATTTCGCTTCCTGAGCAGGAATCTTATGATACAGTTTCTGGTTATATTAATACGCTTTTCGGCCGCATTCCTTCCGTGAATGAAAAAATTGAAGAATGAGGTTATCTTATTACTATTCATAAAAGAAAAAAGCAACGTGTGGATTATATTATATTAAAAATAATCTGATAAATTGTCTGATAATTTAAATTAGTTTAAATTCTTAAAACCTTTGGCAATAAAAGAAAAAGCGATTTTTTAGCCATTATCTTTTTGTTAGAATTAGTATGCTGTGTCACAGTCGGCTGATTTGGTCGTATGTTGATTATATAACTCTTTATTTTATATTTAATTAATATTCATGTTTAAAAATTGATTGATAGCAGTAGCTGGATCTTTATTGTTGTGATTTAGTGTGATTGTGTCTGCAAATACAAACTCAATGGAACCAACTTTAATATCTGTTGAAACGCCTCCGATGGCTTGTACGAGAGAATACAACCCTGTGTGTGCTGAAAAAATAGTACAGTGTATCACTGCGCCATGTAATCCAGTACAACAAACCTACGGTAACGCTTGTACAGCAAAAGCTGACGGTGCTAAAGTGCTTTATGAAGGAGAATGTAGAATGGATTCTGCTCCTATGACCAACCAAGATCTCGTATCACGAGCTTATGATAAAGGACTTACTTCAATATCAAACCTTAAAGATTTTAGTTTTGATTCCAAGGTAACAAGAGAACAAGCTGCAAAGATGATTGTAAACGCAATTGAAAATTCAAATGTAGTGATGTGGACACTCAAACTACCAGCTGGATCATGTGAATGGATGGATGTAAAAAGTATCGACACTACGCTTCTTGCTTCTGTAAACCAATCATGTAAACTTGGTTTATTTAAAGGAGATAGAGGAAACTTTGTGCCATATGCAACTCTTACACAAGCAAATCTTGAGACAGTACTTTGAAGAGCTATACAATTTATACCTAGTTTGAAAGAATTCTATAACTCAGCAGTTAGCAAAGATTTGACTTCTAAATTTGTTACAAGAGGTGAACTTATCAAAGCTTTACACGCAGTTACAAACTTCATTACAAATGCAGGAGGAAAACATTCTCAAAACCAAATGGCACTTGATAAAGCTCGTACCTTATGGAATAATTCATCAGTTATCCAATATGAATTTGTACAATCTAGAAGCTGTTTTTGTCCAGCTGAATATACACGTGCCATGAAATATAATATAAGTGGTAATGTTATCACTGGCATGGTTAGCTATCAAGACGATGGTTCTATGGTAAGCGGAGATAAATATGAGGGTCTTATGACAGTGGAATCTTCATTCGATCTTATCCAAGACGCTATCATAAATAACGTAGATTCACTTACGGTTCAGTATGATCCCACTTATGGATATCCTACAAATGTTTCAATAGATACTAGTTTCCAAATGGCAGACGAAGAAATGTATTATACCTTTAGCTTGGTAAATAAAACACCAAATCAATCCAACCTTGTAGGTTCATGGACGCTTACTAATTATAATGGTTTATCTATTGATCATACTGGCGTTACACTTCAAATTGATGCAAATAACCGTATTTCAGCTCATATTTGTAACTTTATCGGAGCTAACTTCACACTAAGTGGACAGAATATGATGTTTGATGCTATGATGAGCACAATGATGGCTTGCAATGATGAAAAAATCACGAATATGGAATCTGCATTCAATAACATAACTACTGCAAAATATATGCTTACGGGCGGAACACTTACTTTGGAAGCTAATCTCAATACTTGGGTTTGGACTAAGAACTAAGTATTTATTGTAATTTTGATTGATGGCTTTTTACCTTGATGGGTAGGGAGCCATTTTTCTTAGTATAAAAAATATAAAAATAATCTGAAGAAGTCGTAGTAACTTGTAATTACTTACAAGAGGAGAATCCATTGATTTCAGGTTAGCTATTAGATATAAACAGATATCATTAACATCTTTAATTAATCTCCAAATCTCCTTACTTTAGCCAATCTGTGATTATCATATGAAAAACTCCAGAGAAACTTTCAAACAACATGTAGATAAAAAACTTTCTTCAAGAATGAAAATATACTTCTTCATTTCTGTCATTATGATAGGAATTGTAGTCTATGAATTGGTGATTACTGACATCAATCCTCTGATCGTGGTGGGAATTTTCTTGGCCAGTATCGGCTTTGGGTTCTTGATGTCGCGTATGTTCCATATTTCTTGGAACGAAGATGAGCAAGTCGTTACCTCTCGTATTGATAAAATATGAGGGATTGTACTGGCTATCTATATCGTATTTTCTCTCTCGAGACATTTTCTACTAGAATCCTACGTAAGAAACTCTTGGATTACAATCATTACATTCACAACTATTTCTGGCGTGATGGTGGGAAGATTCTTGGGTATGAGAAGGAAAATATTTAGTGTTATCAAAGAACAAGAACTGCCTCAATAATCCTTTTACTTACCCTGTTTTCAGATTATGACAAAGCATCCCTATCGATCTCAATTTCCCGCTATCGGTCCAAGAATGGTAGAAAAACTTGAGCTTTTGGGCATACATAACGAGAAGGAACTGAGGGCAATCTGAGCAGTGGGAGCTATGAAAGCGTATATGATTATTCATGGCGGTTGGAAGCCTGAAATGTGCAGCTGTCTGACCTATCAATTTGAAGGGATACTCAGAAATACTGCACGAAATAAGATACCTGATGATGTGAAAACTCATCTCAAAAATGAAACTCACAGACTTAGAAAAGAATTTGATTCCTAAACTCTCATGGCTCAGTACTTCCGACAAGATCAATACAAAGATATCATCTCAGCAATGAGAAAAATTTTCCACACATTTCCTGATGTCGAAGAAGAAGTCAGATATTATGGAATCAAACGAGTCTTCCCAAATGGCATGCGATGCGATTTATTGTTTTATAAGAAGACGCATTCAGTGCTGAGATTTAGTCGTGGTGCTTGGATAGTCAGAAGAAACGCTGTATTCGGATGACTGTTTGATGAGACCATGAAAGTCCTTTCCAAAATGACCATTCATTCTGTACAAACCATTGAGGATAAAGCACTGGCGGAGCTGATGAGATATCTTTCTGAATGCCCTGCTGGGGTGGGTGTGCTTGAGTAGGGAGCTACGGATTTATAGAGAATTAAAAAATGTAAGAAGCTTATCTTTTACTTCTTTTTGATCAGATAAATTAAGAGTACCTAGTTTTCCTAGTAAAATTTCTTTAGAAATAGAAGTTATTTTAAATATCTTAAGAAGGGATATCTCCTTTAATCAATTTCCATTATCAGGATGTAGTTCTACATCATAATCTTCAATATTTTGTAACTGAGATGTAATTTTAGCTACTAAATAATCGTGTTTATTCTTTTTAAGAACAAGTACCGGTCTTTTTTTATATGAACTTGGATCCTCTGAAAAAGGTAAATTTGCTAAGAGTATATCTCCAAATTTACAATTATTAATAGTTTGCGTAAACATTGGATTCTTGAGCTAAGTCACTAAATATACCGCTTGCATTAATATCTACATAGTTTTGTTCTAGCTGTTTTAATCTTTCAATTGGAGAAAAAGGGTATTCACGATACTTAACAAACTCATAAGATATAGGTTCCATATCCTTAGCCATTTGCCAAGGTTTATCATCATGAGATAGAGCACTAATTTCTGCTGCAGAACAATCTGAGTATCTTGTAAGAACTTCTTCAATACATTTTTTTTGATCAATACTTAAATTCGTACCTGCCTCTTTGTTGGGTATATATCTTTGTTGATAGTAATTTCCAAATGGAGTAATCACAGGAGTGATGCTCTTATCGTCTTCCATTTCCTCTATGAGTTGGTTAAAACCTAAAGGAGCAGGCCCCATAGGTAATCTAATAAAAGGGTACCCTGAAATGTGTTCTTGAGTTAACTCATAATAATCAAATTCAGCAAAATATAATAGTTTATAAAGAACGACTTTCCCTACGTTATATTTGGCTCCTACTTTATTAAGTATGTAGAGTATAAGATTTTTGAATTCTTTTTTCATTTCATTTCTTACTTTCTTAGGTTTAATATCTTCCCCAGCTAGTAAAAAATCTACAGTAGTATCAAAAATTTCTGCAACTTTTTTGAGTTCTTCCGCTTTAATTTTTCTATTTCCCGCTTCTAATTGAGCATATGTAGGCCTACTTACTTCAAGTATTTGAGCTAACTGTTCTTGAGAAAATCCATTCAATTCTCTTAGTTCTCTTATTTTACTACCAATATCAGTTTGCATGGGATTGTATAATATTATAAATAGTAATAGACTAAATGTAAACAAAAACAAGAAAAATGCAATACTTTTTTTAAAACCTAGAATTTTAATGTTAGATTTTCAGAAATAAGATGTAAAATAGCTTGCAAATCTACTCAAGTATATATGTATATCGTGTCATGATAAAAAAATAATCTGATTATAATAAATTAATCATACAGATGCGTAAGAATTTTTCATGGACGTGTTTTGTTTATACTATTTTTTTTTATAATCTCCTCCATCTTTAATTTTACTATTTTTTTAATAAGTCATGTAGGTATTGGATTGTCAGGGGTAAAGCGAATTGTTCCTTTTCACGTAGTGAACTTTTCTAATTCATTTTTGAAGCGCACCACGACAGAGTTTGTCCATGGATAAAATGAACATCGATCTTTAGCGACTGCATATCACACCAGTGGTCTTCACTTGTATTTGAAGGCAGGCATACCATAACTAATGACCTCTGCTGCAGGTGGACAAGTAGATTTTATCATGTTACGTATGTTTTGCATTAATGAACGTTGTGGCTCATCTATATGCATAAGATATTCGTCATGAGTTGTAGCTTTTATTGTATCTATAACTCAATTTACTATTTCTGTCATCTATCATCTTAAAATTAAAATACTATCTGCATATATAAAACTATCCTATTAAATACAAGAGAAATTCATTTTTCGCACAAAAAAAATGTGATTTTTTCATATTGTTTGAGATATTGTAATGGGTCAGGATAAAGTATTGAGGAGGTGATGAAATATATTTCTGAGCGTCCTGTTGAGGCGGATATGAATATGGTGTCAAGTTTGGAAAAAAGCTCATAATAGAATTCTATTATGAGCTTTTGATCTTTACCTTAAAACATATAAGGGGTTAAATTTTTGTTGCATTTCTCAAATGCTTCATAAATCTTTCCTGTTGGCGCTCCAGATAGAATTCCAACTAGTCCAGTTCCAATAGCAATAATTGACATATTTTCCTCAACCCTCATTTCGTTGAGAGCTTTCAAAATAATCTCATCTGCATTGACCCATCCATTTCTTAAGGAATGACAAACTATTCCATGAAAAGTTTTTTCTCCAACAGTTTTGCTTAATACTTCACCAAGTTTGTTCCCTCCTGTTTCTATTATCTCAGGAAAGAATTTACTAGCTACCATTCCTGCAAAACCGCCGTCGTTAATGCCCTCGGTATTGAGCGCAAAAACAATGTGTTTATCTTCAGTAGTGAAGATATCACCTCTAACTTCCGTAAGTACCATACTTTTTTCTTTAATTTTATTAATGCCTCATCTTGTTTTGGGTATCAGCTTACCCTAGTTTTAAATTTATATATTAAAACTTTTTATAATTACAGTTTAAATATAAAAAGTCAATAGAAAATAAATATTATATTCTAATTAAATAAACTTACATAATTTCAGACAACAAAAAAATGTGAATTATCACATTATTTAAGTATTTTGGTGGGTCACATGACGATAAATTTATCAAACCCCCTCTATAATGTTATCAAGGATTTTCAATATGAAGTACAGGTGAATAGTGATAAAATAGATTGTTTAGTTTCACTGATAAGAAAGGGGAAAATTAGGAGTATGGAGGTATAAGCTGAGTGTTAATAAGCTAAAGTAGATACCTCTAGGATAATTATAATCCTATAGACTGTATAGAAGTGAAGTAAACCTTTTAATTATCATTAATAGTGATGTAATAGTAATGAAAACGTGTAGAGTGCAGTACTTAACTAGAATATAGATCAAAAATGGGTTGTTTTTGATTATAATATTCTTACTATCAAGCTAGAAAAATCCTCAAAGCTTTATGCTAATACCATTATTTCTTATTATATTTAATTATGCTCAAAAATTGAGAATATCAATATCCAGATATATTTGAGTTTCTAGGTGACAAAAAAATAGGGGTGTACATTGATTTCTCAAATTTATATCACGCTAAATATACATTAGGTTGGGAGTATGATATGAAGCAATTTTTGTCTTCCCTTCTCCTAAATAGGAATATAACTCATGTGGGATTTTATTGAGCATATGATAAGCTTAATGTTAATCAGTTTAACTGGAAATTGGCTCTAGAGAAAAAATTTAATGATCAAAAATTTCATTTCTATTTTAAAAAACTAGAGCTAAAAGGAGGTAAACAGAAGGGAAATGTAGATACTGAAATGTGATATGATATATGTGAACAAAAGGATAAACGAGAAGTATTAGTACTGTTTTCGGGAGATGGTGATTTTCAATATATTGTAGATAAACTAATAACTAACTCCAGTAAAAACGTTGTTATTATTAGCACCAGAGGCCATATAAATCAAGAATTAATTAATTATACTCAAAAGTTCTCTTTAGATGTATGTAGGTTTATTGATCTTCATCAGGATAATGAAATTTCTTGACCTATAAAAGAGAGATTAAAAAGTCATTCAAGATGAGTGTGTATACCTCCCGAACTTTATAAAAAGATTAGTGAGGCTACGCCACAAGAAATAACTAACCTTAAAGATTGGGTTGAATGCATATTAGCAAATGAACAAGATAAGTGTCCCTTGCCTGTAATTCTTTCTTGATTATTTAACAAAAACGAGCACTCAACCAAGAAAACCCTTCTCCACTGGAAGAAGGAAGAAAAGGAAGGATTACTTATATACTTAAATAGTTTATTAAGCTAATTTTTTGTATGCAAAAACACCCCGAATAAACGGAGTGCCTCGCCAAATTAAGTACTACTAGTATAAACAAATTGCGAGGAAAATGCAAGTGTTTTTTCAAGGGGTATAACAAGGGGTATTTCAAGGGCTTCCCCTACATTTTGATCTATTATTGTTTTTATATATAAGACTTCTAGTTGTATAACTACCCAATTAAATCTTTAGATGCTGTAGTGGGGGGGGGGAAATAACCAAAGTGTTCATTTATGTGGTTATACTCCCTAAAGCCAACGACAGTAAGCACCATCTAAGAGATATAATTACTACAAAATCTATTTAAGATTAACAATGCTCATCATGTGATTACGTGGATGAAAAGATACAGTTGATGATTATAAAAATATCTCAATAAAGGATTTTTACAAATGGAGATATATAGAGAAAGGATATTGAAAAGGAACTCTAAATTTCTCAAGAGCATGAAGACCTACGGGAAGTATATTCTTTATCGTGAATATAGGTGAGGAAGACTATATACAAGTAATATTTACTTCCACAGATACCACTAATTGAAACAAAAAAGAGCTTAATTATAAGATAAAACTTGATAAAACATCAAGTAACTTCGGATGATATAGATACTGGTTCCTATGTCCTTGTACGGGAAGAAGATGTACAAAACTCTACTTACAATCAAATTGATGGTTTTGTGATAGAAAAGCAATGAACTTATGCTACTCCGCCCAATTAGAAAGTAGACCCTTAAGAGGTTTTACTTTTTGATGATATCCATATCTAGAGGAATTATATAAATCCATAAAATATAAGTATAGAAACGGCAAGCCTACAAAGAAGTTTGCTAGATACTTAAGATTGAGTTGAAAACTAGATTTAGCGATGCATTTAATGGCTGAAAACATGAGATCAAGTAAGTTATATAAAAAGTATGGGATTGTATAGTTATTAAGTATAATCTACTCAGTTTATAGTCAACAAATAACATAAAAAATATATACCATAGCCTTATGATTTCGGCTAGAGTAATAGAGAATAAATATCTCAAACATTTATACTATATACACTGCTCATTGAAGCTACATCACAAAGAAAATGGATATTCAAAACCGTCATAAAGCAGTTTTAAAACACTATGAAGTTTCTTGTAGAATGGAGTGATTGAACCTTTTTGTATGATGAAGTGGAATGAAAGTATGAGATGACATAAGTAGGCTTAATGCTATTAAACTTCAAAACTTATAAAGTTATCTTTAGCCTCAGTCTTATTATAAATGGTGTTTTGACTTAAGGATCAGTTACTTATGCAATCTTTGCCATACCTTTTGTTTATCATATCTACAGTAGACTGTATCTTTACAGATCTTTGAGAAATATGATAAGTAAACAAGTCGTCCTTAGGTAGGTGCAATGTATCTTTCAGTGGTCAAAAGACAATTCCTGTAGTTCTGTACCAAATCCAAGACTTGTATCATTGATCAAATAATGTTTTAATATGTTTGAGAAGTGTAGCTTTATCATTGGTATAGTGATCCAATCGCATATCCTGACTATGACTAAGAAAATCTTTGTCCTTAAGTCTTACTCTGATATATCTTGTAGCTAGCTTCCATTTAATCATTTCACTATATGCCTTATCCACGTTGTGCAACAGATGACACCAAAGTAATTCCTTATCCTTAGTAAATTCTGGATGAAACGATCTTGATCTTGTGATATTCTTAGGTTTTTGTGTATTAGCAAAGCTTAGGATATTGTAGTTATGTAGCTCCATTCGTACTTTCAATCCATCCATGCCAAGTAGCTTCTTTACGAAGTTATGATCAGCATATTTGAAATCATAAACTGTAGTGTATCAGTGACTTCTCAGATGCTCAGACCTAGCCTCTCAGATAAAGCATATCTCATCCACATCTAAGGTCTTAAATAAAGCATCGTTCATATCATCATCTAATCACGCATATTCCCCAAATGATTTGTTGATGTCAGAAAATAACTTAGCAAGTAACTTAGTCCTTGCTACTCAAATACTCGTAGGAATACCAATCTCTTTCTTTATCTTTAGTTTGAGGTAATAGGCAAACTTTTCAGGTGTGAGTTTATACAATTCAGGTAATCAGGTTATATCACAAAAGGTCTCATCAATACTAAATACTTCAGTATGATTGACGAAGGAATCCAGAAACTGATTCAGCTTATTACTAATAATCCCATACCAAGCAAAGTCAGGCTCAATAAATACTCAATGATTACCTAGTATCTTTCTAGCATCTCGGCTTGCTGTTCCTGTCTTAACTCAAAGCTTCTTAGCTTCGTAACTACTAGCCAATACAATATCTTTATCTCTGCAAACACACACCGCTTTACCCTGTAATTTAGGATTACGAAGAATCTCGCAACTTGCATAAAAGCTGTCGCAATCAATCAAACAATAGAGTTTATTGGATTCTTGTAGGAGCATATTTTAGAGTAATAAATACATCGCCAAACACTAGGTGCAATCGTTGTATACTGAGTGTAATTGAATAGTAATATCTTATTAGGTATATTTCCTCACCACAGCTGAAATAACACCAAATATAATAAGCTCCTCTTGTGGATAAATAGGTGGATAATCTGAGTTAGCAGGCTGAAGATAACCCCTACCTTTATCATCAACCATATAGTATTTCAAAGTAAATTCCCTATCTACTTGTGCAATGATAATATCTCATGATTTGTGTTTGAGTGATTTATCTACAATTACAAGATCATTCTCATGAATACCAGCATCTTTCATACTATCTCACTTAACTCTAACTGTAAATGTAGAAGAAGGATGATCAACAAGATAAGTATTAAAATCCAATTGAAACTTAGTATCGTCTCTTGCAGGCGATGGAAATCAAGCAGAAATAGATTCAAAGTATGGAATAAGCATTGATAAACTCTAATATTGATAAAGGTAGTACATTTGTACTACTTGTAATAATTAAAAATATCTACCAATGCAAGGAATTTTTTATTGAATGAAATCCTCCCTATACTCAATGCTCATTTAAATATAGTCTAAATTACACAATTATGCGAATTAATGCAGTAATATCATTGCGTACTTTTCTGATTGAAAAAACATACGGGATATGTAATAATCGTTATGCGACATCATCCATAACAATAACCTTACGAGAAAAAGAGGGCAATTTGCGGTTCAACGCAGTGCTCTCTTGTAGGGGATTGTGGATGGTGTCGCAACCTAGAGCCGTAAGTTGTCCCCTTATTCTGATTATTTAACAATAAGATATAGAGGAACGGCTATTAAAGGTCGTTTTTTATTATTATTACTATACTCATGAACCCGCAAACAAGTTTTAAAAACAGATGATGGCACAGGTTGTATAACGTAATATTTGTGCTTCTAGTCATGATTACTGTATGAATAATTATTATGACATATGAAGATACAAATGGCAATATACTGCTGTACTGATTATTATTCTTGCTTATAGTGGATATAATATACTATGAAGGAATAATATATATAATCTATGGTGTGTCATGAGATAGTTTTCTCAGAAGGTTGTTTAGGTGAATACTTAGTCAGGGAAAAGAGGTAGAAAACCAACAAATCGAAACTCAGGATGCTGAATGAGGTGATTTTTCTATCAATCCATTTAGGGACTCAGTTTTTATAGGGGAGAATGAATCAACTTCTATGCTACAAGTAGCTGACTGTTATCATTATTTACTTATGATCAAACCAGATCAAGAAGAATTAATCGAATCATTAAAAAAATCCTTAAAAGATGCGAACGTAGATGTAGAAACACTAATAAAATCATATAATGATATGGACATGACCTCCATATATCAATTTATTTTATATTATTTAGGTAATAATCATAGCGATTTAGTATCACGTAATGATTGAGAAGGATTTGGAGATCGAATCAAAAATGAATGATTGGATCTGTTTGAAAATGAAGATATTGAAGTTATGTTAAAAAACGTAATGCTTTATATCAATGATAAAGTTGAAAAAATAGAAGAAATTTTTGATGATTATTTTAGAAACCATATTCATGGAGAAGAGATAGAGAAACTATCAAATAATGCAATTCATTTTGATGAAAGTAAAAGCATGGAAGATCGTAAAAAAGATGTGGAGAAATATTTAGAGTTTTTAGAGTGAGCTAAAAAAAAGTACGATGTTGGGATTGAAGTTAGTTCGCTTCTAAAAATAATTAGTTTCTTCAATCAACTAGTAGATAGGCTTCCTAATACTACTAAAAAAGAAAACTTAAAAGATCGGTCTTTGAGCGTTAATTTATTGTATAACGCCTATCAATGGACAGTCTATTACGTTGATTGACACACAGACTGCGATATGGGTATAGCAAATTCTTTAATAAATAATGATTACGACAATCAGGCAAAAGTTGGGAACATCAATTTTAAATTTGTGAATCCTATATTATTGAATAAAGTCATAGATTCAATGCCAGATATAAGGTCGGCAAAAAGGAAATTAGAAGATGCTCTGCTATAATTAATGCTGTAGATTAGAAAGATAAAAAAGATGATACTCAGGCAATTTAATGATAAATCATTTGTATTATGCTACATTATGGAGACGAAGCTCTCAAAAAACATGCTAAAGAATTGGAGGAGTACGAAAAAAAATACCCTAATGAATCTCGAAAGACTAATCTCACTCAAGAAGAGATTGAGATGTTTGAACTACAAAGAAAGGTATTCCCAGAGGGTATTTCCTATGCAGAAAGACTAAGAATTTTGAAGGAGTTGAGAAAAGCACCTGCACCTAAAAAAACACATCAATCACCTGCTATAATTAAAATACCTGCAAGACACAAAATAGAATACCAATTAATAGAGCAAATAGATAACTATTGAGAAACTTATTACAAAGCATCCTCAACTCAACTACCATGATTTAGAGTAGAGTGAAAAAATGATGAAGAGATAAAAAAAAAGATAAGAGCTTATTTGCCAATATATATCAAAAAAATCACCATTAGAAACTTCAACCAGACACAATGACTAAAGTAAAACCAGATTGAAACTAACTCTAATATATCTATAAGCTCAGTGCAACATCCTAAGTTCGTTTTTTATTTTATAGAGTATTGAAAAGAATAGATTAAAGATGCAATGCTCAAACTAACTTTAACCAATAACTCAATAATTAGGGAGATCGGAATTGATCTTAGGTTTCAAGCACCTATAAGCTATGAAGAGTATTGTAGTAATTCAGAATATGAAGATATTATGGATAGTGAATCTGTCTTATGGTCAAAGTTTATTATTACTAATAGATCCTTTTGGTCATGATGGGAGCATGAGGATATGAAGTCTTATGAATTGATACTAACAGATTTGCTTGATCATAGCTACATTGAAACATTTGAGGATGTATTTGAACCAGAGTACTTCATGTACTTAGAAGAAAATAGTTACGAGGAGCTCATAAAAGGTAATATAACTGACCTACGTTCATTAAATTATAACTTGAACTATATAAAGCATTATCTTACTAAGAATAAGTTCTTTTATTCGACAAAGCAATGATCGATATTTAAATCTGCAAAACTGTTAGTTCCTTATATTACTAATTCTATTCAAATGAATGGAGACGAGGCAACTAGCAAGATCAAGAAAAAGGTTAAATTTTCCCAAGTTCAGTTTGATAATAAAATAGCCGCATACTTACGATTCTTGACCATAGTTTCCGATTTAAATTTGTTTTTAGTTATTGATCCCTATGATCAAACTTATACGGTTATTGAGGATATTGATTTGCATAAATACGCTCCACTCTATTTCCTATGTATTAACCTTTGAAATGGATTTAGGGGCTTAACAAATGATAACTCCATCAAACTCATAGAATCTATTAAGTCTAAGTATAGCAATTTATGAAGAACTCAAATGGTAAAAGTATTTCAAGATATACAAGAAGCTATAAATACAAAAGCGAGCTTTAAGATTAAATTAGATATTAATAAGGGAGATATTAATTATTTAGATGCTAAGTTCAGAGATCAGGACTTAAGTAAGATAAATGAATACAAATGATTCATGAATGATGGTAATGTTACATCTAGTACAACTATAGAAGAGTATAACTGAAAGCCAACAGCCATAACTGGATACAGAAGAAAGAGATATAAACAATAACAAAAGTATTTGCTTTTGAGTGCAAGAATATTACTGTTATAATATCTCTTTGGTGAGAATCTTTATGAGACAGGTTGTATACTCCTATGATAGGGTCAAAATAACCAAAAATCTTATAAGTATGAGCTTAGAAAAAGCAAAAGAACTTCTATGATCTTTTGCTAATAACTATACAGACGAAGAAATCATGCAAATGATTGATTATCTTATGGCTATTGCAAACATTGTTATAGAAAATCATTACAAGAAAAGAGGCTATTAAGCCTTTTTTTTCATTTTCAATTATAGTTGATTTTCCTAATATAAAAAATAAAATATATCGAACTCAGAATTATTTACTCAATAATGCTTAGATACTATGATAAAGAATAATATAAAGAGTTTGATAAAAAATAAATCAAAAACACTCATGCAAGTTTCTAGAGAAACAGGCTTATCATTTCAACAATTATCTAATATACAAAATAACAAACCAAGTAAGATATCTTATCAGACTATGTGAATATTAGTAGAATACTTCGAATGTTCTTTTAATGATATATTTGAAATGGCCAATGACTACTAAAAAGAAGTCCTATAAAGAAAATAGATGACACTACGACATAAGGACTTGAAAGATAATTAAAAAGGGTGCTTTAGTTCATGATTGAGCATACAGAGCTATTGCTTATGTAAGGGTTTCTGATGAAAAACAAGTTAAACTATGATATGGAATGGAAGGACAATCATCCACTATAAAAGTATTTTGTAAGGATCATAATTGGGAATTAGATAGAGAGTTTGAAGATGAAGCAATCAGTGGTGGAGAATTAAAAAGAGAATGATTATTGGCAGCCATAAAGTATCTGGAGGAAGAGAACAAAAATTATACTAAAATTCATTACTTTGTTATCACTGAGTATTCTAGGATATCAAGAAGTGATGATTTATGAGCTACTTATGAAATACATCAAAGAATAGAAGCTACAGGTTGTAAAGTAGTAGCTACTATGAACCCTATTTTATGAAATGATGAGAATAGCGAACTAATACAAGATATGAATTATATGTTTGCAAAGCATGAAAGACGTAAAATTAAGGTAAGGACTAAGAATGGAATGAGGGCAAGAATATTGGAATGAAATCGACCATTTCCAGAGCCTGCATGATATACTAGAATAAAAGAGAAAGTAGGTCATAAATTAGTAAGTAGGATCATTAAACAAGAGCCACAAGCCTCTATTATTAAGGAATGATTAGAGATGTTTGCTAATGGAGTAATTGTCAATCAAACACAGCTTATAAATTACTTTAATGAAAAAAAGCTGAGATCAAATAGTCACTCCGCTAACCCATGAAAGCTTTATATAGACTTTGCAAATAGATTGTTTGAAATAGAAAAATTGATGTTTTATACTGGTCATGTGATATATCCTGCTTATGATGTTATTGAGCCTATTAAGGGTCACCGAGAGCCATTAATAAGTATATCAACTGCTCATAAAATATTGGATAGACTAGATAAAAAATGAAACAATAAATACTGACCTAGAAAGGATACAAGCGATAAGTATCCATTAAGAGGATTATTATTTTGTCCAGAGTGTGAGATACCTTTTACCGCAAGTCCCTCAAAAGGAAAACTAGGAAAATATTATGATTACTATCTTATTAACTCGAAAAAAGCTCCTAAGGAACTTAGAAGAAGTGTTTCTGTAGACAAAGTGCATGAGGAGTTCAGAGAATTATTAAAGCTACTTATACCAAAGCCAGAAATTGTGTTACTTTTAAAGGAGATATTTAATAGTGTGGTTGGTCAAAAAGAAAGCCTATTTAATAGTGTACTATCTCAAAAGAGAGCTAGGATAAGAGAGATAGAAAAGAAAGTAGAGTTACTACAATCTAAGTTCTATATGCTTACAAATCAAACATTGATAAAGAAAATGGAACAAGAGCGATGAGAGTTAGAACAAGAGAAAGATTTATTAATTGAGGATATTGCAAAGGAACATTTAACGCAGAATGAGTTTGATTCAGTTTACAATGATTTTATAGATATAATAGAAAATCCTTTAGCCGTATGGGACTTACAGGACGTTGATACAAAACAACTTTTAATTGGGGTTCTATTTGGGGGTAAAATTTACTATTCAAAAAAAGGATCTTTTCAAACCCCTCAGAAATCCCTTATATACTCTATTTTAGACCGCATAGGCGGTGTTAATAATCCAGTGGGTCGGCCTACGAGGATCGAACTCGCGACAACAGGTACCACAAACCTGTGCTCTACCAACTGAGCTAAGGCCGACATATGTCTCAGAATAGTAGAGAAGAACGCTCAAATATCAAGATATTTTGATTAAGAAGCATGCTTTTATGTAAAACGTAGGTAAATAGCTTGTTTTGAGACATAAAATACGCTCTGTTTGACATGTCAACCAATCTACTTATATTCAGATTATTCATAATACTATTATCAAACCGACTTTCATCATTTCAATAGGAAGATGTGAATTATTTGTAAAATGTCAATATCTGTATCGCTTGAATAAGCGTGAAATTTGGTTTAAACTGTCTTAATATATTATGCAAAATTTGCAAAATACTCACTTTGGTTTTGCTTTTTTTATTTAGATTTTATAACTTATCATATGCCAGTATTAGGGAAAAAGAAGGTAACAGACGGTATTAAGCTCAATGATAGCGGTTCAGTTTTTTATGATTTATATGTTCAACAAAAAAGAGCAATTTGGTTTCCTGAAGAAATTCAAGTTAGTCAGGACTTGATGGACTGGCATGGCATGGCAGACAAAGAAAGAGCGATGTTTGAAAATCTTATTGGTTATTTTGTAACTTCAGAATTGTTGGTTCAAAATGTATTGGGAGAATCTTTTTATCCGTATATCATTGATCCTAGAGTAAAACAAGCAATGACTGTACAGATGTTCATGGAAGACATCCATAGTGATTTCTTCGAGATCATCTTAAATACTTTCCAAATGGATAGAGAAAAAGCATATAATCTGACTTCTGTTCATCCATTGTTGAAGAAAAAACAAGATTGGGTAGCTCAGGCAGCAGATAAGATTAGTATTTCAAATGGTGGTATTGATCCAGACTCAAAAGAAGGCAAGAAAGCTATTCTTCATGCAATCTTACTCAGTAGTATTATTCAAGAAGGAATTTTCTTCTATAGTGCTTTTGCTTTATTCTTGGCATTTAGAGAGATGGGGAAATTAACTAATGTGAGCAATGGTATCGATTTGGTGCTGATTGATGAGAGTTTCCACTTGAAATTGGGTATAGAACTTATACTAGCTATATTAGAAGAGTCACCAGAAATAGCACAAGATGAAGAATTTGTCAAGCTTATACAAACTACTATTGTGGAATGTACAGAACTCGAACTTGAGTTTGTAAAAGAACAATTTGAAGGAAATACTATCAATGGATTGAGTTATGCAGAAATGGAACAATATTTGAAATATGTAACTGACAGAAGACTCGAAGAACTAGGATTTAATGCGTACTATTTGATTCCAGATAATCCATTAAGATTCCTCAAGAAACAAGATCTTACTACCTTACAAAACTTCTTTGAGACTACTCCTATCAATTACACAAACTTCTAATCAGATCATAAATTATTTTATAAATTATGCTCCTATGTCAAATATTACTACTTACGATGAGCCTAAAAAACCAAAATGTTGTGAAAATTGACCAAGTCCATCTTGTAAGTGGAAAATGAGTTGTAAAAAAGCGCAATGGGAAATATTCAATGAATTCATGGAAAATAAACAGAAAGAAGAACAAAACCTAGAAACTAATACTGATCAAATGGGTGCATAAATTACAGAGGAATATTATTGATTAATTTGGATAAAATTTGAAAAATGAAAAAGCAAAAAACACTTGGCTCAATCGAACTGATCTGCGGATCAATGTTCAGCGGTAAAACAGAGGAGTTTATCCGCAGAGTAAAAAGAGCCGTGATTGCGAAACAAAAGATCATATTATTTAAACCAAAAATCGATAATAGGAGCGAAGCAAACCATATTATATCTCATGACGGAGCTAAATTGGAGTCCATCATGGTAACGAAAACAAGTGATATCGTAGAAGCAATCAAGAGTACAAACTACGACGTAATTGGAATCGATGAAATACAGTTTTTTGACCAACATATTGTGCATTTGTGTAATAAATTAGCTGACGAAGGAGTGAGAGTAATATTGGCGGGGTTGGACTTGGATTCGAAGGGGAGACCTTTCGGACCGGTACCAAACCTCATGTCTATCGCAGATACAGTGATAAAACTTCATGCTATCTGTACCAAGTGCGGTGCTCATGCTCACTACAGTTACCGTATGTCGCCTATCGATAAGCAGGTACTCGTAGCTGGATCTGATGCGTATATGGCACTGTGTAGAAATTGTTATAGCGAGACAGGAGATGGAAATATGGACAAATAATTAAATAATATATAAGCTGATTTTATTTTGTTTATACATCATTATGAAAAAAACTATCGCTCCAGAACAAGAAATGGTACAAGGTTACTTATTTCCAGAGGAAGAAAAAAAAGATCTAAAATTGCTTGAGAAATCAAAAGAGGAAACGGCGAGAGCTCTCGCTGTCACTTCTAAACAAAAGGAACCAAAGAAGTATGTTCCCTCTAAATTCGGGAAAGGGGGTGACTATGTAAATCCTGAAGGCGACGTTAAAAGGAGAACTACTTCAAAAAAACTTGACCAAAACAAGAAGAAGAAAGGAGAAAATCTTCGAAAAACTGAAGATGGACGAAAGCCAACAGGAGGATTTGACCATTAATCTTTAAGATTCCCCACGAATCATTTATCAGAATATATTTTTTCAATACATAATTTATAGAATACTCAATTTTATTTTAACTCTAATCTCTAATCCCAAATGGCAAAAACAGTTATTCACCGTGATGGAAGAATTGAACCATTCAAAACAGAAAAGATTATTGATGCAATTAGATATCTTTTTGAAGGAAACAAAATTATGGATCCTTTTATGATGATGTTTAAGGTAATCAAGAATTTTGAACTTAAACTTCCAGATCAGGTGTCTACTGAAGAAATTGATCATCTCTTATTGAAGTCACTCGAAGGACTCATTCCTGAGGACCCAGAATATGATGCTCTTGCTACAAAGCAGGTAAATAAAATGATTGAAAAATCTGTAAATGGTAAATTCCAATCTTTTTCTGAATACGTGAATTACGGTATCAAACAAGAACTTCTCGATCCTAGATTATTAGAATATGACTTGTGAGCATTGGAGTTGGCTATGGACTATACAAGAGATGGATTGTGGACTTACTTCGGTTTGGATACAGTAAAACATAGATATATGGTAAGAGATTATGATAAAAGTTTACTTGAAAAACCACAATGGATGTGGATGAGAGTGGCTATGGGACTGAGCTACAATGAAGAGGATAAAGAAGGATTTGCTCTCAAAATATATGATAAGATAAGCAGATTTAAATATCTCCACGCTACACCAACTTTGATGAACAGTGGTACGAAGTTCCATCAGCTTATTTCTTGTTTTATTGGTGTGGTAGAAGATGATTTGGTGAGCATTATGGATAAGGCTAAAGAATCTGCACTGTATGTAAAGTATACTGGTGGAGTAGCAATGTCTATCAATAAACTTCGTGCATTGGGTTCGCCAATTAGATCGATAAATACAGGTTCATGCGGTCCTATTCCGTTTATTAAAATTTTTGACACAACTATCAATAGTGTGGTAGTAGGCGGTAAAAGAGCTGCGAATATTGTAGTATATATGGAACCATGGCATAGAAATATCTACGACTTCTTGGATTTGAAAGAAACAAATGGTAATGATGCGGTGAGAGCAAGAAAAATCAACACTGCTTTGTGGATTCCAGATTTATTCATGAAACAAGTAGAAGTAAACGGAGATTGGTATTTATTTGATCCAGGAACGGCTAAAGGACTTGATGAATCTTGGGGAGATGAATTTGAAACTCTCTATTGGCACTATGCTGAATTGGCAGAAAAAGGAGAACTTAAAAATCGAGAAAAAGTAAAAGCACAAGAATTATACAAAGATATTCTAGTAAGAGCTGCTAAAACTGGTAACTATTGGCTCAATTTCAAAGATGCCCACAATCGTGGAAACCAAGCTAAACCGTACGCCATGATTCATAGTACGAACATGTGTACAGAAATTAGTATCGCAAACAGACCAGACAGCACAGCAACATGTACGCTTGCTTCACTCAATCTTGGTAGATTCACATCAAAACCAGGAGTGGGAATCAAGGTAGCAGATTTGAGCTTTGAAGAAAAGATAAAATTGTTTGACTGGGATGAACTTGAAGAAACAGTAAAGATCGCTATTCAAGCTTTGGATAATGTTATTGATATCAATTTCTTCCCTACTCCAGAATCGGAGAAGAACTCGTTTGACTTGAGACCACTTGGACTTGGAATCATGTGATTTGGTGAAATGCTTATCGAACTCGAAATAGCATATGATAGTAAAGAAGCAGTAAAAATCTCTGATATGCTTGGTGAATTTATCTATAAACATGCATTGGATACCAGTAAAGAACTTGCAAGAACAAGAGGAACCTTCCGTGATTATCATGAAGGATATGGATATGAGCCAAGAAGAAATATCTTGTTGCTCAGTATTGCTCCTACAGCAAGTATCAGTAATATTGCTGGTACAAGTAGCTGTATTGAACCATATTACGCAAATGTGTATTCGAGAGAAACCACATCTGGTAAATTCACGATTGTGGTAAAACAACTTATCAATGAACTCAAAGCAAATGGTCTTTGGAATGAAGAAATCAAGAATAAAATCATAGAATATTCTGGAAGTGTACAATTCATCCCAGAACTTGATGGTGTTATCGACAAATCAATTTATAAAACAGTATATGAGTCAGATCCGCTTGCTCAAGTAGACATAGCTGCTGCATGGCAAAAACATATTGATCAGGGTATTTCTAGAAATATCTATGGTGATGAAACTTGGAGAGATAGACTTGGAGATGTATACATGTATGCATGGAAACAAGGGCTCAAAGGAACGTATTATTGCTTTATTGAAAAGACTATTAAAGGAGAAAAATACACACAAGATGTAAATAAAAGAGGAGAAAGAAAGGGATTCTGAATGGGAACACAAAATCTCACTGAAGCTCCTGCTTGCGGAATAGATGATGGAAGCGCAGTGGAGGCTAAGGTGAGTGAAGAAAAACCTGCAGTAAGAGGATTTGGTGCTTCTTTACAAAGAGCTCAAGAGCCGGTTGTAGAAGAAGAGATAGTCTATAGCGGTCTTACTAAAACAGAGATTGAAAAGAAATTGGTAGACGAAATGGGTGTAGAATATGTAGAAAAACTTAAAAAAGGAGAAGTATATGCTAAGGGAGAATGCCCAGTAAATCCTTTCGAAAAGGTGATGTGTGATGGTTGTCAGTAGTAGGATTTTAGAAATATATTTTAACCAAATTTTATCTTTGCCTTATCGTAGATGACTGAATTAACAACATTCGATAAAAAAAACCTTTGATGAATTAAAACAAACACACGATGGAATAGAATTTTTGGTCTGCAAGAGAAATAGAATCTTTATTTGGATATAGTGGATGGAAGAGATTTAAGGAGTTAATAAAGAAAACAGAAAAAGTTATAAAAGTATTATGAGAAGCATCATCGGTGCATGTTGTCGGTATCGAAAAGTCGCAATTATTGCCCACAGGGGGAGAGAAAATAATAAAAGAATATGACTTTTTACTAACCAGATTCGCATGTTACTTGGCAGCACAAAATGGTGATTCAAGCAAAAAAGAAATTGCAATAGCCCAATCTTACTTTGCAGTGCAAACTAGGATACAGGAGGTACATCAGGAATTAGAAAAAGATAAGCAAAGGATAGATACAAGGCATAAGATAACAGAACAAAATAAAAAATTGATAGCCGTAGCGCAAGACCACGGAGTAAAAGATTTCTGAAACTTTCATGATGTGTGATACTTAGGATTATATTGAATGAGAAATAAAGAATTAGTGAAGTATAAAAACTTATGAACCGATACAATTCTTGACAGAGCTAATATGACCGAGCTTGCTGCAAATTTGTTTAGAATAACTCAAACACAAGATAAATTAATATCTAATAAGGCAAACTGACAAATGGATTCAGAAAAGATACATTTTATGATTGGTGGAAAAATAAGACAAACGATAAAAGATATAGGTTGAGTATTACCTGAAAACTTAAAAGCAGAAGAGCATATAAAAACAGTAGCAAGGAGAGTTAAAGAAAAGGAAAAGGCTCTATGAGATCAGCCTCATGAAGAACCTACTGATTTTCCTAGTATTAACTGAAAAGAGCTTGGGTTGATTAAAAAAACTAAATAAATTCTTCTAAATATTTCAACCCTAACAAAATCTAGAAAAGAAATAATAAAATATTTTACATTAATTCATTAAAGAATGTCTCATAAATATATAGCATTTGAAGGACTGGATGGAGCAGGGAAAGATACACAAAAAAACCTTGCTCACCAATATATTCAAGATAAAGATAAGTATGCTTTTGTGCGACAAATGCGTGAACCTTCAAAATATACAGAGTCAGGTAGAAAATTAGCAGAACTACTCAAAGGAAATATCTTAGATCCAGAAACTGCTTTATCTTATTTCATCAAGGATAGAACAGAATTATCAACTCTTATTAGACAAAACTTGGAACATAGTCACGTTATTTCATCAAGATGTTTCCTTAGTTCTTATCTGTATCAACAAACACAAGGCCTATCTTTCGACTATATCCACGACCAGCACCTCAATGAAGATATACAGTATCCAGACCATATACTATTTTTTGACTTACCAGTAGAGACCTTGGAAAAAAGATTACTAGGAAGATGATCTGATAGAGAAATATTTGAAACATTTGACTTTCAAAAAAAGAACCATGATATTGCTCATGAAACTTTGCCAAAAATAACTCAATCACCTATAACTATTATAGACGCTAGTGGATCTATAGAAGAAGTTTTCGAACAAGTAAAGCCAATTATAGATAAAATTATTTTCTAATTTATTGTACACTCATGATGCACAACTTTTCTCAGATTATTCAAGAAATAAAAGAAATGAATACGGTTTTTGAACGTGGAGAAGGTAGTGGAGCTCATCGAGAGAATGAGTTTTCTTATTTTAGCCAAGAAGTGGATGAGCTGAATACGGCGAGACAAGAGTTAGATTTGATTGAAGTATTGGATGCATTGGTGGATATCGGGGTATTTACGATTGGAGCTGCTCACAAAGATGGAGTGGATATGCAAACAATGCTGAACAAAGTAAATAGCGCTCAGTGTGTGAATCTACATGCCATAAAAGACGCCCAATCTTATGCTACACACATTTATGCTCTCATACATTCTGTTATCGCTACTTTGACAAATCTTATCGATGAGAAGCTTGTTTTGGAGCTTTTTCATGAGGTGTATTTATCCAATATGAGTAAACTCAAAGATGGTAAACCGATAGCAGGAGATTTACCAGGAAAATTTGGTAAAAACAAAGAAACGTATTTTAGACCCGATCTCAAAAAAGTTCTTTTAGGTCACTCCTAATTCCGATTATTTTTAATATAATAAATACACAATCATGTATAAAGCAATTGCAGCTATGGATAAGAATAGAGTAATAGGTAATTCTCAAGATGATATGATTCCTTGGCATTTTAGTAAAGACTTTGCATGGTTAAAAGAAAAAACTCTAGGAAGTCCAATTATCATGGGCGCTACTACTTTCAAATCACTAGGTTATAAGGGTTTGCCTAAAAGAACAAATATTGTGTTGAGTAAGACATTGAATCAATCTGATTATCAAAATGTACTTATTTACAAGGATGTGCAAGATATTTTGGATAATCATAAAGAGGCTTTTGTGATAGGAGGAGCTCAGATTTATAAATTGTTTGCAGAAATGGACCTACTTGATGAGGTAATTCTTACTAAAATTGAGGGAGAATTTGATGGAGATGTAAAGCTTCCAGAGCTCGAGAAAGGCATGAAGATTGTTGATGAACAAGAGATCGTAGATATGAATAAAAAGGATAATAAAGAATATAATCTGAAATTTGTGACCTATAAAAAGTAATTTTAGTATAAAAAAAGTAGCCGAGTGTAATCACCGACTACTTCATACCATTTCCGAATGAGCTGTTAAGCTTCATGTTTCTAATAAATAAATGCTTTCCAAAGTCAAAGCAGACTAGGATTTTCTGCACAAAAAAAGACAGTAGTATGGTACCACTGTCTCGATAGGGGAACCCTACCTGGAACAATTAAAACAACTTTAAAATCAAGAATGAAAAAAAAATTCTACTCACACTAATAAATAAAACACCCTAAAAGTCAATAGTAATAGTTTTGCTTAGATTCTTGCAGCTACGATATATTGAATGAGTCTGATGATGGTATAAGAAAAGATAACGATACTGAGGCCAATAAGACTATATTTGATTCCATCTGTAGCTTTTGATGCTGCTTTGGGATCATTTCCACCAGCAAAAATATATCTCAATCCGCTTATAATAAGTCCCATAAACGCCAAAGTTCCTATAAAGAAGGTAGCTCCAAGAAAAATATCTGCTACAAAAAGATTGGCATCGTTTGCTTCGGCAGGATCCATGTCTTTTTTGATACCGATGAGTTTATTGTAATCAAAAGTACACTGACCATTGAGTAATTGGGCGCTATTACATTCTATGGCTGCTTGTGCGATGAGTGGTGACTGCATGGTAGAGACTAAATAATGAATAATTGAGTATACTCGGATGGGCGTGAAAATGCAAATTTAAAGGGCTTTTATTTTCTTATGAAAGATACTTGACATTCATAATAATATATTTATAAAATATCAATCTCACTGAGATTAGTTCTTTAATATCATCAATAAAATAAATAACAAACAAAAAAACAACAAAATGAAAGAAGACGTAATTAAAATTGGCGTACGAGAAATGAAGAATGAACAGCTTAAACACTTTCATTTTCTGCAAAATACTCCTTCGTATCTAGAACTTGGGGTACTACTCAATAACATGGAGTGTATAAAAAAATCTCCAGGAAAATATCCTAGAGGTATGTTCTTTGGAAGGAAAAGCTTTGAGTTCTTCTTAGAAAAGGAAGAAACACTCACATGGGAAGATATACTTCCTCAGATCAAAGTAGTCATGGAAAACTACTTCAAAAAGGAAATTGAGTTGGTTCTTATGGGACCGTACTTCAACCCTTTGTATACTTTGTATACTGGACCAGGAATGAATTTTCTCTCTCCTGGATATGAGGGACAACGTACTTTAAATCAACCGCATAAACATCTTGGTTTTCCTGGGAGTGGAGAGGTTTCCTTCCCTAATTAAAAATTAATAACAAAAAAAAATTAAAAAACATGAGAGACACAATCAGAATCGGAATCGACGGTGCACTTGAAACAAATTCAAAAAAAATTCGTATGAGTGTAGAAATTTACAAGCATAAGGATCTATTGCAAATGTTGCATAAAATCCAAGGAATACAAAAATCTAATCTTGGTTTATCTTCAGAAGAGGTGAATTATGCCGGTAAATATAGTTTTACTCTCCATAAAGAGGGTAGATTTTCTTGGGAGGATGTCCTTCCAAAAATTCAACAAACTATTCAACAGTACTTCACAAAACCAGTAGAATTTTTAGATCTCGGAATATTGAATAAAGCTTCTTATTTTGCCCTTCCGGCACCTAGAACAGCTTAAAAACACTTACATTAATAACAAACCGGGGACTTTTGCCTCGGTTTTTTCTTATCCTCAAAGTCTGACACACAGGAAGCATCTATTGACTTATAAGCATTTATAATTATAAAATATAGGCTATTGATGATAGCTCGTTCATTATCATTATGTAAATTAATTTTATAGTTATAGAATTGGTTTGCTCCACTGTCTTTCTCGTGGATTCCTCAAAGAAAGCGACAGTTAAGTCGTAAAAATAATAAAAAAATTCTCAAAATAAATTAAAACAAAAAATGGAAGTAGCAACTACTAGAGTAAATGAAAGCAATGAATTGCTTATTGTTAATACACAAACTGATGCAAATGATCAATTAAAACTTACAGAAGAAGAATTATCTTCATATGGATTTTTTAAAACAGGAGGAGAGCTCAATAAGTTTTACTTCTCTGAGTTGAAGTATTTGAAGAGTGATCATTTATATGTTAAAGTTTTCACAAAGGATAAAAATTTCTTGCTAAGAGCAAAATTGAGTGATGCAGAATTTTTTTTGCCTTCAGATAAATTCCAGCGCATTCATCAAAGGTATATAATCAATATTGATTATATTACTAAAATAACGGTTGATGATGTGTGGATAAATGAACTGGAGCTGCCTTTATCTAAACAATATAAGGCTGCACTAATAAAACGTCTTCGAGTATTTCCGTGATTAATTATCTGGTAAAATAAAAACTAAACAAAAAATTAAAACTATGAATAAAAAAGAAGAAATCGAATTGTTGACTACAAAATTGAGACATATGAGTCTTCCTGGGGAATTACCCTCGGAGCTCAGCTATCTCAAGCATTCTTATAAAGTACTCAAAGAGAAACTTATAAGTGCCAATGAATGTAAGGATGAGTTTTTGTATCAAAAGCTTATTGATGAACTTGAGAGGAAAGCCCTTTTTTGGGCTAAAACTTCTCCTGAAGAATGGATCGCTGTAGAGGACGAAGAATACGAACGTATTTCTCATCTCATCGAAAGTGTTCCGCTTGAGCCGATAAGCGAACATAGCAGTTTGCATATCTACGAAGAAAGGTATCTCATAGAAAATGAGACATATCGTTTGATATCACCCATAGGAGAAGATGAAAATCCTCTTATGGAAAAATTAATCTAATAATAAACTAAAACAAACTAAAAAAAATGCTATGAAAGTTAATTTTAGTAATTTTACTGCACAACACTTTTTAACCTATGTTTTGTGGTATATTTTTTACCCTAAGAGGTTGAAGAGGTTCAGAAAAATTTTAAGGAAACAAAAAGGAAGCGCCATAAGTGTTGCGTTTTCTACCGCTAAGAGGAACCAACAAAATTCTTATGTACAAGCAACTTCCAACGGTCATATGTTTATAGACACAGAAGATCTTCTTAGAAGTAAAAAAGTACAGACTACCCTTAAGAAACTGAGGAGTTCCTCTCTTTTGAGAGGAGACGTAAAATGGTAATAACATTGAATAAAGTACGAGTAAGTTAATCAGGGAATCAGATCGCGTCCTTATATCTGCCTGCATAAGACAGGGTAAAACTTTATATAAGAAACCGTTTTGATTGAAACACCTGATGAATCCTCCCTTGAACTGAAACATCTAAGTAGAGGGAGGAGCTTACTTTTAATACAGTAATTAGCGGATTACCGCAGGAATATAAAAACAAACAATATTAAACAAAACATTAAAACTAAAAAAATGGAATTAGACGCAGAAAACGTTTTTGTAATTACTTACAAGGAAATAAGAATAGCGCAAATCAAAAGGAACGGAATAATAGCAATTCCAGTCGTTTTATTTTGTATGGTATTTTCTATAATTAATTATTTTTTATCCTTTTGGTCTTCCTACTGGATATTTATAAGTCTTATAATAGTGCTGATAGTAGGATTTACGAATATTTTTGCCTTAGATGAAGAAAAGAATATTGCATACGCATCATATCTACGCCAATTGGAAGAAATTAAGAAAGTGAGAAGAAGATCAAAAAGAAAGATATCGCTCAGAAAGTTTAAACACTTAGAACCATAATCAGAAACCGGGGACTTTTGCCTCGGTTTTTTCATGCTTTGAAAATATTATTCTTGAGCAAGTTTGGCAGCTTCATGATTACTTATTCCCATTTGTTCTGCGACACTTTCTCTTGTTTTGGCTTTTTCAACGATTCTTGTCTGGCTCTTAGGTCCACGGAAAACATGTCCATCTTGAGCTTTTCAGACTATTTCTGATAAGATTGCATTGTGTCCGATACATCTTCATTCTTGACCAGCATAAGAAATGGTGTCGCCTTTCTTGGGGTAGTCGGCTGTTTCTTCGAGGTATCGATATCTTTCGTAAACTACACTACATTTGAGTTTTCCACATCTTCCTTTGAGTTTTTCTATATCTCTTCCTTCGAGAGATTGCATGACTACATTTTCCATATCGATGGTCGGAAGAGCTCCCATGCTGCAACATCCCATAGGTCCACATCCACATTCTGTAAGCCATTCTTTAGCTTGAGGATGAAGTCTTACCATATCTCTTGCTCCGACTTGGTAGAAGAAGAAATGGACAGGAATGAGAGGACGAAATTCTTTGAGGAAGTCTACGAAATTGAGTCTTTCTTCACAATGGAAATAAAAATATACGATAGAGCCATTGATGTCTCATCTAGCACTAATAGGCTTTGCATTTGGGAATTTTCTTTTGAAGTGAGTTTTGAAAATCTCGAAATAAGGCTGTATTTTTGCCTGACTGAGAATAAACTGTTGTTTTTCATCATCTCTAGCAGTACGTACAAATTGACCTTCTTTGTGGGATTCGCATTCATAACCAATAACATTTCCTATCATATACTTTACCTTATTGTCTTCTGAAACGCTGTATATTATTTGATCTCCTGGCTTAAAATCACTGGAAAGTTGTTCGGGCTTGAGTGCTACGATCACAGGTTTTACAGTAAGCCAATCCAATACATATAGATTATTTGACATTATTTGTTTTTTAGGAACTGAAAAATCTCTTCGTATTGTAATTTTCTTGTTAATTCATACAACTACAAATATGTTAAGGATTGATAAATTTTTGAGTAATATAGGTCGAGGTACTAGACAAGAAATTGCAGTAATGTGCAAAAAAGGTTTAATAAAATGCAATAATCAGATTATAAAAAATTCTTCTAGCAAAATAAATTGGGGAGATGTGATATCTATGCAAATAGACGACGAAGTTCGTGAAGTGGAAGCAAAAGAATTTGTAAGTATAATGCTTTATAAGCCGAAAGGATATGTGTGTAGCGATGTAGAAGATGGAGGTCACCCTAGTTACAATGAGCTTTTACAAGACTGTCCTTATTGGTTGACCTTGCATGTAGCGGGAAGATTGGACTTTGATACTACGGGAATGGTGATTGCAACCAATGATGGAGATTTCAATCATCGTATTATTTCACCAAAACATAAGCTCGTAAAATCCTATTTGGTAAGCTGTGAGAAAGAAGTAACTGCTGATATGATCGCCCAGCTTGAACAGTGAGTAACTCTTGATGATGGATATGAAACTTTGCCAGCTGTGGTAATAATACCCCAATTTGGGAGAGATGGAAAAACAGATATTGCTAAGAAAAATATAAAAAATTTTATAGAACTACAGATCACGGAAGGGAAATTCCACCAAGTGAAAAGAATGTTGCTGGCAGTAGAAAATCGCGTTACTCATCTCCATAGAAAAAGTATTGGAGAGCGAACATTGGAAGGATTGGCAGAAGGTGAATGGAGGTATATATAAAAACTTAGTTTAAACCAGTTTTGGAAGAATATTTGATAGTGAGTTTGAATTATCATATTTGAACTGGTATATTTGAAACCATAATAAATATTCAAAGATCAGTTTATTAATTTATACTACTCTTATACTATCCTATGAGTGTCAATAAAACTACTTCATTCAGTAAAAAATTTCAAAAATTCCGCACCAAAGTAGCGCAAATATTTCAGATTATTTGAAAATTTATATTTATGTCGAGAAAAGATATTATGCAGTCTTTGACTGATTTTTATACTAACTCGAGTGAGAAACGATCGAGTACAAGAAAAAAACCATGGCCAGAATTTGATCATATTATTGAATATGTTAATAGTGTCGCGATCGAAAATCAACAACTTGTGTGAGAAAAAAAATCCAAAGATGATGATGCAATTTTACGTATTCTTGAACTTGGATGCGGAGATGGAAGATTTGCCGAATATTTAGATAAGCACCTTAAACATAAGTTTGTATATATCTGAATAGATAGTTCAAAATGACTTATTGATATCGCAAATAAGACAGAATATGCTAATGAAATTTCTTTTCAGGTTCACGATATGATGGATATCGTAAGCTATCAAGACCAGCAGTCTGTGGATGTTGTGATAAGCATAGCAAGCATTCAACATCTTCATTATAGACATAGACAGGCCTTGTGGAATGAGGTGTATAGAATATTGAATTATGGTGGAAAACATATTACTGCAAATTGGTCCTATTCTTGGTGGTTTTTTATGAAACATTGGAATGCAATAATTGCTGGACGGGTTCTGCAGATATTTAATCGTAAAACTTTTTCTGGGTCAGATTATATTATTCCTTTTCAGACTCCTCAAACTGATACAAACGGAAAAGAAGAGCTCAAAACAGAATACAGATTTTATCATATTTATGAACGTAGAGCTTTGAAACGTTTAGCCCGTGTCGCTTGATTTGTCGTAGAAAAATCTTGTTATATTTCCTCTGTCTGACACATGTCGGACACGTGGATTGATAGCAGAAATACCTTTATTGTGGCAAAGAAAGACGTAGTTTAGTTCCCAGTATATCATTATTTAATTGATTTCATGAAACATATTGTAATAGCAATTGACGCGAATCCAGGTTTCCTAAAACAAGTTGGAGTAATGCTTTTCTCCTTACTAAAACACAATCAAGATCCTATTACTCTTCATGTTCTTCATACTCCTGAGGCAAAAGATCCTTTTGAATTTCAACGAGAGCAAATTTCTCATTTTGTAGGAACTACGCAAGTAAACTTACAGCGACATGTAGTTACTCTGGAAAGCATAAAAAAACTAGGTTTAACCGTATATAATAATTTACCTTTGACGACCTATTTTAGATTGTTGATACCTAAGATATTGGGGGAAGATATTGAAGTGTGTTTGTATCTTGATGGAGACATTGTTATCAGAGGAAGTATAGACCCACTTTTTTCATTACAATCAACTCCAGAATGGCGAGCAGCAGCCGTAATGACAAACGTGCTTACAAATTATATGGATAATCTGAATTTGGATTGCTATTTCAATGCGTGAGTGCTACTTATGAATGTAAAAGCCTGGAGAAATAATAATATCTCAGCTAATATCATCAATTTTATTGTTCAATACCCCAATTGACTCAAAGGTACCCAGCCCATCATGGGTGACCAGTGTGGAATAAACTATATTTGCAATACACACATTTCTGTATTGGAACCAATCTGGAACACGACCCCATTGTGGTTCAATCCTGACTACATGAACATTCCTCTGAGTGAACAGCTTACTCATTTTGGGTATGATAATGATCAGATTCTACAATGTCAGCAAAATCCGATTATTTTACATTTCGCAGGCACCAATAAGCCCTGTGATTGGATCTGTGTGCATCCACGGAAGATGGAATACTATCGTTATTTGTTTGAAGGTTGATTAATCACTAAAGTTGATTTTGCCAAAGTGATTTGGCATATGATTACTTATCCGATGCGTATGGATCGAAAGCTTTTTCAGATTATTAAAAAATTAAGAAATATTGTAATCAACTAACAAAAATGTATAGTATAAAACATTATTAAATTGAATATTCTTATATATCTTCGCTCATTATTTGGGGTTATCCGTTATTTTGTCACTCATGTCTTTACAAACGCTTTATCAACACATCGATACTTTAAATCAATCCGAACAGAAAGATCTTTTGGATTTATATGAGATACTTGCTTTGCTTCACAAAGAGCATGGAAATAAAATCCTACAGCCAAATATCTTAGAAATCATTGAAAACATAAGTCCAGACCTTGTGTCTTTGATTCATCTGACTCAAGAAAGTGCTGGTCTCGATAATTTGTCTCAGATTATTTCTACTCTCAAAAATAAAGATTTTCCTGAAATCAAAACAACACATGCTCAACATATTGGCGTAAAGGTAACTTCCAACACAGGTAAAAAATATGAAAGAACTTTAGATAAAGATATTTTAAAGCTTTCACAATAGTATTCACCCCATCAATCATGAAACAAAAGGCTTACTTTGGTATCTTGTTTACTGCCTTACTCACACTCTTTTTAGGAAGTTTTTTCCATTTAGTAAATATACCTTGGATACTCACTGCATTTGGGTTGATACTGGGAATGATGTTTTGGTCAGTTTCAGATGGTCCTGCACAATTTCGAGAAAAATATAAATGGCAGACTATTTTCACCTGTGTTTTGTTGAGTATAGTTCTAGCATTTACTCACAATATCTTTATGTCATTGAGTTTTTTAATTTTGATGACAGGAATAATTTATACATTTTGGGATTTGGATCATCATAAAAATAAAGTAGTCTCATTCAATACTTGGACTTTCTGTATATATGGTTGTTTTTCACTAGTGTATTTTATGTGATTTAGTGTAGCTGCAAATATTGTGGGAAATAAAAGTGCACTTGCCCTAGATTGTGATGATATCTATAAATACTATACTGATATTTCAAATACTTTTTCAAGCAAAGCTCCTGATCCATTGATGACCAATGTCAAACTTAGTCGGGGTGAGCGTATTGAAAATAGTCTGAGGGAAACACTTCATGATTCTCCTGGGCTTACTCAATTGTATGGGAAAATAAAAGGTTATAAGGAGGATATTAGTATGAGCATTTCAGATCAAAAACAAATCAATAGAGAAATATGCGACTTGGTGACCGACAGAATTCATGAGATATATACCTCATCCAACGTAAAGATTGGTTTAGTGCTTTTGCTTGGGCTCTTCTTATATCCATTTTTTGTACTACTTTTGTACTTATACTGAATTGTGATATATCTTTTGTTTTTGTTGGCTATTCGCTATGAATTGTTTGTTAAAAAAATTAAAACAGTAGAAGTTGAGACTTTGGAATAATAGTAAATAATCTGAAATAATCAGACAGGTTAGATTTGCGCTTTGTACTCAACTTCAATATAATAAGCTAATTCTCTTTTCTTTTTGTTATATTTTAATTGTTTATTATGAAAAAAATTCTCTTGTTGGGCTTAGGAATTCTATTTGTATTACTAGTTCATTCTAATTTGCAGGCAAACAATTTTCAAATTATTCCCGAAGTAGATGATGATAAAAAGGCTGCTGTGGATCAAGATATTTCCCAACCTCTTTTATCTGGAGATAATTTTTGGGACAATTACAATAGTTGATTGAATGCACTCAATACCAAAGATGGTAATACAAAATATGGAGATAGACTGGCAGTGTGTATGAGGACAGGAGTATGTGGGCGAGATGTAATACTTGATGTAGGAGTATATTTACTGAGATTTATTATGCAATTAGCTCTCGTAGTGGGTGCTGCAATGCTGATTTGGTCTGGATATAGTTATGTACTCGTAGCAATAGGAGCCCAAGAAAAACCAGAAGAAGCATCCAAAGCAATCAAAAATGCATTAATCTGATTATTTATCATTTCAATTAGCTATACTTTAATTAAACTATTACAAATGGCGTTCTTAAGTTAAACAATTTTATATTATTAGTCTTTCACTATGAAAAAAACACTTCTTGGATTAACATTATTGAGTACAATTATTCTTGCAGCATGCAGCATGAAGCCTTCAATGTCTGGAACTGGATCGGTAGACACTGGAGCTGTATTGGAAACTGGAGTAGTAGAAACTCCAATTACAATGATCAACATCTATCAAGTTCAACTTGATGGAACTACAGGAACTGCTACAGGTACAGCAATACCGCTTGGATGTAATGACTTATTGGTAGAAGTGCCAGTAGAAGTGGATATGACAGAAGTAAATAAATATCCTAAAACATGGGATGCTATTGTAGACTATGATTTTGAAGATATGGGTCTTATGAATCCTTGGAAGACTCAAGATGAAGTGGCATTTGATAGTTATGAAATCGTAGGTAGTACATTGACGGTAAATCTTACTGGTACTATCAAAATCGGTGGAGTATGTGATGTGCCAAGACTCAATGAAACAGTAAAAGCAACCTATAAAAACTTTGGATACGATGACGTAGTCGTTCTTGTAAACGGTCAAACAATCAACTAATTGAACACTGAAATAACAAACCTTAATCTCAAAATATGAATATATTGGTATGAATTTCTGGATGAGTAGACAGTGCGGTTACTGCTTACTTATTGCAACAACAAGGACACCGTGTAGTCTGAGGTTTTATGTTGAACTATCTTGAGGAGGGGAACCCTGAATGTACAACCAAACAAGATCTGGAATCTTTCTATCAGGTCTGCAGTTTTCTGAATATCCCCTATGAAGTATTGGATTTCCGTAAAGAGTACGAAGAAAAGGTACTCAACTATATCTATGAAGGTTACCTCAAAGGAATAACTCCCAATCCTGACGTACTCTGCAATAGTGAGGTAAAATTTAAACTCTTTCTGGACGAAGCTTTGCTAATGGGATATGATATGATTGCTACCGGGCATTATGCTCAAATTGAAAATATGGATGGTGAATATGAACTTCACAGAGGCTTAGATCCTGCCAAAGACCAATCTTATTTTCTTGCTTGACTCAATCAATTTCAACTTTCCAAAGCTTTATTCCCAATAGGCGGAATGGAAAAAACCCAAGTGAGAGAACTTGCCAAAAAGATTGGTCTCCCCAATGCTGAGCGTAAAGACTCTCAATGACTGTGCTTTGTAGGAAATGTTTCTATGTCAGATTTTCTCCAAGATAAGATTGGTCAAAAACCATGAAATATTTTACTCGAAGATGGAAGTATAGTTGGCCACCATACCGGAGCTTACCAATTTACCATAGGTCAACGTAGGGGTATCGGACTGAACTTTCAAGCCTATGTAATCGATGTGAATGTAGCAGATAACACGGTAGTAGTAAGCAAAGATCCTGCTGATGAAAAACTTCATCGTAGTACTTTCCCTCTCAAAGCAGTCAGCCGAATCCATGAAGAACCAAGATTCCCAATGAATGCTTGGTGTAAGGTGAGATATAGACAGGACTTACAAGAATGTACGATTGAGAAAAAAGATAATCAGATAGTGGTACAAACAAAAACCCCTCAAAAAGGAGTTCCAAACTGACAAATTTGTGTGATGTATGCTTGAGAAAAAGGTGATACTGTGATGGGCTGTGGGGAGATTACGCAGTAGAGACTTAATTTTTCTTTTAGTTGTTTTTATCCACAATTTCAAAGGGTTTATGCAAAATTTCATGAGAGATGGGACGTATTTTGAGATCATTCATATTCCTAGCATATTCATCCGCCTTTGTAAGAGCAGCCTTAATTTCTTCATCAGTGACATTATTAAGCCTATCTCTTAAGTGTTTTTTTTCCGCAGGATCTCTTTGCGTATAAGGAGTGCCCATAATTCCAGTAATAGGTTTGTTTTTCATTATAATTTAACTTTTTATATATATAAAATATGAAGATATAGTTCATATTACCAAATATTTATATGAGAGTATTAATCAAGATCGAGATTGTCCTCTTATCTTCATTAATCAGCTAATTTCTGACCGATGGTAGATATAGAATTAGCATTACATTAGGTTTTCTCTTACTTTTGGCATTGCCCCAAAAGTAACAAAAGGTCTAGTCAAAAACAGCATTCTGTTGTTACCTTTGTATATAGGTTCCCTTAGAAGTTGAGACGACCCAAGGGGACCCACGTCTCAACTGGTGCTGGTCAAGCTTACAAAGTTGGTACTGAAATTGATCATGTTGTGTTTTTGACGGTCGGAGGGAGTAAGGAAACTTGTGTATGTAGTGTTGTCTGCTCCGCTGTAGTGCGGAGTTGAAGTCATGGTCTGAGTAGGAATTAATTGAGAGGACTATTCCTCTTCGTCATCCGTATTTCTTTTTGAAAGTATCTCTTTCAGATTATTTTTATTGTTTTGGGATAAAGCACTAAAGTATTCCTCTCTTTCTTCTTGAATGGTTTGAGCATTATCAGCTAATTCTTCTATGTGTTGTACATAGAGTTGTTGAGTAGTTTCCATGATTATGATTCAATAATAAAGTGTTTTACTTAAATACGATGTTTCTGATTTCTCTATCTGCATCTCTGATTTGATCTTTTTCTTTGAGTATTGTTTTTTTGTCTACTTTTTTCATGAGTTTTACCAGACCAACGGTGATCTTAATATATCTTCTGTGATTGATGAAGATATCAATAATCTTGAGCGTATAACCCGTTTTGTGAGTTCTTTCTGCAAGTTTTCTGATTTCAGGTTTACTCAACAAAAGCTGTCTTGGTCACTTTTGTTCATAGTTTCCTATCTGCGCGAGGGAAGCTTTTTTGTATAAAGGAATGTCTATATTCTCTATCCAAGCGGTACCGTCCATGCGTACTTTTACCCAAGCATTAGTGATATTTACATATCCTGATTTGATAGATTTTACCTCATATCACTTTAGTACCAAACCCGCAGTGTATTTTTCAATCACCTCATAATCATGCAGGACTCTTTTATTGGTAGAAATAATTTTCATGGTGCGTAAATTTGGGTTATCTTAACTATGTTTTAGTTCAATTCAAATTTTAAAGTACTTGCTTCAAATTTTGCTCTCGCGCTTTCTCCTATCTGATTATAATTCCATTTCCTATCTTGAAAGGCTTTGATAGCAGTAATCAATTCTTCTTCAGTTTGGCTTGCTATGAGAATACCATCTAGATCTGAATCGATAAGCTCGACTGTGGCGCCTTCATTGTAGCCAAGAACCGGAGTTCCCACACAAAGACTTTCAGCAGTTACATAACCAAAGGATTCAAGTGTGATGTTGACCAAGCCCTGCGCTTTTCAGATTATTTCAGCTTTTCTAGCCGCATCACTCATTCGTCCCAAGAACTCGATATTGGAATCCGCAATGGATTTTAAGTACTGTTCATCAGGTCCCGACCCAATAATCTTGAGATGGATATTGAGCTTATTGAAAGCCTTGATAATGGTGTCCACCTGCTTGCTAAATGTTACCAACCTTCCTACAAATACAAAATAATCTGATCTTTGTGACTGAATGGCAGGCGTGAAGAAATTATTATCGAGTTTAGGGTATTCGATGGTGCTTTCCGCTATCCCATAAATCTTTTTCACTAGGCTAGAAGTATATTTACTATTAGTACTCATGTTCGTATATTCGCGTGCCTGTAAATCTCGTGGCTTGAGATAAGAAGCGGCAAATTGATAGATTTGTTTGATAGGAAATTTGAGTTTTGCAAGATTACTCGCGAAGTGGTTATGAATATACATAAACGGAGATTGGAGGCGGAGGAAAGTTTTGGAAGTGGAGTTTTTTGAATTGATTTTTTTAGAACTCAGTGGAAGGACATTCTTGGCTACTGCAAAGCTTGAGATATGAACTTCATCAGTATGAAAAGCGTTGATTTTTTTTCTGAGTCTATTTATCAACAATGGATAAAAAAACATGAGATTACGATAATCAAATATCTTGGAAAATAGGGGTGTTTTATATTTATCGAAAAAAACAAAGGTTGAAAAAATCCATCTTGGAAGAGCAGTTATAATGGGGATTTTACGAGCATCAATAATCAGAAAATGCTTATCAGAAAACATTGTAAAGATTGCTAAGGATTCAGATTTGTCAGCATTTTTAATCCTGTCTTCAATCATCTCAAAAAAAACTTGTTCAGCTCAAGCAATATAATACAGTCGATCATGGACGAATGCGATTTTCATGGTTTATAAGTACTTATCTTGTTTTGTTTTTCAACCACCATGCTCCGATTATCGCAGCAGACTCCGTTCTCAAAATAGACTCACCAAGTTTGATACTCGTATACCCATTTTCTTGGAAATACTTCAATTCTGTAGGCTCAAATCCACCTTCAGGACCTACGATGATATTGTTTAAATCTTCATTATTTTTTTGAAGTTCCGCATGAGAAGTACCGTCTTGATAGGAAAGATATCCTTTAGGAATATCATTAATTTTTTTTACAATTTCGATTTTTGGCACGCTTCGATTGTGAGATTGTTCAGCAGCTTCCACACAGATCAGGTTTATTCTGCCTATTTTATTTTCAGACAAATCTTGAATCACCGATCTTTTACTGGTTCGGATAAGGATTTTCTGAATACCGATCTCGCTCGCTTTCTGACAAATCAATTCCATCTTATCCCACTTATTGGTCATTGCTACCGTAAGAGTAGTTTCATTTCCTGACTCTTTAGGCTGGGATTCTTCCATGAGAATTTTTACTTTCATGGATTTTTTATCTAGAGAATCGATGCTTGTTGTAAATCTTTGACCTTTGGATTGTATGATAATCTCATCTCCTACTTTATATCTGAGGACTTTTGTACATTGATAAAGCACTCTTTCATCATTGATAATGAGAAAGGGGTCTTGTTTAGTGTATTGGTCTGTAATGAAAATTTGCATATAGTAGGGATTAAGCATTTATATGTTGTTCTACCTTATCTCGATTGATGAGTGACCACCAGTTTTCGAGGTATTCAGGTCTACGATTTTGACATTTGAGATAGTAGGCATGTTCTCGAACATCTACTCCGAGGATTGGTTGTTTACCGTTCATAAGTGGGTTTTCTTGTTGCGGATAATTAGTAATAATCAGACTATCGCCTTCTTTTTCCAATCGTGTCCATCCCGATCCGAATACAGCCACCGCTTTCGTAGTAAACTGAGTCTTGAATTCTTCCCAAGATCCGAAAGTTTTTGCAATGATTTCTTGTAAGTTAGATGATGGAGTTGATCCACCTGGTTTCATGGTTTCTCGGTAGATATTGTGATTGAGTAAACCTCCACCGTGGTTTCTTACGATAGTTTGCACAGACTCTGGAAGGGTTTTAGTTTGAGAAACTAAGTCAATGAGACTTAAACTTTCAAATTCAGTACCCGCGATTCCTGCATTGAGTTTATCGCAGTAAGTCTGATGATGTTTGCTATAATGTAATTCTACTGTAAGACGATCGATATGTGGTTCTAGAGCTTCGTATCCATAAGGAAGAGCTGGAAGAGTGTGCATGGGTGTAAGAATAAGAATTTAAAAGGGTATTATAATTCTATAGTAGTAATTGATCCGTTTGAAAGTGAATCTTCGGCTATATCCATTTTAAGTACTTTGGATAACATTCTTTTGAATCGTCCTCTGTGGCCAATCAGGAGAATAGTTTCCTCTGGTTGTTCTCTCAAATTATTTATAAAATTTTCCGTTCTTTCATCCAATGATTCATCGGATTCTATTTTTAATTCATCCATTCTTTGTTGTCTTTCTTGAGGTGTCCCTTGATTAATATCTACTCGTACTGATCTAGGCTGGTTAGTCTGATCTCACAAATCTCTTTCTTTCATCAGTTCAGAAACAATGATATCTCAAGTATATTGAATTTCTCACTTAATAATTTCTGCAGTTTGAATTGCTCTGTGTAAACTAGAAGAATATATTTTATTAATAACTTCATTTCTTAATAACTTCCCAGTTTCATGTGCTTGCGCAATTCCATTTTCTGTGAGTCCAATATTCAATCGTCCCGTACTTCTTTTATCAATATTGTTTTGAGTTTCTCCATGTCTTACTAAAATAACTTTCATTTTTATAACTCAGCTTATAAATATCTTTCTTCCTCTATAATAACTAAAAATTACTGAGTTTCAATCTTAGGACAAAAAGAAAGTTAAAACTCCGATACCCAGATTAATCCAAGATAAATATCTTCATTAATTTCTTAATATTTTATCCATGGCTCTGCCTTTTGCCAATTCATCAACTAATTTGTCGAGGTAGCGAATTTGTTGTACTATCTTATCTTCAATTTCCTCAACTCTCATTCCACAAATTACTCCCTTGATCATTGATGCGTTTGGGTTGATAGAGGGCGCTTGTGTAAAGAACTCAAGAAAGCTTGTCTTATTGTCAATTCTGTGTTGAATTGCTTTTTCATCATATCATGTCAACCATGAAATAACCTGATTCAACTCTTCTTGAGTTCTTCCTTTTTTTTCAATCTTTGTGAGATAATGAGGATATACTCCTCAGAAAATTAATTTGTAATGTTTTTCTATATCTATCTTCATTTGTTGAATATGAACAAATATAAATGATTAAAACCATCAAAGCTTGAGAGCGATGACATAGAGGAAAAGTAAGAACCCAATGGCTGTATTTACCCAAGGGAAATATTTATATATTCTGAAAACATCTGACCTAAAAGAGAGCGCCATAAGAACAAGATAGATTACTCCCAATCCCACGCTTCCCCAGCCCATCGCAGGAAAACTCAACAGGATAGCCAATGCGTAACAGACCATACAAAATATCAAAGTTCCTTTTCTACCATACAATGTTGCTACGGTTTGAATACCACTTTGAGTGTCTGCTTCGATATCAGGAATAGCAGAATAAGCGTGCATAGCCATACTTCGGGCTAGTCCCGCCAACAAAATCATCCAGTTTATTTCCGTTCCTCAGCTTATAAAATATCCTACAAACCCTGGACTAATATAGATCAAGCCTGATATGACTGTATCCAAAACTGGCTTTGCTTTAGCTCTAAGCGGTGGCGCAGAATAGAAAACTGCACTCAGACAAAAGATGAATAAGAACAAATAGGAATAAGGATTTGGTAAAATACTCAGTAATAAGAAGGGGGTATTGAGCACGATAATAGAGATCCAAAGTGCTCTTTGTTGTTCTGGCGCGATAGCAGTTTCATAGTCTTGTTTCTTTTGATTAAGCTTGTCCGTCTCATAATCAAAGATATCATTCACTCCATAAATGAGCAGATTCGCAGGGAAAGTGAAATATATGAGTAACCAAAGATGTGACCAGGTGAGAGCGTCCCAGATTGTTGACACGGAATCGATCGTGAAAAAAGCAGCAATAATTCCTATCAGAAAAGGTCCCAAAATATAGATCCAAAATCTTGGACGCGAAGTGGGGAGAAAGTTGTAGAGAGTTTGGAATAGTGATTGCACTGACATAGTTTGAATGTGTATTTTTTAGATTTTATTGCAACCGACAATTATAGGTTTAATGATGATTGTGGAAGTATTTTTTGATGATCAGCAATAAGTTTTCTCTTTTGGAAGAACGTACATTGGCGGTAAAGACATCATAGTCTACAGATGCGATTTTATCCAAAATGGAGCAGTATAAAACACTCGCCCACTGTACTGCTTTTCTTCCTTGTGGATGGAGGAGCGCGATTCATTGATTTGCTTCTTCATACATTTTCTTGGTAAATCAGATTTCATTCTTCATAAAATGTTTCCAGTTTTCTCCTATTTTTCCAGTTCATTCACAGTATTTTTTGATATCGTTTTGATCGAGTCAAAATGGCGTAAGCCTGTCTTGAGGAATATAAATTCTTTGGCGATCCATCCAGTCTTCTTTGATGTCTCTCAGGAAGTTGGTATATTGCATAGCTTCTCCCAGCTTGCGAGCGTGATAAAACACTTTTTCTTGATCTTGGATTGGATATCAGATAATCTGACACATCATCAATCCCACTACTTCAGCAGAACCCACCATGTATGTTTGTAGCTGTTCATAATGTGTATAATCAATCCATTCACAATCACTTTTCATTGCTGCCAAAAATGTTTCCACCCACTCTTGCTCAATCTGTTTATTTTTGCACAATTCCACAAACGGAAGAATAATCGGATCATGAGGAGTAGACGTAGTATCTGGAGTTTGAGAAAAGATATTCTGAGTTCTGTCGATAAGAATTTGGATTTTTTCACACTGATCTTCTTGTTCATTATCCACAATATCATCAGCAACTCTTACAAAAGCGTAGAGTAAAAACACCTGTTGTTTTATAGTTTTAGGAAAAAACAAAGAAGCCAAATAGTAGCTGGTACCATGAGTCGTGATGTATTTTTTTATGTTCATTGAAGTAGATATTTTTTTAAAATTCTTTCAGTGACCAGCATTCCTGAGATCAAACACATAGGCATTCCTATTCCTGGGGTCGTGTAACCACCAGCATAGTATAAGCCTTCTACCTTCTTACTGTAATTGTCTGGTCTTCGTAATGAAGACTGGAAGAAAGTATGAGCAAGTCCGAGTGCCGTTCCTTTATAGGCATTGTAATAGGATTCAAAATCTGGTATCGAGAATGTTTGTGTAAATTCTATGCGTGAGGCAAGATCAGGAATCTTACAAGTTTTGGCGATATCTGCGATTATAGTTTCAGAATATTGTTTGATAGTTTCATCATTGTACTCGAGTCCAGGAGCAATAGGAACCAAGACAAAAAGATTTTCTTTTCATTCTGGAGCTACCTTGGGATCAGTTTTACTCGGATTACAGATATAATAATTTGGGTCTGTTGGTCGTGAGGGTTTAGAAAAAATTTCATCAAAACCTTCTTTTCGATTCTCACTAAATATAAGGGTATGATGCTGCAATTGAGGTAATTTACCATCTACTCCCAAATACAGTATAAATCCTGATGGGCTGATTACCTTCTTTCCCCAATAAGATTCCGGATATGATTGATTAGTATCTTCCAAAAGTCTTGTTTCAGTATGATGCATGTCTGCATTGGAAACCACGATATCTGCCAAATAATATCCTTCTTCAGATCATTTTTTTGTTTTTACTCCTTTTACTTTGCCGTCCTGTACTTCAATATTTGTTACTGCTGTATCAAACTCAAAAGTCACTCCAGCTTGAAGAGCAATATTATACAAGGCTTTACTCACTTCATAGATTCCACCCTCAGGATAAAACACTCCTTGATTGAAATCTACATGCGACATAATATTGAATAAGGCGGGAGTCTGATAGGGAGAAGTACCTAAGAAAACTGAAGGATACATAAGAATTTTTTTCAATCTTTCATCTTTTACAAATCTTGAAACGTATTTATACAGACTCGTAAAAATATTGAGCTGCATACCTTCAATTGCTAACTGAGGAGTCAAAAAATCTCGTATACTATCAAAATTTTTGTTTACAAACTTATTCATAGCGATGTCATATTGATGGGCGGAGGAAGCGAGATATTTGCGTAATTGCTCTCCAGCACCGGTTTCCATCGACTCGAAAACTTCCATTGCCTTGCTGATATCGCTGTACATATCTACTTGTTGTGCGTCTTGTGCTGCGTCTTTGAAATATACTCTATAGCTTGGTGATAATTTTTGTAAGGTGAAATGATCTGAAATTTTTTCGCCAATAGCAGCAAAGAATTTTTCAAATGCATCGGGCATGAGATATCGACTTGGTCCCATATCCCATTTGTAACCTTGAGCTTCGAGAAGATTGGCACGACCTCAAGCTTTATCGTTTTTCTCCAATACTTTTACCTCAAAACCTTTTTTAGCTAAAAGGATAGCAGTTGCTAAGCCTCAAAATCCAGCTCAGATTATTATGACTTTTTTCACACGGACTGTTAAAAAATATAAATAGGTTTATATTGAGTCTTGTGTTGTGGTATTAATATTTTTTTTAATTTCTATTAGAGTTGAGTGGAGTTTGACATTACATTAGGTTTTCTCTTACTTTTGGCATTGCCCCAAAAGTAACAAAAGGTCTAGTCAAAAACAGCATTTTGCGGTCAGCTTCTAGTGATTTTTACCTTAGAAGTTGAGACGACCCAAGGGGACCCACGTCTCAACCGATGTTGGTTAAGACTACGATGGTCGGTACTAGATTGATCATGTTGTGTTTTTGACGCCATGGAGGGAGTAGGATTTGATTTGTAGTATTTTTACAAAATAAAGCAGTGTTTATATTTAGACTTTATTTTAACTCTATCCTTATACATCCTTTAATTTCTTTTGATCAATAATACTTTCTTTATAGTTTGAATTTTGTCTTTAGATGTTCGATCGTAGATGGATAATTCACTAAATCATTGTTTTTTATACCATGAAATAAGTTGAGGTAATTCATAATCTACATCCAACAACAATCATACTCAATGTATATTTTTAACTTGATTTATCAATGAGGATAAAAGCTCTATTCCAATTCCAAGTTTTCTAAAATTGGGTTTAATATAAAATCCTTGTATCCAAAATAATTTATAAGGATCAGATATTCAACTATCTTGAAGTAGCTGTAACAAATTCTGATAACCGATTGTGCGCTCAATGTATTCTTTATTTAGGTTAAAATCTTTTCAGAATATGAATCATATATATTCATCATCCAATTTAACTATTGAATTTAAACATCCCATGTGATAACAATTATCTTTCCAACTTTCTCCTCGTTCTTGCAAATTATCATTTGGATTGCCCCAAGCTTCTCTCAAGAGTTTTGCTTTGAGTTCGATATCCTTTTCGTCTTCAGGGAAAATTATTTGCTTATCTATCATCTTACCCAGCTCCTACTCTATAGAATATCTCCTTCTCTACAAGTTCTTTTTTTCTGCCTCGTCTCAAAGCAGAAATTTCTTTGATAAGTCTTTTCTTCTCGGTCGTGTGGAAAGGCGGCGTATACGGATTGAGGATGTTGATACTGAAAGGTCTTGTTGGTTGTGTTCCCACAGAAAGCTTGATAACACCTTTAAATTTATCCATGTTTACCAAGTCGAGCTGAGTAAACTCAGGACCAAATTCTTTCTCCAAGAACTCAGCATCGGGAGCTCCTACCTTGTAAGCCATCATCGTTCCTACGTTACCAAAGATAGCTTTACTTAGATCGATTTGCCCTCCAAGTCCTCCTTGTTTGAGCTGATCGATATATTGATGCGCAACACAAAGACCAAGTTTATATTTTCTGGCTTCTGAAAGAATAGACTCAAATGATTTACTCACATAATTTTGAAATTCATCAACGTATAAGAAATAAGGTTGTCTTTCTGATTCTAGCATACTTGCTCTTCTGAGTGCGGCTACTTTGATCTGCGTAGTGATGAATCTTCCCAAGAGCTGAGAGCTTTCTTCTCCAAGCAAACCTTTACTCAGATTCACGAGTACGATTTTATTTTGTTGCATAGCTTCTGAAAAATTGAAACTACTTTGAGGCTGTCCTACAATATTTCTTACGATGCTATTGTCCGTAAATGGAGAGAACTTCGCTTGGAAATAAGGAATCATTTCTGCTTTTTCTCTGTCTCACATCGCGTTGTATGTTTTTTCTCGCCAAGCTTTTACAATTGGATTGCTGATATTTCCTACTTTAATTTTGTTGAATACTGGATCTACGAAGAGTCTTACGATCTCTGACATTGTACCTCCATCAGGTTGTTCCATGAGGCAATAACATGCATTACGGAAGTAATCCTGAATACGTGGTCCAAATACTTCGTGACCGTACATACTTACGAACATATCAATCAAATCTGAAACCACCACATCTCTTTCTTCAGGAGTTTTTGCCTCGAGTACATTGAAAGCAAGTGGATTTTCGAAGTCGGCAACGTTGAAATAAATCAGATCATCAATTCTTTCTTTCGGGAAATAATCCAGCAAATGCTCACAAAAATCTCCATGGGGATCAATAAAAGTGAATCCTTTACCATTGATGAGATCGTCTTTTGCCATCACCAGTAAAGCAGTAGTTTTACCCGTTCCTGTTTGTCCAATACAGTAAAAATGTCTAAATCTGTCAGTGTCTGTTATTCTAATTTCCTTATGAGCTCCTGCATAACTATTATATCCTATTAGGAGTCCTTCACTTGGTAAGTGATCTGGAGCTGGTACAATTTTGAAATTTTGCCATCTTATTCTTGGATTTTTATTGAATTTACTATTGGGTAAATGATATAATGAGCTGAGTTCTTTGATGCTCATAAGCGTTCCTTTTGGTTTGGAAAGCGTCTTAAATCAGCTTATATTATTTTTTAAACTTCTATTTACGAGGCTACGAGCAAAAGTTTGGAGTTGTCATAAAGGCTTAAATTTGTAGCTATTGAGGCCTGAATAGCTATATTGACCAAATAATCTGACCATATCTTGAGTCACTTGATTTGCTCTATCGTAAGAAGGAGAGGAGGCGAATATTTTGATTCCTACTTCAAATAATTCATCATCAAATTTCTTATCTATATCTGAAGATTGCTGATTATTGTAATGTGATTTTTCTTCTTTTGGTGTTTCTTTATTTTCTTCTTTGGGCTTTCCTCAAGAAAGATTGGTAAATATTTCACCAAAAATTCCTAACACCCCTCCCAATATTCCTTTCCCTTTTTTCTTGCCTTTCTTTATCTCATCCAATCATTGCCTTTGCTGACGAATAAATGACTCATCAATAGGGCTTATGATCAATTGAATAGCGAGTGTTTCATCATAGCTAATCTTACTAAATGATGATAAAATACTATCCATTGGATCTGCTTCAAATTGTTCATAGGTTTTTACTGGTAACTGAAATGGCTTACTGTAAACGATGTCACCTCAAGTTGCATATTTACCTTCCACGAGAAGTTTTGGCATGCTTATGTGATCTACACTACAACCAGGGAAAAATGAACCTATTGATTGTTCGAGGTAACCCAAATAATCCTTGGGACATCCAATTACGAATTTGATAAGCTCTTCTTCGCCTATAAGTTCCAAACTAAAATAGGGCTGACCAAAAAGTTTGTGTTTCATGTCGTCCTGTCGCAAACTCATCATATTTTTGAGAAACTGATTCATGAGTTCGATATTTTGTTTCATATTCTGAATGTTTGATTTTCCTTGGTCTGCTCCTGCTTCATTTTGGATTCTGATAAGTAGATATCTCATATTCTTTGCCTGATCTTCACGATGTTTTTTGCCCAACCATGAAAATACTTGTGATCAAGCATAGGCGAGTAACAATATTGAGATAAGAGCTATTCGTTCCATATCATATAATACTTAAAAGATGTTTGGTTTGCAAATATTACTTCAATATTTTGTTGACAAGATTTTGATATCGTGTTTGCTTACTTTCTCCTGTGCTGACTACTGACTTACGAATAAGTGAATTTACATATTCTTTGATATCTTTTACCTGATTGAGTGATGTTTTTGTAGATTGTAATTCTTGAGTAATCTTCCAAGATACGCTTTGTAGGCCCGTAAGGCCTTGAATCTGTCCATAAGCACACAGCTCATCAAGTTCTTCTTTATCTTGCTTATCGAGCTTTTCGTTCACTCAGTCTATTATTGTCTTTACCTTATTCATACTTGTGACCATTTGTGTGAGTTGTTTTGTGACATTTTCTAGATATCCACAGGTATACGCAGTATCTTTGTAGTCCATAAGAAGAACGCCATATTGATTTTCTATATTCTGAATATTATTGTGAGTAAAAATAAGCGCTTCCATTGAGTTATCTAGTCCTTGTAGATAGCTGCTCAAACATGTTTTGCTTTCTCCTTCTGGCAATAAAGTAATACGATTTTTAAACTTTTTTTTGGTGTCATCATATGCTCTCAAAATTCCATTGTACTCAGTTTTTATAGTGCTTATCGTATTATATCCTGAGCTTATCACATCTATACAATGACTAATCTGTCAGATTATTTTGATATCTTGTGCCTCTTTTAGTTGGCCAGAAAGCAAAGCAAGTAAACCTTTGTCCGTAGTCTTACTTACTGATTGTTGTAGGCTATTTATGCCTTCTTCAAGTTGGAGACTTTGTGTTCCCAATGAAGTATTAAGATAATTATTGATGGCTTGAATTCCTGATTTGTAGGAATTAAATCAAGCGGTAGTGTTTCTAATTCATTGATATGAAAAAATGTTTTGTTGGCCAGAAACTTTGAGAAGTAACAAGCCTGAAAGAACAAGAACCAAAACTGAAAAAATAATCCATCAGGAAATATCTTTGGAATGAGTAGAGTTTGGCTTTCTGTAATTATTCATCATGAGAAGAGTTTAGTAATTTACTTTGTAAAAACTCATGTAAAAGCTTAGCTTCTTCTTGCAATTTCATCAATTCATCAACATCTATAATCTGATCAGACTTGAGATACGTTGCAATGGATTGCAGACGTTCATAAGCTGTTTTGAAATCCTGGATCATTGCGTTACTATACCAAGAATAAATGCTTTTTTTGTATCTATCTTGCAATCAGATGCAATAAGATTATTTAATATCAGTAATTAAATCCATTTTTGTGATAATTTTGAATTTTATATTTTTGAATTTTTAGACATACAAATGCAGTTTCCAATACATCTTTCACTCATCCCTGACGGCAATAGGACGCGAGCCCGCGCAAATAATAAATCAGTTTTTGAAGGATATCTTGAATCAGTGGATAAGGGAGTAGAATTGATCAAATATGTATTCACAAACACACCAATAAAAATCTTATCTGGGCGATGAATGTCCACTGAAAATAGAAACAAAAGACCAGAAGCAGAACTGGACTTTTTATTTGGGATGTACAAAACTTGCGGTTCCTTACTCAATGATTTCCTCAAAGAGCAAAAGATCAATTTTCGTCGAATTGGAGATGCTTCAAACTTACCACAGGATTTCTTAGAGTATATGGCAGATATGGTAAAAAATTTCACATTTGATACTGATAGAGTGCTAATTTTTGCTATCAACTATGGTGGCCAAAATGAAATTATCAGAGGAGTAAAAAAATATATAGAAGAGGGAAATAGCATTGAAAACCTCAGTGAAGACAATCTCGGAGAGTATATGGATCTTGGGGCGTATCCTCCTGTAGATTTGGTAATCAGAACAAAAGGAGACACTTCAAGCCGTATTAGTGGATTTATGTCCTGGTGGATAGGATATGCAGAACTCTATTTTGAAAGTAAACTCTTTCAAGATGTTCTTACTGCCGATCTTGATAAAGCTCTCGAATGGTATGGAAATGTTGCAGGAGGAAGAAACTTTGGCGCATAAAAACCCTAATATTCCAAAAACAGCACTTTATAATTTATTTTTTTGCTTATGTTCTTATTGCGAGCTGGACTTATACTGGTGTATGTAGTTATTATTTTCTTACTGACTCTTACCGTAAACAAAATCAACAAAGATGCAAAAAAAGTATGGGAATCTGTTTCTGCTAACATCAATAGTTATTTCTTCGCAATCAATGCTACTATAGCCTCACAAGATAAAAGTTCAGATAAATTTAATGATCTGATTGACGTCATCTATTCTAAGAAAAAATGGTTTATCAATAATAAAACACATAATCTGACTGATTGGTATGAGCTCTTCATCGGACTCAAAGATGATCTTCACTATCTGGGAGAATACACAGGAAGTGAGCTTGATGACCAAGAAGTAAACAAACAAACAGATAGTTTCTTTTCATTTTTGTTTAGTATTAGACCACGAAAAAGAACTCTCAAAGCAGTATTGACAGTTCTTACTTTAGGTATCGGAAGAGGCTTTATCAACGATGAAATAAATTTATAATCCATTTTCCGCTTCAGTTTCTGATTATTTTTTCTCTATAAATCGTTTCTATACGAGAATTATTTGAATGCAAGAATTATTTCACAGGGAATAAATTACTCTTCAGTGTACCGCCATCATATTTTAAAGTACTGTAAATCATATCTCATGCCGCTACTGGAGAGAGAGTTTGTGTAAATCCGCAAGGACAACTTGTGCAATTATTGACAATATTGCTGTCGTCATCAAGCGCAACTTGCTTACTCGAAGCAATCACATGGGGACTAAGAGGAATGTTTGGTAAGCTGTCAATGTAGTCAGGAATACCATCATTATCACTATCTTCCGGTCAATCTTTTTTGTTGGGATTAGGATCACAAATGTCTCCAAATCCATCTCCGTCAGCATTTTTTTGATCTTTATTTGGGCTCGCAGGACAATTATCTTTTCCAGGATCAGGTAAAGTCGATTTGATACTACAATCAGGACTTTCACTTGTGATTATCCCAAGAGAATTTTTGATTCCATCTCCATCAATATCATCATCACAGACATCTGGAATTTTATCTTTATCCATGTCGCACTTCAGTCATTTGTTATCTTTATCAAGAAGCAGTATGCACAAATCCAAAGGATTTACCGTGATTTGACCTCCAAAACTTGCTTGTTTTCAGTCATTAAGAACGGCTACAACTCACACTTCGTATTTTCAAGGCTTGTTGTAGATATGCTTTTGTTTCAGACCATTTCCATCACTATTTACACCTTGTCTATCCCCATAACTCCACACCAATGACTTTATCTTATCGAGTTTATTTGGTACAAGTTCAAAACTAAAAGTATCTTTTGTAAATCCTATAAGCGGATTGATCTTGAGATTGGCGCTAAAACCATCACTCGTGGTTTCTTGTACATCGAGCTGGATGACGTTGACCATAGTTCCTCAGCTTATAGTAGTAATAGTTTGTTTTACAATATGTACTCCTGGAATGAGATAAATATGAATCGTATTGAGAGATTTTCCATCAAATTTGGTATCATCTCCAAAATCCCAGTTTATATTTTTAATCTGAGTAAGTGTAATTCCTGTGAGTTCTGTCCTGAGCTTTACGGCATCTCCAATAAAAGGTCTAAGTTTGTCAGCTTCGAGATAGGAACTCATCTTTGATAAAAAGGTATTTGATACTACTACCACATTGGCTTGTGAGATTGCTTTGATTTGATCGCCGCCATAACAATAGGCTTGGATAGTATGGAAACCTGGTGTAGCGAGTTCCATATTTACAGCATCTTCACCTTGTGATATGATACTCGCTTGCAGAGATTGATCTATAGACCAACCGATGGTATCACATTTTCCCTCTATGACAGGCTGAACTTTGGTACTCAAAGTATTCATTCCCCACAATGGATTAGGAATAATCTGAAAACCTACATTATCTTTGTAGCCGCTACTTTTTACTTGGATAGTGGTATAGGCAATCGCATTTTGACAATCTACAACTCCAATCTCATACAAACCAGCTTTGGGATATATAGTATTTACAGTTTTTCACTGCGCCGTCTGACCATTTCATAAATTCCAATAATAATCATCAACACAATCGTATCCACTATTTACTGCAGTAAGTTTTACTGGCGCAGGAGCAATTAAGCGTCCATCAGTTAAGATGTTAATCGTCAGCCCATTTCCTGTAAGTCATTGATTTTCACATCCATCTCAAAGACCATTATTGTTGAGATCAGCTTGAGAAGTATTGATTACAACCGGACAGTTGTCTCGATCACCTGGTGCAGCAAGATATTTTATGATATCCACGAATCCTCTATCGTTTATTACGCCTGGCGGATTAGGAACATTGTCACCATCTACGTCGTCATCACATACATCCCCGTATTCGTCACCATCCAGATTGTTTTGACTAGGGTTTCGAATAACTGGACAATTGTCTTTATAGTTTACTATTCCATCTTTATCATAATCATTATCAAAATCACACTGTACTGAATCATTGAGTGTAGATAGGTATTCTAAAAGCTGAGTACTGGTAGCCAAATCATATGATTTTACCTTATTTGCTTGTATAATATTGAGAACTCATTCCTTCATCAATACATTCAATTCTGCTGCAGGCCATTGCCCTTCTTTCACATAATCCAAAGAAACCATGCCACAAGAACTCAGATTTCGAGTACAGTATTTGGCATACACATCAAATTCTTCTGGATTGGTGAGCAAGCATTTTTTGTTTTCACAGGTTGCTATTCCACTTCCGATAGTAGTAATATCTGTAAGTGTGAAATTTTTGTATGCTGCAGAATTTTTTGACTGCTTGCGTAACCATGTCTGCACATCTGTTCGGTTTATCGTATAGGTCGCACTTGGTTTAGTTTTTTTGATATTAAAAATAATCTGAATTATTTCGCCTTGCTTGACAAGATTTGACCCACAAAACTTTCCTGGGCAGAATGGACTTACTTCACGGGGATACCCATTGATAATACCTTTATCAGCAGCTTGTGCTACGCAATAGTAATAACTTTCATTGTTCCACACATAACTGTTCCACAATACATCATCAAAGTTATTTCCTGGAAGAGAGATAAATTTTTTCCATCGTATGGCATTATACTTATCAATTGTAGCTTGATCTGGATTGATACAGTCGTTACATTCTATCGTAGAAAGCAATCTCACCACATCATTACGATACAGTGGCTGCTTATTTTCTAATATATTATCCGATACTCCAATGGCTTTCAGATCTTTTTTATAGCTCTCAAAATCTGCAAAAGTTTGCGGAACTTGAAACCATAATCCACCCACAATTGCTAATATTCCCAACAAACTAAAAGAAAAAACAGCTCATTGGCAGTATTTCACTGATATGAGTGTTTGTAATTTCTTAAAGATGAGAGAGTATATTTTCATTGTCATAACTTTCTAACAAATGAAGTGAATTATTTGAGTACACATTCTAAAGCTGCATGATTGACTTCCGAATTTTGATTGATAATCATACATACTTCGTCTCCACATTGAGCTTTGAAAAAAGTAACAGCAGCAGTATTGAGACTATAATTTTTATTGTCTGCCCCCAAAGCCATATATTTATTATTTTTTTTGTGAATAATGCCCATAATATGAGTGCGTGGCGCTTGTTGAATCAGCTTATAGATCATTGATCCATCTTTATTGATAGCAAGTTTGAGTTTATCTCCAGGTACCAACATTGATTTTGATGCATAATTTGCAGGTACAGGATATTCCTCTTCGCTGATAGTTATCATGCAAGAACCATCATACATTCCAGTAATCATAGTCGTAGTTTGAGTTTTTCAAAGAGTCGTGAGTGTTGGCATGATTGCAAGAACAAATAAATAGATACTCTTATAATACTGTGAGGCACTGATTTTTGCAAGCCAAGTATGTTGACAATGATCATTTTTTTGATGTATTAATCAATTTTCTTAAAGATTTCTTGAACAACTATTGAAAATGCTTTTTAAAAAGATACGCTAGTGGTACATTATTTATAATTTGTTATTTGTCTGATGATTTTTAGAGGGAAAGTATTGTGGATCGGACCAAAAGAGTCTATCCAAAAGAATGACGGAACGAGTATGACTAAAATTAGTTTTGTGGTAGAAGAGCAGACTGATAGAGAGTATAAAGATACTATCTTGTTGGATATGCGAAATGATAAAGCTGAAATGTTTGCTAATACCTATAAAGAAGGTGATGTAGTGAGCGCAACATTTGGAGGTAGAGTAAGAGATTATACAAATAAAGACGGAGTTACTAAAAAAATCTGTTCATTATCTGCACTTAGAGTAGACTTAGAATCAGGTGCTTCTTCAAGCGCTGCACCAGCTCCTGCTGCTAAACCAGCTGCTGAAAGCGACGACGATGACTTACCATTCTAGTAAGAACTCTCGGGAAATTTCCTAAAAAACCCAATTCATGTAGTTTTTTGTACTGTGTGAATTGGTTTTTAATTTCTATTTGTTACGACAGTGCCTATTATGTATATTTATCACTATTAAATATTGGTCATGACTGATACCCATCTCACCATCTTCCAAAACAAACAAATGCGTCGCCATCGAGAAGAAAAAACTGAAAAGCGATATTTTTCTGTTATTGATATTGTAGAAATTGCGTCGGGTAGTCATGATGCAAGAAATTATCGAAAAGTACTTAAAAACCGTTTAAAAAAAGAAGGATCCGAAGTGGTTACAAATTGTAACCAGTTGAAAATGCTCGCATCGGATGGGAAGATGAGACTAACGGATGTAGCAGACGTGGAAACTATCCTTCGTCTCATCCAGTCTATTCCTAGTCCCAATGCTGAACCCCTTAAGCTTCGATTAGCTAAAGTGGGATATGAACGCATGCAAGAAACCATAGATCCTGCAATGGGCGTAGAAAGAGCAAGAGAAAATTGGAAAAAACATGGTAGATCAGAAAAATGGATACAACAACGTATGATGGGTCAAGAAACCAGAAATAAGCTAACTGATTATTGGAAAGATCATGAAATAAAACCAGGCGAGGAATATGCTATACTTACTAATATTATTCATGAAGAACGAACAGGACTAACTACTAAAGAGCATAAAAATTTGAAATGACTTAAGTCACAAAATCTTAGAGACCATATGTCTGAAGCAGAATTGATTTTTACCGCACTAGCGGAACTCTCTACTCGTCAAATAGCGGAAACAGTACAAGCAACAGGATTGAAAGAAAATAAAAAAGTAAGTAAAGAAGGAGGAGCAATAGCAAAGAAAGCAAGAAAAGAACTAGAAGATAAAACAGGTAAGTCAGTAATAACTAATCAAAATTATCTTAAACCACCTAAAGGAAAATAGGCTTATTCCCCATCAAGCTCCACTCGGGAAATTTCCTAAAAACCAATTCATGTAGTTTTTTGTACTGTGTGAATTGGTTTTTTATATAATTTTTCTTCTGATATTACTCGCAATTCTTACTAATACTTCATACACAATAGTATCACAGCAAGATGCGAGAGTTCTGAAATTATTCAGAACTTTGGGATTATCTGAAATAACACATACTTTAGCTCCATTATCTATACTATTGGATGCTAATCGACTGCTTAAGTTCATAGAAATACGACCCGCAGATGGAAGTTGCGTTTCTCCACTACTAATATTCCACAATTTGCTTGCTCCTCTTCGTAATCATTCAGTATATCCAAATGGAATTGTGGCTATTGTAGCCTTACTTGAAGTTATCTTATAAGTGCCATCATATCCTACATGATCATCCTTGTGGACCTTTTGTACGCCAATAATGGTAGACCAAACGGACATAACAGGTTGGAGGGCTTGTCCTTTTTCATAATTAGAATTGGTTTCCGATAAAGGATTGTACCCATATAAAGCGATTCCAACACGATGGGCAGTGAAAAACTCATCTTTTCCTTGCAAAAATCCTCCGCTATTATTGATATGTCTTCGAGTAGGACTAAATCCATGACTCAAAATGATATCATGCATGATTTTAAAACGATCGTATTGAGCAGTGACAAGTTCCATTTTCTCATTATCTCCATAGGCGAGATGAGACATTACTCCCTCCACTTGAATATTGGAGTTTTTACACAGATGACAAAACTCTTCTAGATTTTCTTGTTGAACCCCTTCTCTATTCATTCCCGTATTGAGAAAAATATGGATACGAAATTTTTTACCTAAGGTAATAAGATGCTGAAGAGTAGAAAGATTATATACTGCTAAAATAGTACGCTTTGGATCAAATTGTTTATAAACACTCAAATGACTTTCTCCCATGATTAATATATCACTTTTCAATTCTTTCTTAACAATTTGATATTCTGGATAGCTATCTATCGCCACCATAGTAGGCTGTAAGGAGGCTAAAATCTGACATACCTCACGCAGTCCATGTCCGTAAGCATTGGATTTAAGTACTGGAATAATATTAGCTCCAGACGCCAAAGATTCCAAATATCTATAATTTCCGATCAGTGCGGCTTGATTAAGTTCCACTCGATTGAGCGTTTCCAACTTCGGGGCTAAGAAATTACGAATTTTTTTGAGCATTTTGAATATTCCCAACTAAATCTCTTTACTCTGGATATAGATATTTGAGTTTAATTTGCGAGTGGAAGTTGACGAAATTTCCTAAAAAATCAATTCATGTAGTTTTTTGTGCTGTGTGGATTGGTTTTTTATATTATTAGAGCATGAGAAAATAGGTAAAACGATATGGATTTTTGGTTTCTTTTAGATAATGTACAATTATTGTCTTATATATTTGATTTTATCAAAGACTATTATTCCACTATGGCAAATCTTTTCAGTCACAAACTATTACAAGAAAATATAAAAAATCTTGTTATCCCAGATATGGAATCGAAGATTGAGGTTTTGCAATTATGGGCTAACGCTATAGCAAATGGGAATATTAAGAAAAAAACAGAAAGTGAATGTGAACAAACCTTCAATCTTGATATATTCCATAAGGTTTTGTGATATACTTTCTTTCCTACTGAGCAATATACTCTTGAAGCAAAGTGAGGAAATGAGATTAGCGGACAAAAAGCAGATGCAACATTAGGATACTTTAATTCCTCTGAAATGGAAAAAAATGTATCACTCGTACAAGTGGCTGTAGAAATTAAAGATGCTAACACTTTACTGGATAAATCGCAACGTAGAGAAGGAAACCTTTCACCTATTCAACAATGATTTAAGTATAAACCACAATATAATAATTGTAAACGAGTAATAGTTACAAATTTTATAGAAATTAGATTGTATAAAGATACTCAACTTGATTATGAAATACGACAACTTACAGATTTAGTTAAGTCGGATAATGACTATCAAAATTTCAAAATTTTCTGGTATTTACTAAACGCAAACCATCTTATAGCTCCTACTGGAAGAGAGTCAGTAACGGAAAAATTACTTTCTGCTATTAGAATTCAATCTGAACAAATCACTAAAAAATTTTATCAGGAATATAAAACATTGAGATTATCTCTTATTAATGATATTCGTAATAATAATCCTGAGGTGAACCTAGAAAATGTTATTCAGAAATCACAAAAAGTGATCGATAGGGTCGTTTTTATACATTTTTGTGAAGACTTTGGCTTACTGCCAGAGGGTAAACTTGCGGAAGTTATCAACTACAGCCAATCGCTTGTAGGCGTGAGTGTATGGCAAATTTTGAGTGGGTTTTTTGAAGCAGTAAATAGTGGAAGTGATAAGTTAGGAATACCAAAGTGATATAATGGTTGATTATTTCATGAAGATAAAGAACTCAATATCCTCAAAATATGAGATGATATTTGTCGTAAGTTCGTAGATCTATGAAAATATGATTTTCAAGAAGAGCTCTCCATTAATATTCTAGGACATATATTCGAGCAGTCAATTAGTGACTTGGAGAACTTGAGAATAGATATGCTAGGTACTGAGATTGAAACTGAAGAATTATGAGAATCTACCAAATCTAACAAACGTAAAAAAGATGGTATTTTTTATACACCAGAATATATCGTAGATTATATTGTGAGAAATTCACTTGGCAAATATCTTGAAGAACAATTTGAAGTTATTGAAAAAAAATATCTTAAAAACGAAAAGAAAATGTCGGATAAAGTCTACCAAGAAACCCAACAAAAAATATATTCAGAATACAAAGTTGTATTAGCAAATATAAAAGTGCTTGATCCTGCCTGTGGTAGTGGAGCTTTTCTGGTGAAAGTATTTGACTACTTACTTGGAGAGCACAAAAGAATTGGTAGTATATTAGGATGACTGTTTGACAATGAAAGTACGTATAAATCTATTTTACAAAATAATATCTTTGGAGTAGATCTTAATGCCGAATCAGTAGAAATTACTAAACTTTCTCTCTGGCTTAAGACGGCAGAAAAAGGTAAAAAACTTGCAGATCTTGATAATAATATAAAATGTGGAAATTCTCTCATAGACGATCACGCAGTAGCTGGAGATAAAGCGTTTGACTGGAATAAGGAATTTGCAACGATTATGAAAGGTTGAGGGTTTGATGTCGTAGTAGGAAATCCTCCGTATGTAAATGCAAATGATATAAAAAAATCAAATTCAGCACAAGCCTATAATTTTTTGAAAAATAATTATGAGACAGCTAAATGAACCGTAGATTTATATATCTATTTTTTTGAAAGATGACTGAAGTTGTTAAAAGAGAATGGTATTCTTTCATATATTACACCAAATAGATTTTTATCTGCTAGCTATGGCGCCAGTCTGAGAGAATATATTCTGAATAATTATCAAATTATTTCCTTTGTGGATTATTCCGATAAGAAGGTTTTTTCTGATGCAAGTACATATCCAGTTATTAGTTTTATAAAAAATAATCATACAAAAAAGTATATATTATCATCAGGAGAGTTCAACGAAAATACTAAAGAACCAATCCTAAATGATTTTAATTCAGATATGTTAACCATTTTAGAAGAAAATATTTGGTGATTTCTATTAAACGACAAAATAACTATTACTAAAAAAGTTTTTGATGATTGAACTTCGTTAAAAAATGTTGGGAAAATTAATGCGACTTCTACGGCAAAAGAAGCAGAAGAGTATTCTGGTCTTGTAAATAACAATAAACCATGAATGAAATTAATTAACACGTGAACTATAGATCCCTATATATCACTACGAGGAAAAAATTACCTAATAGATAAGTGAAGAAAGATTCTTAATCCGACAATAGATATAACAAGCGATATCATATCGCAAAATAGGAGGCATTTATATTCAACGAAAAAGATAATCATATCTAAAATTTGATTGAAATGTGAGGCATTTCTTGATAAAGACTGAGAGTATGCGTCTATAAATACAAACTGTATTCATGGTTTTTCAGATGAGTTTTTACCTGGATATGTTTTATGTTGGTTAAGTTCTAAATTGTATAATTATACATTTGAATGTTTATTTGATTGATTAAGGATGTCTTGATGATATCTATTGTATTCAGCACCAAATCTTAAAAATACTTCGATTAAAAATATCTCACTTTCCGACCAACAACCTTTCATTGAAAAAGCTGATGCAATGATTGAACTAAAAAAAGAATTTCATGAGAAAATAGACTTCAACCTTCGCTTCCTTCAGTCGAAATTTAGTATAGAAAAACCATCTACTAAGCTCAGTAAATTTCGAGAAATTGATTTTTCGTGATTTTTGAAAGAACTGAAAGTTAAAAAACTCCCTATGGATACCGAAGCAGAACTCATGAGATATTTCGAAAAAGAAAAAACAGAAATTCTCGTATTAAAAAATAAAATTGATGAAACGGATAAAGAAATTGATGATATGGTTTTTGATTTATATGAACTAACTGAAGAAGAAAGGAAAGTTGTTTTAGGAATAATTTAATGCGAAATGCAAATTTCTCAACAGATACTCAAACCAGAAAATCGACAAGATTTCGAATCTCTTTGCAAAAAATTATGGGGAGAGATCTGGGAATGTCCAGAAATTAAAAAGAATTGAAGAAGAGGACAAAAACAAAATGGCGTAGATATATATTGAATTCCAAAATGAGAGCAACAATATTTTGGAATTCAATGCAAGTGAAAGGATGAATATCTATCAGCCCAAATAACAAGATCTGAAATAGATAATGAGATTAAAAGAGCAGAACTTTTTGAACCTTCCTTAGCAAAATTATATTTCGCTACCACTGCTAACAAAGATGCTGATATAGAAAAATATATTAGAACTAAAAATATAGAACAGATAAAAAAATGAGCTTTTGGGATTGATATTTATTTTTGGGAAGACTTAGTTGATCTAATAAAAGAAAACGAAAATACTTATAATTATTATATTAATAGTATACACTTTTTGAAAAAATATGGAATAGAAATTGCATTTTCAACTGGAGAACAAGTAATTGAAAAAAAAGTATATTTTTTAAAGACTAAATATAAATATAAACGAAGAATAGGAAACCCTTTATTTCATTTTCCTGAAATGCCAATTGGTTATAACTTATATCCGTATTGAGATTATAAATGAGAAAATTATAGCGAATTTGATTTTGCAATTAAAATAAAAAATATTGGAACATCTCAATTAGATAACTTCAAAATCAAACTAGAATTTGTATGAGACATTAAAGATATTTATAGATACTCTTCTAATATCTTTAGCAAAGAGGAATACAGGGATTGCTATATTTCTAAACAAGAAAAAATTGCTACCTTAGAGAAACCAACAGATAAATTTTTAGTTCCACAAGATAGTTTTAGTTTTCAAGATATTTATTGTATTCCAAATGAAAATAATAGGGAGCTAAAAATAAATTGGTTTTTTCTCTCCAAAGATTATAATGCTAACTGACAGTTGATTGTAAATATATCTTCTGCGACAATAGACAATGAAAAGATAATTCTTATAGAATACCCAGAAGAAGAAAGAGAAGAAACCATTATTGAGAATTTTTACCTTACAAAAGAATTAGAGAAAAAATTGAATTTAAATGATAAGACTTCATTATAAATTCTTTTATTTCCTGCTTCATTATCTCCCCTCAAACAACCTCTTATACTCCCCATACCCCTTAGCATCAAGCTCCGCACGCGGTACAAACTCTAGTGCAGCAGAATTGATACAATATCTATTTCCTCCACTTTCTGCAGGTCCATCATCAAATACATGCCCAAGATGTCCTTGTGAGTTTTTACTTTTGATTTCAGTTCTTGTCTCTTTGTAAGTAGTGTCTGTTCCTGAATTTACGAGAGATTCTTCAATAGGTCTGGTGAAACTTGGTCGCCCCGTTTCAGAGTCAAACTTGTCTGTGGATGAAAACAAAGGTGTACCGTCAATCACGTCTACATAAATCCCTTCTTCATGGTTATCTCGATATGCATTTTGGAAGGGAGTTTCAGTACCGCCTTCGATAAGAATACGACGTTGTTCATCTGTAAGTTCTGATATTTCTTTAGGTTTTTTATCCTTTCGAGAAACTACAGACATGCTTGCTGCATCTTTTTTCAAATTTTCCTCGATAAAATCTTCTCTTCCAGATCATTTTTTATAACTCTTATATTCTGCAGAATGTTTCTTGTAATAATCTTGATGATATTCTTCTGCCTTATAAAAAGTGCTTGCAGGTAAGATATCTACCACGATAGGTTTATCATACTTTTTTGAATTATTGAGTTTTTCCTTGCTGAGTGTAGCAATTTTTTTCTCTTCATCATTGCTATAATAAATAGCTGTCTTATATTGGTTTCCTCTGTCGGCGAATTGACCACCTGCGTCGGTAGGATCAATCTGTATTCGGTAGGTAGACAATAATTCTTCATAGGTGATAAGCGCAGGATCGTAGAGTACTTTTACAGATTCTCTGTTTGCTGTAGTTCCACGAGATACTTGTTCGTAGGTACTATCACTGATTGTTCCGCCTATATAACCATTGATTACTTCTCTTACTCCTTCGAGTGATTCCAAAGGTCCTTCCATGCATCGGAAACATCCTCCCGCAAAATAGGCTGTCGCAGTCTGGTCTGAAGCTACTCTTTTTGGTTCATTACTTCCACTATTTGCTTTTGCATCGGTGATTTTATCGAGCATATCTTGAATAGTGAGACCACCAACTCGTCTTTTGATGAGAGTTCCATCAGGTTTGATATACACAAAACTTGTCTGAGTGAGGATTCTATATTTTTTCTTGAGTTCAATTTCTTTATCGTAGTCTACTTTGACTATGGTGAGTCCTGCAGGTATTCCAGAAGCACGGAAATTGTCTTCTGCTTGACGACAGGTAGGGCATCGATCAGCATGGAAGAATAATACAATATCTCCTGTGAGACTTGAGATTATTTTTTCATCATAATCTATATAACCTGAAAGATTCATCGCGCCAGAAACAGCAGCGACTGGTTGGTCAGCTTTTTGATATTTGTCTATAAGACTTTGTTCAAAACTACTGGTATTGAAACCGAGGTCAATAAGCTTCGCTTCAAGTTTTTTGTCGTATCCTGACACGATAGCCAAACCTGCTACCAAGATGATAATTCCTAATATTTTTTTGAATACTCCATTACTATCGCTGATAATATTGAGCTTTTTGATAAGTGTTCTTCAGAATATTGCCACTGCTCCCAATACCAACCCGAGACCGAGTGCATACAAGATAATGCTTGTTACTCCTGCCCACAATGAAAGTGGTAAGATAGTAGCAATAATGAGCGTATAGGTAGGAGAACAGGTGCTAAAAATAGGTCCGAGTGAAGCTCCAAGCAATATTTGCCCCCAAACGCTATCAGATTTTTCTGGTCCTGAAACCTGAGGAAGGCGCAAGAATAATTTGAAGCGTTCCCAACTGTTTGGGAAAAGAGTCACGATACCAAATAAGATCAAAATCACTCCTGAAATTACTGACCAGGTGTGCGGTGGAATATCAATAAATGCCGTAGATACCTTCAAGAGGAAGGTAAATACTATAATAGAGATCATGAAAGAAACAATGATCGTGACGATTCTTTTGTAATTGGACTGATTGAGGGTTCCTCCTAGGATGATTGGTAACATAGGAAGTACGCAAGGAGCGAGGATAGTCAATACTCCAGCTAAAAATGATATTATAAAGATTGCCATAATTCAAACAGTAAAATAATAAAAACTGATTAGTAGTATAGTAAGAATATATTTAAGCATAACAATCAAAAACCCAATTCTCATAATACTCATGATATTGCCTAATCTAAGCGGTTTTATGTTTTTTGTAATTGAAGATGTTTGAAAATAATCTGATTTGGAGCCGCAAAAAAACTCACCGTGATGGTAAGTTTTTCATATATTTGTAGTCTCTCGAGATCAAATGGAGCGGACGACGCGACTCGAACGCGCAACCAACTGCTTGGAAGGCAGTGACTCTAGCCAATTGAGTTACATCCGCATGCTTATTCGTCTCTAGAATGACCATAATAATTAATTTAGTTTACTTTTCAATAAAAAGTTTGTCCAAATGTTTTAGCTCACAAAAGTGATTTGAAAAGACTGAGGAAAGGATTAGTATCAGCATATTATTATTTATCTTTCTCATTGAATTATCCCAGTGCAGTGCTCAGTTTTCATAAATATATCTTTGGAAAATATCATCTTATCTTCAGCTGATAGTTATCTACTCATACCGAGAGGAGATTTGGAAGTACATTTACCGACGGCACTGTATAATTTGTTTACTCAGTCAGACAGGGTTACTTCTGGATATTCCATCTACGTTCTCAATGGCCCAGGATCATTTACAAATCTCAGAATAGGCTGTTTATGCGTAAATATGCTGAAAGAGCTGATGGAATTACAAGATAAGCAGATTTCAATCTACACTTTGGATAAGAATAGTCTGTATCAAAAATTGTATCAAAGAGACCTAATTCCTACAGAAGGAGCAATGTATATTGGTCAAAGAAAGAATTTTTGGATCTGTGATCTCGCGCAAGATAGGATTGAACTACGTCATACAGAAGGAAATAATTTCCCAGCACTTTTTGAAGGAAAAAACTATCGATCTGATTCCAACTCAGACCAAACTATGACTTCTGATCCTCATTGTATTGATTTGAGATCTCAAGGTGATACTTTGCAAGTAGGATTTGACGGGAAAGCTACTCTTATTCCATTGTCTGAACTAGAATTTGAAAATGTGGATAAGCTCGTACCAAACTATATTCTCGAACCAAACATCACTATATAAGCCAATTTAATCTCTCTTGTTTTTTACTTATATGCGTAATTCTTTACTTTTTTTCTCGAAGTTCTTTCTTCAACCGCTTTCCAACGCCTCTTTGCGACCAACTACCAAGAGAGCGGCGAGAAAACTGTGCGCATCGATTGACTGGGAAAGTACAGAGAATAAAATCATCATGGAGTTGTGACCTGGGACATGACCTGTAACTGAGCATATTCTGGATGAGATGGGAAATGATTGTCTGTACTATGGGATCGAATTTGATTCAGATTATATAAAAATTCTACAAGAAAAATATCCCAAGAAAAATGTTTCTTTTATCCAATGAGATGTGGGAAATATTAAAAATATTCTGAAAGACAATAAGATTGATCACGTAGATATCATAATTTCCACCTTGCCTTTCAATGTTTTGAGAGATAGTCCTCAGCTTATTTCATTTATTCAAGAATCTACAAAAAAAGGTGTTCAGTTTCGTGGGATAAGTTATGCGCACCCCAAAAGTTACGATATATACAAAGTATTAGATCGAAAAATTCACTCTTATACTCTCCAGAATGTACCGCCCATGTATGTATTTGGTATCAATTAAAGGATTTTTATTTTCATAGTTTGTAAACTGTTTGTTCTGCTATATTGAGTAATAGCAAGTAATTTTGCGTTGCATTAGACGTAAAAATAACTATTTATCATAGATAATGCGCATTTTTTTATTTATCTAACATTTTATATCCTAATGGCGACTAAGAAAATCAAGAAACAAATCGCATCAGTGTGAGCTCCACTGATTAAAGAATGAGCGAAGGTAAAATGAGTGATCATCAACAAGTACAACAATGGGGTACTTTTATCTTGCGAAAGCGGATCTTTTGATGGTGTAATTATGCCAAAAGAAGCGAGAGAACTTGAGAAAGGAGGATTAGACTTATCTATCGGCACAGAACTTGAAGTAGAAATCTTATCTACGGACGTGATGCACGAAGAAGGATACTATATTGTTTCAGTTACAAGATTGTTACAACATGATATCTGGAAATCTATTCATGCTAAATTTGAAACTGATGAATTACTTACAGTGGTTCCTACAGAAGCAAATCTTGGTGGATTATTGATCGATATGCATGGTATTAAAGGATTTATTCCATTGAGCCAACTTTCACCTGTGAATTATCCAAGGGTTGAAGACGGAAATCAAGATGCTATCTTCGATAAATTAATCAATCTTATCGGTAAAGAATTCAAAGTAAGAATTATTACTATCGATGAGGATGCTAAGAGAGTTATCTTCTCAGAAAGAGAAGCAATGAAAGAAGAAAGAGACGAAATTATGAAGGGATTAGCTGTTGGTAACATGTATGATGGTACTATTTCAGGTCTTTCAAGTTACGGATTATTTGTGACTATCGGAGGATGCGTAGAAGGATTAGTGCATATTTCAGAAATTACATACGGTCACGTTGATAATATTGATAAATTCGGTAAGGTTGGAGACAAAACGAAAGTGAAAGTTATCTCACTTGACGATGGAAAAATCTCACTCTCTATCAAGAAAATCAAAGAAGATCCACGATCAATTATCGCAGGAAAATTCACTGAGGGAGACGTTATTCAAGGTGAGATTATCAGATTCGTTCCTTATGGAGCCTTCATGAGAATCTATGATGATATCAATGGATTGATTCATATCACTGAAATTACAGATCACCCTATCTACAATCCAGCGGAAGCATTGAAGCTTGGTGAAGTGGTAAAAGCTAAAGTAATTGTATTTGATCCAAGAAATAGAAAAATTGGATTGTCTGTAAGAGCTTTGGTATGTGAAGAGAAAGGAATTCCTTACGAGATTAGTAAAACAGCACTAGCACTCAAAGGACCAAACACAAACAACTATCAAAGAAGAAATAATAATAATGAAGAATCTACAACTCCAAGAGAAGTAGTTAAGTCTGAAGTTAAAGAAGAAGCTCCTAAATCAGAAGCTCCTCAAATAGAAACTAAAGAATCTGAAGCAGCTGCTGAATAATCTTATCCAGTTCTGTATTCATCAAAAACCCTTCCTTGTGAAGGGTTTTTTGTATTTCAATAAAGAGGAAGAAAATAATCAATGTACTGAAATCACTCGTTGAAATCTGCCGAGAAAACACTACACTACAAACACTATAAATATCAGATTATAATATAATTTTTCCACATGTATATACACCTTCATGGACATAGTCATTATGGTTTGCTTGAATCTATCGGTAAGGTAGGGAAGATTCTTGATAAAGCGAAAGAACTTGGATTTGATACTATTGGTTTGGCTGATTACAATGGTATGTACGGTATCATGGAATTTTATAGCAAGGCAAAAAAGATGGATATCAAGGCTTTGTGTGGTATTGAATTGACGCTCACGACGGTATTAGCCAAGACTCCGAGTCAATATCAATATGTCACTTTACTAGCTAAAAACTATCAAGGATATCTTCATCTGATGAAGCTTACTACCATTGCAAATACTGTTGGGAACGGCGGATTGGCTACCATCGATATTGCTACACTCAAAGAGCATGCTGACGGAATTATCTGTATTTTGGGAGGCCAAAGAAGTTTATTAGCGTCGCAGCTTGATGATTTGAAAACTGGAGAGAGCTTTGATAAGCTGATAGAAGAATCCATTAAACCTTTCCAAGAAATATTTGGAGAAGACTTCTATCTTGAGATTACTGCCCAAGATTACAAACTTGAAACACATCTTGAGCTGAGTAATGAACAGATTATGAAAATATCTCTACAAACTAAAATTCCTTGTACCATAACTTCAAACTTTCACTATATCAATAAAGATGACAAGATCGCTTACGAAACGGCGCTTGCAATCAAGGATCAAAAACAAATAAGAGATAGCACCAGAAGAAGAGTGGCTGGCAACTATCATATTATGTCAGACCAAGAAGTGAGAGACATTATGAAAGGCAATGGATTTGATGATAAAACCATAGATGAATTATTTGAAAATAATCAGATAGTAGCGGATAGTATCGACCTTGTACTTCCTAAACCAAGTACGCCTATTTTCCCTCTGTATAAAACACCTGAAGAATTTGTAAAACTCTACGACAAGGCAAAAGACAGTCTTATACAGAAATAATATATTCTATTGACAATATTCTATTTATACTTATTATTTTATCAGAGTATTGAGTTTTTTAGTTTTTACTAGAGACTCACTGCCTGTTCATTAACATTATTATAAAACAAACAAAAACACATTAAAAATGAGAATTGTATTAATTATTTTATGGACACTATTCTGGGTATTTCTGGGGTATTTAGTTTTTATGCCAGCTCTTTCTCTTTCCTTTGGATCGGGGATATATTGGTATATGATCATCTACTCAGCTGTACTTTATCTCCTTAGTGCATTTAAAAAAGATCAATTTGGAGATACTCTCCTTAATGTAAAGGCTCGATCTCTTCTATTGATACCATGTTTAGGCATTCTAGCTATAATATGCATAGGTATTTATTCATGGGGTTGGTTTCACACTGAAACTTATCGTAACATGATAGGTAAAGTAGAAGAACAAGATTTTGTTGCAAGTATTGCACCAATAGATCCGGCACAGATGATAACTGTTGATCAAGAGATTGCTCAAAGAATTGGCGGAATAGTACTTGGAGAAGATCCAGGGCTTGGAAGCCGATGTAAACTGGGGGAATTTCATCTTCAACAAGTTGACAAAAAACTTTACTGGATTGCACCTTTGCTTCATTCTGGATTCTGGAAATGGCAAGGAAATGATAGTACCCCTGGGTATGTTGTCGTTAATGCAACCAATGAAAGAGATTACCGTCTTATTAAAGAAGTGAACGGAAAACCAATAAATATTCGTTACCAGCCAAATGCTTATTTTGGACAAGATTTGGAGCGACATATTTATACGTCTGGTTATCAAAGTCAAGGATTTGCGGATTATACTTTTGAAGTAGATGAAAGCTGGAATCCTTATTGGACGGTTTCTCTTTATGACAGTAAAATTGGATTTCTTGGTGATGATGTTACAAGACTAATTGTAGTTAATCCACAAACGGGGGAGATCAATGGTTATTCATTAGATCAAACTCCTGCTTGGTGTGATAGAGTCCACCCTGAATCTTTTGTTGTAGAACAACTAAAAGATTGGGGAGAATTTATACATGGATATTGGAATTGGAGCGGGAAGGATAAACTTCGTCCTGCAGACGAAAGATCTATTGTAGCTGGAGCAGATGGTCAGATGTATTACTATATCGGACTACAATCAAAGGGTGCTGACCAATCAACAGTTGGTTTCATGCTTGTAAATTGTCGTACAAAAAAATCAACCTGGATTAGACAGGCTGGAGCAACAGAAACTGCTGCTCGAGCTTCTGCTGAAGGGATGGTTCAAGAGAAAGGATATGTAGGAAGTGAGGGTATTACTTATAACATGGGAGGTTATCCTACCTACGAATTCCTTCTGAAAGACAAGTCAGGCTTGATGAAATTGATTGCTTTGGTTAATGTCCATGATCACAACGTAGTGGGATTTGGACCAGATCGGCTCACGGCAATCCATAGTTATCTCAATAAAATGAGTAGCCGTGGTAATGCAGTAGTGGGGCAACCAAGAGAAATGGTGGAAGTTACCAAAAAGACTAAGATATCTCGTTTTAATAATGAGGTTGCTAATGGTACTACTACATATTTCTTTATGATTGATGGAGTAAAAAAACAATTTTTTGGTACTAGTTCTATTAGTAGTGAATTTTGTTTAACTCTTCCTGGTGATTCTGTAACAATTACGTACCTAGACTCAGAGCAATCTGAGATTGAAGTAAATAATTTTGATAACCTAAAAATTGGAGCATTAAAGAATGTTACTCAGCTTCTTAAAGAAGGTGCTGTTAACGTTATTCTCGATGAACAATTAAAAAAGGCTCAAAATGGAGTAACTGATGCTGAATGGAAAAAACTTTCTCCATCGGAAAAACAAAAACTCTTAAAGAAAAATTAATGTTTCATTAATTGGCGTCTGTGGTTCATCCACAGACGTTTTTTCATACACAAAAAACCCTGAAATTCATCAGGGTTTTTTTTGGATTGTATTTTAAACTTGAGATTAAGATCCTTTCGTGATAGATTTAACAGTAATTTGGAATACTAATGTTTTACCAGCTAATTCAGGAGCAAAACTTGCAGTAACTGTAGTACCACTAATAGAAAGTACTTTAGCTTTTTGTCCTCCAAAATCATATGATTCACCTATTTTAGGATCAATACCTGCTACTTTGAAAGTCTCGATATTCATAGGAACATTGTATTTTGGATCGTCAGCGTTACCGTACGCATCCTCAGGAGCTAATACTAATTTTTTAGTTTCATCAATTTTCATACCCATTACTCCTTTGTCAAAACCAGCGATCATTTGACCAGCTCCAGCAACAAAAGTGAGTGGTGCATAAGTTCTTCCAGCATTTACTTTATTAGCTTTTGTAGCCTCCGCTTCGATTGATGTATCAAACAAAGTTCCATCTTCAAGAGTACCAACGTAATCTACAGAGATAGTATCTCCTTTTTCAACAACACTTTGTGAAGTTTCTACGCTAGGAACAGTACCAGTCCCAGTAGTATTTTTATTTTTCATAAGTCCACATCCAGATAAAAATAAAGGTAAGAATGCTATTGCAGCAAAAATAATAATTTTCATAGTAAATTTGTAAAAAATAAATAGTATCATAAGCATAATGGATTAACTCTCTAATTCAATATGCAAATCGACTTTATATGATTTGATATTGTATAGTCTAGTAATTCTGATTATAATATATTTACAAACACCCAAAATGTTACAATTTCCGTCACTTGACCATATTTCTGAGCTCCCAGGAGTGTATATTTTTCGTGATTGAAAAAAACAAATACTCTATATTGGTAAGGCTAAAAACCTAAGAAAAAGACTCGCTCAGTACTTCAATCCCAAAAGTGTATGGAAGCAAGATATGTTGAATAAAGCTGAAGATCTTGAATTTTTGGTATGCCAAAGTGAGCAAGAAGCACTCGTCCTCGAGTCCAACCTCATCAAGAAACATTTTCCTCCTTACAATAGACTGCTCAAAGGCGATAACAGCTATGTGTATATCAAAATTACCAATCATGCCTATCCACAGGTCTTGCTTACTAGATACAGATCAGACGATAAAGCCACCTACATTGGTCCCAAAAATAATACCCAAGAACTCAGAAAATTACTCCAACGAATGAGACAATTCTTGCAATATAGAGGATGCAAGGATTTACAATTTAGACAAGGTGAATTGTGCAATGACTATGTATTTGGTTTGTGTAAAGGATGGTGTGTATATGCAAAAGTGTGAACTAAAGATGAAATTCCAGCATTAGAGAAAGCGAAGAGACTTTGATTTGAGCTTGATAAAAAGTAAATAGTGAAGAGAATAAATATTATTTTGTTTGAAATTGGAGAGCATAAGATTATAGCTTAGGAGACTCTATTTTTTGAAAATATAAAATATAATAACAATTCAAATAATCAGAATATTATATTGTGTAAGGTAGTTTGATTTTTTACTTTTTTTTCATTTGATCATCACTCAAGAATATTTTTCTCAACTTCGAATTCAGATTATTCAGCATCTTGCATTGAGTTACGATACTAAGAAGATTTTTAGTTTTCTCAATAAGTGTACGATTACGGAAATCAATGAAGATAAGAAAACAGTAGTGGTTACTGTTGCCAATGATTTTGTGTTGATTCAGGTGAGGAAGTTTTTTCTAGATGGTTTGCGTGATTCGCTTCATGAGTGTTATAATCAACAGTATGATATAGAAATAATAGTAGATAGTCAGATTACAGGCGTGGAGCTCAAAGGTGTTTTGGAAAGTAGTGGAAAATCAAAAAAATCTGATGAAACAGAGAAAGCTATAAATAAAAGTGCAGAGCAAGTTTTTCAAACTCATAAAAATACACTTTCAGAATATTTTGGAGTATTATTTGATATCAAGTATCAGTTTGAAAACTTTGTAGTCGGACCAAACAATGAATTTGCAAATGCGATATTACAGGCAATCTGTGAAAATCCTGGAGAAGCTCACAATCCATTTTTCTTGCATGGAAATGTGGGATTGGGTAAAACGCATCTGCTCCAAGCGACTGGAAATCAGATTATAAAAGCTCGACATGATAAGACCGTAGTATATCTTCCTACTTCCAAGTTGGTTACTGAGATTATTAACTCTATAAAAAATAATTCTGTGAATAAGTTTTTGCGTAAATTTGAAGAAGTGGATGTTCTGATTCTGGATGATATCCAAATTATTGCCAATAAAAATGCATGCCAGGATATTTTACTCGGATTGTTCAATGAGTTTGTAGACAAGAAAAAACAGGTGATATTTTCAGGAGATAAACCTCCAAGACAGCTTATGCAGATTGAAGAAAGATTGAAGACAAGATTTGCACTCGGGACAATTTGTGAAATTACGATGCCTGATTTTGAAACCAGAATGGCTATTCTCAAACAAAAACGAAATGCCAGAGGAGAAGAATTGCTCGAGACCGGATACGAATTGGTGGCTTCTACGATCACAGATAATGTGAGAGAACTTGAGGGGATTACCAATACTCTGATTACCAAAAAACAACTCATGCAACGTGATCTCAATCTCGATGATGTGATTCAAGTACTCAAATCTATGGGATATGAATACAGAGGAGTGATTGGAAAACTTGACGACGATGTTGTAAGCACGGATCAAAAAAATAAAAAAAGATCAAAAGATGATGAATTTATGCAAACAATTCAAAAAATAGCTGATTATTATGGGCTTTCGAGTGAGGAAATGCTTGCGAGTGGAAGAAAACAAGAATTGGTGCTAGCACGTTCTATCGCGATGCGAGTTGCCAAAAAATCTTTTGGATGGACACTGGATAAGATTGGAAAATTTTTCAAAAAAAATCATAGTAGCGTAATTTATGCTCTCAATCAATTTGAAGATAATCTGAAAGAAGACGCGAGCCTCAAAGATGATCTGAGAGCGCTTGGAATAGCGATGTAAACGTAAGACACACTTTTTAAAATTTTGAATATATTTGTATGACTTTGTACGATCTAGTTGCCAATAAACACTATCAAAATAAAAACGTTCTCACCAAACTTATTGATCATCATACGGGGGTTCCTTACAAGGAAATTATCCTCCATTATGATGATGTGGTAGCAGAAGAAGTAGTAGCGAAAATTACTTCAGATTATTATCTCTACGAAAAAGACAAAATGCCACTTGAATATATTGTCTGACATGTGGACTTTTTGAAGAACAGTTTTCTCATCGACAAGAGAGCAATGATCCCGAGACCAGAAACTGAATATATGATTGAAGCCGTAGTAGAAGGTATACAAGAATGATCTGATGAAAATGTGGACTTACTTGATTTGGGATGTGGATGTGGCGTATTGGGATTGAGTGTCGCGATCTTGTCTCAGAAAAAACCGAAAACTTTGGCATCTTGGGATCTGAGTCCTGACGCAGTGGATTTAACAAAGAAAAATATTGAAAAATATTCTGAGCAATTGAGCGCGAGCAATATAGCAACTTCGACATTGGTGAGTAGAGGACTAGAAGAACTAGCTCAATTTCCAGAACTACAAAAACAACGACAGACGAATAAACTGGTGATTGTCTGTAATTATCCTTACATTCCTGATGAGACTTTTGAGGATAATGCTGATGAATGTGCAAAAACTTGGGAGCCAAGAATGGCGTTTGTGGGTGGACCTGATGGGCTGGATTTATACAGAGTACTGTTTGGGGAAGTTGAAAAACATGGATTGACGGGCGCGACATTGTATCTGGAAATGATGACTTGGCAGATGGAAAGCCTCCAAAAGGAGTTTTCTTCTACGATAGATCTTCAGATTATCAAAACATTTCATTTCAATATTATCATCGTGAAAGCAGAGTGGAAATAAGGAGCTAGGAGTTTAATTTCTTTTTTAATTACTTTTGGCATTGCCCCAAAAGTAAGTCTAGTCAAAAACAGCTCCGCTGTACAGCGGAGCTGGTCAAGACTACGATGGTTGGTACTGAAATTGATCATGTTGTGTTTTTGACGAACTGTGAGGAGTATGTAGATAAATAAAAAATCTAATGTATAAGCTTGAGGAAGATTTTTTATTGATTATTGTGGCTTCTTTGTTACATATAAGTTCACTTTGTCGAGGTGATGGAACTGGTATACATGTACGATTGAGGTTCGTATGCTTCGGCTTGGGGGTTCGAGTCCCCTCTTCGACATTTAATACGCCCAATAAAGCTTCTTATTGACTACAATTATAAAAAATGATGATCAGATTTGATGATCATTTTTTTTATATTAATTCTGATACTGAGATATTTGACAATAATGAGCAATCTGATTATAATAGAAATATGAAACGTACGGTCAAACGAGTTATCCTAGTTTGAGCACTCTTCACAACGATGTGATGGGGATTTTTTCCAAATACAATTTTCAATCAAAAGTGGCTTTTGACACCAACTGTACATGCACAATCAGCAGTAGATTCCATAAAATCAAAAATAAGATCGGTGGTTGCTTGAGCAGATTGAAAAGTAACGTATGCAACAAAAAATAGATTGATCGAAGTAATAACGAGTAAAATTAAAACTTCAAGTAATGATATTATCACAGATATCTATATTTTCTTCCTCAAAGAAGTAAAAAAAATGAGAACTTCTGATGAAATTCTTTCTATTTCAAATAATTATCCTACAAATAATAATCAACCCAATAATCAAGTACCAACTTCAGGTCCTGATTTCTTTGTTCCCTTCGCGACTGTGGCTGGAAGCATATCCCTTGATCAAAAATTTGCTACTGTAAGTATCAAAATACAAAACCAAGGACTCAATTATTCCGCTGACGGAATGGGATCATTAAAATTTGGTTGTAAGGGTGTAGATGGTGAATTTTATCCTTATCGATCGTATACAGACAATCAGAATATTTCTACAAATGGTGAAATAATTACAGAGATACCAAATGTTTATATCGGAAACCTTACTTCAAGTAAGTGATTTAAGCTTCTTACCTGTAAAATTGATTCTTCAAATCTCATTGCTGAATCCAATGAAGATAATAATGCAGTAAATGTAAGTTTACAGATTTACTAATCTGAGTAGATAATTTTGATGATGAGCGAGAGCTCTTTTTTATATTATTAAAATATTCTGTGGATAATGCCCTCACCCCAACCCTCTCCCAAAAGGAGAGGGAGCGCAAATCAAGCATCTCCCAAGTGGAGAGGAGGTACAGATCAAGCATCTCCCAAGTGGAGAGGAGGTACAGATC